>SDBU01001917.1_pt1 | contig 28662 bp, 21 predicted proteins | sample 2277071 | NCBI WGS metagenome assembly SDBU01 (sample SAMN10397929, study PRJNA504765) | marine sediment metagenome | isolation source: marine sediment core GS08_GC12, 126 cmbsf | place: Arctic Ocean: Gakkel Ridge, Loki's castle | collected 2008 | reverse complement strand
TGTTGTGGGCAGTGCCGCCGAGCTTTTAGCTTACGGAACAGCCGTCAAGCTCAGCGAATAGATTCTCTTGCCGGATTGGCCTTTGGATTGCTCGCGGCTCTATGCTGTCAGAATCTCTGTTTATTGTTATTCTTGTTCTCTTCACGTCGCCGAGCAAAGAATCCCTGTAGCTGCTCTCGGCATTGCTCTTCCAGAACGCCGCTTATAACTTCGAGGCGGTGATTGAGTCTTTCATCTTGTACAATGTTGTAAAGACTTTTGCAAGCACCTGTCTTTGGGTCGTCACATCCATAGACTAACCTGTCCAATCTACCCAACACCAGCGCCCCTGCACACATTGGGCACGGCTCCAACGTAACGTACATCGTACAGCCGTTCAATCGCCAGCTTTCAAGAAATGCCGCCGCCTGCGTCAAGGCGATGATTTCTGCGTGGGCGGTTGGGTCTTTAAGCTGCTCTCGCTGATTATATGCCTTGCCGATTATCTGATTTTCATAAACGATAACCGCCCCTATGGGGACATCACCGTTTTCCTCAGCAATCCCGGCAGCCTCAATAGCCACCTGCATAAACCGATCATCTGCATCATTCAGTAAAGATTTGACAGCCTCATTGTTCATGGAGAGAAAAAAATAATCAATAGTCAATAATCAATAAAAAATACCCCCAAGGGGAGTCGAACCCCTGTCTCCAGGATGAGAACCTGATATCCTAAGCCACTAGACGATGGGGGCATCGTTCGTATCTCGTCGCTCGTATCTTGTTATTTTGCGAGAAACGATTCACAAGATACGAGGTACACAAAAAATAGCGGCGGTTGGATTCGAACCAACGACCCTGGGCTTATGAATCCCATGCTCTAACCAACTGAGCTACGCCGCCGACAATTACAAGCATTTATAGAATAACAACTTCCAATATGTCCTGTCAATCGGATATACCAGCCGAACAGAAAAAAACTCTTGCGTTCAAAATCCTTGTTCTAATATGAACAAACAACAAGCCCGCAGAGCTTTTAATAACCACGATAAAGAAAGCGTTTTTTTAGGCTACAGCAAATCCCAGTCGGACAGATGGCTTGATGAAATAAAATATTCGAGGCCCAAACACAATATCTTATTTTAAGTTTTTTCGCCTTCGATTTCCCCAATGATTTCTATAAGTTTTTTAGCAGACAGATAACTGTAATACCAATTGCTCCATCGCCACTTTTGCTTTTGTTCGGCCGGTCTTTATAGCGTAGTCGGTTTCAGCTAACTGCTGTAGGTATTCGCCGATTTGTTTTAAGTCCATCTGTCGAAGTTGGGCAAAGAAATTGTCTTTGTGGCTCCATATTCGAAATCTGTTTGCAACTTCGCCGCTCCCAACGCCTTTGTTAAGCAGCACTTTGGCGTTAAACATCCTGCGGAAATGAAATGCGAACGCCCCGACAACAGTAAACTCGGCTGATTTGTCCTGTGCGAACATCCCCCTCAATCGCTCTACCGCTGCCCCGGCATTGCCCGCGATAACGGCATCAATCACGGTAAAAGCATTAAATAAGCGATTATGGCCTATGAGCGATTCGATATGCTTCGGCGTTATGACCTTTTCGGCATCTGCGAACAAAGCTAATTTGTCGATTTCACTATACAGCCGCGTCAGCTCGTCGCCGGTCAGCTCGATTAAAAGTTCGGCTGCGTCCCTGCTGAGCTTTTTGTCGTATGCATCGTTTGCATATTTTATAAGCCGCTGCGGCAGTTCACTGCGTTTTGGTTGCGTAACTTTAATCAATTTGCCCACATTAGACAGTTTCTTGGCCAGATTCGTTCGGGCATCCCAGGTCCTTACGGTCAATACAAGTCGTCCCGTAGGGCAGGCTTTATCAAAATACTTCTCAAGCAGCGGACGGTTTTCAGATATGAACTTGTCTGCGCCTTTCACAAGAACAACTCGCTTGTCGGTTAGAAATGGTACCGTCCGCAGCTCGTCCAGCACCTCTGAAACCAAGACCGAAGCAGCCTCAGCGTCAAAGAGTCCTGTCGCCCTTTGCGACGGCTCCAATAGCTCATCGAGAAGTTCCCGGCACCGGGCATTGACAAGGGAATCTTCTTTGCCGGCAATTACATAAATCAGCTCGTCCATCTCAAAATCAAATCCTAAATCCTACCCAGCAACGCTGGGTTCCGATCGATACCCGCCGTTGGCGGGTCAAAATCCTAAACAATATCTAATGACCAAAATGACACTTGGTGTCATCCTGAGGCGAAGCCGAAGGTTCTGGCCTGCGAATGATGAGATTCTTCGCTTCGCTCAGAATGACAGCTTTGCTGTCAGTTTTGAAAATTTGAACATTAGAATTTTGAATTTGTTTCGGATTTAGGATTTCGTGCTTCGTGCTTTTCACAATTTGCCTCTCTTTTTGCTGCTTTTCTCTTTGGCTTTAGACTTTGGCTCAGCTTCGGCCTCAGGTTGTGACTGTGCTTTCTTATTACTTTTCTCATTACTGCCGGATTTGCCCTTCGCATTGTTTGCATCTTCGGCAACTATCTTTTCGGCGGCAACGAGTTTATCGCCCGGTTTGAGATTGATTAAACGCACACCCTGGGTGTTCCTGCCAATCGAACGGATTTGGTCAAGTCCGGTCCGAATAATCATCCCGCTGGCCGTTATCATCACTAAATCGTCCTTGCCCTGAACTGCTTTGAGTGCAACTACTTTGCCGTTTCGAGCGGTTGTTTTTATATTTTTCAGACCAAGTCCACCTCGGCTCTGAGGCCGGTAATTCTCAAGGCCCGTGCGCTTGCCGTATCCGTTCTCACAGACCGTAAACAAAGCGGCTTTTTCTTCGACAATCACCATATCGACTACAGCATCTCCGGAACGCAGCCTAATACCTCTGACCCCTCGCGAGGCACGGCCCATCGAACGGACCTGATTTTCGTCAAAGCGTATCGTCATACCGTCGCGCGTCCCTAATACAATATTGTCGTCCCCTGTGGTCAGCGCAACACGAATCAAATCGTCGGTAGGGTCAAGATTGATAGCAATCACGCCGGTACTTCTCGGGTTGCCGTAAGCGGATAGTTTGGTCTTTTTTACAATACCATTTTTTGTGGCCATAACGAGCTGCCGCGGTTGTATGTCCTCCTCGCTTTCCCCGTCAAAACTGCTGACGTTGATTATCGATGCGACTTGCTGATTTCCCAGCTTTAGAAGGTTGACGATATTTCTGCCCTTGCTCTGTCTGGACATACTCGGGACATCATAGACCTTCAGCCAATAGCATTTGCCGCGATTAGTGAAGATAAGCAGATAATCATGCGTCGAGGCAACGAACAGGTGCTCTACAAAATCACCTTCTTTTGTAACCGAGCCGATGATTCCTCTGCCGCCTCTGGCCTGCTTGCGGTATGTATCAATCGGCAACCGCTTAACGTATCCGCTGTGACTGACCGTAACGATTACTTCCTCTTCGGCAATCAAATCCTCCACATCAAGATCCTCTACCTTGGCCGTGATTTTCGTTCGCCTGGCATCACCGTATTTTTCCTTTATTTCGTGGATGTCTTCGCGAATGATATCTAACAAAAGCTCCTCGTTGGCCAATATTGCCTCATAACCCTCTATCTGCTCGCTCAGGTCGGCATACTCTTTGGCCAACTTTTCCATCTCCAGACCTGTCAGCCTTTGCAGCTGCATTGTCAAAATCGCATCGGCCTGCGGGCCGGTGAGGAAATGCTTGCCTTTACTTTTTTCCTTAACAAAAGCCTTAGGAAGGATTTTCTTCAGCGTAGCTAACTGGGCCAATCGCAAAGGCTTTTTCATCAGGTTCAGCTTTGCGGTCGGTGCGTCGGGTGACTTTTTTATCAGTTCGATGATTTCATCAATGTCACTAACAGCTAAGATAAGACCTTCGAGAATATGGGCCCGGTTTCTGCATCTTTTCAGCAGGAATCTGCTCCGCCTGCGGACGACGACCTTGCGATGGCTAATGAAGCAGTCGAGCATCTCCCTTATATTGAGGGTTTCAGGCCTGTTATCAACCAGTGCAATAGTGGAGATAGCAAAAGTGCTCTGTAAAGAAGTGTAGCGGTACAGCTTATTCAGCACAATTTCGGTGTCAGCATCTTTTTTCAGCTCCACGACAATCCGCAGCCCGTGACGGTCCGATTCGTCTCTGATGTCGGATACTTCCGGAAGCGTATTATTGTGGACGCAAGCCGCAATCTTCGAAACAATTGTCGTCTTGACGACCATATAAGGTATTTCGGTTATTACGATTCTTTCCCTGCCTTTTTTGGTTGTTTCGATATCTACTTTGCCGCGGACCGTCAAATGGCCGCGACCTGTCGTGTAAGCGTCAATGATGCCTCTTTTGCCACAAATGATTCCACCGGTCGGAAAATCCGGACCGGGCAGACACTTGAAAATATCCTTAAACCCGCAGTCCGGGTCCTCAATGACTAACAGCAAAGCGTCACAAATCTCGGCAATATTATGAGGCGGGATATTAGTCGCCATCCCGACCGCGATTCCGGTAGAGCCGTTGACTAACAAATTCGGAAACTTCGAGGGCAAAACCGTCGGCTCTTCACGGGTCTCATCATAGTTCGGCACAAAATCGACGGTATCATGCTTAATATCATCGAGCATTTCCATAGCCGGCGCCGTCATTCTTGCCTCGGTATATCTCATAGCCGCCGGCGGGTCCGAATCGATACTGCCGAAGTTGCCCTGCGGGTTAATCAGCGGATAACGCATATTCCACTCCTGACCCATCCGCACTAACGTCCCATACGTGGCCTGGTCACCGTGGGGGTGATAGTTACCGCCGGTATCGCCGACGATTTTAGCGCACTTGCGGTGTTTGCTTCGCGGACCGAGGTTCAAATCGTTCATCGCGACTAATATCCGCCTCTGTGAAGGTTTCAGACCATCACGAACGTCCGGCAATGCCCGCGAAACTATCACGCTCATCGCGTAGTTGAGGTATGAATTCTTCAGCTCATCGAGGATGTGCATGACCTCGAATCGTTCCTGTGGTTGCTTAACTTCCGTCATAAGTTCTCTGTTGTCCTTAACACTAAATCTTGTTCGCAAATAGATTACCTGCAACCAACCAAAAAGTCAAGAAATACTAACGATTTTGAACGGGCATTAATCCAAATTTCTCCTGCCCGGCACAATCCTGACTGGGCCGGAGCACATTGCCGGCCGGAACAAGCGAATATCGGTGACAAAAAGGACAAATAAAGAACATTGACGAGTTTTTTTCGTATAGAATTAAACCCTCCTAACCGATAATGTATTGAGGAAAAATGAAGATACGAAAAATGACAAACTATATCCGCAGGCTCTGGAAAGAATGGCGAATAACCATTTTTTTCTTAGTATTTATAGTATTACCCGTAAAATCAAGCTTAGCTGACTGGAATTGGGTCCCAACCGGCTCTATGAATCCCACTATACTGGAAGGTGATTTGATCTACGTGGATAAAATAGCCTATGACTTGAGATTTCCTCTTACTTTGCATCGGCTTGCAAAATGGTCGGACCCCCAAAGAGGTGACATAGTAGTTTGCTTTTCTCCCGACGATGAAACTCGGTTAGTCAAGAGAGTAATAGGCCGGCCCGGTGACACAATCGAATTAAGAAACAATACACTTTTTCTAAATGGAGGACCGGTCAGCTATACAAAAATCGATTCGAAATACACGGAACATCTGTCCGGCAAACTGAAAGAAAAATGTATATTGGCGATGGAAGATTTGGATGGCCTTGCTCATGCGGTAATGAGCACCCCTTCAATTGCAGCAATGCGGAGTTTCGGGCCGGTTACAGTACCACAAGACAGCTACTTTGTTATGGGCGATAACAGAGACAATAGCAGGGACTCAAGATATTTCGGATTTGTGGAAAGAAAATCAATAGTCGGCAAAGCGAAAGCTATAATTAGCTCATTCGACATTACCGACAAATATCAGCCCAGATTCAAAAGGTTCTTTGCCTCTTTGAAATAGCTTGTCAGATATTTACTGTTACCTGCCTTTTTTCTCCAAAATCGCCTCGATTTCGTCCATAGTTCGATTCATTGCCGTCATCGTTTTATTGAATGGTTCGGCCCCTGTCATATCCACTCCCGCCTTTTTCAAAAGCTCAATTGGATAATCGGAACCACCGGACGATATAAATTCAATGTATTTTCCGACCGCGCCTTTTTCTTTGCCCAACACTTTTTCAGCCAACGCCGTGGACGCGGTAAAGGATGTCGAATACTGATACACATAGAAGTTATAATAAAAATGCGGAACGTACGCCCATTCGACCGCATATAGGTCGTCGATATGGCAGATTCCCTTGTCATGGCCGTAGTATTTTTTGAGAATCTCACCGTAAAGTTCGTTGAGAACATCCCCTGTCAGCGGCTCGCCACGCTCAGCCTTTTCGTGAATACGCAACTCGAACTCGGCGAACTGGGTTTGTCGAAAAACCGTCTGCCTGATTCCTTCCAAGTAATTCATCAGCAAAGACAGCCTGGTGTCATCATCTTTGATTTCTTTGAGCATTTTGTCAATCAGCAGGGCCTCATTAAAAGTGGAAGCCACCTCCGCGACAAAAGTTGAATAGTCGGCTGTCGGATAGGGCTGGTTCTTATTGGAATAATAACTGTGCATCGCATGGCCTAACTCGTGAGCCAACGTGCTTACATCATCATATTGGCCGTTGTAATTCAAAAGGATGTAGGGATGAACATCATAGGCACTGCCGTTACAATAACCGCCCGACCGTTTACCCGGTGTCGGATAAACATCTATCCATCGCTCCTTAAAGGCCTTTTCGACCACACGACCGTAGCTGCTCCCCAACGGTTTTACTGAATCAAGCGCAAGCTTCTTTGCTTCATCGAACGTATATTTCAAATCAATACCTTTAACCACCGGTGCATATAAATCCGAATATTTTAACGTCTCTACGCCCAACATTCGTTTTTTCAACTTTAGGCTCCTATGAAACGAATCAAGATTATTGGTAACGTTTTCAATAAGAGCCATATATACTTCCGTCGGAATATTATCCGAATCCAAAGCGCTTTGAAGCGAGGACTCATAGCCGCGCGTGCGGACATAGAACATATCCTTCTTCACATTCGCATAAAGCTGCGTACCGAAAGTCCCTTTGAACTTGGTAAATGTGTCCCAGAATGCCTGAAATACTGCTTCGCGGTCCTTTCGATTGGGCGAAGCCCGATGGCGGGCGTACCCGGCTTTGGTCAGCTTGGCCGTAGTGCCGTCACTTAATGTAATCTCAGGATAAGGCAATTCCGCATTGCTGAAGACCGTGTAAATTGAGGACGGCCCATCGGCTAACAAACCCGCCTCCGCAAGTATCTTTTCTTCTTTCTCTGATAGTGTATGGGCCTTCTTCCGCTGGATGTCATACAAGGCCATCTTATAGATTTTCAAACCACGCTCTTGCCCAATAAACGTATCGATTTTGCCTTTATCCATTTTGGCAATTTCCGGCGTAATAAATGCCGCCTTGGAATTGTAATCCGTACCGAGCTGCTGCATCTCCTGCTTCATTGCCAGACATTCCGAGCTGCGCGTGTCCTCGTCGGATTTCATATGCGCATAGCTGTACAGACGCCCGAATTCTTTAGAGACTCGGCTGTCAAACTCCAGACAAGCCAATAACTCAGACGCAGAACCTGCTAATTTGCCTTGGTACTTTGTAACTTCATCAAATTGGGCAACCAGCTCCTGCTTGGCCTTGTTCCACGCCTCGTCCGAAGCGTAAAGGTCTTCCAGCTTCCATTTGTACGTAACGGAAACTTCCGACCTTTCACGGGTTTGGGCCAAAACCTGAGTCTGAGAAAATGCAAAGACCGTAATCAATATAATAATGATGTTCAGGACTTTGTTCATAATTTGTTTCCTCATATACAAATCTTTTTATAAATTTTCATAAACGACTTTGCTGTACGTAAGCTGCTTAACGAGCTAACATATCTTAAAGCCTATAGCCGCCCATTGTCAATCGTACAACTTCGGGATTTCACAAGTCACGCTTCAGGTGTTCCTGCGCCCAGATAGCAAGACCCGAGCCTGCCAACAAAAGCACTCCGAAAAGCAATTGAAAAACATTCAACGATTCCCTGAAGACCACAGAGGAAATCGCAAGGACGATAAACGGCTGCGCCAACATAACAAGGCCGGGTATAGTTGCCCCCATACGCTTCATCGCAGCATAGTACAGCGTATGCGACAGTGCTATGGCCGTCGCTCCGGAAATCACAACACACGCCCACTGCCAGGCACCCATTTTCACACAGTCTCCTATCTGACCAAATAAAAGTGCGAGCAAAAAAAGCCCGCCAACCGTGTAGATGCTTATCACCGAAAAACAGTGCCGGGAGTCAATATCCTTAAAAGCGATTCGCGCAGAAATTATATATACCGCCCACATAAACGCCATCGCAAGGGCAAGAACTATACCCGTCAGGGTCCCTGCCGCAGCGAAATCTTCCTTATAATACATCACGCCGATCACCCCCATCGCCGAAAGCGCCAGCCCCGACCAGAAACGCTTGCTTTTGACTAACGGCCTTTCCTCGGGAAAGAATATTAACGAAAAACTCGCTATCCAGATAATAGACGATTTCCCTAACAGAACCATAAAGGCCGGATCAAGATAGTAAAAAGCACAGGCGAACAAGCTCTGCATAACGACATTTGCCGCACCCGGCACAACAGCCCTTCGCCAGACCCTTCTATCGAGCCGTTTTGTTTTGATGGAAAAGATAAGAAATGGCAGCCAGATCAGACAAGCCACCGAATATCGCAGCAGGTTTTGCGTCCACGAATCCACGTACCCCGTCAGGTATTTTATAAATATCGGCCCCAACGCCCAAAAGCTCAGCGCACCAATACAAGCAAAAGTCGCCGAGACGTCAACTTTCCGAATATTACCGTGCTCACTCACTAAGAAACTCCAGACCTTCAAACAATGTTCGGCCACAATATAAGCGCAACAACACCCCTAATCAATATTATTGTACCTTGAGTCTGCCCTCCGTCTTCTGCAATAATCAATTTTTAAAAGGGGGCTTATACCGAATCAATCAGTATAAGCCCCGAATTGAGGCAAATCTGCTATATAAGCCGTGTCCCCATATCTTGATTCGCCTGCCCCCGCGTCTTTCGACGCGAGTCGGGGCGGCGGGCAAGAAACAATGGGGACCACCTAAATCCCAGCTTACGGTGCCGGCTCCGGCGGCGGAGGATACAAACGAATATCGTCAAAGTACATCGTACCTGAACCACCAGCAACCGGATTATTTCTGTTGCCAAGACCAAGGGCAATCGTATTGACATTGGCTAAGTTCACACCTTGGTCGGCAAATCCGCCTGGGGCGGACAGTGGGATACTCCATTCTTTCCAGGTACCTATCTGTGCTGCATCAGGATTATCATAAGAGACCACTGCGCTGCCATTGAGAGCAACATACAACGTCTCGGCAGCGTTATCCGAATCGCCTCTGAACCAAATTGTTAGTGTGCTTACACCTTTCTCGGTCCAGTCACGCGGGTAAGTCAACGTCAAAGTTGCCTCAGAGTACCCAACACTGTTGTCGTAGTAAAGCGGCATCGACTGGCTGCCTCCGTGAACGATAGTTTGCTCTGCAAAAGGAGGAGCGTCATAACCAACTAAAGAACCGTTTGTCGGGTCGTCGTATCCGTCTATCCACACGTTAAATATCCTGTTGCTATCGGCCTCGGCGGGGTCAAGGTCGTTGTAAGATTCAAAATCGTCCACGACAAGGAAGTTGGCGGTCGTAAAGCTCCAGAGGATGCCTGTCCACGGACTATCTGGGTTAGTGTTATTGACCTCATCGATACGCCAATAGTAGGTGGTATCCCACTCAAGCATTCCGGGGTCATAGGTTTCAGCACCAAGGTCCCTTGTGCCTTTATACTCCGGCGAGCCGGTATCGGCATTTTTTACGGCATCTTTATCAGTGCCGAAGTATAACTCATGCGAAGCAGCAAAAACACTCGGTGAGAAGGTAATAATCTGTGTCTGCTTTACATCCACAGCGCCATTAGACGGTTCCGGGCTCCCGACGGCGCCCTGAGTAGTAAAGCTCCAGACGTCGCCTTTATATGTCTCGATAATATCAAACTCATCGACACGCCAGTAGTAAGTCTGAGCCAATTTAAGTGTGCCTGGAGTATAGGTCGTAGTTCCTTGAGGAAGACCATCGGTTGCATTGTTCACATCGTCAAAATTATCGCCGAAATATACAGTGTGCAGTTTCGAACCGAAACCTGCCGTCCAGCTAAGGTCTGCGCCCAGTTCTACAGATTCAGCTGTATCGGCCGGGTCTGGAAAGTAAGCGGTTTTGGGGGGAATACTAAAGCTCCAGACATCGCCTTTCCATGGACTGTTCGGCTCGGTATCATTGACCTCATCGATTCGCCAGTAGTAAGTCGTACCCGGAACAAGACCATCCGGATAAGCAAATCCAGGAAATCCAACAACAAGGCTCGTTGCGACCTGGTTGCCCTGGAATGTCTCGGCGACGCCGTCGTTGACATCGTCAAAATTATCGTCCAAATACACATCGTGCGAGACCGCAAATTCTCCCGGCGTCCAGGAAAGGTTCACCCAGGTATCGACAAGCATGGAACCGTCCTTCGGATCAGGTCTGGTGGCCCTGACAAGTGGCTGGGACGATTCGATCTCAATGAAAGAAGGCTTTACGTACGAACCTTGCGGCTCCGACCAGGTCAGACGCCCATCGCTCACGGTCACTATGAATTCGAACTCATCGAAGCTGTCCAGGCCATCCGGGTCCTCTGCGAGTAGTTCACCTTCCAGCTCTATTTGGTTGTTCGAATCGGCATACGAGGGATCGCCACAGACGATAAACACACGATAGATACCGGGGTCCAGTGCGATTTCCCATACGGCACCTGTCCCCATAAAGTGAATTAGCGTGTCGTAACGCTGATCCGGCGCAGCCGCATTGTTGCGGTCACGTGTCTGACCTGTCATATTCTGGGACCAGCCGTAGCTGTAACCGTTACCCCGATCACCAAACTCCAAGCCCGTATCCGGCAAATAGCCCTCTGGTACTTCTGCACCTGCAATCTGGAAGTTGATCTTGATGAGCTCACCAGCGGTGAGCGTACTCGCCAGGCCCAAGGTCAACATTAAAACCCCAAAAAACGATTTCTTAAACATGATAATCCTCCTTTAAGAAAGAGTTAAAACAATCGTGCCTTGGCTACGCGCCAAAACACTCATTGTTGATGAGAATGGCCAATTTCCGATGTCTGATTGCCGATTTAGCATTGAAAAAAAAATCTTAAATTCAAACTCAAAAATCGGAAATCAAAATACTCCTTCCTTATAAAAAAGCCAACATCAGTTGCTAATTGAAATGTACAAATGTCAGCCGCGAAACCCAAACTACACCATTTTCATTTATACAACATCAGCCACCTTCCCGTCAAGCAAAATCTCTCGAATTACGCATGCCTTTTCCACCCACTCAAATAAAATCGACAATCGTAAATTAAAAAAATTGCAACACCTCACCCCTTCAACTCAACTACACACACCCCGACTAACTCCACCTCCCCCAACCATACTGATCAATTACTCCCCACCTCACCCGCTGCAACGCCCGATAATATTTTTGGATTCCCTATCTTTCCTAAACTAACAAAATGTTAATTTTTAAAAAGTGTTAATTTTAGGTCAATTTATACCCAAAAAGCACACAGTTATGCCAAATTTATACTCAATTCATGTCAATTTACGTTCATTTTTGACGTTTTTTTCCTACCTACATTGCCTATGCCCTGCATATTGACACACCAATTCCCATTCTTAACCTAAAAACAAGGATATGCCCCTGAATTCTGAAAAGAAACCTGAAAAACCCCAATTTTCCCCCATTTTTAAAAAATTCAGCTCTCCACTATGTTAATCTACGCAAACTTTTCCCAGCCAAATCGTCTTTGTTCCTAATTCTTAAGGTAACATTTCAACGACCATCCTTGCGACCTCTTCGCGGGCTTTTTCTCAGCTAACGGCTCGGCTAATTTCATCAGCTCACTGCCCAAGCAGATGCCCGACGTCTCACTCTGATTTCTGATAGGGTAAAAGAAAAAGTCACTAACAGGCCGGGTAACTGAAAAGTTTGTGTCTGTTTTTGTCGATAAAATTAACACTGAAGAAGAAAAATGTTGGTCCGAAAACGAACATCAGCCCAATTTGAGGGATATAAATACAGGCATTATCAGCCGTTTGAAGGGGGATTCAGGGTAGGTTTTTGCGTATTTGACAGAATCGGCAAAGTGTGGTATAATGTAGATTGATACTCGATGCTCGTAACTCATTGGGGCACGAGTGATAAAGGGGAGCTTTATTACATTCTGAAAGTAGATTTCGAGGTAAAAGATGTTTGAGCGTTTTACAGACCGTGCACGTAAGGTTATGGCGTTGGCCAACCAGGAGGCCCAGCGATTTAACCACGAATACATAGGGACCGAACATATTCTGTTAGGGCTGGTTAAGGAAGGCAGCGGAGTTGGTGCTACGGTTCTGAAGAACCTGGATGTGGATATAAAAAAGCTGCGGCTTGAGGTTGAGAAACTGGTCAAGAGCGGCCCGGATATGGTTACGATGGGCAAGCTGCCGCAGACGCCGCGGGCCAAGAAGGTTATTGAGTACGCAATCGAAGAGGCCCGTTCACTTAACCACAATTACGTTGGTACCGAACATATCCTGTTAGGTCTGCTGCGGGAGAGCGAAGGTATAGCGGCCCAAGTTCTTATGAATCTCGGCTTGAAGCTTGAGGATGTTCGTCAGGAGGTGCTGAATCTGTTAGGAGCGGGAGTTGATAACGGACCAGCCGCCCTGGGAATGAAGATGAGTCCAACGATAGGGCGAAAGGCGAAAAGCAAGACGCCGGCACTGGACAGCTTCGGCAGAGACCTTACGCAATTGGCAGCCGAAGATGAGCTTGACCCTGTAATCGGCAGAAAGAAAGAGATTGAGCGGTTGATACAGATACTCTGCCGGCGCACGAAAAACAATCCGGTTCTGTTGGGCGAAGCAGGAGTTGGCAAGACCGCTATTGTCGAGGGTCTGAGCCAGCAGATAATCAACAAGCAGGTGCCGGAAATCCTCAAGGGCAAGCGGATGGTGGTGCTTGATTTGGCGATGATGGTGGCGGGGACGAAATATCGCGGGCAGTTCGAAGAGCGAATAAAGGCAGTTATTAACGAAGTCAGAAGGGCCAAGAACGTTGTTTTGTTCATTGACGAACTTCATACGCTCGTGGGAGCCGGCGGAGCCGAGGGCGCTATCGATGCAGCGAATGTGCTTAAGCCTGCCCTTGCCAGGGGAGAAGTTCAATGTATCGGCGCTACTACTCTGGACGAGTACAGAAAACATATCGAAAAAGACGGCGCCCTTGAGAGGCGGTTTCAGACGATAATTGTCGAGCCGCCTTCAAAAGATGAGACTCTGGATATTCTCAGAGGACTTCAGGACCGCTATGAGGCACACCACAAGGTTCACTTTACCGACGAGGCCCTTTTCCAGGCGGTAGAGCTATCGACCAGATATATCACGGGCAGGTGCCTTCCCGACAAAGCAATTGATGTCATCGATGAAGCCGGTGCACGAATTCGGCTCAAGAATATGACTCCGCCGCTGGATTTGACGCAGTTAGAGGAAAAGATAGAAAAACTGCAAAAAGAAAAAGACGAGGCTGTCAGAGAAGCTGACTATGAGCGTGCGGCGGCACTGAGAGACGAAGCCCAGCAGCTTCTTGATGACAAGACGCAACTGCATAAAAAATGGTACGACGAAAATAAAGAGGCAACCGGTGTGGTGGATACAGAGACTATTGCGGAGGTCGTCAGCAATATGACCGGTGTGCCGTTGACGAAACTGGAGAAGAAGGAAACCCAGAGACTCCTGGAACTTGAAGTTGAGCTGCATAAGACGGTGGTTTCGCAGGATGAGGCAATCACCGCTGTGGCCAAAGCGGTAAGACGCAGCAGAAGCGGCCTGAAGGACCCGAATCGTCCGATGGGCTGCTTTATATTACTGGGTCCCAGTGGTGTGGGAAAGACACTGCTTGCACGAGCCCTGGCGGAGTTTCTGTTCAGCGATAAGAATTCCCTTATCTGCTTAGACATGAGCGAATTTATGGAGAAGCACAATGTGAGCCGATTAGTGGGTGCTCCTCCCGGATATGTGGGCTACGAAGAAGGCGGGCAATTGACCGAAAGGATTAGACGGCGGCCCTACTCTGTGCTGTTGCTGGACGAGATAGAAAAGGCCCATCCGGATGTTTACAATATTCTTCTTCAAATTATGGACGAGGGCAGGCTGACCGACAACTTTGGACGAAGCATTGATTTTAAGAACGTCATTCTTATTATGACGAGCAACATTGGTGCCGACCTGATTAAAAATCAATCCGGCTTTGGTTTCAGCAAAAAGGGCCCTGAGGCGAGTTATGAGAAGATGAAAGATATCCTTCAGAAAGAGGTTGAGCATCACTTCAGGCCGGAGTTCTTGAACCGGATCGATGATACGATAGTCTTTAAGGCGTTAACCAGAGAAGACTTGCAAATAATTGTCGGTTTCGAGCTTGCGAAGGTGTTCAAGCGGCTGACCGAGCACGGCTTAAAACTGGAAGTGAGCGACCAGGCCAAGGAATTTCTCATCGATAAAGGTTACAACCCTGAATTCGGCGCCAGGCCATTGCGAAGAGCCATCGAGCACTATATAGAAGACCCTCTCTCGGAAATTGTGTTAGCAGGCGAATTCAAAGGTAAAAACCTTATAAAGATTGACGTGCAGGACGAAGAGCATCTGAAATTTGAAAGTTTTAAGATGCCCGAGCCGAAGGAAAAGAAAAGTGAACCTGCCGTTGCAAAATCAGAGTAGTGATTAGTTAATTGGCTACTCACCCAGCCGCAGTTCAAATCATGATTTTACTTTTACTATGTTGTCTTGAACCAGCAGTTTCCCTTCGGCGAACAGCCTTATGGCCTGCGGATATGCGATACACTCCTGCTCAAAAACTCTGGCGGCGAGGGTCTCTGGGGTGTCGTCGTCCTTGACCTGGCAGGCTCGCTGGACGGTTATTGGTCCTTTATCATATTCGTTCGTGCAAAAATGCACTGTGCAGCCACTTATTTTACAGCCTGCCTTTAATACCGCCTCGTGGACGTGATGTCCCCACATGCCTTGCCCGCCGAAACTCGGCAGCAGGGCGGGATGTATGTTCATTACGCGATTTTCGTATCGGTCGGGTATTTTCCACAGGCAGAGCCAGCCGCCCTGGACGACGAGGTCAACGTTTGCGGCAACCAGCTCTTGTTCGATGCGCTTGCTGAACTCATCGACGCCGGGGTGGTCTTTTTTGCGGACTATTTTTACGTCCAGCCCGGCGTTATTCGCCCTTTCGACGCCGGCCACTGTTGAACGTGAACTTATTACCACAGCGACCCTGGCGTTCAACCGACCCTGTTTGATATATTCGAGGATATTCAACAGTGTTGTACCGCCGCCGCTGATTAGCACTCCGAGCCGAATCGGCTTTTGGTTTTGTGTGGCGAGTTCCGGTTCGTTATCAATGTCGGTGCCGAGATTTAAGGCCTGGTTTACGAGTCTATCGGTTTCTTTGTTTTTCTCCCTGGGGATGTGCCGGACCTTCCAGTTTTTGAATTCGCCGAGCAGATTGACGGCCTGGCGGAAAAGAGGCCTGATTTGCTCACTTTTTACCTTGTATTGGCCGTTAATTTGCCTGACGAGCAGCTCGCTATCGCTGAAAACCACCAACTGTTCGGTACCGATTTTTTCTGCAGCTTCGAGAGCTTTTACGAGACTGGTATATTCGGCTATGTTGTTCGTAGCCCGGCCCAAAAAAAAGGCTTTCGCCTGTAGTTGAGTTCCGGCCGAGTCGGCCAAAGTGTAACCGGCGGCAGCCGGGCCCGGATTGCCTCTGCTGGCACCGTCTATATAGGCGATTATTTCGTTCCTCGTATCTCGCATATCGTATCTCGATATTCAAGCATCAAGTACTGTAAGTTAGATATGTTCTTCGCTTCCAAGGACAAGTATCCTGGTGCAATTGGGACAGCGGATGATATCGTCCTTGGTCATAAGCAGATTAACACACTCGGCGGTGATGCCCATAAAGCAGCCGCCACAGCTATAGGCCCCTTTTTTGCCGCCCTGCTGTTCAATCACTGCAACAGCCTGGCCATCATAAGTTTCGGTGACGCGTTTGAATATCTCCAGCGGTTTGTCGGGTATGGTCTTTGCAACCTGGTCCCATTCAGCCTGGATTTTGTCTATCTCGCCCTGGTATTTGCTTGCCAGCGTCTCGACTTCGGTTCGGAGCTGCTCGAGATGTTGTTTTTGCTCATTTATCTGGCTTTGTATTTCTTCGCATTCGGCTTCATCGACCTCAATATTTTTCAACAATTCCAGAGATTGGGATTCAATCTTGGAATTGTCGGCTTTGGTTGTGTTGAGCTGAGTGAGGACTGCGGAGTATTCTTTATTTGTTTTTGCGATGTTGAGGGATGCTCTTAACCTTGTTATCTGTTCGTCCCTGGACCTGACCTCCAATTCGAGGCGGTCGAACTGGATCTTACTCAACTGAACCTCCTCCTTTTTGGCTTCAAGAGCATTTTGGAGAGTTCTGACTTGATTTTCCTCAATAATTACGTTTCTTCTGCACCTTGTAAGTTTTGCTTTTTCAACCCGCAGACGATTTTCAACACTTTGAAGTTTTATCAGCCCATTTAATACTGGTCCCATTTATGCTCCTTTGCCCGGCTCTTAAATTTTCAAACCCTTTATTATCTACACTCACATTTTATCTGCAACAAAATTTTTTCTGTTTTTTCTTTTATCTCGGCTTCTCGTATAATAAGCAATAGGATTAACCGGTTTGTTGTTCCCATTATTTGGGTAGGAGAAAAACCCCTGGCAAAACCGGGGGCTAAATATTATAACCCCCCAGGGCAGGCCTGGGGGCTAAACGAAGTCCTGCTATGAAAGAGCTGTTGACAAAACTCATTCAGGCTGAAAGCACACCGCAGAAGGGTGAATTAGGCGTAGCGGAAGTAATTTCAGCCGAGCTTAGCCGGTCCGGGATAGATTCCCGAATAGATACCTGGGACCAAACCAGGGCGAATATTATCGCGCAGGTACAGTCCGGAGGGCACAAGGGCGCGCTTTTATTCGCCTGTCATCTCGATGTTGTCGGGCCTGGCGAAGCGAAGTGGGAAAAGCCCCCTTTTGGGGCGGCCCAAAGCGATGGCAAAATTTACGGCAGAGGCTCGGCGGATATGAAAGGCGGCATCGCTGCGGCCGTTACCGCTATCAGAGGGATTGTCGATGCCGGCACGAAGCTACAGGGCGATATTGTATTTGTAGGCGCTGGGGGTGAAGAGACCGATAGCTGCGGTGCGAAGAGGTTTATTAGCGAGAGCAGCCGATTGCCTGAATTTATCGGCGTGGTTATTCCTGAGCCGACGGATTTTGCGATTGTTACGGCGCATCGCGGAATGCTGTGGCTCGAAGTTTCAACCAAAGGCAAGGCCGCTCACGGCTCGACGCCGCAATTGGGCGTAAACGCGATAACTTCAATGCGGTCTGTTCTGGATGAGCTGGAAGATTACGACATCCCCGCCGAGCCACATAAGCTGTTGGGCGAGTGTTCTATGAGCATCAATACTATTACCGGCGGGGAAGCGCTTAACGTTGTGCCGGATAAATGCAGCATCGGGATAGATATTCGCACTTTGCCGGAGCAAAATCATCAGGATATTATTACCGATTTGGAAAAAATCTTTGCGAAGTTAAAATCCGAAAATCCCCAATTTGACGCGGAGGTCAGTGTGCTGCGTCAGGTGCAGCCTTTAGAGACCGATTGTGGCTGTGATTTTGTTAAAGATTTCTGCTCCGCTGTAGGGGCCAATGAAACCACGGCTGTTGGTTTTACAACCGACGGTCCCCATTTTGCTTTGTTAGGCGCACCTGTGGTAATCTTTGGGCCGGGCAAGCCGCACCTTTGCCACAAGCCGAATGAATATATTGAAATCCGCGACCTGGAAAAAGCGGTGGAGTATTACAGAAACATCATTTTGAAATTCCTGACCTGAATCTGGTAATGACCGCTGTTTTTAGGCTAAAAACTTACATTTTCAGGCTAAACACGTACCCAGCCCGTCCCACGTAGGGAAACTGCTGATTCAGTTGTAGGGCTAAACACTATATTCAAAAAAACAATTGACTTTTAGGGCCAAATCTGGTACGATATACTTTCAAGAATTACGGAGGGGAAGGGGAGAATGTGTAGTCTGTTTGTTGGGGAGGATATGGTGTGAAAATGAAAAGAAAATAAACGATGACTTATCAAGTTAGACTAAAATACCGATAATACAATCAGGCCCAAATTTTGAACTTAATGACATTGTATTTCGTAGTTAAATTGAACTAAATTGAAAATCTCGAAATAGTAAGGAGCAAAATCATGACAAGACGAATTTTTTGTAAGGTACTGTTAGTAGCTGTCTCCATTTTCGGACTTCTCGTTCTCTCGAATGTTTTATTAGCCCAAGGGAATAGCGAGAATGCCTTTGACCGTGTCAGAGAAGTCCAGGAAAGGAACACCGTTCGTCTCATGGCAATCGATGGGGTCGAAGGCACGGCAGTAGGACTCGACCAGGCGACTCGCCCAGTAGTTACGGTCTTTACGGAAAACGAGGGCGTTCCTGGTATTCCGGAGAAGCTTGAAGGTATTCCCGTCAAGGTGGTCGTCACGGGAAAAATCTATGCTTTAGCTCCGCCTGAAGGGAAGGGCAAACCTGACAAACCCCCCAAAGAAGAGGTCGATCCCACTTCTCGATTCGACCGTCCGGTTCCAATTGGAGTCTCAACGGGGCACCCAGCCGTAACAGCCGGGACTATCGGCTGCAGGGTTACCAATGGTACTGATGTCTTTGCCCTCAGCAACAACCATGTATATGCAAATGAAAACTTGGCAAGTCTCGAAGACGCCGTCATTCAACCAGGTACGTTTGATGGCGGTTTATCTCCCGCGGATGATATTGGCACTCTCTATGCTTACGAGGACATTTACTTTGATGGGTCGGACAATACAATCGATGCGGCCATTGCCCTTAGCTCGACAGTTGATCTTGGCAATGCCACACCATCCGGTGGTTATGGAATACCTAAATCAACAACTGTCAGCGCCGGATTTGGCCAGGTCGTCAAGAAATATGGCCGGACGACTGGACTGACTAAAGGGCAGATCTGGGCTCTTAATGTCACAGTCGATGTTGGCTACAGCACCGGCGTCGCTCGCTTCGTTGGTCAATTTGGTATCGTACCAACTAAAGGCCAGTTTAGCGCAGGCGGCGACTCGGGATCACTAATTATAACGCAAAAGGGGAATCCCGTCGGATTGCTCTTTGCCGGAGGCGGAGGCTGGACATTCGCCAATCCGATTGACGATGTGCTTGGTGCCTTCGGTGTTACCATTGATGGCAAATAGCGATAAGCGAAAAGCTCTGACAAAATATAGAGCGTGTCCGGCATAAATGCTGGCAGATGTAGTTGGTGTTATTATATCGCAGAGACACGGAACGTTATATTAATGTTCTTTTGGGCCGAGAGAATAGAAACCAGACAATGGTTAAGCAGATTGCAATTGTTCTGCTGAATATTTGTATTATGACCACAGCCGGTAATCTTGCCGGCTGTTCTTATACCGGTCCCAGCGGCCTTGAGAAAGGAGAGTCTATGCCGGAACGAACTATCGAGCAGGTGCAGGAAGAACACACGGATGAATGGATGGCCATTCCCGGAGTCGAAGGCACTGCAATCGGGCTTTCCGAAGGTAAGCCTTGTATCAAGATTCTCTCGTCGGTCAAACCACAGCAGTTACGAGACAAGATTCCGTCAACGGTCGAAGGCTATCCTGTAATTATTGAAGAAACGGGGGCGTTTCGTGCGCTGGACTAACAGTAGTTCCGACAGATAAAACTTTCACACAATCATAATCATCAGGCCTTTCCATATCTGAATAATCTGTGATTTTCACTAAAAAGTAAGGTACAATTCATAGGTGATTTATGTTGATAGCCATATTTCTGCGCAGGAAAGAGAAGCAATATGACAGAGAGCCAGTGGCCGAGATTGAGGCCGGCAAATAATAAAGATTGTGAGAAGGTAACGGAATTAGTCTATAGTGTTCTGAAAGAATATAACCTGAAGCCGGACCCGGTTGCCACGGATGCCGACATTAAAGATATTGAGCATTCCTATTTTGAACGAGGCGGGACGTTTCGTGTGCTTGAAGAAAAGGACGGCTCGGTAATTGGAGCTTACGGGCTTTACCCGGTCGATAGGCAAACGTGCGAACTTCGTAAGATGTATTTATACAACTCATACAGAGGCAAAGGATTGGGTAAATTATTGCTGGAAGATGCTTTGTCAAAGGCAAGGCAAATCGGATTTAAGAAGATGACTTTGGAAACCGCTTCGGTCTTAAAAGAAGCGATTAGTTTGTATAAAAGCTATGGATTTGTCGAATACCAGCCGGAGCATCTATCAAGCAGGTGCGACCAGGCGTTTATACTCGAATTAGAATAGTGGTCTGTAACACGATAAATGCGTGGTGGTTACTGGTAGTTATTCGGCGCCATCCCAAAATGAGTCTTTAAGTTTTAGGCGATTTTGTGTTTGAGTTTAGAATTCGAACTGGTCTTTAAAGACGGTCTTGAAGTCGTAGATATCGTTGAAATCATCGATTGAATCTGCTGGTTGGGCGCTCATCCATTCGTGTTTTATCATAAGATAAACGATTTCGCCGAAATCACGTGTTGTTTTAATGCCCCATGTATTCAAAACTACCATTGCCATTCTGCCCCACTTTTCGAGAGCTAATTTCCTTAGTCCCTCACAAAGCATTTGGCCGTTGACGTGTTTGGGTTCGACAGTAATCTTTTTTACGGTGAAGCCGAGTGCCTCATAAACGAACCTGATGCCCGGCGGGCTGAATCGGCCATATTCTTTGGCAATTTGTTCGAGATTCTTTTTCATTTTCAAAACGTGCCTGGTCTGAATTTTACAAAGGTTCATATTAACACTTCTATTGTAAAACTTTTGTAATTAAAGGTCAATACTTCTTCTGTTATCGCAGAATAATGCCCGGCTGACTAAAGAAGCTCTTGACGAACTGAGATTTATAGTTGAAAATTCATTGATGGCCCACCCCGCACCAATTAGGCGTGAGCTTAAGCTCAATTGGTGCGGGGTCGGCCGGATTGAAATTGAAAATTCGCTTTGGAGGTAATGTCCTATGTTAAGAACAATTCTTTGCCTGGCAGTATTGCTGAGCAGCCGGAGTGTATCAGCTCAAAGAAGCGATTATTTTAACGCACCCTATGGTAAGCTGCTCGCCGGTTCGACTGAGCGGGTCGGTTTGTGGTGGGCCTCGTCCGGCTGGAAAATAAGCCAGGACAAGCCGCTGCCTGAGACAAAAGGCCGAACAATTGTGATACGCGCCGCCCGCAATGAAGCTGAGGCGGCGCAATTAGTAGTTCGGCCAACGGTTTTCTTGAAGGGTTTTACCGTGCGTTCCGGAGCGTTGACCGGCCCCGGCGGAGCAACTATTCCTGCTAAGAACGTGGAAGTGCTCAAGGTGCGATACGTCAATGTTACACACCCAACCGATAAAAGTTCAGTGCCCGGGCTTTGGCCGGACCCACTGCCTCCGATTATCGAACCTATTGAACTGGAGGCGGGTAAAAATCAGCCGTTTTGGATTCGCGTCAAAGTCCCACGCAATGTCCCGGCAGGGGTTTATACCGGCAGTGTTCACCTTGCGGCGCAAAACTACAGTGCCGATGTTAAACTGCGGGTCAAAGTTTATGATTTCGTTCTTCCCGACCGGATGACCTGCACAACAGCCTTTGGCTTTTCCACGTCCAATGTATTCCGCTATCAGAAACTGTCCGACTCTCAGCAAAAACGGCAGGTGCTCGATAAGTACTGGGCCAGCTTCGGCGCCCATCATATCTCGCCCTACAATCCTGCGCCGCTGGACAGACTCGCAGTTACCTGGCCCAAAGATCCTAAGTCAATTGAACCCGAACAACTTAAGCCGGTGTTTAACTGGACCGCCTGGGACAAAGCGATGGAACGAGGAATCGATTACTACCACTTTAACTCCTTTCGGCTCAGCATTCCGGGTCTCGGCGGCGGGACTTTCCATTCCCGACGTGAGCCGGAACTGCTCGGCTTCAGTGAGGACACGCCCCATTACAAAGCCGCCTTTAACACCTACTGTCGCGAAATCCAGGAGCACCTGCGCGAAAAAGGCTGGCTCGATGAGGCCTTCGTCTATTGGTTTGATGAGCCTGCCCCTAAAGATTACGAGTTCGTTATGAACGGCTTCGCCAAGCTCAAAAACGCAGCACCGGACATCACTCGCATGCTGACCGAACAGGTCGAGCCAAAACTTCTCGGCGGGCCGAATATCTGGTGCTCTGTTTCAAATAACTATAAACACGAACCAGCCGAACAGCGGCGCCGGCATGGCGAAAAATTCTGGTGGTACGTCTGCACCGGCCCCAAGGCGCCCTATTGCACTTTGTTTATCGACCACCCCGGCACTGAGCTGCGAGTCTGGCTCTGGCAGAGCTGGAAACACAAAATTGACGGCATCTTAGTCTGGCAGACAAACTACTGGACCAGTTCCGCCGCTTATCCGGACCGCGAGCATCCGCAAAACCCCTACGAGGACCCAATGGGCTGGCGCTCCAGTTACAGCACACCCAAAGGCGCCAAAAAACCCTGGGGCAACGGTGATGGTCGATTCATTTATCCACCCGAATCCGCTGCTGACGCCCACCCATCCGAGCCGGTTCTTGAAGGGCCGGTTGAAAGCATCCGGTGGGAAATGCTGCGTGACGGCATCGAGGACTATGAGTACTTAGCTATTCTGAGCAGACTGCTCAAAACTAAAAAGGACAAACTCACCCCGCAACAGCGTAAAAAATACACTGCTCTGCTTGAGGTGCCGGAAAGCATTACGACAGATATGACGACTTTCACTAAAGACCCGGCCCCCATCGAGGCCCGCCGTAACCAGATAGCTCGAGCTATAGCTAAGCTAAACAGGTTATGAGCTTTTGCGCGAAAGTTCCGAAGCAAACTCATTACCGCCGCTGACCAGTAAAGGTCGTATCCGGAAGGTAAAGATTGCTTCACAATACCGGCAATCAGGGGATGTGAGGGAAATATCAAAAAAGTGTGAGTAATTTTCCCTTTGCGCGCATATTACTTAATAGAACTTGTTAGCTGAAAGGTAAATTTGAGTGCCTAATGAGTTAGAACAACGAAATTGGGCAAAGTTTGCTCGATGCGATGCCGATATATGGCGAGAGTTTATCGGCCGTGATTGTCTTAACAGTAATGTTCATTAACCGGTTTATTTATCTTGGAGGACTTATATTATGACCCCGCAACGGCCACCGACAGTGAGTGTAATCGAGCCTATCGGCCCTGCTTTCGAGAAGGTAAAGACGATACTTTTTGGCCCCTTCGACTTCCGCAAATGGTTTGTTATTGGTTTCTGCGCCTGGCTGGCATTCTTAGGCAAAAGTGGTGGAGGGGGCAGAAGAGGTGGGCCATCTGAAGCCCGTGAGGCCTTCGGTGAGGCAAAAGTGTTTGTCTTAGAGAACCTGGGCTGGATCATTCCTGTAGCCTTAATTGGAGTGATGTTGATAATAGTGCTGTGGCTTGTTTCTACCTGGCTGAGCAGCCGGGGGCGATTCATGTTCCTCCACTGTGTTGCTGAGAACAAGGCCGAGGTCAAAGTTCCCTGGGCAAAATTCCGACAACACGCCAACAGCCTGTTTTTGTTCAGAATTGTATTAGGCTTAATAGGTTTTGCTGTAATAGGACTGCCCTGTCTTTTGGCCGCTGGCCTTATCGCTATAATGATAGCCGGTAGCATTCCAAGTGTAGCCGGCGTGTTAGGCATTGTAATGATTGTCCTTATGATTGTTACCATCTCAATTATCTTAGCCTTGATTAGCAAATTCACAATGGACTTTGTCGTACCAATTATGTCCTTGCGAACAACAAGCTGCACGGCGGGCTGGCGGGAATTCCTGACAATCCTTTCTGTAAATAAAGTCCGTTTCGTACTGTACGTCCTCTTTCAAATTGTAATAGCAATAGTGATAGGTGCAATTTTTTCGATTGGCTTTTGTATAGGATGCTGCCTCTGCTGTGTAAGCTTGCTGCTGTTAATACCCTATATCGGTACTGTCATACTATTGCCTGTGCTGGTTTTCAAGCGGGCCTACTCTCTGCTATACTTAGGGCAGTTCGGTCCTGAGTTTGACGTCTTCAGGCCTGAAACCGAAATGGTCATAGCAGATTGAAAAATTGCTGATTTGCCAACAGAATCAAGTATTGTATCCCCCCACAAATCCAGGGCAATAATAATCACATAAACAACCCTAACAGGGCGTCGCGGCGAGGGCAGGTGGAGATTTTCGTTGCAAAATATCTCCTACTTTCTGATAATCGAGGATTGAATACTGATAGTTGGAAACCAACGATATGGTTTTTATACTACATGGACGTGTATTTTTGACATCCCCGGTAATGTGACAAGCAATACTTGATGAGTATGAAAGAGAACAAAACGTGATTAACAAAACAGGACAGGACAGGACAAAACTGTCAAGAATATCTTGCTCTTTCATCGGAAGTGCATTTAATCTCGCATTGAGTCAATTTCCCAATACAGTACGGATCGAGACGACTAATGCCTGTAACGCAAAATGTGTAATTTGTCCGCATCGAAACATGCAACGGCCAGTTTGTTACATGGATGATGCTCTTTATAACAGAATCATAGATGAATGCTCCAAATATAACTGCGGCAATGTTCATTTACACAATTTTGGCGAGCCATTGCTTGATAAACGCCTATCTGAAAGGATACGGTACGCCAAGCAAAAAGGCCTTAAAAGAGTGATTATATTTTCAAACGGGTCTGTCCTTACGGCGGACAAAGCTCATGAGCTTATCGATGCGGGACTTGATGAGATTAAAATAAGTTTTGACGGGACTACAAAGGCGGAATTTGAGCAAATACGTTTTGGGCTTAAGTTTGATACTATCGTAGCTAATATTAAAGAATTAGTTAAAATCAGGGACCTCAAGAAATCCCCATTGAAAATAAAAGTTGCCTGCTGCAGCACCTCGGACAAAAACGAAACTATACGGACCTTGGAGAATTGTGTGGACGATTTTTCCTTTGGCAAGGTCCACAATTGGACCGATTCTGAAATTAATCATGCCGCCAAGTCAACAATAAGAAAACCATGTTCAAGAGTGTGGCGAACATTCACCGTGTTGTCCAATGGTAATGCCGCTTTGTGCTGCTTAGACTACGAAGGTACGGTTATTTTAGGAGACGTAAATAAAACGTCGGTCTTTGAAATTTGGAATAACAAATCCTATAGAAAAATAAGGTTGCTCCATAAAACAGCTCAGCAAGACCAAATAGCAATTTGCAAAAGCTGCACTAAATCTTTTTGGTAATGGTGCGTTGTTACGACGAAGAAGAATTAGCGGGCGGGAGGGAAAATTTTTGTTGCAAAGTAATGTTGTATAGTATAAGCAAGAAAAATGGTCTTTACAATACACAGATATATATTTCGGGAGCTTTTAAGAATTTTTGTCCCGACGGTGGTGGCGCTGACACTAATTCTGAGCTTGGGCAGTATTCTTCAGCCGGTCCAGGAATACGGCGTAGGACCTCGGCAAGTAATTCACCTTATGGGCTACTTGCTGCCGATAACGCTGACTTTTGTACTGCCGATGGCGGCATTGTTCGCAGGGACTTTGGTTTACGGACGGCTTACAAGCGATAATGAGCTCGATGCCTGCAGAGCAAGCGGAATAGGCCTGCTGACCCTGATTTATCCGGGGCTGGCACTGGCAATTATGGTGGCGATTGCAAATCTGCTTTTGAGCTTCTACGTAATGCCGGTTTTTATCCATTTAGCGGAAAGGGCCCTTAAGGCCGACGCAAAACAAATACTTTTCCGCAATATTCAGCGGAGAAGATGTTATAAACTGCCGCCGGACGGCCGGTTCTTGATTTACGCCGACGAGGCCAACCCACAACACAATGCACTTTCAGGTGTGGTTATTGCTGAACGAAAAGGCAGCAGAATAAAAAAGATTATCACCGCTGAAGGTGCGAAAGTCAGTTTCAAACCGCATGACAGATACAACGAAGTGCAAATAATTGCATACAGGACAAACCAGATGAGCGATGAGGACGAGGGAGGGGCGGAATGGTTGTCGTTGACCACGGAGTTCGGCTCACTGTTAGGCGACGAGATAAAATTCAAGAAAATAGATGAAATGAAAAAAATTCAGGCTGACCTGATGCAGTTTTATCCGATTGAAAAACTGGCCCGTGAAACTTACTCACAACTTATCACGGATCTGTTAGCACAGGACATTAATAGCAGAATAGCTAATGGTACGAATAGCTTTTATGAGCTTCTCGGCGAGCCAAACTCGGTCAAATTTACTGCGGGTCAATGCAGCACGCAAGAGGTAGAAGAAGTCGAGCTGTCCGGCGACGTCGTGGTTATAGAATACGATACTGACAGCAAACGAACTTTGCGAACTTTGAGATGCACAAAGGCTTCGCTGCACATCGAGGGCGATAAGCTGGCACCGACTTTGACCATGGACATCTATAACGCAAGGGTAGAAGGCTCAGAGGAATTAAGGATGCGGGATATCATTCGCGGTTTGATTCCACCCACAGCCGTGGAGGCAATAGCAAATAGATTCAAAACCGAAAAAAATGGCTCAGTGTCATTGAGGGTTGAAAAACTGGCTTACGAGCCATTAGGACCGAATCCAAGTCCGGAATTGACACAATTGCAAAATGAGCTTAAGAGAACAATACTGAAGACACTGCTGCGAATTAAGATTGAGATACATTCCCGGCTGGTGTTCGGAATAGGCTGCATCTCAATGATACTGATTGGTATTGGCCTGGGTATAATTAAGAAGGGCGGACACCTGCTCAGCGCTTTCGGTGTAAGCTGTGTGCCCGCTGTGGTACTCATAGTGTGCATAATAAGCGGCAAGAACATTACGAAAAACTTTTATTCGCAGGGCATTTCAGGAATAGCATTGATGTGGGCAGGGTTGATATTTTTGTCTCTGCTGGTCGTTATTATATATCGCCGATTATTGAAGTATTAAGCTAATAGCTAAGTGTCACTTTAGGCACTTTCAATCGTCATTTTTTTTAACTTGGCGGATTTCTTTTTACATGAAGATATTAGACAAATATGTTATGAAGAATTTCCTAATCGGCTACGCAATCGCCTTTTGCGTTCTGATAGGATTACGAATAATCATTGATTTGTTCGTGAATCTCGACGAATTTACCGAGCATATCGAGCTTGGTACGCTGACTGTTATCAAAAATATATTGATATTCTATGCCCTCAACAGCACACTGTACTTTCGCGATTTCGCCGGAATGATAACCGTGGTAGCGGCGGCCTTTACCTTTAACAAGATGGTCCGCTACAATGAATTAGTGGCCGTGATGGCTTCGGGCGTTAGCTTAAAGCGGGTAATCGCCCCGGTAGTGTTTCTTGCCATGCTGTTTACAGGTGTCCTCGTAGTAAACCAGGAACTTATAATACCGCCGCTTGCGGACAAGCTTGTACGCCACCAGAATGACCTTCCCGGTCAGGAATCCTATGATATATGGTTCATCCCCGACGGCAATGGGTCACTCATTTGCTCTGCAAGGTTTGATGTAGAAACATCAACGCTGCACAATCCGACTATCATCATACGGCGTAAGATAGCCAATTCGCGTATCTGGGAGGTAATTAGCCTGATAAATGCAGAAAAGGCAGTTTACAACAGCGAAACCCGCAAGTGGGATTTAACTAACGGGCGATTCATTGAAAAAGGTTCCATTAAAGGTCCCCAGCCGATATCTTCGTACGCCAGTGACATTACCCCAAAGGACATCCCTGTCAGGCTCAAATCCGAGCACACGGCCTTGTTGAGCTGGCGACAGTTAGCTGCCCTTGTAGAGCAGGCAGAGCAGGGAAAAATCAAGGATTCGCGACAACTTTACAGCCAGAAGCACTTTCGTGTTACCGAGCCGATTATCAACCTGACAATGCTTATGGTGTGTCTGCCGATTCTGGTTTGTCGTGACCCGAAGTCGATGAAGTCGGCGGTTGCGATTAGTTTTGCTATGGTAGGTGCGTGTTTTATCACAACCTTTATCTGCAGAATGTTCGCCCCGGAGGCTAATGTCGGCAGTTTCTATCAAATTGGATTTTATGCGTGGCTGCCGGTTTTCATCTTTCTGCCGATAGCTTTTATCGAGCTGGATTCAATGAAAACATAAATAGCGTTCGTAGTTCATAGTTTGTGGTTCTTAGGACTGGTAAAGAAATTAGGTTTCGTTTTTGGCTGAGCGAGGACAAGGCTGGCAAGGAAGCAAAACGCAGGACTACTGGTTGGTAGTCCGAGTTT
>SDBU01001916.1_pt1 | contig 28670 bp, 42 predicted proteins | sample 2277071 | NCBI WGS metagenome assembly SDBU01 (sample SAMN10397929, study PRJNA504765) | marine sediment metagenome | isolation source: marine sediment core GS08_GC12, 126 cmbsf | place: Arctic Ocean: Gakkel Ridge, Loki's castle | collected 2008 | reverse complement strand
GCTGAATTTATTGGTACGAAAAGTTATGAGGCAATTAGTTTAAGCAAACTCGGCAATCAATTTGAGCTACACCGTGCAAAGTATGCCAAGGTTCTAATCTGTGACGACGAGAATGTCACCAAGAAAGACCTGACTGACGGCACGCTAACTGAAAACTTGTTGAGCATATCCGCTGGCCAGCCCATTCGCGTTGAGAAGAAGGGCGGCGATATTGAAACGTGGGTTATACCCGCGCAGATTATTATTGCAGGTAACAAAGTGCTGCGAATGCACGCTAACTCTAGCGGGCTGGCAGAGCGCCTGAAATTTCTTGTGTTCAATCATGTATACATTCGTGGAAGTGACATGGTGATAAACATTCTGGACACCTGGATATCAGAGTTGCCCGGAATAATGAACCTCGTACTGGATGCGGGTGAGAAGCTAGTTAAAAATGATGGGTTTATTGAGCCCATGTCGTCTAGTGAAGAACGTGAGAAGTTCGAAACGGGCGCAAACGCTGTCTTGTTGTTTGTCCGTGAGTACTTGGACCAGAACGAAGTTGGTGATCTTGCGCCCTGGGTGATTCGGATTGAAGACGCGAAAGTCGATTATTCTGAATACTGTGAGAAATTCGAGGTGCGAAAGAAGTTGAGCGTGCAAGAGTTTAATGCAGCGATGGAAACGATTCCAGGTATTTCAAAGAAGACCGTTGCGTATAAAACGCCAGAAGGACGTAAAACGACGGTGCGTTGCTGGGTTGGCGTACGAAAGAAGGGAACTGCTGGGACTCTTGACAATCGTCGTGCGTCGGGGGATGCGGGCAATGATTTTTAGTTTTCTTGCGGATGAAAATTGACTATTGAAAGGAATATAAATGATTGATCAAAAGAAACACAAGAACAACCCAATATTGCCATTTGCCCTTGAATGTTTGGAATTTAATGGCGCGAGAGACAATGACGTAGGCCACAGAGTCTACGCTGAGAACCCCGACCCAAAGCAGAACTTCGGGTACTCTGGGTGGGGTAACAACGAGTGGGTGGTATCTGCCGCAGACATGAAGCTGGCATACTTAGCATACTGTGAATCAAAATGCACTTCTGGAGAGTCCGCTACAGTGTTTAATAAATGCTTTGAGTTTATGACGACTTGCAGGCGGGTAGTTGTTAATAGGCCTGTAGTAAATAAAACAACCGGGAATAGTGGGCGGTCCGGCGTTCGTTGCTGGAACGGTTGCAGGTTGAAGGATTCTAGCGGGTTTTTGCAGATTAAACATGTTGGCTGATAAATTGAAATTAAAGAATTCTTATTCCCGCGACGCTTATCGGACGTTAGCGTAGTTATAGGACGTTGTTGGTCGCTAGTTCTTGGTCAACCAACGCAGATTTACAGATTTAGGCCCAGATTTACAACTAGATTTACAAGTTTACGGCCTAAAATGTAAACAGAAAGTGCATTCCGGTGCCAATAACGCAGGTGTTACAACTAGTTTCGGGGATTTGCGCCTTTTCGCCTGCAATACGCCCCACAGGGAATATACGTATTTGATTACTATTGGAATATGTTTTTTACTCGCGCGTGTAGATCAACATAGCCTAGATTTACAAATACCTGTAAACAAGTTGTAACACCTGCGTTATTGACTTGTAATCGCAGTATTAGATTTACATTTTAGGCCATAAACTTGTAAATCTAGTTGTAAATCTGGGCCTAAATCTGTAAATCTGGGCCTAAGCAGTGCCAGGGTACGGGTGCGAGTTTTGACGTAGTAACCGTGCGAATGAGATTTAGTTTGAAATGCATACTGAAATAAAATAACAAATTTTCTCAAACTCTGACGAAAGTTTCACGTCGCGCGGGATTCGTCGAAGTACTAGTCTGCCAGCACTGTAGTACACTGCTTTTCAATTCTACTTCCCGCGAATGAAACTAGAAACGCACGTCGAACGTATCTCGTCGCAAGAATTAAAACGAAAACATTAACAAATATCAAACCGGGGAATCAAAATGAAAGAATGGCTAATAAAACATGCAATCGAAATTATCTTGGTATTGCTAATTGTACTCGGCGTATTTTTAGCTTACAAAACTCACAAATCAGGAACCCTAAAACCACCCACAGAAGTAATCACAGAACTCGCGGCCGGCAAACTTCTGAATATCGAAATTCGAACAGGCTGGAACACGAATGCAATCCTACGCTTCGACGATGGGTCAGTGATAAAGATTCCGTACTTCGTCGTCCAACGACGGTCAATGAAAGAAGGGCGGCATTACATCGTTCGCCGCTCGTCGATTGACGGAATTAAAATTATCCTTGTTACCCAAACTGGAGAACAGAAATGAAATCATATCAGAAATGGGACAAAAAGAATTGTGCTGATAACTGCGACCTGCGTGGCGCAAATGCTTGCGATGATTGTCGTGGGCTTGGAACTCGCGAAGACGTTTGGCGTGCTGCAATAAAACATATCAGCGACAGAATTGGTAAACGCGCGTTATATGCGAATACGCTGCCGTATCTCAGGAAACATATTGAACGAATATGTTTAGAAGAACTCGGAGACGAAACAGGAGACGAACAATGAAAAACTTTGAAGACAAATTTGACATAGACGGGGACGGCAATGGTGGCGATTGCGATTGTGAATGTAGCGGCATCCCAATAACTTGTGAAGAATGCAAAGTGATTGCAGAATACTGGTATCGCCAGGCGTTAGAGTACGTAATCGCTGAATCCATAAAACGTATAGATGGATTATCACATGAAGAGTCACTAACGCGAGTCCTGTATGAAGAACTCGGCGAAGACGAACAAGAAACAACAAACGGAGAATCAAAATGATAACTCTAAAACAGCTACCCACTAGCGTAAAACTTTTCGTCGAGCGTTGCGACGCGTTCATTGTCGGCAGTGCTGCTAATCCAAATGCCCACTTAAACGAACCAGACGCGGTCGCAACGAATCCATACACAGGCATCTGTGTCAACGACATCGACGTAGTTATCCCGTTTCACAAGTGGGACATCGCGTGTATTATCATTGCGAGTGCAAATGACCAAGAACAAAACTGGCCGACGCTAAACGTTTATGGCGGCTTGAAATTCGTTGACGACGGCAAGACCGTAGACGTATGGCCCAGCGACTTAAACAAGTATCTACTCTCGTCGCTCGTCGAATACGTTTGGAGCCCCAAATTCAATTTGCGCTACGTTCGTTGCGTTACTGGAGAATCTCAATGAAAATCTTTGAAGAGAAGTTTGGTCCAGATTATGGCATTGAGACAACGTCAGGCGGAAACTACTACTACTACGAATGCACAAAAGTTGTGTGGTGTCGAGCGTTTCAAACAATCAGAAACGAAATCAAGAGGCTGCGGAGCACCCGAAAGCCATAAGCATTATTGAGGTCATTGCGTTTATCGACGAGGAATTAGGGAACCACAATGAAAAATTTTGATGAACGAAATATAAAGTTTGGATGCACGTTGAAAGTTAACTGCGGGGGTATGGCTTGCGAGAGTTGTGAGATAATCGCAAAGTTTTGGTATCGTTTCGCGTTTGAATCAATCAGAAATGAAATCAAGAGACTGAACGCTACTCGGCGGCGCATAAACATCAAAGAAGTCTCTGAGTTTATCGACGAGGAGTTGGGAACAGGAGACAAGTCATGCGATTCATAGCAGGAACAATAACCGGCGCTATACTGGCGACAGTTGCCACAACAACAATAATCCTCGGGCCGTACAACGTAGCGTCGAGCGTCGCGGCGTTTATAGACTTCGTGAAGGGACTTTGAAAGGCAATCAGATGAAAGACGTGCAAATCAAAGCAAGCGGCGAAACTTGTCCGTGCGGCCTTGCTAAATTCAGCAGGATTGCAAGATGCAACGAGTATACTGACTTCTTGAACCTGCATTATGATCGTTGTATTTGTGGATTTATTACTTACGCGTACAATGATACAACGGAGAAACAAAAGCGATATGACAAATGGATAGCAGGCCTGCCATACGCGAACAGGCACAAACTTGCAAAGATAAAACAGGAACAGTTAGAACTTCACGAAGCGAAATGGTTGTTTGGCTGTATCGCAGTAGCTGGTATGATTGCGTATGCAGTAGCGAGACTTTTGTGGTGAGCGAGACAAGTAAACACACAGACGCCCGCAGGGCAACGAACGACCCGGAAACGTATAACCGCGTCAATAAACACAAACAAACGTCACACGGCCTATCCTGGTGCGATAAACGGCACTCAGGCGTCGTGCGGCGTTCGTGTTGTGCTGCTTGGGGCGGTTTGTAAGAAAAAAGTAGGTGTTTTTATTACAAATCTGTCGCGTTTCGTCGGGCGTCTTGTGGTTATTCTGCGCACCGCAACCGAGTTTGTGGCTCATATTTCGCCAAATAGTATCCACAAAGTCTAAACCAAGTCCCATAAGGGTTATTATGTTTCATTCGGTTGTCAGCAGAATGTGGGTTATTGGGCTGGAAACGCGGTTTATTGGTTGGGCGGCTGGAAAAGCGATAACAAACAAGGCGTTTTCTTGACATGAACCTGCTTAGCCGGGGTGTGTTGTCAAGCAAAATAATCTGCGTTTAAGACGTCAAGAACAACGATTTTAGACTATTTTGAGAATAAGTATTGCTTAGGTCTAAAAGCCTTTATATACACTATATATAGGGAGGGGAATAATGGGAAAGCTGGAAAAAATAGATACTAAAGTGCTGCCCTATCTTCGTCCAAGGCCTTTGTATTGGCCGCACGATTACACATGCAGAGAATATTTTAGTAGCGTAATCCCTAAGCGATATGTGGACGATGGGCTATACGAGAATGAGTTTTCGCCGGATTTAGAATGGATTATCCACAAGAACGAAGGAATTCTCAAGAAGCAGCGCGACGAGGTGAGTCCTGTGTTTTCTGAGACGAAAGAAGATCGTATTCAGGCTGCTCAAGATGCACTAGCCGACATACAAGATTTCAACTGGCAAGGGAAACTCGACCGGCGCGCCGCTGCGGTAGACGCAGGTAATTGTTCTGCGGAATATGTAGGAAACTGCAAAGATATATGTTACGGGCAGGGCGTTGGGGGAGAATGTTCCCGATGCGCAGGGCAAGTCGTTAAACTTAGTGGCGTAACGCGGCCAGTTCGGAATTGTGAGATTCAGTATTGATAACAAACAGGAAACCAAATGAACAATGAAAAATATAATCCAGAAGTCCATGCGTGTCAGAGTTGTGGCTCTGAATACGGGCAACCCTTAGAATCATTTGAAAACAGTGACGACTTTGAACTAATCGACGACTGTGGAAGAACTATCGAGGTGGACGGGCCTATTGTGATTTGCGAAGAGTGCTTCGAAGCGAGTCACGACACACATTGGCACGCGACGCATCCAGAGTATTAAACAACACCCACTACCGCGCTTTACATCAACAAGACGAACAACGCACCAACGAATCAACGAACGAACGAATCAACAATGCGAGACATCCAAGAAGAATATAGAGACAGCGACGCACTGATAGATCAAGTCTGCGACTGGATTGCGCAAAAATGGACTCCAAGTATGATTGCGTTCCAACTTCGTAAAGACCTTGATAAAGACCTGACAAATAAGACTGTCAAGTATCTTATCAAGCTCGCCAAATCCCAGATTATTCAGAGATACCACATATCGCCGGAAGATTATAAAGGCGAACAAATCGCGTGGTACGAACTTGTCATGCGAGGATACCACAAAGCGGGCCAATATGGTGACGGCGTCCCGGCGAAGATGTGCGACAGACTTCGCGCAGCCGAGCGTCTCGACGCGCTTCTAAACCTGGAAAATGTTTCAAACGACGACCCAGCAGAACAAGCCAAGAAAATCCACGCGTTCCTACGTGCCGCCGAGGCGACGGTCGGCCAGGAAACGCCCGACGAACAAGACAAAGACAAGCCAAGCACAAACGAGGAGCAAGGCGATGGAAAAGAAAGCAAAGAAGACAGTCAAGAAGGTGACAAAGAAAAAGGTAGTTAAGAAAGTCGTCAAGAGAAAGTATACAAAACGCACGGCGGAGAAGGTCGCGAAGAGAATCAACACGGCGTTCAAGAAAGTCTCAAAGAAGCAAGCCGAGAGACTCTCGCCAGAAGAAGTGATAATACTTGAAGATTCTGGTATGTCGCTGAAAGTGTATAATGTTTTCGCTCGCCGGAACGGAATCGTGCCAATTAAGGAACACGACGCCACGCCAGCCGAAGACGTGCCTGATACCGAAGGCAAGACGATCAACCTAAAAGGCACGGCGAAAATCGTAACAAAGATGACGGACTACGGTCGAGACATGCAAAACAAGCATCAGATACTCGAAGACGCACGACGCATCCAACCGCTACCCGACGACATGCGACAAGATAGTAAGGCGTCGTGTGCGTGTCCAATTTGCACGCTCAAACTAGAGTACAAACACTGGTATGATATGCCATGCCCGCAGGCCGCCGCAGCGATACGTCGTATGGCAAAGAACGTATGGGTGAGAGTATCAAACCGCATTGGCGATTTCTTTATGTGGTTCGAAGAGTACAAGTAAACAAAATTTGTCAGACGATCGTCGTGGCGATACGGTGTCTTGAGGTGGCGTGATGGATAAAGAGATTGTACATATCTACAGGATTTATTTTCCGACGTCCAACAAGTGCTACATTGGACAGACTAGCCGGTTGAAGAAGCGGATGTTTGCGCACTTGCGTGACGTTAGAACGAATTCTATGGTGCATCGTGCGCTGATTAAATATGAGGACTGGTGCGTCAGTGTCTTGCATACTTGTCAATCTCGTGATGAAGCCAACAAAGTTGAGATTGAAGAAATTAGAAACTTCAATTCGGTAGCACCAAATGGATATAATATCAACTCGGGCGGTGATGGTAATAGTGGTTGGACGCCGTCGGACGAAACAAAAAGAAAGATTGGCAACGCACATCGTGGGAAGACAGTATCAGATGCAGCTAAAAAGAAACTGAGTGCATCGCATCTCGGTAAAAAGCACACAGATGAAACTAAGGCAAAGATAAGTGCGTCTAAGATTGGGTTGACTGGTGATAAGAATGCGTTCTACGGCAGGCACCACACGGACGAAACAAAAGCCGCCATGAGCGCTGCGAATAGTGGTAAGAATCATTATTTTTATGGTAAACATTGTACTGATGAAACCAAAAGCAAAATGCGGGTGACGTGCTTAAAGACGGCGCTCAAAAAACGAACAAAACAATTCGCGGAACTCAAAGAGTTGGCATGTGAGCAGGGTATTGACATTAGCACCATACTGCAAGAGCAGCAAGGCACGCAACAATGACTGAAACATTAAATGCGAACACCGCACTCACACCAAGATGGTATCCGCTATTTTTTCATCCGGGCCAACAACGACTCTGGGACAGCACAACCAGATTCAATATAGCACATGCTGGGCGTCGTGCGGGTAAAACAGAACTTGCAAAGCGTAAGATAGTCATCGAAGCTATAAAGTGCGACAAACAGGCGGGCCGGTTTATTCTAGCCGCGCCGACGTGGCGGCAGAGTGTTGATATCTGGTGGGATGACATTTTGTTGCTTATTCCGCCGTGGGCACTGCTTAACGGCAAGAAAAGCATATCGCTCAGTTTCCGAAAGATAACGTTGTGGAACAACGCGACGATTTCCGTTGTGGGCCTCGATAAGCCCGAGCGTGTTGAGGGGAGTGCGCTGGACTTCTTTGTCGGCGATGAGTTTGGAAACTGTAAGCCCACCGTATGGTCGCAAAATATTAGACCTGCGTTGTCCACCATCGGGCGACCAGGAAAAGGATGGCTCACAGGAACTCCGGAGGGCCGAAACCATTTTTACTCATTATCTCAGGACGCAGTGAGGCGAGACGACTGGTCGATCCATACGTGGACAACTGAAAGCGTCAATCCGACAGAGGCCGAATCAGCCAGGGGCGAACTCGATGAACTCACTTTCTCACAGGAATATTGTGGTGAGTTTGTCAACTTCTCGGGCAGAGCGTACTATACGTTCGACGAAGCACTGAATTGCCCGCCGCCGGGCGAGAGGATTCTTTACAACGAGAGATATCCGTTGTGCTTTTCGTTTGACTTCAACCGCGTCCCCGGTACAGCAGTAATTTCACAAGAGTTACCAGCACCTGATTGGCTCGTCAAGCGTAATCAGGGGAAGAACAAAGGACCAATTACGTGTGTCATCGACGAAGTTTTTCTTCAGCGTGGTAGCACGACGGAGAAAGTTTGCAACGAACTACTTTCGCGGTGGGGACATCACAAGGGACTCGTAAAGCTTTACGCAGACGCAACGGGCGGCGCGCATACGTCGTCAGGTGTCGCGGGTAGTGACCTTGATATTATTATCGCAAAACTTGACGGCCCGTTCAATATTGAAGAGAACTGGCCAAAATCTAATCCTCTTGTACGCGTCAGAATAAATACCGTCAATTCCCGAGTCTGCGCAGCCGATGGATATGTGGGAACAGTCGTGGACCGTAAATGTAAGTTCCTCATACGTGACCTCGAAGGCGTCAGTTGTGACGATGAAGGCGGAATCTTGAAGAGTGACAGCAAGAGTTTGCTGACCCACATCAGCGACGCGCTGGGATATGCAATATGTGTGATTCATCCGCTGGGTGGGCGCATCGCCTGGAGTAATCGCGGTTTCTAAGAAAGAACAAAAATGAGCAGATCATTCAAACACGACAAGTACAACTCAAAAGACAAGTTCGACAACGAACAGTACTTCAAAGACGACGACACGACGAGCGACACTCTTCTCGACGACACCCAACTAACAACAGACGAGTCAAACCCTGTATCCGCAAACAGCACCGCGTCCGGCAGTTTATCCGTGTCGAAGAGTTTATCCAGCAAAGCACGCAAACGCGCCGACAAACAGTTCCGCAAACAGCGTCGCCACGACGAACGACTTTAATCGAGCAAAGCACGACGCGCAATAACAACAACTATAATCTGAGGAGATTAAAAATGGCGAGCAAGAAATATTGTGATATTTGTGATAAAAGTATTGCTGAAGATTCAGCAGAAAAGTCTCATGTTGATAGGGGCGAGTTAGCGTTTAGCGAGCGGGTGGTTTATGATGGCGTCAAGTCTGTAAGAATTCAGGCAAAAGCGTCAACGCTTAAAAGTGTATCTAGGGGCATATCAGAAGTCGGGCTGTCCGAGGAAGACATTGATATCTGCAACGTGTGTATGCTGCGAATGCTGGAAGTTATAGTTAATAAGCAACAGGCAGCATACCGCAAAACTCAAAACGAGGATGCCAAGCCCAGACCAAAACCAAAATGGGGAATAAAACTTGTATCTGATAGTGTCGTGTACAACATCGTGGGTAGTTATGTCATGAGTATTCAAACAGATAACAAGCTGATTGAACTAGGAGACGTTGGGTGTCCATTTGAAATTGATGATGAGAATAATATCACAGTATACGTGACACAGTAAACAGCGTCGCCACGACGATCGTCGTACGTGACACAACCAAGAGGCAACCAAGAGGCAGGCGATGAAAAACAAATGGAAACTCTACCGCTGTATTTATGATGAGATGGGTTTGAGTTGCGTTGAGGGTGAGACGGGACACGAAGAACAGTTTAAGAAACATGTTAAAGAAGGGCACTATGAAATTAGTTGGCTGATCGGCACTGCTCATGATTATCATGGTAACACGATCATCAGAACAGAACTCGAAGGCAAGAAAGAGAATCTTGATTTGGTTCTTGAGTTAATTAACCAGCAGTCAGCAACCAAACAAAACAGAGGCGACTTGAAAGGCGACAAATGAAAATCACACTAGACATTGACGAAGGACTTGCGGCGGATGTACTACTTCGCGAGGGCAAACCAATTGATCTGAAAGACGGGCATCATTTGAAAGTAGACACGGCGGGACAAGTAGTAATCAACATTACGGCGGTGAGTAAGCCAATGCACGCAGGCGGGAAGTCCGGCGCAAGCGGATCGTTGTCCTTTGCTTAATGAGATTCGGGCGACGGCCAGCAAATAACAATAACAACACAAGCAATAGCGGGATAAACAATGCCACATGGGATAAACGAAGTATTGTCAGATGAAGAATGGAAAGCGCAACGCGATGCAGAGACGCCTGCAGAAGCAAGAGTTATTATGCAGGACGTCACACGTCTTAATGCAGCCAGAGCAGCAGCAGAGAATCTTGCAGTTGAGAAATTAGACTTCATCAAAGACTTATTGGCAGCGGCGGGCGTTCCGCTTAGTCAGGTAGTTAGGGGGGCTTGAAATTAAAGACTCACCAACGCAATTCAATCCTAATGCTCAGCGTTAATTGTAGAATAACAAAAAGCGGCGCACGACGCGGTACAAAGCATAGCGAAAATACTAACGAGGAACCAAACAATGCCAGAGCCTAAAAAGATAGACGACGAGCGTATTGAAGTGACAGTCGTCAAACACAAAGACGAAATACTCTCGCAGCTTCAACGCCAGTTGAAACTCGAACGCAGTATTGAGTGTGAACTAGCCAGAATACGAGGTAAAATCGCAGTGCTTAAAGCGGAAGCTCACGTATTGAGACTAACATATTACGAAGACACCGGCGAAGAAGTAACAAACGAGGAGACAAACGGCAATGTTAAATAAACTCAAACCAAACATAACCAAAGCAGTATCAAAGTCACTATCAAAGTCATTTGGCAAACTAATAATTCCGTTCTTGGTACTAGTCCTCGTCGCAATGTTCAGCGCCGGGTGCTTCCAAGACTTACTGATCCCCGCGTATATTGGACCGGAAGCAAAAGAGTATGACCCCGCAGGTGATGCGAATGACCTGAGCGACATAAGCAGCATAACGTCGATATTTCCGTGGCCAACGTTGTGGGACGCGAAGCAGCTCGCGAAACGAATGCAACGCAAGAACGAAGTCGAACAGCGAGACATCGGCAGGCTTCTCGTCGATAAGGCGTCGCATTATGCATACGTTGCTAAGGGACATTACTCCAATATCGAAGACGCGGAGCAATTTAAGCGCACTGCTTTTTCGCCAACCGGACCAATTGGCCTGTTAGTCCCAACGCTCGCCGCATTTGGAATCGGCGCTATGGGCGTCTCAAAACGCAGCGACACACAGAAGCTCAAAGACCGCGACAAGACTATCGTCGATCTTGAAAAGACAAACGTCGCAGTGGCAGGTCCAGTTAGTGACACGTCTACAGTAAGTTAACGAACAACCAGATACGTCAGCAACAACCAGATACGTCAGCAACAACCAGATACGTTAGCGAAATCGCACCAACACGATTCGAAGTGGTGCGTTTGGACTTCAATCTTGAGGAATGAAGCAATCGAATCTGCTTATCTATGATCAAGAACGTATTTGTTCGGAGTTTAGCTCAGCTTGGTAGAGCGTCCGGTTCGGGACCGGAAGGCCGTTGGTTCAATTCCAACATCTCCGATTCATAATCTCATAGGAGTAACCGCGTTTATAAATAGTCGCTGCGACTCAACGTCTAACAAGTATCACATTATAAAGCGAGTGCGCAGTGGCTGTTATTATCTTTACAGGAAGGTCAAGCCGATGGTTGGCGACGGCACCAGTTTCGAAAACTGGCGAGACGCAAGTCCTTGTGAGTTCGATCCTCTCACCTTCCGTTTGGAAAGGCAAGCCGAATGGCGACGGCAGCACACTGCTAATGTGTCGAAGCGAAAGCTCTTGCAGGTTCGACTCCTGTTCTTTCCGTTTGGGCGTGTAACTCAATTGGGCGAGTGCCTCTTTTGCACGGAGGAAGTTGTGGGTTCGAGTCCCACCACGGTCCATTTCATTTAGAACGCACAACGCACAACGCACGACGCACAACGCACAACGCACCAATACAAACAGCAGCAAGATAATCATCCTGAGACTATAAATGTTAGATCACGGAAACGTAAATACAAAAAGCGGAGACGAAGTTTCGCCCGTCGCAATACCCGGCACGGGATACGCAGAGATGGCAGAAGCTTGGGAATTGATTCTCGACTTGCTCGGCGGGACGCGAACGATGCGAAAAGCCGCACAGAAGTGGCTTCCGCAAGAAGCACAAGAAGAAGACGCGTCATACATCTCGCGTCTTCACAGGTCTATATTGTACAATGCGTTGAAAGACACAATCAGCAAGTTGCGCAATCGTCCGTTCAAGGTTCCTGTCATTGTCACAGACATACCAGATGGCATATCGTATCTCGAAGACGACGTTGACGGCATGGGTACGACGCTTAGTGACTTCTCCAAGAGCATTATCGAAAACCTAATAAAGTTTGGTAAAGCGCACATCTACGTTGACCACAGCGACATGTCTCCTAGCGATGACGGAAGCGGATCAACGTCTCGCAATCGGCAGGATTCTAGTCAACGGGCCACAGACGCAAATCAACAAGCCACGGACGAAGATAAAGCGGAAGCTATCGCCAACATAACAATTCAGGGCGAAAAGGATTTAGGCGCGAGAGTATTCTTTTGGAATATATCGCCAGTAGACTTGATCGGATGGCAGACGGAGACGCTGAACAATGTCACGAACTTGACACAAATTCGCGTCCAGGAAACGGCCATCGAGCCAAACGGCGACTACGACGACATTGAAGTCAACTATATCAACGTGTTTAACAAAGACAGTTGGGAGATTCATCAGCAGAACCCAGGCAAGCCGGAAGAATACAATATAGTAGCCGCAGGATCGTCTACGCTCGGCAAGATACCGCTGATTACAATCTACGCGGACAAGACGGGATTTTTGACTGCTAACCCGCCGATGGAAGACTTGGCGTGGCTCAACTTGGCGCACTGGGTAAGCTCGTCGGACCAACGCAACATTTTGAAGTATTCTCGTTTTGGTCTTTTGTTCGGCAAGGGGTTTACGCCAGAACAAGTAAAGGCCAAAGAGGGCGTTGTTGTTGGTCCACAACGCATGGTTCTTACGACTTCTGAAACCGCGAGCTTGAGTTACGTTGAGCCAACTGGCAAGGGTCTTGAAGCAGGCGAAAAAGATTTGGCAGACCTCGAAGACAAGATGCGAGTCTTGGGTAATCAGCCGATGGTTAAAAACGTCGCAGTCACAGCGACGACTGACCGAATCGACGAGAGTCGAACGGTATCACAGCTCCAAGCGTGGGTCGTTGCAGCGGAACGCGGAATACTTCACGCATTAGAACTCGCATCGTTGTGGCGTAAGATCGAGCCGCCGGAAACAATGCAAGTCGATATTTTCCACGACTTCGAGGCGACCGTCTTGGGCGGTGGTGACAAAGACTTGCTCCTTAAGATGCGCGAATCCAATCAGATCACCGGCGAAACACTGCTGCGAGAAGAACAACGACGCGGCGTTTTCTCGGAGGACATGGACCCGGAAGAAGAGGCCAAAGCCGCTGCCGACGAAGACATCGCAACACTCGAAGCCGCCGCCAATCTCGTCGACGAACCCGATGGCGACGACGAACTGGAAGAAGAGCTGGAAGAAGATTAACATAACCACGAATAAATGGCACAACCTAGCATTTGGCGACGCAATATGAAACCATTAAACGTACTATCACTATTCGACGGGATTAGTTGTGCGCAGATAGCATTAGAACGCGCAGGTTTCAAAGTCGCAAACTATTTTGCGTCAGAAATCGAAAAGAATTCAATTAAGATAACACAACACAACTACCAAAACACAATACAACTGGGCGACGTTACAAAAATTAAAGCGGCAGACTTGCCGCAGATTGATTTGTTGGTTGGTGGGTCGCCTTGCCAAGGGTTCTCGATATGTGGCAAGCAGTTAAACTTTGATGATCCAAGAAGTAAGCTATTCTTTGAATACGTCAGGTTGCTAAAAGAATGCAAGCCAAGGTACTTTCTTCTTGAAAATGTCGGAATGAAAAAAGAGTATCAAGATGTTATATCTGAGCATCTTAGTTGCCAACCTATTGCAATTGATTCGCAATTGCTATCAGCTCAAACGCGAGCAAGACTATATTGGACAAACATACTGGGCGTTGAGCAACCGAAAGACGTAGGTATAGTTACAAGGGACATTTTAGATACTGTTGGTCCGTTCGTGTTCGTAGCTGATATTGACCTGCAATATTTAGAATACACCAAAAGATTTGTAAATTTTTCATATTGCAGAGCATGGTTGGAAGTTTTTGATCGGCGGTGGCAGAAAGCAGTAAGGTTAAGTAAAAAGCACAATTGTTTGGTGTGTAGAACGTCGTCACATTACATCTATTTTAACGATACAACGATAAGAAAAACAACAACGCTGGAGCAAGAGCGATTGCAAACTGTTCCTGATAATTATACAGCCTGTGTATGTAAAACAGCAAGGCGACATGCGTTGGCTAATGGATTTACAGTCGATGTAATTGCGTATATTTTAGGTCATATTGATAAAGGCATACGTGACGCTGATCAACTTGACTCAAGTGACCTCAACGACCTAATCATCTGATGGCAAAGAAAACCCTACAACGAATCTCAGTCAACGAGCAGTTGTTAAACAGATACACCCGTCACGCGGTATTTTTGCAGCAGCTTGAGAAGGGCGAGGCGTTGCGCATCGGGCGTTTTATGAAGCAGAACGTCTTCCCGAGTATCTTCCAAAAGTTAATGGCTGAGTTGAACAAAGTCAAAGACATTAAAACGATTGGCAGCGCACGACGAATCAAGCGACTAAATCAGATGCTCGCGACGGTACGACAAACGGCAATTGCCGGATTTGTTCGGGCTGAAAAACAAGCAATCAGTCGTCTTGTTGACGTGAGTCGGTTCGAAGCACAGTGGAACATCAACACAATTGAGCGTATAGTGCCGCTTGACATCAGCATGGTCATGCCGAGCAACGCAGTCTTACGAACGCTAGTGACAACGAAAGCGTTTGGCGGCCCGGACAACCAGCACAAACTTGACACATGGTTTAAGGGGTTATCGAAGTCCGTAAGGAACAATGTTAATAAGCAACTGCGGGTTGGCATTGTGCGGGTGAGAGCGCCCCAGCGTTGGGCAAACGTGTCCAGAAGGCATTCAATACAGGAACCAAGCAAGCGCAGGCTATCGCACGAACAATGACGTCAGCGGTCGTACACAATGCGAGAGAAGAAGTTTTCAAGGTCAACAAGAAGATCGTACCAAAAGTGCAGTACCAAGCGACGCTCGACGACCGTACAACGGTTGTATGTATAAACCTAGACGGCAAGGTATTCGAGACAGGAAAAGGCCCGAGACCGCCAGTACATTTTCAGTGTCGTTCAACGGTCGTCCCAATCGTCCCGTCGTGGCAAGAATTCGGCGTGAGTGACCCGCCGCCCGCCACGCGAGCATCAATGAACGGTGCAGTACCCGATAAAGTTACATATCGGGAATGGATAGCTAAACAGCCTAAATCTGTGCAGGTCAAAGTACTGGGCAAGAAAAAGGCGGAGCTATTCCGCTCAGGCAGAGTTAAGATTGAGAGGTTCTCAAGTCGGGGGCTTAAGCCACTCACATTAAAGAAAATTGCGAGACGCGAGGGTATTCCGATGTCAGTGATTCGAGCAAAAGCAAAGTAATACTTGGGGCTGTGGCGGCATGAACAAGAAAGAGCAAATATCTATCTATAAGATTTACTTTCCCGAACCAAATAAATGTTACATTGGGCAAACCAGTGACCCGAGCGGTAGAATGCACGCGCATCTTAGGGGAAGAGACGGCATGATAAGTGCTGTTCATAAGGCCCTTCAAAAGTATGATGAGTGGGACATTTCAGTCTTGTGTATTTGCGGGTCGCGTGATGAGGCTAATGCAGCAGAGGTTGACGAGATTAGTGCGCACAACTCTATTGCACCCGACGGGTATAATTTAAGAGTGGGTGGCGGCGGTGGAAGTTGGTGCGAAGAATCAAAAGATAAGATGCGGGGTGACAACAATCCGGCAAAACGCCCGGAAGTTCGAGCCAAGATTAGTAAAGCGTCAAAAGTTAGAGCAAACAGTAGCGAGAGTATTGCTAAATTTCGTAAGCTTATGCTTGGCAATAAAAATTGCGTAGGCTTAGTGCGTGGTCCGCACACTGGCGAGTGGCTCGCAGAAATGAGCAAGCTGATGACGGGAGATAAGAATCCCATAAACAGACCAGAAGTCCGTGCTAAACACAAAGCCGCAGTGTCGTCACCCGAAACTAGGGCGAAAATGAGCGCCGCGAAACTAGGTCATGATGTATCAGATCAAACGAAATTGAAAATAAGCGTCAAGAAAAGGCGAAGAGATGTGAAACGGATAGAGAGCAAACTTCGTGCAGAGCTTGGCGACAAATTTGATTTCTTAATGGACCAGGCAAATGAAGAGCTAAAGTTTGACGACGAAGGCAACCGCGTCAATTAACCAGCAACACAAACCACAAGCAAATAGGCAGCGTGCCAACCGAACACCAGCAACAAACGTAAATCAACAGCATTATTACTCACAACAAGGAGAAAAGCGATGAGCCTAAAGGCTAAAATTGAGTCCATTGACGGACTTGCAGAAGACATTGTAGCGCATTACGCAGAGAAGACAGTTGACGGCGTTAAGGCGTACTACTTACAGGTCGGCGCAGTCGATGGTCTTGTACTGGAGAACGTAGACGCATTGAAAAATACTATTACAACGCTCCGCAAGAGCGAGAAGACTTTGCGTAAGGACATTGACGCGGGCGAAAATGCGCTGCGCAAGCACGAAGCCAAATTTGAGGGTATTGACCCCGACGCCGCCAAAAATGCACTCGGGAAGATTGATGACATCAAGAACTGGGACGGTGAAACGAAAGTCGCAGAGGCCGTCAAGGTCGCAACAGACAAAGCCACAACGGACGCGCAGGCAAGAATCGACAAGCTCGTCGCAGATCACAACGAGAAAGTCACTGGCCTAGACGGCAAACTCAAGTCGTCCAAAGAACAACTCAATACAGCACTCATCACAACGAAGATCGTGGAAGCGATTAGTAAAGCAGAAGGCAACGTTGATCTGCTCATGCCACACGTCGAACGACAGATGACGATGGTTGAGGATGATAACGGCAAGTTTGAGTCGCAGGTTGTAGACGCTAAGGGCGAACGCCGCTATAAAGACATTGCAGCAGGCACATTTATGGACGAGAATGACCTCCTCGGTGAGATGAAGGATTCCGCAACGTACGCCGCGTGTTTCAAAGGCACTGGGTCGAGCGGCGCAGGTAAACGTGGCAGCGGCGACGGCGATGGTAGCAAGAAAGTCGCATCCAAGGACAAGAAAGTCACGTACATCAAGCACGACGACGCAGAGGCGGTCAGCGCAAACCTTGAAGGCATTGCCAACGGAACAGTCGTCGTTGATATGCCCGGCACCAAATTGGAAAATCAGGTCTGATCCGAAACGGCCAGCAATAAAAACTCAGAAAACGAGTAAGATATAAAATCCAGAAAAGCGCGTTGGCGTTTTGAATTATGTGCAAAGCGGGATGTTTTGCACGCAACGACGAACGCCAACGACGCAAAGTATTGTGCTGAATACTGAGTGACGCGACGTCGCTTCTGGTCACGAACAACGCAACGCAATAAACAAAGCGTAGCAATAAGCACAAGCGTCGGGACGACGTGATTAGGTGGGACGCCTAACGTAATTTAATTCATCATGATGTATTAAACAAAGGAGTCATTACAAATGGCAAACACAAACACAGTTCTTATACCAAAAATCTTGGCTCGCGCGTTGAGCGTGTTGCGAGAACGGGTGATTATGCCTCGCCTGGTAAACGGCGACTATAGCGCCGACGCAGTCAAGAAGGGCACGCAGATCGAGATTCCGATTCCCGTCGCCGTGGCAGATCAGGACGTAGCACCCAGCAACGTTTCGGTTGCACCAACCGACGTAACACCGACGAGTGTCATACTGCCCGTTGACAGATGGCGACAAAGTGCGCCTATCGGCCTCACTGACAAAGAGAAAACAGAGATTGAGTACAAACTCGATTTCCTACCTATGCAGATGGAAGAGTCTATCAAAGGTCTTGCAAATACGCTCAACGAGTACATCTGGGGCCAGTTTACTAATGAACTCAATGGCATTTATGGGTTTATTTCGAATCCGAATCTCGGTGTTGGCACAATTCTTGAGCCGTTTGGTACGGGCGTCACAGATACGTCAGGCGTAAGTGCTGCGACGGGCGCAAAGCGAATTTTGAATCAGCAGCTTTGCCCCCGTGAAGATCGCCGAGGCGTATTGAGTTTTAACGCCGAAGCTGCGATGCTTGATCTGGGTCAGATCAGTGACGCGGACAAGATTGGTTCCAGCGACGTTAAGATTACTGGCGAAGTTGGCCGGAAGTTTGGCGTAGATTGGTTCGCAGATGACCATATTCCGACGCATACCGCAGGAACTTCGTATGCTGCATCGACCACGCTGTCGCTCAAGCAAACGGAAGCCGTAGGGTCTACTGCTATCAGCATTAAGGACTCGGACGACGACGGCTCCACAATAGTCGCAGGGGATATTCTCACAGTTGCTGGTGATTCGCAAACTTATTGTGTTGTTGGTGCAAGCGCGCCATACACAATTGACAACGTTGGCGTGGAAGTGTCGATTCTTCCAGCTCTCCAAGTCGCGCAGTCGGGCGGGTCACAAGCGGTTACAATGGCGAATTCGCATACTGTCAATTTGGTTTTCCATAGAGACGCTATTGCTCTCGTAATGCGAGTGTTGGAAATGGACATGGAAGGTCGCCAAGGTTTTGTGGCAACTGATCCTGTGTCGGGCATCACTCTGCGGCTGATTGTTCAGCAACAGCACTATCAGACGACTTGGTCCTTTGATATTCTCTATGGAAGTAAGCTGGTGCGTCCCGAATTTGCATGCAGAATTGCAGGCGCAGCCGCAATATAAGCGCAGTGTAGCACGTAACAACCGCAAAGCAACGCGGCAGTAGTTAACAAATCGCAGCAATGGCGATATTGCAACTCGCGATAGCGTATTACACGTGATAACGTACTACGCGACAGTAGATTAGCAACATTTGATTAGGCATCGCCGCCAGGTGGGCATTTAAGTGCCCACCATCTCCTCGGCCAGCAGAGGGGCAACTCTCTGCTGGTTTATTTTCTTGTAAGTATGATCCGCAAACCAGACAACAGTAAATCTCGAGCAATCAATAAGGATTATTATGCCGCAAGGTCAATATAAAATAGACGAAGTAATTGAAGTGACGTACCAGGCAACCGCAGCAACGATGGGACTTGCTGATGTTACGATGGAGATTTATGATGAGTCGGGCGCGAAAGATGGGCTTGATTTTCCAGACGTCACAATGACTGAGATTGGTGCAACGGGTAGATATTCAGGATCGTTTACGCCCGATGCAAATGGTAAGTGGCGTGTAATGATAGACAGCGTGGCGAAACCTGGAAAGTCGATTAGAGACTACGATGTTGTATCTCACAATATTCATTCTGTGGGCGGGTCTATTGCAACGTCTGAATCAAACATTCGTGGCGCAGACAGTGATACGCTAAAAGATTTATCAGATCAAATTGATAATATTTCAGGCGCTGCTGATTCGCCACCCATGATTGGATAATAATACAAGTATGTGACAGCAATGCTAATTGAACGAGTTACGTATCATAACACGGGTTGCAAACGGTTGTTCTACATTGCGAGTAGCGTACAAATTTCTACTGTTGTTGCGGATTGTTTCCCTGCGGCAGTACGGGCAAAAGACGTTGTAGCATTCAAGAATTTAGAGTTTGAAGTTTGGGACTTAGATTACGAGTTCAAACACTTTGGCAAGTATTGTTTTGTAGTGTTTGAAGATGGACTGAAGACAATTATCTTGATTGTCACTATTATTTAGTTAGTATTACAACCACAACCAACCAGAGTCACAAGGAGAAACAAGATGCGATTAATAACAGTGGAATTAGTACACACAGACGGCAGAAAACTTAAAGTTAATGCAAATGAAGTTCCGGTATGGAAATCGAGGGGCTGGAGAATCGCGGGCGACGAAGGCGAGACTTCCGGTGGCGAATCTAGAGTCTACGCCGAGCCTTCCGACGACAAACCAGAACCCAGAGACGACAAACCCGCAGCCAACGACAGCCTAAATGACGTCATTATATAACAATTCTCATCGAACGACGAACGACGAACGACGCACAACGCACAACGACGCAACGACGCAACGAGCATCAGGGAGTAGAAAATGGCAGCAACATTCATAGTAGAAGACGGCACCGGATTGTCCAATGCCAACTCCCTAATGTCCGTCGCGGACGCTGATCAAATCATAGAAAACTACGACGATCCGTCGTCATGGTCTACGGCAACCGTCGCCACCAAAGAAAATTCACTCCGCCAAGCGACACGGTACTTGAACTATAACTATATCTGGGACGGGGCGAAGACCGTATCGGATCAGGCGTTGCAATGGCCCCGCGTCCAAACGTATGACGAAGATTGGCTTTTAATCAGCAACGATACAATACCGCAACGAGTCCTCGAAGCCTGTGCGCATCTCGCGGTACAAGACTTGACGGACACGTTGATCGACGATCAGCAAAACGAGTCACAAGTCAAGAAGACAAAGGACGTCATCGGGCCAATTACCGAAGAACGAGAATATGTCCACGGCGAGTCACCCGACAAAACATATACCGTCGTTGATTTGCTCGTCGCCCCGTTTGTCATCGGTGACGCCGACGGCTCGGAGCCGTTTACGGTTGAAGTCGAGCGGGCTTAATACATGGAACAAACCAAGCATTTGGCGATGCAATATGCAAAAGAAATATGAAGTAATTTATGCTGATCCGCCTTGGGATTTTGGTGGGGCGAAACTTAATGCTGCAACGGGCGGCAAAGAGATTCAGGATCATTATCCAACGATGCAAGATGAAGAGATTTTGTATCTTGATGTTCCAAGTATAGTAAGCGAGAATTGCTTGTTGTTTATGTGGGTGGTGCATTCCAAGTTGCCGTTGGCTATTAAGTGTATTGAACAGTGGGGATTTAGTTACAGTACAGTAGCATTTGAATGGTTGAAACGCACGACAACCGGGCTACCAGTATGTTTTATGGGTAAGTGGACTTGTGGCGGTGCAATTGAGCTATGTTTATTAGGCCGTAAAGGTTGTGTGCCAAGAATTGCTAAAGATGTTCGGCGTCTTATAGACGCACCACGTATGCGACATAGTCAGAAGCCGAGTGAAACTCGAACTCGAATAGTTGATCTTGTTGGTAACGTGCCGAGAATTGAATTGTTTTCACGTAATAAAGTTGATGGGTGGGACAACTGGGGTAACGAAATTGGTTCAAGTATTAAGTTAGAAGTTATATTCCCAGACGAGCGAGCCAGGCGAAACAAAAAAGCAGCAGAACTCAACGCAGCGACTCTCGCCCAAGACGCCACACAACTTTCATCCAACGACTTCAACGACCTGATTATTTAGCCAGCCACCCGCACCACCGGAAAACAAAATGGCAATAACACCAACATCAGTAAATGCGATTCTAACGCGAAAGGGTATCGACGTAACTGTGCGGACGTTTCCCGCCGCGTCGTTCGACCCGGACACGAACAAAACAACGCCTGGCGCAGCCGTTGACTACACGATCAAAGCCGCAAGCCCCTACAGGAATCGTTCTGGATTCAAAACTGATGAACTTATAACATCTGGCAAGGGCAAGACAATATTCGCAAACCTCGACTTGCAGTTCACGGTCAAAGCAGGGCTTGTCATGATTATCCTTGATCAAGAGTGGTCCATTATTGACTTCACACCCATCGGCGACAACACAGGCATCATTGCTTACGAGTGTGATATCGAAACCGGCAGCTAACCCCACATCAACGCCCAACAATCAGCACCGCATCAACGCAGCCAACGCTAAGCAACCAACGAACAATGCCAACCAACCTAGCACAATTCAACGCGGCACTCACGGCATCAGAGAAAAAGATAAAAGGCGACTTCAAGAAGTTCCATCAGCAAGTCATCGCGGAGTTGTTTCGTCGTATCGTCTTGCGGACGCCCGTTGATACGGGCAGGGCGAGAGGCAATTGGCAGATCGAACTCGGCGGCCCGGCGCAGGGCACGTTGGAAGTTGTTGATAAGTCGGGCGATGGGACGGTCCTAAAAGAAATCGCAAAGCTGCAAGATATACCGCCGTTTTCTCTCGTTCACATCTCAAATAATTTGCAATATATTTCGTATTTAGAGCACGACAAAAGAAGCCCCCAACATCCGGAGGGCATGGTAGAAATTTCCCTTACAGAGATGGCTATGTGGATTTCTGGGATTTAATCGCACCAACGACGCACAACGCACAACGCACCATGGGATACGCAACACTAGCCAACACGATAACGACAGCGTTTCAAGTCTTCGCAGACGCGAACAGCTACGTCGTTCGGTATGACAACGACCCACGGGACACGCCAGACGGGCTACCCTGGCTCGAAGTGTCGGTCGAGTTTGACTCTACCGCGTCACGAGAGTTCGGCCAGCGACGGGCGACCCTGAACGTATACCGAGCAACCGGAATGCTCCGAGTCACAATCACCGACGACATCGGCAAGGGACTTTATCAAGCACTCGCAATCGCCGACGTCATAGATGCGCAATTCAGCAACACAACTTTAACAGTGCCCGTCGACCCTAGTGACCCGAACGCCCCAGGCGTCCTATTCCGAACGGCGAACGTCATAAAACGTGGCCGAACGTCTGACAACATAAGTAACAATCGTAGCGGCAGACAAATCAACAGCAACCAAGCAGCCAACGCAGGCGGCGGCAACAAGTATCAAGTAGACGTCACAATTCCTTTTCAGTACGATTTTACGAGTTAGCACGGCTCACGAAACAAACGCACACAACCCGAAAACATACGCCAGCCAAACACGGCATAAACACAACAACCAAGACGAGCACCAAAAGAAAGGCAGCACAGGTACATGGCACCAGACAGATTTAATTTCTACGGTGAAGCAGTTCTTACAGAATTGCGAGCAGTCAAAACAGCGATTCAGAAAACGCAATCGTATAGGGATGCAAATCAGCCGTCGCTCGGCGGGGATTCTGTAGAAGTTTCTGCATCGTCCGGCGCGATAGGCGGTTTTGAAGTTGATATTCAACTCGGCGGGTCTTCAGCGGGCGTGTCAAGTGTAAGTGGGACGATGCTGGTAGATACAGAACTTATAAGTTCTGCGGCCAGTACGTCTAGTGCGACTGCTGTATTAAATGTTGACACGGAACTTTTGGGTTCTGTTGACGCGATATCAAGTGCATCTGGTGATTTAATCGGCGCGCATCTTTTGCTTGAGGGTACGTCAGATGCAGTTTCAAGTGCATCCGGTGACTTACTCGGCGCGCATGTCTTGTTTGCGGGTACGTCAGCAGCAGTATCAAGTGCGGCAGCAGACTTTGATATACAGCCAATCCTTGCAGGTAGTATAGCTGGCGTCACAAGTGCGACAGCGGACATCGATATACAGCCGATTCTTGCAGGCAGCGTAGCGGGCGTATCAGCAGCGTTGGCAATCATTGACGTGCGACCAGGTTTTGTAGGTAGCTCAGCAGCAGTAGCGGGCGCGTCTGGTGACGTAGTAAGGTCACTTGCCGCCGTGGGGTCTGTTAGCGCAGTATCCATCGTAGGCCCAACCCAACTATTCATCAACGGCGAAGCGTAATACGTTTCTCAGCGAAGCGTAATACGTTTCTCAGCGAAGCATAATACGTTTCTCAGCGAAGCGTAATACGTTTCTCAGCGAAGCATAATACGTTTCTCAGCGAAGCATAATACGTTTCTCAGCGAAGCGTAACACGCCGCCCCAGTATCATGAAGCACCATTGATTAGCACCAAACACCAATGATAACGCACCAACGAATAAGGAGCAACCCAAATGGGTGACGCCAATAGAGTACAAGTCAGTTACGTTCAAGAATCAAGTTTCGGGGTCGCAGAAACAGGATCAAACCTACAGATTTTGCGGCTCAACAACGAGTCGCTCGTTCATAACAAAGCGACGACGGTCAGCGAAGAGATGCGATCTGATCGTCAAATTAGTGACATCGCCCGAATCGGCGTTAGCACGAGTGGTGACATTGCTTTTGAATTAAGTTATGGCACTTATGACGATTTCATTCAGGCGTCGCTCTTGTCATCTGGTTGGTCCGCAGAAGCCAAGATTACGTCCGCAAATACACTGAGCGCAGCGGCGGGCGACAATTCGTTGAACGACTCAGACAGCGGGTTTGGTAGCTTCACTGCAAATCAGTGGGTTCTTATATCGGGGTTCACAACTGCCGCGAACAACGGATTCAAAAAAATATTCTCTGTAACCGCTGCCAAGCTTATCTTCGTTAACGGCACAATGTCAACTGAGGCAGCGGGGGAACCGATCACTGTGCAGATGGGTGGCGAAGCATCGAACGGCACAACGCTTGTCAGTTACAATATCGAAAGAGATTACCAGGACGCCACGCCCACCGCGCTTTCGTTGTTCCTCGGCCAGAGCATCAACACGATGAATCTGGAAATTCCTGTCGATGGCATTATCACGGGGACATTTGGGTTTATGGGTTCCGAAGAGACGTCACTAACCGCGTCCGGCGGCACGGGATACGACGCAATCGGCACAAAGGTTATTATGACCGGTGCGAACCATGTCCCAGATTTCATGGAGAACTATGAAGACCAGGGCATTATCAGTTTGTCGATGTCATTGACGAACAACTTGCGAACAAGGATGCAAGTCGGAACGTTGGGCGTCGTAAGTATTGGTACCGGCACTGTTGAGATTACCGGCACATTCTCAGTTTACTTCTCGACCGTCGAGTTATATAACAAGTTTCTGGCGCACACAGATACATCGCTCGTCTTGGGCGTCAAAGATTCGCAGGGCAGTGGCTATATAATCGAGTTGCCCGCCGTCAAGATCACAACCGGAACGCGATCAGCGGGTGGCATTAATACCGACGTCATCGGCGAGTTCGGATTCAGCGCTAAGGTATCTGCAACGGAACAGACCACGATCAAAATCGCAAGATTCCCGGTCATGGAAAACTTCGTAGGCGTCGTCCAAGCCGTATCCGCGTCCACCGCAGCGCTAACAGTTACGTGAAGTGTAGGTGGCGGAGCAGCGGCAGTGTCCGCTGCAACCGGCGCATTAACCGTTTAACATACAACCGCAATAACCGCGCCCGTCGTCGCTAGGCGGCGGGCGAAGTATTTATTACTACCAATAATCACTCACACAAACGAGGAGAAACACAATGGCTAACATCGAGCGTATCAAGACGGACGAAGTAAAAGAAATTCAGGGCGTATGGGTTGATTATATCCTGGGCATCCGCCTAAAAATCGCCCGGTCACGCAACCCGAAGTATCAAGAAGAGCTGCGAAACCTTGTAGACCCAAAGACGAAAGACGTGCGTGAAGATAAACTCGACGTCACCGTGTTTGCGAACCTGTTGAATACAGTCAGGGCCAGAACTATCTTGCTGGGCTGGGAAAATATTGATGACAAGGACGACAATCTGATACCGTTCTCCGTTGAACAGTCTGAGAAGTTCTTCAAAGACCCGGAGTTGAAAGACTTTTGTGCGTTCGTCGTTGCTATATCGGAAAACGCAGACCAGTACGCGAAGGAAGTTCTTGAAGAGTCGGCAAAAAACTTACAGGATTCCTCGACTGGCAATTGAGATTCGGGGAACATAATTCAGCGATACAGGCGGCGGGGTTTGGCAAGAACCTGAAAGAGCCACTAGTATACAGTGACATAGTATACATCTGGTCGGCATTTTGTTTCTTGTCAGACACACGCTCGTCGGGCGATGGGATTAAGTTGTCAGAGATTAAAATTTGGCTCGACGAAAACTATATCAGCAATCCAAATCGACGCCAAGAGTTCATTTTTCTGATCCACAAACTCGACAAGCAGTTTATCAAACATCACCGAGACAAAGAGAAAAATGGCGGATAGTGAAACTGTTCTAGTATACGCATTGTATTTTCCGACGAGTGACAAGTACTACATTGGGCAAACGAGTAACATTAAGAAGCGAATGTCCCAACACCTAAAGTCAGGCCACGTAGTGTGCAAGGCTCTCTGGAAATATGATGATTGGAAATTGACGCTACTACACGCTTGCAAATCACGTGAGGCTGCTAGCCAAATTGAAATCGAGGAGATACGCAACTTTAATTCAATCGCACCGAACGGGTATAACTTGACTTTGGGTGGCGAAGGCTGTAATGGCTACAAGCATACAGCAGAGGACAATGAGGCTAACAGGCAGAGAAATCTAGGTAAGAAGCATACGGAGGAGTTCAAAGCAGCGAGACGTGCGCACAAGCATACAGATGAGGCAAAAGAACGTATTCGTAAGGCGTTGATTGGACGCCCGTGTTCCCCAGAGACACGAGAAAAGATACGCAAGAGCAACCAGGGCAAAAAGTGCCCGGAAACGACGAAGCGCAACTTAGAGGACAATCCGATGTTGAGGCCGGGAGCCAAGTTGAAGTGTAGTATTACGAAACTCAAGACAGCAATTAGAAAATTAGTAGACAAAGTGAAGGACGAGAATTAAATGGCCGCCTTGGATATTGCCATCAGAGCCCAGAAAGCAAAGCAGGGCGCAGCTCAGTTCACCACTGCAACGCAGAAGATACGTCGCGGCGCGAGAGACGTTGACCAGAACATCAAGAAAACAGACAGGTCGTTTGACAGTTTTGGTAAATCGGCACGTAGGGCAGCGACGGGCCTTATCGGGCTTGCAGCTGCGTGGCGGGGGTTGAGATTCGCAGGGTCATCACTTAAAGCGTTCGCTGACTTTGAGACGTCACTCGCTCGTGTTTCGACAATGCTTGATGATCAGACCGCGCACTTTCTACCAGAATACGAGAAGCAAATTGCAGCACTTGCTACTAGATACGGTCAGACAACCAAAGCACTCTCTAAGGGTACGTTTGACATTATATCTGGTAGCTTCGAAGCAGCAGACGCGATGGAGTTTCTTGAAGTCGCGACACGATCTGCAATCGGTGGGTTTACAGACGTTGCTACAACTGTTAAGGCAATGGTTGCGGTTCTTAACGCCTATGGCATGAGCGCCAATGAGGCAGGCCGCGTGACCGACGTGATGGCTGCAATAGTTGCGAAGGGCGTAATTGAGTATGATGAGTTGGCGCAATCTATTGGCTTAGTCGTCCCAATTGCGGCGTCGGCTGGATTGTCCCTTGAAGAACTTGCAGCAGCAATTGCAACAATAACGCAGAAGGGTGTTAATGCAAGGATAACAATGACCGCGTTAAAAGCGGTTATTGCCACGTTTATGGCACCAACGCCAGAGAGCGTAGAAGCTGCGGACAAATTTGATTTAGTGTTGACTACAGCAACTCTCAGAGCTGAGGGACTGACAGGTGCTTTAAGCAGACTAAAAGATGCTTCGTCAGAAGAGACAGCAGCTATTTTTAGTAATATGCGCGCGTTGATCGGCGTTGAAGCAACTCGAAATACAATTGTTAAGTTAATTGAGAACCACGAGGCTGCGGTAAACTCGTTGGGTTTGAGAGAAGCTAATTATCAAAAAGTCGCAACAACGACAAACCAGCTACTTGCGCAGAACAGAGAACTCTGGGTAGCAATTAAGCGAGAACTCGGCGAGGGTCTTGCGCCTGCGGTAAACGCAGTTCTTAAAGATATACAAAGATTGGCACAGGGGATAAACGAAACGTTCTCTAGTACAAATCGTGAGATGCTCCAGATGGTGGCAGTGGCGAGAATTGTCCATGAGCTGGGCGCAGTTGGCGTTGCACAGCAAGGCGTAGCAGGTGTTGGTAGAATGGCAAACGCCAGGCTGAAAGCATTTGATAAGTTGCAAGCAGCACAAAAGGCGATTGATACAGGGACGAAAGAGCATACTGATTCGCTAAATGTTAGTACGTCTGCCGCGTCAGACAATGCGAAAGCCATTGAAGAAATAGATGAAGTGACACGGAAGTTGACTGACGCGGAGAAGAAAGCCGGGTTAGCAATCACAAAGTTGTCTCGTGAGTTGCAGTTGGAACGCCAGCTAATCGGGCTAACTAATGATGAACGAGAGCGAGCAATAAAACTTGCAGAATTTGAAACACACGCAAAGATACTGCTTGGAGACGCGTCCGGCGAGCTTGTAGAGAATTATAAGAACGAGTTAATCGGAATGCAGAAACTCCGTGAACAAGCGGAACGCGACGAAGCTTTTCGACGAAAGTTTGACGAAGACCGCCGTAACATCTTGCGTGGTCCATTGATCGCAATGATTGAAGACAGGGAGCTTGAGGAAGTTTTCAAAGAGGGGCTTGCAAGACTCGGAACGACGATAGCAGAACACATGTACGAAAAGACGATCGTCGATCCGTTAATGGACGCGTTGGAGAAAACTATTGACCCCGCGATGGAAAAGATAACAGGCATGATAACCGACGGATTGTCACAGGTAGCGTCGATAGTTGCAAGTTTGCTCGCGGGAATTTTCCAGGGCGTCGCAGGTAGTATTGGTCAAGGGATTGGTGGACTTTTCGGTGGCGGCGGGGGTGGATTCGGCGGGCTTTTCGGCGGCGGTGGCGGCGGTGGCGGAGGTATTGGCGGCGGCGGCGGAATACCAACTTCTTCATTC
>SDBU01001915.1_pt1 | contig 28675 bp, 25 predicted proteins | sample 2277071 | NCBI WGS metagenome assembly SDBU01 (sample SAMN10397929, study PRJNA504765) | marine sediment metagenome | isolation source: marine sediment core GS08_GC12, 126 cmbsf | place: Arctic Ocean: Gakkel Ridge, Loki's castle | collected 2008 | reverse complement strand
AAAAATTAAGAAAGAACCATATTTTGAAATAACGGGTTTTATAACCTCATTCAAACCAATTATTGAACAAGCCCAACCAACCATTTTAAAAATAATAGAAGAAGCAAAACCCCCAAGAGAAATACAAATTAACCAAGGATTTAACCAGATTATTGAAAATATAAACGAATATAGTGGAAGGAAAATAGCAAAAAAATTAAAGAATTTGCTTAACGTTGCATTTGAAAAAGACGGTATATCACTCAATATTTTAGAATTTAAATTGCTTATCGGAAAATTAGACAAGATTTATTACTCTTTAGAAGACGACATGAAAGGATATGTTATAGAAGAACTAAAGAAGTTAAATAAAGAATTTTCCACCTTAGATCTTGAATATCCACCTGAATTTAGACCTCCCCAATTTGGAGAAGAAACATCAGAAGACTCCGAAGATGAGATTCCTATAGAATTTAACGAAATTGAACCTTTAGATCCTGAAAAGGTAACCAGTCTTTTTGATCTACTTTTAGAGAAAATCGATGAGCTTAATGGAGTTGAGATTGGAGAACAAATAGAAAAGTTTATCGAGGTTATACTTAAATTACAAGGATACTCTCAAATCATCAATTGGAAGAATAAACTACGAGGTATCAATTCCCCTCTTGAAACACCACTTAAAGAAAAAATTAGACAGGATTTTCTAGTGTGGAAAAATGGAATTATAAATCCAATCATGACCGAAAATACATCAGAAAAAGAAAAATTTCATGATTCTACATCCCCGCAAAAGGATTATTTATCTGAAGTCGAGGAAGAATATAAAAGTCCTGGGATGGTTCAATCTCAGTTTCAATCAGATGATTCCTCTTCAAATTTTGGAAATGAAGAAGAAAAAATTGATCCTAAGCTACAAATGAAGGTGGAATTTGAGAATATCGAAAACAGTTTCTCAGAGTTAACAGGTCTTGAAATTAGCAAAAAAATGCAAAATATAGTTGATATAATCTTAGAAACTGAGGGATATTCAATGGCACTAAAGGAAATTAAAGATTGGATAACTAAACTTCGAAAGAATAGAAAACAACTTGAAGAGGAAGAGAAAGAAGACTTCGTGTTGTTCTTCTTTAAATGGAAAGAAAAACACTTAAAAGGAGATTCTGAGATCCTAACTTTAGATTTTGGTGTTTCAACTAGCGATTCAAAGGATAATGATGGAATGGCTGGAGAAGAAAAAGGAAATAGTTTAGGTGGTAAGATTGACAATTTAATAGAAGATATGAATAAATCAACTGGAAATGTATTAAGCAATAAATTACAGGATATTTCAGATATTGTATTACGTTCTCATGGCGCTGTAGCTGTTAATGCTATAAGACAATGGATAAGTAAATTGAGATCAATCAGAGCTCTCTTGGAAGATGAATTGAAGGAAGAATTTCTTAAAGAGTTAGAAACTTGGAAAGAAAAATTTTCCTAATAGAAGTGATCTAATGAAAAACCAATTCTTCGGTTAAATTTTGTAGTTTCATCAAATTTCTATTTATTATCATTCTAACCTTTTTAGGAGTTAAATTTGGATTATTTACAAATAATTCTTCAACTATTATTTGGTATTTTTTTCCTTTTTTAGCTAGAATAATGTGAGTTTGATTAGTTTCATCATAGAGGGGAATTGGAAACATGAACGGCCTTTTATGAATATGTCTTGAGCTTTTAATTAATTTTATCTTTTTTGATAAGTTAGGAGCATTGAGAATTGCAGATAAATAGTAAGCTTCCTCTTCTGAATCCGTAGAATAATAATAATTTTCTGACCCAATAATAATTTTTGTATTCTCATTGTTTATAACTGCTGCTTTCAGGTTAGAACCACTTGCGTTGTAAACTATAATAAATGATTTATTATTGATTTGTTTCTGCAATTTGTTCCAATAGTTTAAATTATCAAATAAGGTTTCTATTTTACTTGTTTCTTTTTTATTTTCGATATAAAAATTATTTAATTCTTCATAGAAATTCATTGTCTCGGGAAATTCTCGAAAATATTCATGATCATACTCAAAATTTTCATTTATGGGTAAAAATATGGTCCGATAAGTCTTTATATAAAACGGGAGGACATCTAAATTCAAAAATGTTTTAAAACAGAATTTTTTTCTGATTTCCTTGTTTTGGAAAGAAAATTCCCATTTTTTTTTTGTTCTGGATAGAATATCAAGATCAGAATTAATTGTTAGTATACCATTTTTACTCTTCTGAATTCTGAAAAAAACTAGAGTTCTTGGGACTAAAGTTGCACCTTGATAAAATTTGGTTTTATATGAGCTTTCTTCTAAAGAACCAAAGTTTTTTAATTCTTTTTCAGAGGAAATTATTTTAGCACCGTTCTTGTTAATTTGTAAACTTGTATAATATGTTTCCTCTAGTAAACTTGATGTATCATTAAAAAGTTTAACTTTGATTGGAAATCTTTCTCGAATCAAAATATTGTTTTTCTTTCCTAAATAAACTGCCTTTAAACAAATATGAGGAACATTAAAAAAATAATAACTTGGAAAATCCCAGATTTCTAAGTATTTGTCAAATATAGAAAAAGCACGAAATTTAAAACAATGATCCCCATTCAGAACGCTCTTAGGTAATATAAAAAAGATGTTACCTCCTTTTTTCAGAAATGTTGTGGGAATAGCATAGAAAAAAACTGCAGCTAACTCTATATGAGTAATATATTGACTTAATGGTTTGATCTCTAATTTTCCAGACAATTCTCGAATTTTTACTTGATAATCCTTATCATTTAAATCTTTATATGTTAACCATGGCGGGTTTCCAATAACTTGATCAAATGATTCTAGTAAAATGTTAAGATTTGGACCTGATTTAGCTTGAAAAGCTTCTGGAAATATAGAATCAAATTGATAAATATTAATATATAGAGGTTCCATTTCGAATAATGGAAAGTATTCTGTTAGTAATAGGAAGATATTAACTTTTGCTGTAGTGACAGCCACGGGATTCACATCGAATCCATAAACATTTGATATAGCATTTAATTTTAACGATTGAGATTTCTCAGATTTTAAGATCTTTGCAATGATATTCATTAAAAAATTACCTGAACCGCTGGATGGATCTAAGATCTTCGACCCAAATGAGTAAAAATCATCAATCATTCTAGTAACTAAGTGTTTTGGTGTATAGAATTCCCCTTTTGTACGCCTGAAATCTGAAGAAAAGATTTGCTGATAGAATTCACTAAAAACATCTTGTTTTGCATAATTTGAGTTCTTAATTTCATTCAAGATTTTATTAAAAATTTTTAAATCTATCGAAATCCAGTTTAAAAACTCGTAATCGAAGAGATTAAATTTTTTAAAATATCTCTGTTCTATTTCATGTAGACTAACTTCAATCTGTTTAAGTTCTGGGGGATTTATTTTAGCTATAGTAATAATTTTCAAGATAAGATTATAATAGGTATGTTTTAGAAACAATTCGGATGAAATAGTTTTTCCGTAGATATTTATAAATGCTGTTCTCCATTTTTTAAAAGACTTTTTATATTTCTCACTAGAAACTGCTTTTTTTGTAAGAAAATCAATTAATTTTTTAAAAATATCTGATGCAGAACCAAATTTGGCAGTTACAAATTCTGAATTGATTTGATTGCTTATTACCATGCTGAAAAGGGATGTTTATTATGATAAAATTAAAAAAAAAGTTATAATTATTTTCTCATGAATGTGGGAAGCATTGAAGAAAAAATCTCTGCAACCTTCCTAAGTTTAGCTTTTTCTTGAATAGTTGTAATAATTAAAATTGAATCAGTAAGTTCCTCTCGATCCAATGAACCTCCTGCATAAATTGCTTGGGTAACATTAAACAATAGTAAAAACCGCACATTAGGGTTATTAATAATGTTAATTCCCTCTGTCATTTTCAAATCATCGTAAATAGGGCGATAAGATTTATGTAAGTCTCCCCTATCATTTGTTATTAAAAGAAGAGGAATTCCCTTTTGAGCCGCCTTTTTTAATTGGTTCGCGTAAAACTCATCAATTTTCGGTGCGACAATATTCAGTTGTTCCTTTGTTGATCCTATTAAATTGACAAGTTGATCATTTAGTACATTTTTATTCTGTTGTCCTCCTGAAGATTCTATAGTAAACATACCTACTAATGTTAGGATCTTGTTTTCTAACGAGGCAACTTCTTGCTTTAAACGTCTATTTTCCACACGTAACTCAACTAATCGGTCGGTTGAAATATTTGCTCACCTTTTTGGTCAAACTAAATGACGAAAAATATATCCCTATTCACTAATTTAAACAATTTCAATGTATCTTCAACTAGCGAATGTTTATTGTTTGAATTTTTCAATTTCATTAAATTACTTGATAAAATAATATAACCTAAGGTTATAAATTTTCTTTATTCAAAAATTTTAAACGTTCTTCTATGATTTTAGATTTCAAGGGTTTAAATTTTTCCATGGTTGTCCAAAAAGTATATAACTTGATACTGCTAAGATGCTTCTAAGATCTATTTCTACACTGATTTTTTCCTCTAAGTCTTCCAATTTGTTAGAAATACATTGTTGGCGGGCTTGGAGGATTGATACACCTTGACTTTTATTGCTGAATAAATTCAAAAAGAAGTTTGAAATTATATTTTTTGTATCTTCATTAAAGAGAGGATAAGATCTTGTCATTACACCAGTAACCTTATTTTGATCAAAAATCTCAACGATCTCTCCAAATGATTTAAGGACATTCTTAAATTTATTACCATCAGTGTCGAAAGTCTGCGTATTAAAAAATAGAAACGGGTGAACTTTTGACCCTACTTGAGTTATTAACTTATTAATTTCTCTGAATGTGATTATTTCATTATCATTCGCTATTAGGTAGCTATCTTTCGGACTCCATTTTGAGTAAAAAATATTTCCTACAAACGTAATTATGTGGTAGTAATCTTGAGAAAGATGGGTGGAAATATTCTCCCTAGTTGAATTTGGACCAAGTAATGTAGTAATTTGATCCACTTCTTCTCTATTATGAAAGAAATTGATTAAACTATTCAATTCATTTGCCCCGGTTGGAAAGGGGTAAATTAAATCCTTCTGTTGTAATTTTTCATTCCATATTATTGGACTTTTAGAATTTAACGTATCAATAATTAAAACATTATATTTTTTTTCTAGTAATTCTGAAGAAGGTTCATTTGGGATAAATTGCTCAAAGGTAATACCTCCCAGTGGTGTCTCTCCAATTTTAAACCCACTTGAATACTTCAACAAAAAAAAATTGTTGTCATAAATGAGATCGAAAGGAATCGTCATATTATCTAATATGAAATAAACCTGGGGAATCAAGTTTAAACTATCAATTTTAAATGATTTGAAAAAGTTTCTTATTATTTTTGGTAGAAATAAAAACAGCAACTCCCCAAATTCATTTAGAGTAAAATTGTATTTCCTTTTCTCTGACTCATAAAAAAGTTCATTATATATCTCTAAAATGTGAGTATCATTCCAATATTCATTAGTTACAATACCCTCGATTATTTCATTTTTAGTTGAAATCATACGGTAAGAAATCCGTCCTTTACTATCTACCTTTATAATCATAAATTTGATAGCAAAACTCTTTTGAGCAAGTAGAAATGATTCCTCATCTTCATTAAAAGAGTATATTTGTTTTTTTAGCGGTTCTGCTTCATTAGATAATGAAGTCAAATCAGTGAGTAAACGATTAAAATCTTGATCTAAAAAATTAATTATTTTAGGAGCAATTTTATAATTTTGCTCTTCATATAATGACCTGTAAAATATCATCTTCCAGAAATCTCGTTTTTCTAACGAGAAAAACATGGATTTAAATTGCCATAAAATATTTGATGTGTAAAAATAATGAAAAACATCAGCACTAGTTTGCGGTGTTTTAAGGTGGGTATTCAATTTTTCTAACGACTGTAATAAGTATCTTTTCTCTTTCATATCAACGAAGTTTTTACACGCCTCAACCCATAATTCTATTAAATCTCGATCATAAGAGAGATCTGATTGAAGAATAAAAATATCTTCTAAAAAATCGTAAATCTCAAATGCAATTTCAAACCGGTTTCTTTTTAGTGAAAAGTCTATAAATTTTCGAATATAGGTAACAGCTTCAGCAAGGGATCCAAATGCTTGCATTTTTGAAAAAATGTTTCTGATTATAATAATGATCCATGAATATTCACCTACATCGTTCAAATAATTAATTAAATCTTCTAAATCAACCAATATTGTGTTAAAGCTTCTCGCATTTATTGTTAATCTGCCAATGTTGCTAAATTCATTTTTTAAATCTTGAGGTAGCCTGTTGATTAATATTTTATTTATAATTCGAACAAATTCAGAGGAATCCTCCAGAAGTTGGTACCTAATACAGACTTGTTCTAAAATCATATAAAGAAATAAAGTCCTTTTACTCGGTTCTAATTTTTTAACCGCTCGATTCAAAACAGCCATACTTAAATGAAAATGTTCAGAAGGAGCTACTGATTTTCTTAGAAACATTAATAAAATTTGTAACTCTATTAATTTTTGATATTCCTCTCGTTCTTGCAACTTAGCAGAAAAGGAGTTAATAAACAGAGTTATTCCTTCATGTGACAGATCTTTCATTGTAATAAATTGTTTGAGAAGCGCTGTCCCAAAATTTTGAAATAAATAAAAATTATCTAATTTAGCTAAAAAGGAAAAAAATCGTTTATAGGCATCAATATATTTGATTAGGTCTATTTGAACTGTACTATTCTCTTGTTTTCTTAAAGAATTTAAATAAATCCACCAAGAATTAGATATAATCATAATCAATTGGTGTTTTTTTTGAAGATCTAACCATTCATTTTTCTCAATTTCCATAGTTAAATTCTTGAATAATTTTGCCGCCCATTTATGATTTGAAGCAAAAAGCAATTTTCGGGCAACAATAATCTTTTTCTGAAATTTTGTTATAAATTCACCTATTTCTTCCAATCTAATAGACATTTTCGTCTCCCTTGGTCAATTTTTTTTTACAATCTCAGCTTTCTTCTTTATTATTTAATTTAGAAGCTTTAGGATTTATTTCCCAACTCTTTTTTAATTTCCCTTGAACCCATAAAACACTTGCTCCAACCCAGCTAAGATTTTCTCTTCCTGAAGTAGTAATAATATTAATCTTATCTTTCAATCTATCTGAAAAATGTTTTGAAATTTCATGTTTCAACCTAATTTCTAACCCAGGGATTAAACTACTTCCACCAGATAGAATAATATTTGGTAGCAATTCCACCCAGGCCTCACGATCCCAGGTCCGAATTATTTTAGATATAGCTTCATGCAATCCAATGTAGTCCATATGTATTTTTGATGGATCAAATAAGGGTTCTGTTAATCGGAATCTTTCTGCATTAATTTCTAAACTAGAACCATCAGGTAAATCAATTTTGCTATTAAATTTTGTCGAACCCTCTTTAATATGTTTTAATTCACCCTCTGGATCTAAAACACATACTGATAATTTTTCTTTTATCTCTTTTGATATCATTTGATCAAGATACTCTACCCTTCTTGAGCTTTTTTGTGTTAATATTAAGTTCAGAAAGTAATTAGTCAAATGTTTTCCTGCGATTGGATATATATCCCTTGCCATAATATTTGTAAAACCATGAAGAAAAGATGAGATGTTAGTGTTATTTTCCCCTATATTCACTATAACAGCGCTAGTTTTTTGTAATATTGATAAAATTCCTTGACAATCATCTAAAAAAAAGAGTGATGGAAATTCAAAAATGTTAAAAAAAAGATCCCGCAACTTTGTTTTTTCTAATTCCGACATGAAAAATGGAGTTAAAATGATTATCGGTTGTTTAAATTGATTTTCTTCATCAATTTCTAACTGCTGATAGTAAAAATAAAAAAATTTCATCAATATATTATAATTATTGTGTAAACTATGGATTTCAAGGATGTTTGAATATTTCAAGGCTTCATGCCCAAACAAATGATTTTCGGCATTCTTCTTGCTAATAAATATCTCTTCAAGACCTTCAATAACATCTGAATTAAATAAAAAATCCGTTTTATCAACATAAATGCTGGGGGTAATAATATCTGGAAAATCATTACCTGCCCATCCAAATCGAAATGAACTACTTCCTATATCAATAATCAGCGGACGCTGTTGCCGGTTATTATCAGAATCCATATTTCTCTTTTAAAAGTTTTTGATCACATTCTGTTAATTGATTATTTAAAGAAGTTTATGAAAGATAACGTAATTCATGGATTAAATCGTCAGTTTCTCTTTTAAGTTGATATTCTTTTACTTGTAGTTCTAATAGACCCAAAACTCTCTTAAATTCGCCAGACATTGATTCCATATCAACTTCTGCCACTTTTTCAACTTCGCCTCGTTTAATTTTAAATATTTCTAATTCAGCTTGAATTTTTTGATATAAGTTATTTATAGAACTGGTTAAATCCTCAGTATTTTTCTTGGTTATTTTTCGCATTTTTCTGAGAATCGATAATATATTTGAAATCGAGTTCTCCCATCGCTCATATCTCTCATTATAACCCTTTAGAAAATTTTCAAAAAATCTGCTTAATTTAAAATAAATATTATCTTCTTTGACGACTGAAGTATCTTTTATAGATACTGCTGGTGGTTTTTCCTCTTTACCAGGAACAACATCACTATCAGGTAATGGAATTGCTGAAACTTCAATTTGGACTTTGGGAGGAGAAGGTGTTGCAGGTGTTACCGAAGCTGGAACTTTTGGATCTTGTTTTGGAGTGGGTTGTATAGGTTTAACTTCTGATGTTTGTTTTTTTGGTTCTGTAGGTTTAACCTTTGATGTTTGTTTTTTTGGTTCCGTAGGTTTAATTTCTTCCTTAGTATCAGGGACAAGTTTAACTCTTCGCTTTTTTTGTTTAGTTTTTCGTTTAGTTATGAGAGTGTCCTCTAAAGCATACTCTTCAGCTACTTTTGTTTTACTTTCATGTATAAGGTGCGGTGTAATTTTTTCTTCATCATTTACTTTTTTAGGATGAACAAAGTCTTTCCCTGAAGAAACATCTTTCACTAAACTCTGTAGCGTAGTTTCTGTTGTTTTGGCTGAACTAAATGCCTCATTCAACGAGTACGCTTTTAATTCTTCCTCTTTCTTTTTTTTTTTTTCTTTCTTTTTCTTCTTCGCCATCTAAAATACCTCTACACTTAATGCTTCATAAAAATTAATTTAATCAAAAGGTATAATCTCTACATGTAGAGCTTTTCCTTCTTTTTTCAAACTATCCCGCACTTCCTCCAATGATATATTTTTTGGAGTAGGACTTATTACAGTCCAAATAGCAGTTTTAGATTTTTCTATAATTACGCTTTCTCCATACATTAAAGATATCCCGAGATTCCCAAATGTGTTTGCGATTTTAGCTAATGAACCTGGCTCGTCATTCATTGTAATTCTAAATTTAATAGGTTTCTCATCCTTCGTGATCCCAACCGGTGTTATCCGTATTTCTTTTATTTCTGAGTCACTCACGAGCATCAGTTGGGAATCAACAGTCAATCCGAGGTTTTTTCTCGTTATTAATGGTAAAACTATCCTACCCCGGTTATCTATAGAAATAATTTTTACGTCTTTCATCAATATACCATTATCATTATATCTTTTAATAATTTCAATATTTCGTGGCTATACTATCTTATAAATATTAACTAAATTATGATTAATAATATTAATGAAATCTTATCACACAAGAAATAAAATATATGATGTGATTAATCAACTATGAATCGACAAAAATATCATCAATATGGATTTGTAATCACTTTAATTATCGCAAGAATATCATTACCGACAAGTATCATATCACTAACAAGTGAACCTAATTTAATAAATAATAATTATTATAACACTTATTACAAAATAGATTTGGGGTGGAATATATGTCACGAAAACTTGGAGTTGCAGGCTTACAACTAAAGAAAGACCCAGACAATCCTTCAGCCACTTTTGAGAACTTTGAGAGAACTGTTAGGGACACGAAGGCGCTATTCGCTTGGGTTGATTTGATATTCACGGGAGAGTTGTTCCTTCAACCTTTTGGTAAGAAGGATTGGAAAGATTTGGCAATCAATATTCCCGGTGAACTAACAGATAAACTCTCTAATCTTGCCAAGGAAGTTGAGTGTTGGCTAGTGCCAGGTTCATTCCTTGAAAGTGATGGATCTGACATCTATAATACCGCTATTGCTTTCAATCCGAAAGGAGAGATTGTTGCAAAGTACAGGAAAATATACCCATGGATGCCATTCGAAGATACTACCGCTGGTACTGATTTTGTCATTTTTGAAATTCCAGGAATTACCAAGGTGGGCCTTGTTATTTGCTATGACGTATGGTTCCCAGAACTCTTTCGGACGCTTACGTGGATGGGAGCAGAAGTAATTTTACTACCTTCAGCAACCTATACACCAGATCGTGATGCTGAGATAGTATTGATTCAGGCTCAATCTATCATACATCAGTGTTATGTATTGAACACCAATGTTATCAGCAGAATCGGAGGAGGTAGGTCTCTTTTTACTGATCCGGAAGGAAGAGTGCTCCAAGCAGTGGGTACTCATGAGGAAGTAATGACAGAGGTCATAGATTTGGATAAAGTTGCTTGGATTCGTCAGAATGGATCTTATGGTATCTCACCAGTTTGGAAAAGTTTCAGAGACTGCCCCTTAGGCGGCCATTTCCCTCAGTACGAGAGACTTCACGATGGAGCGATTTTCAAAGACCTAGGGGAGCTTAAAGTTAAGAAAAGCATCAGAGAATGGATCTAGACTTCGAAAAGCATGCAACTGAAGGATGCACTTCAAACCTGAATTAGAGAGAATGATAAACAATAAATTCAATATAAATAGAAAAGATGAAACTAGTTTATTATTCTTTGTGAGCTTTCAACTTTACTGTGAGATCTCTTGCCCGTTTAGAATACCAAATTAATAGTTCTCCTGCATCTTTTGGTTCAAAATACTCTCCGCCACATAAAGTTGCTGCACGCGTCATTAATTCTCGATCTGGGTTACCTAGCCCAAGAATATAGGTAACAACATTTGGATTATCCGAAAGTTTTCTAATCTCATTTAGAAAGATTTCCTCGTCGGTCGGAATACCATCCGTTAATAAGATTACCATATTTGGCTGATCAGGGCTCAATTTCTGGAACTCTTGTAAAATTTGGTTAGCTTGTGCCATAGCAGCACCCATATTTGTCGATTGCCCGTATGCATTTCCTATTCGATCAACGATCATACGCGCGGCTTCTTCTAAAACACCTTTTTTACCACTTGCAGAATCCATGTAGAAACTGTCACCGAAGGGTAGAACTTGTGATTCATCGCTAAATCTTACTATGGAGACTTTTTCGCCGAACCCGCGTCCTACCTTCTCACTTAGAAAAAGAATAGCTGCAAATGCTGCTGAAATCCTGCGAGGAATGTAAATTCCATCTTTAAAATGCTTCAAAAATTCTTGAATTTCTCTCGATTCCATCGCCGCTTTTATTCCTTCTATGGCGGGGGCAATGTTGGTCACGAGCACGTCACGGGCCATCATTGAACGACTTATATCAATTATCAATATGGCATTAAATGGAATCAATCCTGTTGGGCTGAGAGATATAGTCGTGTTTGGGGTTACTTTAGCAAAGATATCACCAATAAGGTCAGGAGTGGTATCTAATATGGAACAAGCAATATTCACAGCAGACCATCTAAGTTTTATCCCTTTGAAGATAATATAATTTGAAATCCAACCCTTCAAAGAATCCACATTTTCTCTTGCTGTACTTATCATTTCCCACATATTTTCCCCAGAAATAGGAGAAATTCCTAATGAGATATTTTGTAAGGGAATAATCGTTCTTTGATTTTTAGAGACTTTCACCTCAAAACTCCCTATTCCAGAAGCTTCCAAAATTTCACTATCTATTATTATTACATTATCCGGTACAGACTCTAAGATCTCTACTCTTCCTGCACCCATGGCTCCTGTGAGTTCATCCTCAAATGCCAATATATCATCTGGTTCAACAGAAAGAGAAAATTTGGTCTTTGGGCTAATTAAAGCGTATCCCATTAAATTTGGTTGAGATTCAACCTCAAGCATTAAATCTGAAGATCTTTCAATAGGAGGTTCAGTAGAATATACAACAACTTGTTCTGATTGAATATGAGTATCTTCAAATGTATCAAAACTCATTTTAATTTCGTCAACACTAATATTTGCTTTATCAATCCGTGCTGATCCCATTGCTCTTGTCAATGGATCCTCCCAAGCAATTAACATACCTTGACCAAGACCTAATTGCTCTAGAATACTCGGACTTAATTGTATTCGTCCTCCATCGATGCTGTTATCCAATACAGGCTTTAGAATTATACCATTTTTTTGGTTTTGTAAAAGACTAATCTCTATTTTATTTGGATATGGATCAATAACTACTTCTTGTTCATTTATAGTGTAATCAGTTGGTGAAGGTGGAGATATATCTGGTATGGGTGGTGGACGATTTGGTAATGTTGACAATGTAGGTTGAGGTGCAGGGGTAAACTCTGGTGTAGGAGCAGGCCGAGGTGTTGGAGTAATTTGTGGTTCTGGTATTGATTGTGGTGCTGGTGGAATTTGAGGAGGCAGAGGCATTGGAGTAATTTGTGGTTCTGGTATTGATTGTGGTTCTGGTGGAATTTGAGGTGGCGGAGTCGTTGGAGTAATTTCTGGTGCTGTGATGGGTTGGGAGGGTTGTGTTGGAGGCGGCGGTGGAGTAGGTAACGGAGAAAAAATAGACGATTCTGTTGGAGGTTGGGAGGGTTCCTTTGAAATTATTTTTGGAACTTTCACTGTTGGGTTAAGAGATTTTCTCTCAGTACTAACAGGTCGAATTATCAACTCAACTCCTGAAAAAAGTAGATCGTCTAATATATTTTGAGCGAATTGACCCGCAAAATCCAACATTTCACTTGAAACTTCTATGGTTGCCGCTTTTTTCAAATGATTTGCTGAATTTATCACCTCAATTGAAGCTCCATTTTTTAAACCTAATTTTTCAGCATTAGATTGACAAATTTTAACTTTATCAGAAAATTCTTTACTTGCATCAACAAATAGTGTAATTTCAATCATCTTAACCATCCTAAATTTGTCTTATTTTACTCAATTTCATTAATGGATGAATAACTATAAAATACTATAATTATTCTTAAAGTCTAGTCAATAATTATCAAATATGAATTTAACCTTTATATATTAAATTATTCACTTTTCTTCTTATATTCATTCCCTTTCATCTATTCACAGTTCGTAAATTAAACTTTTTTAGCAATTTTTTAAAAACCTAAATAATGTTATTCCTCAGAAATATAACTTTTTAAGGATGAATTTTTTAATTATTATTATTAATTGAATTACGATTTTTTCTAACTTATGGCAGAATTAACCCCGGATGAAGCAGAGGGACTTTCTACGTTTTTAGGATCGATCACAGAGTGAAGGTTTTCTCTTCTACTCGATCACAGAATATAGCGACCTAGAAGCGTTAGCACTTATAACTCGTGAAGGTTTACGCCTTGCGTTTAGTGCAGTCCCAGGATACAATGTAGATCCTGATTTATTTTCTAGTTTAAGTGCTGTAGTTGTGCAATCAGGCAAGGATGCAATAAACACTCTTGGGTATAAAAACATGCTCGAGGTGATATTGCGGGGTGAAAATGGATTTATTATCCTAAGTGCTGCCGGTAGGTTTTTCCTCTTGGGCGCTTCGAGACAAAATACTGAATTAGGGAAGATTGTAAAGGTTTTCAGGTACTATGCCAAGGAAATTAGTCAACGCTATCCTAGCTGAGGTTATAGATACTATTCTGAACAAATTGCCCTTCGGTGGCCTTAAATAATATGTTTTTAAAAAGTAACTCTACTTGAGGTGTCTTTTACTTATGAAAAACTATTGGGCTATTTGCTTAGTTATTTTTTATTCTGAAAATAGATTTTGAAAAACACTCAGAACAAAGACAAAATCTTTCTAAAAAAAGTAAATTAAAGTTTAATTAAAAAAAATGACTTAACTCTCCAGTTGTTCTTTTATTTGTTCTTTCAAAAGTTCTCGTTTGGATTTGGCTGCGACAGGTTTTGAATTTTGACCCGTTTGTTTGAGAAATTCAATAGCTAATATTTTTCCTCCTTCTGAGAGGATACGAGGGCTATACGATTCCGCCCAGAAGATTCCTTCAGGAATAGCTCCAACCTTGGAGATTTCCTTGGTCACTTGTTTTTTCCCTAAAAATTGCTGTACTTTTTCAACTACAGAATAAGCATGATTCCCTATAATTATTAATTCTCTTTCATAGCCAGAAGGTATTGCTATCTCTTCTAACCTTTTCATAATATCTTGAAAATCTACTTGAATCTCATCCTGGGTTGCTGTATATGAGCCCATCGATCCCTCTCCACGATAAAGGGGACCATTATTCTGCATTTGACGATCCATGCTTCCAGCAATATTCATTCCTTCAGCGGGTTTAGGTGTTCCAAAAACATTCTTACCTCTCAAGGGATGTCCTGGTGGTGACACTGTTTCTTCTTCGTGTTTTATTTCTTGTGCAATTCCCGCTTCAGTTCTACCGCCGATTATTTTTATAAATTCAGGATCTTCATCTGCTTCATCAAAGGGGACGACACCATAATGCATTCCAACCTGACCACGTATTTCTTGGGATATTCTTGCTCCTATAAATTTTGATCTCACGCTGCTTTTTAATCCTTTCCAAAGAAAAACCTTTCTTATATCATCAGCAACAAGAACATAACATTCATCAGTTTTTAGAATATCTTTAATCGAACCATCTGAAGTAATTTCTGTTGTAGTTCCATCCGGGTTTATGAGAAAGACTTGAGTCATAATTCTTTTCAGTTTCCTTTATTTTTTTAAGGTATTAATCAATTTCTGCTAGATTTTTATACAAGCTGGCTTTATAATGAATGAGTTATTTTTAGATGAAAGACTAACTCAAATAACTAATTCAGAAACCTCAACTTGTTAATTATTTAAAATAATTTAATAATATTATAAATTTGAAATTAATAAATTTTTATTAAAAAATTTAGTTACGTTCTGATGACTCTTATTTTGTTATATTATTTTTGTTATAGTTAAAGTAGGCTCTTAATTACACTCTTCATGTTTTCTATCATATCAGTTGCTGTAAATCGCGTAGTTAAATTCTTTTTTATATAATCACCAATATATCCATTGAGAAAGGCACCAGAACACGCCGATTTGAATGGATTATTATTTGTGGCAAGAAAACATCCACATAATCCCGCTAATATATCTCCTGTACCACCTATAGACATCTCTGGACAACCTGTGCGATTAATCTTCAATTTTCTCCCATCACTTATATAATCATATGGACCCTTAATAAGTAAGGTGACATCTAATTTCTTTGCTAATTTGAGTACCGCATCACCCCGTTCCTTTATTTTATGATATGAAGGGAGTTCAATACCTACCATAATATTTAATTCACCCTCGTGTGGAGTGAGCACAACTTTGTTGTCCTTTAGCAAATCAAGGTGATTCTTTATTAGTTTTAGGGCATCGGCATCAAGAACAAAACTTTTTTTCTTTTGACTAAGAAAATTAATTAAATTGATCAAAAGATCTTCAGATTCTTTTTTTAGCCCTAAACCAGGTCCAATTATTATGGTGTTTGCCCATTCAATCAACTCTGAGAGCTCATTATACGCACTCATACTCAACCAATTACCTGGACTTGATCTCACTATTAGGTTTGGTGAGTAGCTTCTGATGACATCCGCTACAACTTCTGGAACATAGGTTATAACTAAATCAATTCCAAAATTAATTCCAGCTAACGATGAATAGGCTGGAGCTCCTGAGTAATTTTTAGAACCACCAATAACTAAAAGGCGACCAAACTGACCTTTCCGATTCTGAAAATCCCTAACCTTTAATGTTGATAAAAAATCACCTTTTCCTACAAAAAGAGTTGATTCTTGAGGAATTCCAATTGATCTGATAACAATTTCTTTTATGTATTCACTCTTAATATCTACGCCTTTTTTAATTCGATGAAGGGCTATAACTAAATCTGCCCTAACTGCTTTATAAGTGACCTCTCCCGTATCAGGGTCTAAACCTGACGGTAAATCAATTGATACAACTTCAATATGTTGTTCCTCTTTTAGTTTATTTATTTTGTCGATTACTGTTGAGATTGGCTCTCGAATCCTTCCTTTTATTCCCGTTCCTAGTAATCCATCAACTATTAAGGCGATTTTTCCCTTATCTTTATTTAATAACTTTATTTCATCTATTTCGGAGGAATCTCGAATAATGATAGTTTCAACCAAATAATTTACATGGTTTGAAATTATTTCCCAGTTAAATTGAGAAGCTTGAGTTCTAATTCTTTCAGGTGCTCCTGCAAGAATGACTATTGACTTAATATTAAATGCTGCTAGTTGCCTTGCTACCACAAAACCGTCCCCCCCATTATTACCTGTTCCACAGAAAATGGCTACAACTGATTTATCACTAATAACGTAATTTTTTACTATTTCATCAGCAATACTATATCCTGCGTTTTCCATCAGATGAACTAAGGGAATTCCTAACCACTGAGCATTATTATCAGCTATTAAAACATCTTCTACAGAAAATTTTTCAGAATTAAATCGTTCCATAACAATTAAATTTAAGAACAAGAGATAAAAAACTTTTTATATATTTTCAGTATATCAAATTTGAATAAAGAATGGGAATATATCCTTCATAAAAATAATTAAAAGCTTGACATTATAATTTAATAATCTTATATTTAGATGATTATTTCCCTTTAATGGTAATTCAAAAATTGGCATAAATTAATGGTTTTTTATGAATACTGAAGCTAATAAAGAAAATGAAGCTAAAGAGAGGAAATTTCGGCATAAAATAATAGATGCATTAATATTCATTGGAGGAATGGTTTCTTTAATCATTGGGATTATCGGAATTGTATTACCTGTTGTCCCAACTACACCACTTTTGTTACTCGCAGCAGCATGTTTCGCAAAATCCTCAAAAAAATTTTATAATTGGTTAATGAATAATAGAATCCTCGGCACAATCATCAAAAACTACAAAGAGGGCAAGGGAATGCCCATAAAAACTAAAATCTTTACGTTGGCAACCTTGTGGATAACAATTATGATCACAATTTTCTTTTTTGTAAAGATTTTATGGGTTCAGATTATTCTTTGGATAATTGTAATCGCTGTCTCAACTCATATAATATTGATTAGGCCAAAAAACAGATCTGAAAGCTAGAATGTGAAATTTGATAAAATTATGAACGAGTTTAAAGAGGACATAATTGATGCAAAAAATAGAATGAGTGCATGGTGGGATGGAGAAATCATTGATCGTCCTGTTATCTCATATTACTATCCTCGCGAAGGAGGATCAATTAGGAGTTTAATTAATGTTTTTGGTTTCAGCTGGGAATTAGCTAAAAATCCAGATAACATTGAACAAACTATTCAAACTTTTGAAGACGGAATCACTCAATTATATTTTGGGGGTGAAGCAGTTCCATCTTTTTTTCCGAATTATGGTGCTGGAATAATGGCAGCTGTTTTTGGAGTTACACCCAAATTTCAGACTCAAACTGTATGGTTTAACCTCCCTACTTCTCCTGATGACATCGTATCTCACCTTGAAAGTATTAAATTAAATGCTAATAATCCTTGGTATTCAAGATTATTACGAATTACAGAATATGTAGCAAAAAGATCTCATGGTAAATACCAGGTTTCGATGACAGATTTAGGTGGAATTTTAGATATCTTATCTTCTTTCTTGGGTCCGAAAAACTTAATACTCACCATGAAACGACGACCAGATATTATTGATACATGTCGTGCAATCATTCTTGAAAAAACCCTTAAGGTTTATGATGATCTTCAAAAAATAATTTATAAATATAATGATGGGTGCAATGGTTGGATGAATGTGTGGAATAAAAAAAGATGGTATCCTATTCAATGTGATTTTTCAGCAATGTTTAGTCCCAAATGGTTTAAACGATTTGCATTACCAGATATTGTTGCTCAAGCAGCTCATATGAATTACGCAATATATCATTTAGATGGACCTAACGCGCTTAACCATATTGATGAATTATTGGCGGTTCCAGAAATTACAGGGATACAGTGGGTGCCTGGTGATGGTAGAGAACCTATGGGGCATGAAAAATGGCACCCCGTTTATAAAAAAATCCAAGCTGCAGGGAAAAATATTGTTACAACCGTTTCTCAAAGTCGTCTTTCAACCATGTATCGAAATTTCGATGCAAAAGGATTATATATCCGAACTATGTTCAGAGATAATCATCTCGCAGATTATTATTTACCAGAATTCATGGGTGGAGATGCAGGAGAAACAATTAACCTTTGTGTTGAATGGGCTGAAAATAAATCTTTAAATCGAATAAACAAAAGCAATTTTGATGTATTTATCGGAGATAATGAGATTCAACTCGGATCCATGAATCCCAAAAAACTACGCCAAGAGATCAATAGAAATATAGAACGTAAATGAATTATATAGATGGACTTTTTTTCATATAATAATAACTATAAATTATCTTCATTCCAAGTTTTTGATATAGATTTTGAGCCTTGTAATTATCCTTTTCGATTTGTAACCAAACATATTTTGTCTTGTTTGATAATCCCCAATCAACGACTAATTTGTTGAGCATAGAAGTGGCTATATTTTGTCTTCTAAATTGAGGATGAACCAATACATCTCCGATATATAGAAATCCTTGAGAATTTAAGACCCCCATAAGTGTTCCAATAATTTCTTCGTGGAGCTTTGCGACTAAAAAGCATTTCTTAGGAATAATTATTCTTTGTGTGATCTCATTAATGATAATCTGCTTAGCTTTAGTTCTTTTTGAGAATTTTTCCAAAAAGTGAGAGAATTCCTCAACTCGAGAGTCATAAAAAAAAAACCCTACCTCAGAATTAGTTCTTGTTAATGGAATCTTATCAATTTCTAATCCTAAAGCAGTAGTTAAAGCATATTTCTGATACCCACGCTTAGTTAATTTATCTTCTAAATTCTTTGGTTCATAATACTCGGACATTGTAAAAATTGGGGGTAACTTATGTGCTCTGTATGCTATTTCAAATGTATTAATGTCATCATCAAGAGTTTCTTGAGTACCCGTATACGAAATGGGAAAAACAGAGTTTGCCCGATCTGTAACCCCATCAGTGAAGCGTAATATCCATCCATTTAAAAAATAATAATGATGTGCAGGCCACGAATTAAGTAAAAATTCCTGAAAATTAATTTTCAGAACCTCTTTAACTTCATTTTATTATTTACCTAAAAGTAAGATCCGATTTTAAATTTTTCAGGTAATTCTGTATAGAAAGAAGTCTAATGGTAATAAATAGAAAAAAGTGCCGGTGGTGGGATACTCTTAGAGATAGCAATTAACTATCCTATTTCGAGCCCACGAGCCTCCAGATTATGAGTCCAGCACATTAAGTCTGACCCTTATTTTCAGATTGTTAGTGAGTCTGGCGCTATAACCAGCTAAGCCACACCGGCATGTTTTTCCAATGGAGCCTCCGGCGGGAATTTCCGCGGAAAATAAACTTTTTCTCACTTTTGAACCCGCGACCTCTGCCTGTTTGCATCTTACAGAAATACCAAGGCAGTGCTCTACCACCTAAGCCACGGAGGCATATAAAAATATAAAGGTTCATTAAATTAAAATTTTTTTAGATCTGAAGACTCAAACTTAAATTAATTCTTTTTTCACCAGATTTCTTACTGAAATATTTTTATTTGAAATGTATTGTGAGTGGGTCAAACGAAAAATCCATTAAAATTTGGCAAAAGACAACTGGAAAACTCTTGAAGACACTTGAAAGAAATAAAATGTATATCTAATCTGTATCCATCTCTCCTGATAGTAATTATGTAGTTAGTGGCTCAATCGATAAGAATCTTAATGTATGGTACTTAGCGACTGGAGGTCTTATAAATACACTTGAGGGACATAAAAAGGAGGTAGTTACAGTTGCTATCTCTCCTGATAGTAAATATATTATCAGTGGGTCAAAGGATACAACAATAAAAATCTGGGAGTCTCTGAAGAAGAATTCATGAGTGAGGAAAAAACATTAATTACTTAATTTTAAACAACTTTTTGCATCCTCTATTTCTAATAAAAGGAATTATATTGAGATAGAGAATTGAATGGTGATTGAAATGTTTTAAAAAAATAGAAGAATTAATGTAATTTCATTAAAGTAGACTTGAAAATAACGCTCCCAAAGTGATATAAAATTGAGCCATAAAATAGGTTGACATAACAATACTTCTAGCGTTAGTAAACTCTCCTGTCCATTTATTTGATGCAAGCATGGCGTCAGAAAAGATATAGGATAACGAACCAACGTAAACCAAAATAAACGGTAATCCTTGGAACTGAACTATTCTCAAAAGAGCTGCAATGTGCATTAATAAAATTGCCGCCATATAGACTAATACAGGGATCTTCATATCTCCAGTATTTTTTACGAATCGTGGTACAGTGAAAATTAGTATTAAGAGTGCGGGTAGTATTAAAAATAATCCCCATAAATTGAGTGCGGCAAAATCTGTGATAGATAAGAAGAAAGCTATAGTGTAAAATATCTGGTTTATTAAAAACGACCCCATACCAGGTAGAAACCATTTGTCCTCATTTTTAAGCATTAAGAAGATATCTCCTCCCCACCCTCCTATTAACGCAATAACTATAAACCAGTCAACCTGAGCTATTGAACCTGATTCGATCACACCAAAAATGTAGAATAAAATTAACAATGGCATTACAAATGGTTTAGTGACATAAATGATTTTTTCATTTTCTTTGAATTCCGCAAATATTTCTACAAAAGAAAAAATGAAGAAAAAAACCAATATGATGTATTCAATCATTATTTTTCATTTTAGATATGTTAAGATTTGTAATGTTTAACTTTCAAATAATTAAAGCATTATTATATAATTTTAGAATCAATAATTACTCATCTAAAATCTTCTTTTACTGGAAAAAAAACCAGAAATTTAATAATAAGAAAAGATTTTTGTTCTATAACGAACGTTCGTTATCGAACCTTCGATCTAAAACTAATTAAAAGGATGAAATGTAAAATGTTAAATGTTCCATCATATAAAATTGTAGATTTAAACAGTGAGAATATTGAAAACTATGATTTATTTTGCTCAAAGGAAAAAAATAACCAAGGATATCAAAATAAAGTTGAGTGGTTAAGGGAGCGTTTTAAAGAAGGATTACGGTATAAATTATTAATGATTCAAAATGAGGAAAGTGATTATGAATCGGGGGGATTTATTGAATATATTCCCGGTGAATTAGTTTGGCGGGGAATCCATGCACCAGGTTGGATGGCTATTCATTGTATAGCAGTAAGCAATAAATATCATAATCTAAAATTTGGTTCAAAACTATTAGAAGAATGTTATAAGGATGCGAAGGGAACGAATGGTGTTGTTATATTAACTTCAATTGAGGGAGGTTGGGAACCGACAAATTCACTTTTTGTAAAACATGGTTTTCAGAAAGTCGATGAATTCCCCCCGTTCGAACTTATGGCAAAAAATTTTGTTGATGATGCACCGTCACCCAAATTTAACGTCCAAGAAATGACCTCTGATGAGAAAAAGCTCAAACTTTACGGTATAAAAACTTATCAATGCCCCTATGATGATCATATGTCTAAATTACTAAAAGAAGTAGCTAAGGAAATTAATTCTAATTTAACAATTAAGGAGTTAAAAGATTCAACAAGCGTCCAGGAAAAAGGCTTACATCCTTATGCTACGTTTTGTGTATTTAGCGAAGGAAAATTTCTTACTCGAATGCCTTATTCTAAGGAGGATATTCTAAAACCATTAGCTGAAATAGACATAAAATTTAAGGGTGAATAGATAAATGGATGAAAAAGAAGTAAAAAAAGAAGGAATAAAGTTAATGGAAACTTCTATAGCAGCATATTTGACTACTATTGATTCAGAAGGATATCCAATTACACGAGCGATGTTTAACCTTAGAAACAGAGAACAGTTTCCAGAATTCATTGATTTTTTTCGCAATGAAGAAAATGAGTTTGCAATTTATATAGGAACGAATACATCATCATCTAAGTATCTTCATATAAAGGAAAACCCTAAAATTGCTGTTTATTTCTGTGATCCTGATGAATTTAAGGGTATTATGTTTGGGGGGAAAATCGATATAGTTGAGGATCTTGAAATTAAGCGGAAAATATGGTTAGAGTGGTGGACTAAATATTATCCTGGAGGTGTTGAAGATATTGATTATACTTTGCTACGACTGGCACCTAAGAATGCAAGGTTTTATCATAAATTACACAAAATAAATATTGAGCTCGGAAAGAAATAATGGAAAAATTGAGTGAAGGAGGATTTTTAATTTCAAAGATACACCAATTAAGTGGACGAATTTTTACAAAATTATTAAAAGACTTTAACATAAATGAGTTAAATCCGGCTCAGGGTAGAATAATGTTTCCATTATGGCGTTCTAAAAATCTTTCTTTTCAAGAACTATTAGAAAAGACGTTATTGAGCAAATCTACATTATCTAAAATGTTGTATAATCTTGAAAATCTTGGATTTATAAAAAGAATTCAATCGAAAGATGATAAGAGAACTCTACAAATTCAATTATCAAAAACCAGTGAGTCTTTCCAAGAAAAATATGTCGAAGTTTCTAAGGAAATGACTAAAGTCTTCTACAATAAATTCAGTGAGAAAGAAGTAAACACACTTGAAAATTATTTAGTGCGAATTTTAGAGAACCTTAAAACATATAGTCTAAAAGAAATATAATAAATGTTTAAAACTTCTATTTTTTACAAACTCTCTAAACCGACACATAATCAAATTCATATTTACAACATATTGCATTCAGTTTTGAAAATAGGTACATCTTGAGCATAAATAGAGTAGAAAAATAACCGAAATTAATGATGCTAGAGTGATAAAATATACTAAAATATCGTCGTACACTCCGAAATTCCTATAAATGTTTGTAAAACTCTTTCATTTATTTTTTCTGTAATTTTTAAATTTCCACCAAATAAAACCTTAACCTAAGATTTAAATATATTAGAAACACACATTTACCTAATTTTAATGAAAATTAAAATTAAAATTTAAAATAAAACTAAAATTAACATCAATACTGAAAATCTAAAAAGTGAAATATAATGGGAGAAGAAACTTCAATCTCAACCTCAATCTCAACCTCAACCTCGTCAGAAGAGATCTCAGCCCCAAAAATCATAGCTTTTATAGCACTACTAATTTTGGTTCAAGAAAGCGCGCTTACTTTTATTGGTGGAGTAATATTCCAAGATTTTCTTTTTGGGATTCTTGGGATAATACTTGCAATTGTGATATTTATATCATTAAAATTCATTGACTTAGGTCCTGTAAAAGTTCCGTATTATTGGTGGTTAACATTGATATTTGGAGTCCTTTTTGTCGTACTTGGATGGCTTACAACTCCAGGTGTTGCTGGAACTTTCGGCGCAACTAGACCTTACCTAGGTGGTGTTTTGCTTATATTAGCTGGTATCACAGAAATCCTTGCAGAAAAGAAGAATATTGTATATTCAAAATTTGTGGCTATTGTAGGTGCTGGATTTGCAATTTACGAGAGTTTTAATCTGTTCATACTTTATACTGCCCTTCCCGTAGCCGCAAATGCATTTCTAATACTAAATGGTATTGTTGGAATTATTGCTGCAGCGATTTTAATCATACTTGTTCTTGATAAAATTGACATCAAGATCCCATACGAATGGTGGGTTGTGTTATTGCTAGCATTCATCGTTTTTACATGGGTATCCGCATTTTTTGCTGGAATTGGTGGAATAGTTCTCATGATTGCATTCCTTCTGCTAATATTAGGACATTAAACTTTTAAACTCTTTTTTTTTTTTATTTGATTATTTCTGCTATGAAGCATTAGGGAGTATAAAATTAAGTGCGACATTTTTAGAGAATTTATAGTGTTTCAACTGAAAGGGTGAAAATGTCTTATACTTTATCCCTGAAAAAAGAAAACGACGACTATACCTAAGCTTTGGTTTATTTAAAATAAAAAAAAGGTAGAATTTGTTTAAAAGTTAGAAAAAATAACGATCCCCTGTTAAATAGGAGGAATCTTTTCGACACATTCGTTTTTCTATAAAATAATTAAGAATTCGGTTTATTCGTAAATTGGACCAATGGGTACTACTAATAAGTAATTTTTTAGTTATGAAAGGTTTGTCTTTGGCTATATTCAAAACTTCAGCTTCATCTTTGGGACAATCACCTATTTTGAGATTATATTCATTCAATTGTCAAAAGACAGTAAAACTTTCCAAGAAAGATATATTGAAGTTTCTAAGGAAATGATTAAAATATTCTACAATAAATTCACTGATAAAGAAATCTATAGTTTTGAGAATTACTTAGTGAGAATTTTAGAAAATCTCAAAATGCATACTATTAAAGAATAATCTCCTAAATTATGATACTTATTTTAATCTTCAGCTTAAATTTCTTTTTTCCATCTAATAATTTTAGGAATATATATTTTAACTCCAGAAAATTGGATCTTTGGAATTTTAATGGAAAGGGTTTGATGGAGTGGATTTAAGTTTTGGATTTTACCAATCCTTAGGGTTTTTACATTAACATCAAGTTCGACTAATTCTTCTTTTTCTATTTTTACAGTTTCTAGAAATTGGTCAGTTTCACCATTTTTTGAGTCTGTTTCTGATATTAATCTCCTGACCTCATCCTTTTTGACTATTTCATCTTCAATAGTTTTTAAAAAATCGATGAATTGGTATTGTTTCTCTCTTAATATTGTTTTATAATGGTTTCTAAAATTCTCAATTGAAATAATTTCTTTAAATCTTTCATACTCAAGAACCCATCCCGTTTCTACATCATAGAGCATTCCTAGGATTTTTACTTCTTGATTGTGCAATTGTAATCTATGTAAAGTCTCCATCTGCTGCTTAATATTTCGTAATTCATCATTAAATGGTTTAAAAAGTTCTCTAGTTTCTGCAAAAAGATCTAAAGTCTCATTTGATGTATTGGGAAGAAATTCATACGGAACATTCCGCTTTAATTCTAATAAGTTAATTTTTGTCATACCGCAATCTAAATGACCTAAAATTATAATATATTTAATATTATATTGATAAATGGCAAGTAGGATAGATCTTAAGCTGTCTTGACTACAGAGATTACCCGCATTTCTTAAGACAAACACATCCCCCGGATCTAACTGAAAAATCCGATGAATATCAATTCTTGGATCCATACAAGTAAGTATCAATACTGGATATCTTGGCAATTTAATTTTCGTTTCTATATTTTCTAAATCTTGACTAATCTTCAGATGAAATCGTAAATTTCCTTCAGTTAGCATTCTTTTTATATCTGACATTATTCTTTTTAATTCCGCTTAATTAACTTTAAAAAAGTAAATAAAAAAATAATTTAAATGATATTTTGGTTTAATCTACAAGAAGCTTGTGCTATTTCTGTTTAACCAGTATTTCCTTAATTTTTTCAACTCCTCCGTTATTAAAAAATCCCTTTATCTTGTCAGAGTATTCAGGTAATAGCTGTAAAAATGGCATTATAGCTTTTGAAAGTGAAGAAAATACTTCATTACCATCTCCCATAATGAACATCTTGTCAGGTTTTATGTGCTTGAAAATTTCGGGCAATATGTTTGTTAATTGTACTGCTAAAAATCGTTCATCAGCACTGCTCATAGCCTCTACTTGTTTCTTAAAACCTTCTGCTTGAGCAAGCATCTGTTGCTTAATATTCTCCGCCTCACCTTCAGCTTGAGCTATTAACCTTCGCTTAATTTGTTGGGCTTCGGCATCAACCTCGATAATTTTTTTCTGTCTTTCACCATCAGCTTCAATTCTCTTGCGCTCTCTTTCTAGTTCTGCAATAGCAATTTCTTTTTCTTTTTTCTTGATCTCAATCTCCCGTTCAACAAATTGTTCTTGAATTCCTAATTCATTTCTTACTTCTAATTCTCTTAATTTAGATGCTCTTTCGGCTTCAGCCTTAGCAATTCGAGCTTTTCTGAATTCTTCAGCCTGTTTAGTAGCCTCCATATTCTTTTTTAATTCAGGTTCTACTATTATTACCTCTATAATTTCTAAAGATTCAATGACAACTCCCCAACTAGCTGTTAATTCATGTAAATCTTTCTCAATGTGATCAATTATCTCTCTTCTTTCTCTAATGATTTTTTCCAATGGCATATTAGCACAAGTAGTCCGAATAATCGCTTCTGCTGCGCCCCTTAATATTTTTTCCACATAGTTTTCATCTTTTACATTCCATGAGACCGCGCTAAACGCTTTTTCTGGATCAATGACCTTCCAAATCAGCAAACCTTCAATTTCAATATTTTGATATTCATGTGAAACTACTTGATCATGTGCTTCAACCAAAGTTTGAATACTTGTAGTTGGGATTACAATATAATCATCTATTAATGGAAGTAAAAATAGACTTCCTCCCAATCCTGCGTGCTTGACTTTACCATTACGTAAATGTATTACAAACTGGTTTGTCCTGAATTTTCTATATCGTGCGGCTAAGAATATTATAAACAAAAATACTATAATTCCTACTGTGACTCCTATCCCTACAAATAAAGGATTAAATTCTTGATATATCAACTTTTTTTTAAAACCTCCTTCTTTTCTTAATTTTAATTGAAAAATTTTAATTTTTTATTTAAATCTCGAAATATCATTATTTTTTCTTTTAAGTAAATAAATCATAATTCATTTATCTTCTCCTTTTTTTAATTGACCTCTTAGAACTATCAACTAATAAATAACCGTTTTTTGTATCACAAATGTAAACTCTATCACCTCTTTCAAAAATCGATTCTTCTATTGCAGGTTTAACATGCAATCGTTCAAATTTTAATGGTGTCTTTGAAGGAACTTTAATTATCCCCCCTCTATCATCAACTTTTAAAATTACTTCTCCTTCTTTTCCAATTAAATTCATTGTAGATGAAATTCTATAATAGCGTGATTTTGCCAGAATTTTCCAAAGAGAATTTATTAATTTTATAGATAAAAATGAAATTACAGGGGTGGCAAAGAATATTAAATACCTGAAATGTATTCCTATAAAGTAATACAAGGATAAACCTGAAATTCCAAAAACCAAAAATGCGGTAGAAAACAAAAGCATAATAGGGGCGGGAGTGATAGTGGATATTAAATCTGAATCAAACTCACCCTCCATTTCGACGTCTAAGTCAGAATCCATATCTACCTCTGCTTCCATATCTATATCCGCTTCAACTTCAATTTCTACCTCCATGTCATAATCAACATCTACATCAGTGTCGATATCTATATCACTATCAATATCTACATCTACTTCAGCATCGATATCTACATCCACATCAGCATCTATTTCACCAGTCCCCGTTATGTTTGACTCCATCTGAGCTAAGAAGGTGGAGATAAAAGACAATAAAAATCCTCCTATAAAAAATCCTAGGCATAGGCTTAGAAAAATACTATAAAAATTGTTATAAAGAAAACCAATTGATGTCATTAATAGACCAACAATTATAATCAGAAATGTAGTAATGGTGTCCTTCCTTTTCCAGCGAAAGTACCTAAATCCCTTATAAGTTTTATTTCGCATCGAGCTTTTAATTTTTTATTTTTTATTTTTTATTTTTTATTTTTTAATTTTTAAGTGTTATAAAAATTCAAGTAAATGTAAACTATAATTTACTTCCACATTGATAACAAAATCGGGCTTCCCTATCTATTTTTGCACCACAATAGCGGCAAAAATTGATTTCATTAACAATAGGCAATAGTTCTGTAGGATTTTCTTGATATTGAGGCACAAGACGCTTCCGAATAGGTTCTCCAACAAAATAAGGGTTCTGTTGAGATGCCTGTCTTTGATTAATATTTTGATTTTTGCTATAAATATTAGCTTTCGGAGGTTTATATGCCTTACTCATTGATGATGCAGCAAAGCTAACACCTAAAATAACCATAATAAACACTGAGAATCCCAAAATAATGAATATTCCCGGAAAATTAAATCTGAATATTCCTGAACGATTGAACAACGAGAAAAACACAATTCCAAAAACTAAAGAGATTATTAATCCTACACATACAAATAAATTATTAGATCTATGACATCTTTTCTTACTACTTACAACAATAGGTATCAATGCCATTTTTTTTTAATATTTTTTTATATTTTTATTTACAATTTATTTATATTTTATATATTTATATATACTAACATATTTAAATGTTTTGATCCTTCTTCTCTATCCGACAAAATAAGAAAGCACTGAATAATTGCAACTATAGTGATATATATATTTATATATAGAATTGAATCTAACTCTTTTTTTATCAGGAGAATTCAGAGTATATATCTATATATATG
>SDBU01001914.1_pt1 | contig 28678 bp, 41 predicted proteins | sample 2277071 | NCBI WGS metagenome assembly SDBU01 (sample SAMN10397929, study PRJNA504765) | marine sediment metagenome | isolation source: marine sediment core GS08_GC12, 126 cmbsf | place: Arctic Ocean: Gakkel Ridge, Loki's castle | collected 2008 | reverse complement strand
GCGAGAGCAGATATGGCAATCGTCACAAAATGGCTATCCGGGACCCGGAAGAAGAACTGACGGAACCAGGGGAAGTTCGGGAAGATTGCCTTCCCGGTATGGCTTTCCCGCGTCGGGACTGCCTGACCTGCCGTTGCTCCGCTGTTCCAGTAAATAACGAATCCATCGGGCGGAACCAGGTCGGGCTCGTAGGTCCAGTCTATGGTGATAGTGAGTTCCCCGTTGCTCTCGGACGTGAACACTATCGCGCTCGGTGTCGGGGCCGCCAGATCATCGTTGAATGATATCAGTGGAGCGCCCGGAAGCGTATATGTCCTGTAGGGCAGCGTCCAGTTTGTCGGGATAACATCCATCGTGATCGACCACGCGCCATCAAATCCAGGCTTCGGATCGTATCCGATCACCCGGACCTTCGAGTAGATGCCCTTGCTGTCGTTCCGAAGCCAGAACACGCTCCCCAGGTCATACCGGAGGAACTCTGCCCCGCCTTGCAGGGTGCCCCGCTTGTGTGGGTATCCAAGCACGCGAGTATAAAACTCTCCCATCAGGGAAGCCATTGACGGGATGCGGAAGGCCGTGGATGATACCGCCTTCGAGTGCAGGCCTATGTTTGGATCATCGGAAGACTCGGTGTCTGTATAGACTGTCTCTTCCCCAGCCGGATCCCTGCCTATCTCTTCGGGATACTCATACTTCCAGTTGATCTCCAGTTGATTGACTATCTTATCCCGTTGCTCGTACCACTCAAATGAATCGGCGTTTACCTCATCATCGGTGTCGGGATCGTCGGGTTCCCAGAAGTGGAGGGCGAGGTCCCCGTTCTGATCCTGATAGGGCTGACAGCGGCCGACGTCACAGAGATCCCGGACCCGTTCGGACAGCTTATCCTTTACCCATATCTGAGTGCCTGAAATTATCTGAGTGGTGTGGGTATCCAGCACGTCAGCGAAGCGGTTAATATTCATGTCCGCTTCGGGCAAGCCTGCGTAATTGTGGAAGGCATCGTAGATGAAGTCAGCAATATATTCCGTGGCCCAGCCGGGGGGTGCCCCGTTCCAGTGATCCCCGTATCCGGTCGGTGGCGCAATCGTTCTCGGTGTAGTCAGCTCATAGTTGAGAAACCGGTTGAAGTATGAGGCACAAAGCAGCTCGGCCGTGTCATCCGTGCTGTCCCTGATCTGTCTGATCTCCCCCCGGTACAGAACCTTCTCCTGCCCCTCGATCTCAACGACTGCCCGCAGGAACGCACCTATCAGGGCGCCGCCGTAGAAGTCTGAATCCCGGTTGGTTTCCGAGTACTGCCCTGCCACGTTCTTCAGTACGAAACTCCCCGGTGGTAATTCAAGCGACTCAAACAGGAACGGGATGTTCCTTTGCAGGCCCGTCGCGCCGATCCAGTCATCAATGAGATCAACCTCAGTGCCGTCCAGGTATTCAACATAGAGGTGAAGGTCAAGGAGTGGGATCAGTTCACGCTCCAGTAGATCGAGGGCGTGGCCGTAGAATCCACCTTGTTCCTCCGAGAACGTGGCCGGGAGATCATCGTCGGTTACGTACTCGATCACAAGGAAAGGCCGGTGGAATATGTCGGCGTCATCGACGCTGTAGAGTTTATAGAACGTATCCACGAGGGGTGCATCGGTTCGCCAGTTTATCATCACGCCGTGATTGGCGATCGATGTATCGTGCCAGCCCTTTACCAGCAGGAATAGTGCCCTCGGATCATCGGGAGTGGCGGGTCCGCCCGCACTCCTGAGTGCCGTCTCGCGAATGTAGTCGTACCCGATCACCGTCATAACATCGTCATCGAGGCCGAGCGATGCCTTGCGGAATTGGGTAACGGGGGAGGAGGCCGTAGTCGGGATATTATTCCAATCGACACCGGCGTTCCATGCACTCGTGACCCTGCTGATCTCAAACCACGAGCTGATATCCCCATTGAAGTCCTGCCACCAGAACCGGAAGTAAGCGTCAACGATCGTGGCCGTGGCCGGTATCTCACCGACTACATCCCACGTCAGCAGGGCAACGGTTGACTTCGCCCCAGCGTTATCCTGAAACACCCGGAGGGTGGTATCGGTTGGATGAGTCGCCGCCGGGTTGTCCTGATCGATCCACGTGTCCAGCGTCGGCGTCAGGTACTTAATAGGCATTGGAGAATGCCCCGATCCGGCCGATCTCCCGCAAGGCTATATCACATTTGATGTACTCACCGTCTGCCGGGTGCCAGGGAGTGATCCCGTTCGGCTCGATCTCATAGATGATCCCGTAGGTCTCTTCGAGCAGGGTCAGTTCGGCCTCGTAGCCGGTATCCCCGGCCATCGTTTCAAGGATCGCCTCGATATCAGCGTCGGCCATTGCTTCATTGATAACGATGTAATTCCCGATGGATGCCCTTGGTTGCCTTTCGAAGTTATAGCCATATCTCAACCATGCCCTTGACAGTCCATCCGGGATGGTATTGTTGATTGCATCGTCTGTTACTGTTGCGCCCGTTCCTACCTTTACCCACACACCTGAGTCACCGTTTGGATTCCCAGTACATTTCGCCGCCCAGCAGACTTTATCTCCCGCCGACCAAGTCGTACCTATTTTACTTGCAACAGTTGCGCCGCCATTCGTTATAGAGAATGCGAATTGATTGGTGGTATAAAACCAATATACCCTGACCATGTTGAACACGTCGTGGAAGTGACGGCTTACGTCCAAGAAGGTTGCGAACATATCATAGTCTCCATGATCTATGTCGGGAGTGAATGATCCGATCATCGTGAATCCAGTAGTCGGCAAAGCCTCCGGCAGATCGTAGATCGCATCGTCGTGCGGCCCGCCATCGGTGGAAGCGAGATTGGGAATGCGGACCACCATGACATCATCCACCAACCAGTCGGCGGCCCCCCCGTCTGCCCTTATCATCAGACCCCTGTTACCGCCCGCCCGAAAGATTCCAGAGTGGAACGTATAAGCTACACCATCTATACCACTTACTATATCATCTCCAGAAACATCTTCTTCCATTGTTACCGCACCAGAGGCAACCTTGAAATATGCTCCGACAAGATACCATTTATCTGTCTCAAATGGAGCCGCTGGTGTGTCAATTCCCTGCCCGGAAGCGTTTACACCCACGCCCTGTGCATAATCTCCACTATGTGAGTCATCGTCCTGCCACAGTTCATCGTTTGCTGGGGCTATGTTACGTTCATCCCAATCTGGGGCCACAGCGAAATGTACCGCACAAGCGTTACCGTTTACAGGTGGCCCATTGATCCATGCATCAACCGTAATCTGGTCTGCCCCGTCATTGACGTTATTGATACGGCCATACGCCCCGCCTGACTCAGCAGCATATTCCCCGACGACAGCCAACGACAAATCCCACGCCGCCGCATCACTGACCACGTTGCCCGCATAAGTGGTGGTAGCAGCATTTGAGGTAGTAACCGCCGCCAGTTCAGCCTCATACATATCATCTGCATCAGCAGCCATGCCACCATTTACAGCGGAGTTCTGGTATATCTCGATCCGGTCGATCAGCCCCTCTGAATCGGTCGCTCCCGTTTGAACGACTCTGAGTTGTATTTCCTTCTGACCCGCACCACCCGATACCTGAACCGTGTACCTCAGCCAGGTATAATCGTCTCCGGGGGCTATCCCTCCAGATGCTTGCCAGTTCTCAGTGAGGTCGTTGGCCGCCTCTGTAACATTCCAAAGGTTGAGCAGGAAATTACCTCTGTCGAGCCTGACACGAGCGAGAATGGCGAACTCCGTAGCTTCCGGTACCTCACCAATAGACAGTGACCATCCATCGGCAGCGTCATCGGTTATGAACCGGACTGCCTGTATCCCGGTCTCGTTGTCGGTCTTGGTCTTCTCCAGCAACTCGATATCGGCGACGGTGCTGTAACTCCCGACCCCGGAATCAGATTGGTCTCCATCGGGCACGAGGTTGTTCGATACGCTGGTCCGGTTGGCATAGGTGTAGTCACTGGTATTCGTCAGCACTGCATCGGCAACGGTGGTCTGGGACAGGTCCAGGTAATTGCCTGCCGAGTTCACCGCATCGACGCGGGCGATCTCGTTGACGTTGGTATCCAGTTCACGGGTCTGAACCATGACCAGTTGCCCGACCCAGAACACATCGGCATCCCACCGTGGATCGAGGTAGAAACGGGTGATTGATCCCACGTCTGCCGCATCCCGATCTATATATGCGCGGTACTCGAACGACGGGAAGTGAGCATCGTTGATGACGTCCCCTACGTTGATCTGCTCACCCTTCCATCCGTCGGTATACAATGGGACGTGAAAGCCAGCCGGAAGCCCTGTGATGGGGTGGAATCGCGTGGAATAGCGCTCGAAGTCTACCGCCGACCGCTTGTCAGCAATCAGGAAGTCCTGCAGCGGATCCTCACCGGGGGCAGGCTTGCCGAGTGGCAGGACGGTGTTCACGGTATCGGCCGGCCAGAGCGGAGATAGCGCCAGCGGTTCGCCCTGATCGCGCCATGACTGAATGTGATGCCAATTCTCCTGGCTTACGTTGACGCCCCTCAGGACCATGCGGCGGTTGAAGCGTGATACCTCCCCGCGTTCCTGCCCGAAGTAGTTGACGTGCTTCCCGCCGCCAGCCGGGGTTGCGTTGGCCTCCCATGCCCTCACCCGCTCGGGCGCTGTCAGATCCTTGCTCAGCTCAATCGACCGGGACCGACGCGCACCCGGGAGGGTGTTCAGTTTGAATGAAGTCACGCCCATTATATCACTCCCGTCAGTGCGTCACGTCCAGCCTGCCGAGCGGCACGGCCAGCGTTCAGGCGTTCGCCCTCGGTACCGAATCCGGCGTTGATCTGCTGGTGTATCACCACCGACTGACCCGTTGAAGCCGCCGGGGCCGATGGACCGGCAGAAACCGGAGCAGGAGAGCCCCCGCCCACGCCACCGACCCCGACAGACGCTCCACCTAATGTGAAATTCATCCCCAGATTGTTCATGCCCGACAGACCGATAGTGAATCCCTCGACAACGCTCCGCCCCCATTCGACAGCGAGCTGCGACGGTGAGGCGATACCGAGTCCGCCAGTGATGATTGCTATAATGCCAGTCTCTACCAGTCTCCACGCCGCATTCTCCAGCGCCGCTCCAAGATCGCCGGACCTCATACCCTGAATCATACCACTAACCAGCGCCCGCGTGATATCCTCGCCAGATATTGCAGCAGCCACCTCGACCGGTTTCATCGCATCTGTAAGTTGCTGCTGGATGACCGCTGCGTACCTTGCGAACTCTGCCGGGTCAATTCTTCCCTCATCCAGTAGGGTCTGAGCTATCGTGAACTGCCGGGTAAACTCTTCCGCGGGTGTTTCAATTATCGAGCGGATTTGTTCGGCAAGGCCCTCCTGCGCTGCCGCCAGATCGCGGAACTCATTCTTTGCCTTGGCAGCAGCCGCCTTAATAGCATTCATCGATTTCTCAAGCACCGCAGAGCTCGCGGCCGCATCGATCAGCGACTGGTCGTATCCCATTACGAAGTTTGCCAGCTCACGGATGGTGATTCCATTCTGAGTAACTACCGTGTCGAGGTCTGCTCCTGCCTCGATGAAACTCCGGACCGCCGCTCTTGCGATATCTACATTCTCAGCCGTCAGATCAAACGAGTCCCCGTAGATAGCTTCCATCTGCCGGGCAACATCGAAACTGGCCTTCATCTCCGCGCCCATCTCCTGAATGGTCTTGCTGAACGCAAGCGCCGCCTTCTCGGCCTCTGTCAACGGAGGCACCATATCCTTGCCTGCCTTCGCTGCCTCCGCCGCCGCAAGCACCGCCTGTATCCCCAGTTCTGTCCATGCCTTCGACGCCGCCCGAATGGCACCGACCCCCTGTGAAACCAGATCACGCCGGAGTGCCACGAACGATTTGAACAATTCGGTGTTGGTTTCCTTGAGGGCCATGATCTTGGCATTCCAAAGATCGCCGAGGGCGGCACCGGCAGTCATGGTACGTTGCTGCGTCTCAAACAGCTTTTCCTGTGCCTTCTCGGCATCGAGGGCGGCTTTTCCTATGGCGATAAGACCGACAGCGATGGCAGCGAGTCCAGCGATGGAGGCTATGAAGGTCAGTTGTACGGCTATCTGCTGAGCGTGGAAGGCGACGAGCGCCGCCGTTGCCTTGACTATGGCCCCGGTCAGGGCGAGATACGCTTTCCCCAGCAATCCTACAGACAAGATCAACGGCCCGACTATTAAGGCAAATCCGGCAAGTTTGATGATAGCGTTCTGTATGGGATCAGAAAGCTTTGTCCACCCATCTATCATATCACCGATGGCATTGATCAGGTTCAGGAACGTCGGGATCAGCTTCGTACCGAGTTCAATGAATACCGCCTGGATCTCAGCCTTGAACACCTTCCATTCCTGCGCCGGAGTCCGCTTGGCCCGGTTGAATGCAGTGGCAGTGACATTAAGCTGGGTGTTCAGATCATTGAGGATTCCTGCGTATGCCTCGCCCTGCTGTCCGGCAGTTGCAAGTACACCAGTGAGTGCCCGGACGTTCGGGATCACCCTTCGGATCGCAACAACGTCACCGTCAAACCTATCGATCAGGAGTTCCAGAACGGCAAGTAATCCATCTTCCCTGAGTGTAGAGATCAGGTCCTCGGTAGTGAGATTGACGGAAGCCAGAGCCGCCTTCGCGTCTCCGACGGGACCGATGATTGTTGAGAGTACCTGCCTCAATGCGGTAGTTGCCTCTTCGGCGCTCACGCCCAGACGGGTAAAGGTCGCAATGAATGCCCCGACCTCCTGGAATGACACACTGAGCGAGGATGCAGTAGCCAGCACTCGACCGAGAGATCCCGCAAGGTCGGCAGCCACCAGGTTCCCGGCTCGTACCGTACCAACGAGAATGTCAGTCGCTCTCGCTGCGCTCAGAGCTTCCTCCTTGTATGCCTGCATTGCTGCCGTGACAGCCCGCGCCGTAGTGGCAGTATCCCCCAGACCTATGGCCGCAGCCATCGCGGCAAACTCAACGATCTTCAGAGCTTCGGCTCCACGCTCACCGGCGCTCGTTACGACGAACAGGGCACGGGCCAGCTCCGTGGGACCGACACCTACGGCGGGACCGAGGGCAAGAATAGACTCCCGCCACCGATCAACCTGGACCTCAGCCACACCGACAAGGGTGATGATCTTCGTCATCTCCTCATCAAACGTGACAGCCATCTTCGTGGCGGCTGCGCCTATCGCAAGCAGGGGAAGCGTAAGGGTACGGCTCAGAGTCCGGCCGGTGGCCCGCAGACTGCGGACCATCGTATTTGCATCACGGCGGACAGCAGCGAATTGTTTACTCGCCGTGTTGGTGGCTGTAATGAGGATATTAAGCTGTTCAGCCGTTATCGCCATGTTCCTCGTCCAGTCTAAGACTCAGTATCTCACAAACCAGATCGACTATCGGCCCTTTCGGCGCATCTTCTGGCTTTGCGCCCTCCCTTTTTGAGTGGGCCTCAATGGCCTCAACGGCCCTCACATATTGCCGCGCCTCGACGATCCGAAGCAGGGGGATAATCGGCTCCCCGGCAAGCTGCGAAGGCAACACGCCGGGGAACTCCTCAAGGATGATCGACTGAAGCAGAGCATCCGGGCACTGATCCGACTCCCCCCTCGCAAACCGATCGAGGGCGATCAGCCTTTTACTTTTTCGCCCTCAACCTCGATGCCGAGTAATTCGTTAGCCAGAAACTCAACCGTCTTCGGGTCGAGCTGGTCGATCAGTGCTTCGGTGAACTTCTCGGGGTAGCTCCACCCCTTGATGGCACGCTTCAGCACGTAGCCGATGTCGTAGCTCTCGATTGTCTCTTTTACATTGGGGTCGGGTTTCTTCCCCATGACGACCTCAAGGATATCGCCGAAGTCTTTCATCGACTTCATCATCTCGAGCATATTCAATCGCTTGGCCTCGGCGATCTGCTTCCACGTGAGATCCTTAACTTCGATCCATGCCCCCGGTTCGTGAGGCAGCTCGATCTTCCGTGTCTTTGTTCCGATCAACATGGTTCTGCTCCTATCTATTGGTTATGTAACCGCGCCGGTCGGTTGCAGCGTGACCTCGACAGCGTGAAGCGATGCACGCTCCATGCCAATCTTCTGTGACCGGATGAATGTAGCGATCTGCTTGGTGTCGGCAGCCCCCGGCATATCGAATGTGAACTTGATGCGCCGGGCAGTTGCCGGGGTGTCCCTAGTTACATCCCAGAGACCGTCAGCCGTGTTGTCATATGGACCGGTCAGGACAATCGGTTCAAGCCTGTTGAATCCGACCACTGCCCACCGCTCATCGGCATCACCAGCGGCAGTTATTTCCTCCAGTATCTGTTCCGGAGTGTAGCCGTTGATCGTGGTGACATATGCCGAGATGTCCTGAAGGGCTGCTCCGGTATTGTCATCCAGCTCGATCTTCAGGTTTGGAAAGCCTTTGAGGGCCATTGTATCCTCCTACTATGTGACCGCGCCGGTCGGTTGCAGTGTGGCTACCACTGAATTGAGCTTGCCGCTCTCAACTATTGTCTCGACCGACTCGATGTAAGTCTCGACGTTTTGCGTATCTCCTCCACCACCGTCAAAATTGAAGGTGAGCGTTCGTGCCGTAGCCCATTGAATCGCGACGACATCATACAAACTGTCTGCCGCGTCATCGAAGGGGCCGGTGAGGACAACGGGTTCAGCAAAGTCTATTCCGACATTGATCCACCGTTCGTCATCGTCCCCAGCCGCCGTCAACTCCTCCAGGATCTGCTCCTTCGCGAATCCGTTGATATGAGTGACATAGGCAGAGATGTCTTGCGCCCCCCCAGTTTCATCGTCCAGGGTGATAGTCAGGTTCGGAAATCCATGAATAGCCATGATCGGTCTCCCTTACACGGCGAGTGTGCGGACGAGGCCGCAAGCGAATGTGCAGGTACGGCTTGCGCCCGAGACGCCCTGAAACTCATACTGAAGCTGGGTGTACCGCTCGATCTCAGCAGCCCCGACACCAGCCACTTGTGCGACCCTCTCGCCCGTGACGCCCCCGGCAGTAGTTGCCACCGTGAAGACGATCAGGTTGACATAGGCGATATCGTTGGCCGAGTCCTGAATCTCGAACAGGATGTCTCCGGCACCGTCTATGTTCACATTTGTCACGCCGAGAAACCCGAACGCCCAGCCGGTCGCCTGATCCACATAATCGGTGTCGGTCAAGTTCCAATCGAGCGTTGCCAGGTTGGTCGGTCCAACGTCTGTTACGATCTGAAGACCCGCCTGCACCAGTCCATTCCGGGGGAAGCTGACTATGGATTGTGCCATGTCCTCGGGGCCGGTAGCGGCCTTGAAATCAGCCTTGACCCGATGAAGTTTCCTCCGCTCCATCAGGGTTGCTATTGAGCCATGCGGACCGTCGATCCCGGTGAACGGGTCACCGATTACATTCCCGGCAAGTGAGTACATCAGCACCTGGTTGCCGGTGAGTTCCAACCCCTCCTGCGCAAGCCCAACCCCAGTGTTGTAGAATCCCTCCATGTCCATTTCCCACATGAACTGCCCGACCGGTGCGTGGGTCTGGGCGGCGGCTCCGAAGGCTGTGGTCTCATCGAGGATCTGACTGATCTTGTGCTTCAGGTTCGTTGTGATGTTGTCTAGCCGACGGCCCTCAAGAATGACGAAGCCGACACCTGGTGATCCTGAGAGTGCCATATCACGACTCCTTCTCGATTGACCCGCGCCTGTCGAAGTCGGGGATCATGTCCTGAGGTAGCGTTGCCGATTCGTCCTTCTTTACCCTGACCCACTCTTCCACGTCAGCAGACGTCGCTTCACCGGCCCGGATCGCATCCCGAATTTTCTTGCCCTTCGGGTACCTGATCCCTCTGGTCGCTCTCACTTTCGGCATATCACAGCTCCTTCATGCAATCAACGCAGACGGTGCGCTCTGGGGTCTGCCCGGCGCCCTGAATCGTCTGAGTGTTCTTGTGCTCACAATCCTCTTTACCCTTTGGCACATCCGGCACTGGTTCGTCCGGGTCGCTCGGATCAATGGTTGTCAGCCCAACGATCAGGGCGTCCATTTCATCCCGCCACCTGATGAGCAGATCAATGATTCCATCCATCACGCTATCTCCAGACAGTCGCATTCAATAATCTGTGAGTACAGATCCGACTCCGGGTTCCATTCCGCCCGCTCATCCCGCATCGTCACATCCACGAACGAACCGATGGCAGCAACCAGTGCATCCTCTACCGCCTCAGCCACCGTGGTTGCCCCCCTTGCCCCCGCCTCCTTGTCGTCGTAGCACATCACCTGAAACGAGACTGAACGGGCCAGCACTACCCCGGTTATCGGTTGAACCTTTTCGGGCGTGCCGACCCGCTGAAATACGCAGAGCGGATACGCCGTCCCCGGGGGATAGCGGCCCCTGAATATCCGAGTGTCTACCAGCGCCGTGAGCGGACCGTGAGCCAGCAGGGCCGTGTTCAATGTGGCCTCGGCGCTCATCGTGTCGCCGCCAGTAGTCGGGTCCGAATCACCTGTAGAATTATCGCTCGGACTTCTTCCTTGTTCTTACGCAAACCCGGCCGGAAGTGAGGGTGTGCGGGAATGTGAACTGGTCCCTTGGTGTATATCACTTTGCCATCAATCACGAACCGCAGGAACTTCTTGTTCTTCGGCTTGATGGGGCCGCCATATTCCTGTATGGCTGCCTGGGGTTGGTTCGTGCCAACCTCCTCGATGAGTTTTCCAGGGATGCTCCGCTGGTTGATTGAGCGCCGATAGACACCCCTCTTCCACGGAGCAAGGCGCCTGATTTCATTCTTCACCACCAATGCCCCAGCCCGCAGACCGGTCTTGATAGATGCATCACCAACGGCCTTCTCGGCAGCCCTGAGCATCCGGTCCATATCCTCGGCGCCCTGTAAGTGTATGTTGATGAATTCAGCCATCAGAGGGTGATCACTTTCAGGAACAACCGCGTCATCGTGTCGTGCTGGTCGCTGTCGGTGCCGGTGATCTCATAGGTCACGCCATCCGATACAAATCTCATCTTGGATTTGATAGTGCTGGCATCGTAGTAATCGATCAGTCTGGCCTTGTGGGTACTCTCACCGATTGTCTTGTCCAGCTCCTCTATCTCCTTTGCCGTCAGTGCAGCAACCGCACACGGCAGGTCAATGAGGCCAGCAACATTGGCCCACGTTAGGTCGGCATCACCTTCGACCATAACCTCAGTGAAGTCCTGCACCGTGCCGGTGTTGGGGAAGTGGCCTTGAGCGTTCAGCTCGTCCATCAGGGCGGGATCTATGATCGAGGTCAGAGTCATCAACCGCTCCGCTGTTCTTCCTTGATGATCCGCTCACGCTTGGCAAACCTAGTGTCGGCGAACTCAGCCCAATCGAACATGCCCTCGTAGGTGCCGTCGCCCGAGTCATCCCATGACTTGCGCAGACTCTTTGCCAGCTCCCGGAATTCCTTGGCCATCTTCGCGCCGTCGGTACTGAGGTCCATGTTCCTGATGACCTTCAGGACCATGAGCTGGTTGGCCGCTATTGCCTCAAGGGCGGCAGCAGCCGACAACAGGATGATGTTCGTATTCATTGCCAGGAAGGCGTCGATCTCAGCATCGGTGAACAGCTGCCGGGTTGCGTCGGCTACATCCGTGTCACCTATCTGCAGTCTGACCTTGCCCCGGTCGGTTGTCGGATCATATGTGAATGCCATGTCTGCCCCTTACGCTGAAGCTATGTGCTCGTACCAGTGCAGCACGATACTTGCCCCCACGGCTGCCGCACTGAAGATGGATGCCTGATACCTCGTGTTCTGCTTCAACATCCACTCGAACCTGCCACCGGACTCGGAGCCCCCACCCGCTCTATTCTGGTTGGTGGTTGCTCCAGAAATGTACTCGTCTACAATCAGGAGACCTCCCGTATCAAGGCCCGCATCGTAACTGATAACCCCTGGAGCAGCAGACAGATCCACAAGCCCGCTCACGTTGTCGCTGTTCCGGTTGTTGTTGAAACAGGCTACCGTGCCGGTCGGACTCGCCCCAGTAGCTCCACCTTCCCGAAACCGGCACAACGCAATGCCGACTGCGTTGAACAGAAGTACCATGTGCGCCCATCTCGTAGTGTCTGGTGTCACGAATGTCAGTGTGATGGCATCGTCCGGTGTCGTCGCTGCGCCGATATCGGCGACACTATGCATGGCCGTGAAGTGATATCCCTCGTGAATCTGGTGGTGCTCGAATTCGATGGCCTTCATCGCATTGGTAGCATCGTCGGCCATTTCATTGAGTATTATATCGGTGAAGGTCGCTGCTCTTGGCTTCGCCATCTTACTCACCTCTTCCATGCGTTACGGGAAACGGGGGCGACGTTCGATGCCGCCCCCACTATTGCTATCCCATGCCTGAGCTATTCCCTGCGGCTAGATCATCCCGCGCCGGTCTGGGAGTAAGCGTAACGCCGGTCAAGGCGTGCCCCACCGAATACATCCCGTACCCGGTAGAAGATGTTATCCGTCTCGAAGTCACCGCTGAACGGACTCATCGGGGCACCGGTGACAGAGACCTTGTTGGAGGCCTTCATCACGATTTCCGGCTGCTCGTTGCCGCGCAGGAAGTCCATCTGGATCGCCCGACCAGCTGATGGGTCAGCGAACAGATACCAGGCGGTGTTGCCGGAAGTGGTGTTGATGATCGGGAGAATCGGGTCAACGTGCAGCGTGAGCGGCAAGTCCGCGATGACATTTCGGCTTGGCTCCAGAACACCTGCACCAGCACCAACCTCTGTCCGATACTTCTCGGCGCTTGTCAGGATTGCCATAGCCGTCAACTTAAGCAACGGCGGGACAACCAGATGGACACCCTGGATTCCTAGCGGGCGACCACTGACATCGGTCTGTGATGCCATGAGGCCCAGCGTTGTCTCCAGGTTGGCAATCGTCAGTGCCAACACACCAGCGTTGGTGATTAGCTGACCATCCGCCACGTCGGCGAGCGCGATACCGAACGTCAGAACATCGGGGCCAGCGGCATCGGCAAGCATGCCCGTAACCTCATAGGCCCGGCTGTACCGTGACGCCTCAGTGAACCGCTCGGGGAGATCGTCGAACGCATCCAGGATGTCATTGATCGTGGCCTCCCAGGAGATATCGAACTGACGTCCCCACTTGTAGATCCGCCGGTCGTAGTGACCTTCAGACATCGGAGAGACCAGGTATTCACCCTTCTCAACCACGCGGGGCAGGAGGTTGTCGTTGCCCTGCAGCTTGTGCTTCTCGCCGATGTTGAAGTTCTGCAGCTTCCCAGTTTTACAGTAGGCCAGCCAGTCGGCCGTGACTGCCTCGTAACGGGCGATCATCTCGCGCTCGATGGTGAACCCGAACAGGCCGGGGAAGCTGTCTGTGGTGATGACCTCCCTCACCGCGAACTCGTGCCAGTGGGGTGCGAGCTTGCCGGTGTTGTTTATCAGGTCCATGAGTTGAGCTACCTCAGCCAGATCGACATGGCCGATTCGATTGTAGCCCTTCCAGTCATCGAAAATCCTCATTGCTTCTTGGAACTCAGGCATTGGTGCGCCTCCTTACGTTGGTTCACTCTCCGGGGGTTGTATCGCCCCCGTCGGTTGCTCCTGTTTCCGTCACATCGTCACCACCGGCCTTGATGATATTGCCGAGATCGTCTATAGTGATTGCATCCTCTTTCACGGCGAGCCATGAATTAAAGTTGCGCTGACTCTGGTCGATCTCTCTGAGGGCCGCTTCATTCTCTGCGATTCCGATGTCAAGGTCTTCAATCTGCTCCTGGCTGATCTCGATGTTCTTGACCGCCTTGTATCGCTGATAGGTCATCTCACCGATCTCAGCTAGGCGTTCGTTCTTCCGTTTTTCCTGCTCTGCGAAAAAATCCTGCATCATCTGCTCCTTCGGTTATCAGAGGTCTAAGCCTGCGCCTCCGAGACCATGATGTACCGGACGTTCCCGTTGATGATGCACCGGAGCGCCTGAGTCGGCGTGTCGGTGTTTCCCTCATACTGGTTCGAACTCAGGTTGACGAACTCGAACACGTTGTCACCCGTGTCACGCCCGGTCGCCTCGCCGTCCATTATGAACCGATGGATCGAGTGCATCGTGGCTGCCGAGAAGTCCGTCGAGGCACCTTCAGCCCACAACTCACTCATCCCGCCGGAGATGGTGCCGAATAGATTGCGGTTCGGACCCATGAGGGTCGCCCGCACTCCCACGGCAAGACCGGTGGTCGTGCCGTCGGCATCGTACTCGACCCCACCATGGAGACCGTGAACGCCGCCGCTGACTCCGACTGCTTCGACGACTGTTCTTGCCCGGATCGCTTCACCGGCAGAACCGGCACCGTTCAGGGCAAGCGCCATATACATCCCCCGGATGTCGCCGCTGGTTGCGGTCGAACGGTAACGATACTCCCGGCCATTCCCCCTGGTACCCATTGCGTACCATGCGGCTTCCTGGCCCACCACTTCGATCGCGTCGTCCGGATCCCAGTGGACCTTGACAGCCACGACAGCGGTTGTGCTGGAAGGAACGTCGCCGAGAGCGTAGCCGAAGTGCTGGTGAGTGTTCTTGTCCCGGTTCTTACTCAGGATCGGGTTGACCAGGCTGATGAAGATTTCATCGCCAAGCTGGACAGCGGTATTGCCAACGTCATCAGTCGCCGTGACGTTGAGGAACCAGATCCCCTCGGTGTCGATGGAGATGAGGTCGGTTGCGGCGAATCCAGACTTGAGCGTCACTCCGACGATATTCCCACCCCCGGCATCAACTACCGGATCACCCTTGAGGGCGAATCCATCAGTTTGTGTCGGGTGATTAAGCAGGGCCTCTTCAAGAGTGATGTGTCGGCCCCCTCCGGTCGAAGAACATTCGTTCCCGGCCGTTTCCCCTGTTGCGAGATAAATTGCAGGCATTGTACTCTCCTCTTCTGGCTCTTCAGGTGGTATGTACACCATATTGCCACCTCAACTTTTGGATGACGCTATGGTTCAGCCGGTGATGAAGCTCTCTACCATCTTGTCGTCCCAGTCTGGATGACTCCGCTTGAGCGACTCCTTCAGTTTCTCGCGCCCTGCATCATCCGGGGCGTTGCTCTCGCCCATGCCGGTGATTGTTCCGGCACCGGTAAGTGACTCGATGTATTCAGCGACCTCGGTGGCTGCCACTGTGGTGGCTGCTTCGAGGGCCTCGGTATCGAGCTTGCCCTCCTTGAGGGGCGGATTCTTTGCCACCTCTTTGATGATCTTGGCCTTCGTGACATCCTTCAGATCGATGTCCTTCAGGTATTCGGTCGCTGCCTTGGCGGCCTCGGTAATCAGGGCGGCCTCGCGGAGGTCGGTCAGTTCATCCTTATCAGCTTCACTCTCCTCGACCTTGACCTTGAGTTCAGCGTTCTCAGTCTCGGCGGCCGTGAGCTTTTCCTGTAGTTCGACTGTCTCAGGCATTGGATCTACCTTCCTTTTCTGGGGCCGGGCAGACTCGAAGAGCTGCAGGACAGCTCCACCCGCCCCGGCTTTCGTTACGAAGTCAACACTGGTGAAATTGTTCTTGAGTAGCTCCTTGATGATTGGACCCTTGCGGCCCTCGCGTTCTCCCTCAATGACATTACCGGCTTTGTCGGCCTCAACAACTCCACTGGTACTGATCGATGTTCCGATGTACGGGGCCATCTCGTCGATCTTTCCCCGGTAATCACTGAATACCCGTGAATTGCCATACAGCCCCGGACCTTCTGGGCCGTGAGCGTCCCACCATGAATCGCCTTCAAGGACGGCGGCAAGGTTGTCCATCTTGCCCTCTGGCCGATCTTCAAACTCGGCCTCAGTCATATGGTCCCAGCCCATCTGGGTTCCATCACAGAACACATTCGGGCCGTCACGCTCGATGAGTTCCTCTGAATACCAGCCGCTCGACCCCCAACCTGGCTTAAGGATCTTAATCGGTGCGGTACCGTCCTCACGGACACTCTTTTCAAGCAGGGAGATGATCTGAGGGGTTCGGTCTGTGTCGGCATTGACCGATTCGACCAGCCGGACGGTTGCGCCGCTCGTCACGCCACCCGCCGACTCAACCACTACTGCCGCGCTGCCATCGATGGGCACGTACTCGACCTTTTTCTCTACCTCCACGGCGTCACTCAGGGTGACTACATCTTCTGTGATGGAGTAATCGCGCTTGAATAGTACTGCCGGATTGCCGGGGGTTTCCTGCTCGTAGATCAGGAAGTCATCCCATATGTCTGTGATCCAGAACCAGAAACCGTCACCGGTGGGGAGTACTTCGCGGAGGGCGTCCTGCAGGTCGTCACGGATCTCGCCGTGTGATTCAGCTTCCATGAACACGCGCTCATTCTTGCGGAACGACTTGGCGGTTTCCCTGACAGTCAGTCCTGACATCTCATCCTCCCAGAAACAGAAAAAGGCCCCAACAATGCCGTAATCCGGTTCGGCACTGCTGGGGCCTTAGGTCTCGGTGTCCCGTATGTCACTACATGGCGGACCTCCCCGCCACTGATCTGAGGCGCATACTAACCGCGCCTCCCGGAATTGTCAAACGGATTATTTCGCCTTTTGTGGAATCTCGCCCTCTCGAAATCGGATATTTGGCGGTGGAGGAGGTGGAACATTGGGTGGCCCTGTCGGTGGCTCAGGTCTCACGCTGTCGCTCCTGTCATTGATGGAGAGCAGGTCCACCACCTGCTTGTGGAGCTTATTGCAACGCTTCCTGAGTGTGCGATTCTCTTTCAGCAATCCCGCAGTTCGACATCTCAAATCATTGGTGTGCGCCTTCACTTCACCGTAGAATACAACCTGTCGTAATTCCATAAGTACCCCACTGATCCGATCACCGCGGTAGCGATCAATACCATGTTTGGGCGGTCTGAATGGTCTCCGCTTCCCTCTGGTTAATCTCATCCTGCTCCTCCTTTACCGAAGTCATCCTTGCCGAATTGCTGAATACCCGTCACCTCGATCTTCAGGCACCGGCCACCTTTGAAGTTCAGCACCACGCGCCTGTCAGATTGCTTCTCCCAGATTTCCAGTATCTGCTCCATCACCCCGGCAGGGAGGCAGGCAAGGACGGCTGATGCGAGGCCAGCTTTACTCATGCGGTATGAATCTCGCCTGTGGGAAGCTCTGTCAGGCGCCAGTGTGCGTCATCCCCTACGCCGAGTCCCTTTGTCGGATCATACGTATAACAGAAAGTTCGGATGTAGACCCGTTCCGACACCCCGTAATTCCCGCCACTCAACACGGCAACCGGCGCGGCCAGCAGGGCCAGCATCCTCGGTATGAATCCCCGGCGATTCACGATAGATACCATTCCTTCCGCAACTTCTTCGGGAACCTTAAATGCTCGGCACAGTTAGAGCAGAAGTTGTCGCCCATGTCGATATCATCGTTTCCACAAGACTTGCAAACATAATCTTTCAATTCGTCGTCCCATTTAACTGTTACCGGCATTATCTTGCCCATCACGCCGCTCCTTCCGACAATTCAATTCTCCGGCGCCGCAGCTCTATCGCCCGCCGTATAACTTGGATCGCATCGTGCTCATACCAGAAACAGTTTGTATCTGTCATGGAGTCGAGCACCCTCTCTATTTCAGCAAGACACTCCTCACTGTAACTCCAAATGGACATCTCTATGGCCGTGAATCCGGTCCGGTAGTGTTCTGCGAATAACGCGACTTCTTGCCTGACTATCGCCTGTTCACTCATCGCCCTGCTCCTTTTCTATGCGGCCAACCTTGTCAGCATATCATCGTCGATCTGTTTCGTGTTCGGCTTCACCCGGTACAGCGTCGAACAACGGCAACCGGGATCAGTGGGTGCGCGATCAGCCCCTGATCCGAACGATTGATCTATCGGTATCCAGCCCTCGCCCTCGTTCGCCGCGTGTTCATCCCTGACTCGATCATCCCCGACCGTCAGCCAGGACTTCTCCATTTCCAGACCTTCGCCCTCCAGCTCCTTTGCGAAGTCCAGCCCGGCCTGCTCGTAGGCATCCCCGGTCTCGAATACGGCAATCCGCTTGGCACGACCTTCCGAGAAGTCCTTGAACCTGTCAGTGATATCCCGCGCAATCTCGTTGTATGACTTGCCTGCCTCGATGCCGTCGGTGATGGTGGTCCGCATAAACTTCTTCGTGGAGTCGCCGATATCTTTTACATGCTCGGCCGCATTGACACGGGCGTACTCAACGGCTCTGGGATTATCGAGCTTGAAGTTCAGCCCCGTCTCCAACATGGTGGCAGTGTTATTCAGGCCTGCCGTGAAGCTGATCTTGATAGCCTCTTCCATGGGACCGATGAAACGGGATTCAGCAGCAAGTATTTCCTTCGCAAACACCTTCTCCCAATTCTTCGGGAACGGTGCCTCATCACCTGCTGCCTCCTGTACCACTGGGGCCGGTAGTGCTGCGAGGAATGCCTTGCCTTGAGCGAGGAAGGCCCGGCGTAGTTTGCCCTCCAGCCACACCTCGGTCTTGCGGAGCTTGCGCTCACGCCGGGTGATCTCGCTGGCCTCGATCAGGCGGGTGATGGTGTCAAGGAGAGTCATGGAAGGGCTGCTACCGCTGCGACCAACTCAAGCCATGCTGGCCCGTCAAGATGAACAGATACGTTCTCCAAATCAAATTCGGGGTATTCGCTATATTCACCCTCACCTGCTACTTTGCGGGCCGCCAGCACCACCCTCTCAGTGCCATCGTTATCCACAGGCACCGCCAGATTCTGGACATACTTCACAGTGCCGTCTTCGTAGACCAACCGGATGACCCACGTCTCGACACAGTTTTCATCAACGTGAAACACGCACTCCTTCTTGACCGCACGGCCGAACTCCTCCGGCTCCATCTCATCAAGGATCTCGATGTCAGTCATTGGGCTGCTCCTTCTTTCAGTTTGGGTGCAGCTAGTGTAAATGATAGCCAGAATAGATCGAGGAAGAGTCCGATACTATATCTCCTGCACCACTGTACCTCGAAACTAAACAGGCATCGTTCGTGATATCCAATATGCACTCCGAGCACACCAACCGATGCCCATCCAGTGCGACTGTATTCAATCCAACCAGCGTCAAGAATCACTCCTACTCCTTCCGTAGTACCGCCTGTACCTCCTTCAGCACGCCGACGAATGTAGCCTCCTCGACCACACCCTCTGCCGTCGGGGCCGCCTCTGCCTCGGCCACCATCTTGTCGATGACATCGCCCACGTTATCGACGCCCACGGCATTCCCCAGCAGTCCGATGATCGTCTCCAGATCGAAGATCCCAGCGTCTGCCTTGCCATCGAGAGTGGCGGCCATGATGATCGCCGTCACCGTCTCGGAAACATCATGCTCCAGGATCGGGGGCCATGTCACAACGATGCTGGTCTTGATCGGCTCGCCTTCTTCATCCTTCCCGAGGTCGACGGTCGGTGTGCCCCAGTCATCCTCGACGATCTTGCCCTTCACGACGCCATTCGGTGCCCGTACTGAGGCGTAGACAAGGTACGAACAGATGTCCGTGAAGATGGTAGTCCAGAGCATACGCCGCATATTCATCATGAGTTCAGTCGGGCGGTCGAGGCTCTTGGCTGTAGCAAGGTTGGACTTGTCGGCATCACCAGTGAGGATCGAGTACGGTAGACCGAACCCTGCTCCGGCCAGCACCGACAGCATCCGGGCTTCATCTGGTGCCGCCTGCGCTCCGGCTGTCCTCATGACCTGCAGTTCAGCCATGCCGTTGGCGCTCAGAGCAACTGATCCCGGCACTGGTGACGGGCTGGTTTCGGCCGCCGTTGAACTACTTCCGAACGTGGTCCCGATCTTCGCCTTCATGGCGGCAACGCCTTCCTTGCCACCCTTGACAATCGACTGCCATCCCCACCGGGCATGAGAACTCCGGACTGTGGCGTAGTCCTCCATCGCCTCCTTCATGGCTTGCACCCAGTCGAGGGCACTGTAGAACTCGGTCACACCGAATCTCATATGCGATGTTCCGCCGACCTTCTGATGATAGACCGGGGCGTTCCATATAATCGGAATTTCACCGAACATGGCCGTCATGTTATTCGGTCGATAGTTCCATGCAGGATAGACGGCCTTGCGTTCCGAGCCTGGTGTCCACATTCCTTGATCGGACATCTTCCGTTCCTGCCAGCGCCGGAGGTAGAACCAGGGTTCCTTTGCATCCTCCGGGTTGGTGATGACGTCCACGATCTCGCTGGTGATGATCGACCGCACCTTCACCGCCCCGGTCGAGGGGGTTGTGAACATGGTAATAAATAGATTGCCCTCCGTCTGCAGGTCGACCTCTTTGAGGAACAGCGCCTGTACCGTGGTGAACTCTATCCGGTTGGCCGGTTGATCCCAAAAGAGCTGCCAGAGCCTATCCACGTCAGGTGATTCACCCTTGATCGTCACGCCCTGGCCAAATACATAGTTACCCTTGACGTTGACACCGTGGTTGGTGAGCGGGTTTGCGATGTAGCTCGTGACAGCCTGATCGTATATCTGCGTGATGAAGTCCTTCGAGAACTCCTGCCCGGTGAATGCGGTCTTCAGCCAGTCGATGTCCTCTTGGGCAAGCTCCAGCTGCGCCAGGCTCTCCATCGCATGGATGTAATTGTCATTTACGGACTCGATGGTCTTGCCCTGCTCTGCAAGCATCGTTACCAGTTCGCGCTTCCTCATGACTTACTCCGGTTCTCAGCTCCGTAGTACGTGGGGGGATAGTCCTCGGGTCGTTTCCCGCCAGGCCCGCTGGGGCCTGTCTCTTTGGCGCTATCCCCCCGACTGTCCTGTTACGATATGTGCCGTGGCGCATCATCCTGTGGTCCACCGGTTGCTGTTGGAACTACGATCTCCTTCTCCTTCGCTACCGATTGAGCTGTATTAACCAGCATCAGACGATCAACATCAAACCAGTGGTCGATGGACTGGCCGTCATCTGTCATCTTCTCTGCCTTCAGTAGATACTAAATACAGCCCCACAGGTATTCACACCGTCCAACCGCGATGCCGGTAAACCCTGTGATCTTCTCCTGTAGGCGACTACCTAACTCAAATTCCGGTCCCATTATACTGCTCCTTCGGTTTGTGCTCTCGCCATCCATTTGGCGTGTGAGTGCATATGCCTGATTACCGTCTTTCGATCAGGCGGGTCGGTCTCAATGATGTAGTTCCCGCGGCTGTTTGCCTGCCCCAGTGTCTGCAACCTGCTTGCCTTCGTGCGAACCATGAACGGGAGGCGCGACACCTTCGGGAAGAACGGCCCCGGTCGGTACAGGTTGACCCGCCGCTTTTTCATATCGTACCGGTCCCGCCGGTGCTTCATGCGGGCCGACTCCTCCTTCGGCTTATACACCGAGTCGGGCTCAACGTTGCCGCGCTCGATCTTCAGCGGCTTCAGCCATGCGAGGAACCGCTTGAAGGGGTTCACGGTGTGCCAAATCTTCCAGTGTGGTTGTGCGGGAACGGATGGCCCGGCTCTGGTTGTGGTTCAGGGTCTTCTATCAGGGAATTACAATTCAGGCAACAATGCTCCCTAACCCTGCATATCACATTAGCACCACAGAAATTGCATATCACTGGAGTATTCAATGCAATCAGAGGATCATAATTAGGGTCTGGTCGTGGTTCTTCTCTCTCGTCAAAAAGCGTTCGAGAGCCTTCGATGTATGTTCCAAGGCGACTCATTTTATTCCTTCTCCATTATCACATATGCACGGCGTACACGCTTCGGCATCCGCTTGATCTCCCCGTTGTACTCATCGAGGATGGATTGCATGACCTGCAACTGCCCCTCCTCGCGGCCGTACTCGTGGTGGAGGCGAGCAAAGCGATTCCGAATCAACAGCATCAGCCGCCGCATCAGTTCACCTCCGAGTCTTCTTTGGTCAGCAGCCCATCCCGGACCAGATCATTGCAAATGGTCATCACCAGCCCCTTCTGTATGTCGAGATCCAACGCGATCTTGTCAACGGATATACCGGGTTGCTCGGTGATCATCTCGTGGATGACATCCTTCACCATGCGGCCTGCGTGTGATGCATCAGGCATCGGGGTTCTCCTTCTTGGCCGCTGTTTTCTTCGCGGTCTTCTTCTTGGCTGGTGCCTTCGGCACAGATTCATCTTCTGGATCGAGCAACTCCGGAACTGATGCGTAATCGGGGAACGCCCCCTCGTGAACCAGCTTGCAATAGTGGCACTCCCAGCCGGTGAATAGTAGGTTCTTCAGCGTGATCCGCTTCTCATGCGTTGCCTGAGCCTGGCACACCGGATTCTGGCACCGTAGATCCTTGAACGTCGTATCGAGAAAACTCACTGTGTCTGGCATGTTACTGCTCCTCAGTCTATGAGCCGCGAATACAGTACGGCCCTTGGTTTGATTTGTGTCAGTCTTATCCGGTGATGTCCGTCACCCACAACCTCGAACTCCCACTGCAGCTCGCCCATCAATAGCCTAGCGGTACTATCCCTCCCGATGAACTCGGTGGTGTTCATTGGTGCGCCGAATACAGCATTAATGTGGTTGCCTCCATCTGAATCGTATCTGGTCGGTTTGACAACGAACACTCCGTGGCTTTCAGCGATGATCACTACACCGTCGTCTATCGTTCCACTGTGTATCTCATGGTGAACGTAGCCAAGCGGCTCCCTGATCCCTGGTGCGCCCTCCACCATCTCACTCGACCGAGCAAGCTCACAATCCCGAGCACACATAATCGCGCTGACTACCCGCTGGAAGAACTTGGGCCAGTTATCACCCTCACGTCTGGTGACAGTGTGAGTGTATTCGCCTCGCTCCGATCTGACTTCTACCTCAACTCCATATGGTTCCATCCTCTGCTCCTTTTCATGCGCCGATCTTCTTCTGCACCGGCGTCGTCACGTAATGTACCGGCTCTTCAGGCGGCACGTAATATGCCAGCAGAAGGGCGTCGGCGTCATCGGGTGAGCGGCCGATTGTCTTCTTGGTCTTGGCCTTCGATTCGATCCGGTCCCGTCCACTACTGTCGGGACCCTCCGCGTGTTGCTTCACGGCAACGAGTTGACCGAACAATGTATCACGGTCGCCTTCCTCAAGGTCCGAGAAGTTCCAGATCATATCCTGACTCAGCCCCCGTCCAATGTCCCACCATATCTGTGTCCGCAGGTTCTTATATTCTGTCGGACTGATGGCTCCAGCACCAACATTGACACCGTGGATCTCTGCCGAGTGAAGACCGTCTTCCTTCAATTCCTTCAGTCGGTCGGTCAGCCCCTTGCCTATCCCGATCACGTCTATCTTCACGCTCGTGGCCCCGGTTTCCTGTATCGCCCGCAATACCAGACCAACCGATACCATCGTATCCGGTGAGTTGTTGCGCCAGACCCTGCCCACCATCCGGCCACGACGCTCCCGGATGTTTGTTTCATCGCCTCCGGCCCCGACGTCTACCCCGAGTTCAACAGGGAAGTAATGATCCGGAGGATAATCTGGCGGGGCCGAACACCGCATCAGCAGCGACAGGGGAACCACACCCATGACCGCATCCTCGGGGAACAGGCCCAGCACCTTCGATATATACTTCGGGGAATCCACCCCCCAGTCCTTCGCTACTTCATCCACCCATATCTGAGATATCAGGAGCTCGTGAAGCAGATCAGGCACGTCCTCGTCCGAGTCGGGATGATTCGGCGTGTGCTCCCAGCCGATATGAATGACCTTCCAGCCCGATCCTGGCCGACAGATACGGGCGAACTTGGAGGTGGGGTCATCCGGGTTGCCGATGGCAAGGATCCGGGATTGCTCATTCGATACCAGTGAGGAGGCAGCGTCCCAGATAGGTTCGGGCACTCCGCACGCCTCGTCAAGTATGACCAGCACCCGGAGTTCATGAATCCCCTGAAAGGCGGACGGATCCCAATCGGCTGGCTTCTGGCCGAATGCAACCAGCTCATCGTTGACCTTCCACTCGGTCAGATTCAGGTCACCGGGCAGGTCGCCCGACTTGACGGCCCGGCGGATTTCCTTCCAGAGAATGGCCTTCACCTGTCGCATGGTCGGGGCGGTGGTGACGACCACTGTATCCCCTATGTCTCCGGTCGTTACAAACCAGGGCACGACATTCCCGGCGATGAATGACTTCCCGATTGTGTGGCAGGTGTGTACCGCTGTTCTCCGGTGATCCCGTACCGCCTCGACTATCTCGATCTGCTTGGACCAGAGGAATTTTCCCAGCACATTACGGATGAACTCAACCGGCCTGTCAGCGAAGTACTCGTAGCGGGTTCTGAATATCTGGCCTGCCAGTAGTGCGGCCTTCTCTCGCTTGCCGGGGGGCATCTCGGCTATCTGCTGGAAGAACTCCTCGCGGGTCGCAGTCGCTGTACTCATTCGGGGATGTCTTCGGGATTGATGCCCATGAGCTTGGCCAGTGCCTCGACGGGATCACCTTCAACCGTGTGCCCGATATATCTCTTATCCTGCCACCTGCCACCGCCCCGGTTCATCAGCCAGAACAGCGTCTCGGATGCAGCGGCGTTACCTTCGACTATCCGCTTGAACAGGGAATCCTCGACCATCTCCAACCGCTTCTTGTCAGCTTCAAGATGTATCGCACAGACAGCCGCATCGAAGTCGGGGTCTTCTTGTCGCATCCTCCAGACCGACACGACGCTGGAACCGCAATGGATGGCGGCCGTCTCTTTGCTCATCAGGGGGTCTTGAATCTTTTCGAGGAAGGAGGCTTTTATAGCTTTCTGCTTTTCAGCGGCCTCATCAGAATGATACCTGCATCGGCCGCCGCCAGTGACCAGTCCGCATGGCTCACCGTTACGTGCTATACCTCCAGCATCTCCGCAAGTTTTATTATCGGACAATATGGCCTCCTCAGGGGAATTATTACCAGAAGAGGCGTGTTTGTCAATCGGTTAAGGTTTCGTGTTGCCAGTGTGGTCATTGGCGGTAGCGCCGAGTATGTTTTCAATCACACTGACACCGAGTGCAACTATCGTTAGAAACAGGACCGGAACGAGCATAAGCAAGATGAGTCCTATTAATATCTTTATCATCAGTCCTCTTTCTGTTTGGGTAGTTCAACGATAAAATCTAACACCTCTTGACTCATGCGGTTGGCGGCTATCTCGCAGTACTTCTCCTCGATCTCGATGCCGATTGCCGTGCGGCATAAATCCTTCGCGGCTCGGAGTGTGGTTCCACTGCCCATGAACGGGTCGAGAACTAAACCGGCCTCTGCGTTTGATAGTAATATACCAAGCAACTCTACTGGTTTCTCTGTCGGGTGGTATTCATTGGGCACTCGGTTAACAGATAACACGTTGCCATGTTTTCCTGTGCGAATTTCACCAGCACCACGTTTTCCAAACGCTATCAACTCGTGTTGGTTCCTCCACGGCATACCCATGCCCATGCGAATCTTATTCCAGACCAGCATGTTGCGCACACGAACACCCCCATCTTCTAGTGCGTCTGTCGTATATATCCACATGCGCCAATCAGTGAATATATAGAACTCCTCAACCCTGCACCCGCGTATAACCTCACGCATAAGACGCTGATAGCCTCGCGTTGATAGGTTGTCAGAAATAATTACCTCATCACCGCGCGTACCAACCCCACCAGATGACTTTCCTGCTTCTTGGAAACCACCAGAAGAGTACGGCGGATCTGTTATTACAACGTCGGCGGTCAGTGGCAGTATCTCCCGGCAGTCACCGTGGTAGATCGTCACCGCGTCGTCCTGATAGTAGGGCCTCACCTTTGCGGCCTCGGCTTATACTCCCGCGTGTACTTCGCCTCGCTCACATCCTTGACCGCATGGTCTGTATCGACCGATACCATTCCTTGCCTCCGTCGCCCTTGACGTCGAGATCCCGCTCGATCACTTCCCGGTAGACGCAGCAGTTGCCCTAGTCAAGCGCTATCTCGGCACCGATCCCCTGAGCCTGCAGCCGCGCCTGGATCAGCAGGAGCAGGTCCATGCCTTTGCCGTCCATCGCCTGTACCCACTTGCTGATAGGGATCCACATGCCGAGGTGCTTTATCATCTTCAGATTGCACGTCTGGTCTAAGTGTAAGGCATATTCCATAGTGCTCAGATCAGACATCCGGCCCCTCGCTTTCATCCGGTGCCGATCCCAATGATCTGAATGGGTCGTGTTGGGCAACAATGAAAAGTGCGGCACCCTCTTTCATTCCAGCGGCGACCAATCCATTGTAATACTCGGTTTGGAGCTGTGCCTTCATGCCCATCAATTCGATCTGCACTGGCATTATATCCTTCATGTTTTCAAGGAGCATGGCCATCGCAGCCTTGCCCATTGCCCCCTCAAGTGGGTTGCTCATTGCTTCACCTCCGGGTACTCCCTTATCATCAGGTCATCGGGTATCGGTGCCTTGCCGCTCATCTGTTTCATAAAGAACGGCACCCCTGCCGCCCGGCACTGGTCTCTTATATCTCGCGCCCAGTCGGGGTCCATGTACCTTGCGCCCGGGCCGGTTTCTGCCCCAACGATTACCCAGTCCAAAGAATACAATGCGGGCTTCGGGGTTCCGTGTAGTAGGTGCTCAGTGTGCCCCGGTGGATATTGAATTGCTCCTGGCTGACATAAATCTATCGGACCGAGTAACGGTTCGCACGATACGAACCGAGTTGCTGCCGGTGTCATTAGTAGGTCACCAATACGGTGATCTTGACTCTGGTCCTCGACCGTGGTACCGATCCAGACGTTCGGGCGGTCGATCCGCCTCAACCTTCTCTTTTTCATATACTCGGCGAAGTCCAGCATTCGCAACGATCTCTTCGTTAGTACTTGAAAGGTGTGTTGAGGTAGATCGAACATCGTATCCCATATATTCGCGATAAAATTGAACGGTACGTCCACGTGGAACAGATCGCCCATCGAGCACACGAATACACGACGGGGCTTCCGCCACCTGAAGGGCTGGAGGTAGCGGTTCGGGTGAAACGTCACCCTGAATGGATCGTCCTTGTCATATCCGGCCCGGCCGGCCAGCCGCTTCGCCATGCGTTCGGCATAACATCCACGGCACCCGGCGCTGATCTTCGTACAACCTGTTATTGGATTCCAGGTATCGTCAGTCCACTCGATCTTAGTCGGCATCCTGCTCCTCCATTCTGTCTCCGGTACACCAGTCCAGGATCGGCCTGATCATCTCCCAATAGATGGCATCCTTCAGATCCCGCAGGGCCATCCTGAATGACGGCTCAACCAGTGTTCCGATACGGATCATGGCGCAGTTCTGGAACCGGTATTCGTGGTCGATGATATATTCCTGCTCGGCCTTCACCCCATTCACGGACATCTGCACATATCCATCCTTGATCCGGGCCGACACTAGCAGCCACTGAACATGCTTCATCTGCCAGCCTGCATATTCTCGCGGATCACCGCCAGTTCGAAGGCAATGTTATTCAGCTCGCTCGCTATCTTCGCCACGAGCATGAGGCCTGCACGGATTGCAACGACTGGCCTATGTCCGCCTTCCTCCGCGAAGTTTAATATGTCCTGTATTTCATCTCCCATGATGCTGCTCCCTCCATTCTGCCGGGCGCCGCCGCTTGACGTTTGCACGTTAAGTGGGTGTCGGGGAATATCCCCTGTCCGACGGCGCTCAGCATTGTCGTGGTTGATACTGCTCCGATATCAGAACTGCTATCGAAATGAGATCACGTTTGTAATGCTCGATGAACCACAGTTGCCCCTTTGAGTGTAGTTGACAGGTATGGTGGAAAACACATAGAGGCACTTCATTTGCAAAGTCTTTCCCACCTTCTCCGACCGCTACAACATGATGTCCACAGATATCTCCCCAGCAGGCGTCATCATTGATGAGACAGGGAAGAGTTGCCAGCCAGTCATGGTATGCACCATAAACCAGCCCCTCGGCTTTCCGACGATACCAGCGTTTACCCCGAGGTTTCAGACGGGATCGCTTCAGAGGCTTACCGGGCCGCAAGGTGCTATTCCAGGCGGTTTTCATCAGTCCCCTCCACTTTTGTCTGTCATTGTACATGCCTCCAATTCCTTTCTGTTGCTATCCCATGTATTGCTCCATACGAAACATCAAATAGATTCCCTATCTCTTGAAGTGGCATATCAGTATCAGAAAGCAGGTTACGTATTGTTCTCACGTCCACTTCTGTGAGTTTCGAGCTTCCATTGCCTTCACCACAGGGCCACTCGAAGCCATGCTTACCTCTGTCTCTTAGGTTCTCAGAGCGAGTACCCCATGTGAGATTTGATATATGGTTATTGAGTGGGTTGCCATCCAAGTGTCGGCATTCCAGTCCTTCGGGGCGCGGACTGACAAAGGTTTCCAGCACCATCGTATGCACATATCGTAGTTGTCGAATGCCCTCACAGTATAGGTTAACATTGTAATATCCGTTGATGTTAAGGTATCTCTTGATGGGGCGCATTCCCCCTGTTTTGAGTGAGTACACATATCCCTTGTCGCTTATCAGGTAGTCCTTGTTGCTGGGATATGGCCTAACCATCATCCCTCTCCCTTGCTATCGGGTTGGTCGGTCAGGGCGGTGTCGATAATGTCTGATATGTCGTTCAGTGCCTTGTCGAAGGTTCCTTGCGATTCATTCTCGCCACATCGCT
>SDBU01001913.1_pt1 | contig 28697 bp, 17 predicted proteins | sample 2277071 | NCBI WGS metagenome assembly SDBU01 (sample SAMN10397929, study PRJNA504765) | marine sediment metagenome | isolation source: marine sediment core GS08_GC12, 126 cmbsf | place: Arctic Ocean: Gakkel Ridge, Loki's castle | collected 2008 | reverse complement strand
CCCATGCCGCACATGATGGAAAAACACCCGACTTGTCGTCGGAAATAGAGGTGTGGGCCCTGCAAGAGTCGAACTTGCAACCAACGGATTATGAGTCCGGTGCTGTCCCGTTGAGAAAACAGAAAAAGTGACAAGAAACGGTGCCAATGAGCACCTGCCAGGGCACTCAAGTCCCTACTTCAGCAGCAGCATTCTCCGGGTGCAGATCATGTTTTCAGCGCGGTATACTTCTAAGTAGATACCCGGCCAGAATCCCACAACGTTTTGCTACGCGTGCTTAAGGTCCTTTCAATGCAATGTTCGGACAACTCGCGCTGCAACGTCCGAATCTTGTGTGGTACGAATACTATTGGTCTGGATAAGGTATCAGCATTTAATCGGAACCATCTTTCAGCAGGGAAGAGTCGTTGTTCTCCACCGAGCCGCACACTAAACTGGTAAAGCAACGAAAGTATTTCGCTTTGATTAGGCAAGAAATCGCAAGTAACTTGCATATAATGGAAAGACAACGGAAGGTACGCACTTGATCAGCACCGTCGATAGGCGCAATGAAATCGTTCGCCTAATCAATGAAAACCGAAAGGTGAAGGTGGAGGAATTGAGTACTCAGTTCAAGGTCTCCTCAGTCACCATTCGCAACGATCTGAAATACCTCGAAGATCAAGGTATCATCCACCGGGTTTACGGTGGAGCCCTGGTGCGGGATACGGTATCTCGGGACAGCAGTTTCATTGAGAAAGCGAAACTACATGCGACTGAAAAAGGTAGAATCGGTGCCAGGGCGGCTGAAATGATATTTGACGGTGACTCGATTATAATCGATTCGGGAACCACAACCATTGAAATCGCTCGCCGCATTAAGGATCGGCAAAATATCACCGTCATGACCAATGATGTGAACATCGCAACTGAACTAGCCGGTAATTCCGGTATCAGCTTGCACATGCCCGGTGGTCTCGTGAGGGAGAATTCATTTTCGCTCGTGGGCCCGGCAGCGGAAGCGGCCTTGCGCGAGTATTACTTTGACAAACTTTTTCTGGGAGTGGATGGCTTCGATATGAATGTAGGTCTAACCACACCCAATCAAATGGAAGCCAAGCTTAATACTCTAATGGTGGAGGTAGCGCGGGAGACAATCTTGGTGACTGACTCCAGCAAATTCGGTCGAAAAACCCTCTGCCGAATCTGTGGTCCCGACGCGATAAAAAGGATAATCACTGATGGCAACATCACGCAAGATTACTTGGATGGTTTCGCGGAGATGGGGATTGAAGTAACTATAGCCTAGAAAGCCAAATTGATTATGAACGCATCGAAGCAGTATATAACCTTGGAAGAAATTGTCTCCCAGTCGGAAGTCTGGCAGGTCGTCTTGGACGATGCCTCCAGTAACGGCCAGACCTACCGAGGTTATTTCAAAAGCTTCGGTCAGGAAGAGACAATCTTCATCGGTTGCGGTACCTCGTTTTACCTTTCCATGGCTGCGGCTAATGTTTATTCTCTGATAACCCAAGGGCGAGCGCGGGCATCTTCAGCCTCTGATGTACTCTTTTTCCCACAGGCGGTTTTTCCCAAAAACGGCGCAGGATTCATGCCGGTGCTCATTTCCCGTTCGGGGGAAACAACTGAAGTGGTCCGGGCAGCAGAGAACATCCGGGGCTTGATTTCCGGCAAGACTCTTGCAGTGAGTTGCCGACCGGAAAGTGATCTGGTGAAAGTTTGTGACTTCCCGATGTTGGTGCCTGAGGCCGACGAAAAGAGCGTGGTAATGACACGCTCATTTACCAGCATGCTTCTTGCTATACAACTATTAGCCGCATCCAAGGCCTCAGATTCCGCCTTCGAAACTGAACTGCAGCAATTGCCCAAACTAGGGCAAATAGTAATTGAACGGTACAAGCCCCTGATTGAGAAGATACTGACCGCGCACCAGTTCACCAGGTTTGTCTACCTGGGACAAGGACCCTACTATGGGCTGGCCTGCGAGGGTATGTTGAAGATCAAAGAAATGTCCTTATCTTCGTCGGAGGCTTACCACAGCATGGAATTCCGCCACGGGCCCAAATCGATTGCCGATAAAAATATGCTCATCACATTCTTGATGTCAGAAAGGGTTAGGAACGACGAGATTAAACTGCTGCGAGAAGTGAAGGAACTGGGTGCTTTCACCTTAGTCATTTGTGAGCGGACCGACTCCACTATCGACGAACTAAGTGACTATGTGGTTTCATTGGAATCCGGCTTGTCGGATTATGCTCGAATGGTCCTGTATATGCCCATTGTGCAGCTGTTGGGTTTCTACCAGGCCGTGAAAAAGGGTCTCGATCCGGATAACCCCAAGAACTTGACTCAGGTTGTAACCCTCTAAAACTGGGAAATGGAATGATAATCCTCCCCGTGGTGGCTGGATGAAGGACCTCGATGTCGTCGTTGTCGGCGAATTGAATGTGGATATGATCCTGCAGGATTTGTCTTCCTTTCCGGAGATGGGGAAAGAAAAGATAGCTCGGGAAATGGTGCTCACAATGGGTAGTGCCTCGGCGATCCTAGCCTGCAATATCGCCCGGCTGGGCGTTAAAACAGGTTTTATTGGAAATTTGGGTCGGGATTCATATGCGGACATTGTCCTTGGTACACTTAAGGAACGGCAAGTGGATATCGGTGGTATCCGCCAGACTGGTGATGTCCAAACCGGGATAACTGTCGCCATGAGTTTTCCCGGGGACTACGCCATGGTGACCTACATGGGGGCTATGGAAGAGTTCACCTTTGATGAAGTTGACTTTGGCTACTTAGGCCGGGCGAAACATATGCACCTATCCTCTTATTACCTCCAGCCAGGACTGCGTCCCCGTTGTGCCGAGCTTTTTCAGAAGGCGAAGGCGGCCGGTCTGAGCACTTCCTTTGATCCCGGCTGGGACCCGGATGAGCACTGGGAGGCCGATATAATTGAAGTGCTTAAACATGTGGATGTATTCCTGCCCAACAAGCAGGAAGCCTTGAATATCTCTCACGAAGACTCCGTCGAAAAAGCACTAGCTACGCTGGGCGGATATTCACCGGTGGTGGTGATCAAATTGGGCGCCGAAGGTGCGGTCTGCTCGGCGAATGGCAACCGCTTGAAAACGCGTACATTTCAGGTGAACCCGGTCGATACTACCGGCGCTGGTGACAGCTTCAATTCCGGTTTTCTTTACCAGTGGCTACAAGGCGCCGATATCAAGGACTGCCTACGGACCGGTAGCGCCTGTGGGGCTCTAGCGGTGACTAAAATAGGTGGGACCACTGCTTCACCCACCGCTGTGGAGCTGGAATCGTTTTTGGCTGAGAACACCGAGGACATATTCATTACCTAATGGGCCATTTCTTGCAAGATACGTTATCTGAACATAAAAGCGGTGCGTCCGTGGGAATATATTCGATCTGTTCCGCAAACAAGTATGTAATCGAAGCGGCTTTGTACCAAGCTGCTACTGATGGTGTACCGGTGCTCATCGAGGCAACATCAAATCAGGTGGATCAGTTCGGAGGCTATACCGATTTAACACCAGCCCGGTTCGCCGCCTATGTACATGAAATGGCTGATCAGACTAGATTCCCTCGTGACCGGATCGTCTTGGGGGGGGATCACCTGGGCCCAAACGTTTGGCAAAAGGAGGATGCCTCAGGCGCCATGGCCAAAGCCCGGGATCAGATCCAGGCCTACGTTTCCGCCGGTTTTACTAAAATCCATCTGGATGCCAGTATGCGGTTGGGTGGTGATCCCGGCGAGCCCCACGAGGCTCTGGATACCGAGTTGATCGCCGATCGGGCCGCAGACCTGTGCCAAGTGGCCGAAAACGCCGCTCAATTAGTACCCGGCACCCATAAAATTTACTATGTGGTCGGCACAGATGTTCCCACCCCCGGTGGTGCGCACGAAGCAGACGATGACTCGGTAGCAATTACTACAGCGGAGGAGGTGCGGGACACGATTGCGGCCAACGAGAAAGCCTTTCTGAGGCTGGGACTGGAAGCCGCCTGGGAACAAGTGTTGGCTGTGGTGGTGCAACCGGGTGTGGAATTCAGCGACCAGGGTATCAGTGAATATGATCCAGACAAAGCCCGGGCGCTGAGTGGGATTATCGCTAATTACCCCCGACTGGTCTACGAGGCACATTCTACTGACTACCAAACGGAACCGGCCTTGCGCCGGATGGTGGCCGATCATTTCGCCATACTGAAGGTAGGCCCCTGGTTGACCTTCGCTCTTCGAGAAGCAATCTTCGCGCTAGCCACAATAGAACAGGAATTATTAGATGGGCAACCGGGGATTACCTGTTCTGGTGTCATTGAGCTTCTGGAACAGGTGATGATGGACCAACCCGAGCACTGGCGGCACCATTATCATGGCGATGCTGACCAGTTACGATTGGCTCGCCGATACAGTTATAGTGATCGGATCAGGTATTACTGGCCCAATAGCCGGATTGTAGAAGCACAGGCCAAATTACTGCGCAATTTGAATGAGCATGACATTCCGGCAACCCTACTTAGCCAGTATTTACCCGCGCAATATGACGCTTGGCGTTCCGGTGAATTATCACTGGCACCAGCCGATCTGATCCGCCATAAAATTCTGGAGGTTACCGGGATTTATGCCCGCGCTTGCGGAGGGGCAAATCACCAATAGGATGACTGAGGAACTAACAACCACAAGGGGGCGAAATTGAAAGGTAAAACTTGGCTGCTGTTCGCGATAATCACTACTGTTTTTTGGGGTGTTTGGGGCGCTTTAATTGAAATACCCGAGAAGGCGGGTTTCCCGGCTACCCTCGGATATTCCGTCTGGGCTTTAACGATGATACCATCGGCCCTGGTGGCGCTGTACATTATTGACTGGAAGTTGGAGTTCGATAAGCGCTCGGTGTTTCTGGGATCGATGGTAGGTTTGACCGGCGCTGGCGGCCAGCTGATCCTGTTCCAAGCCCTTCGAAGCGGCCCCGCGTACCTGGTATTTCCCATCATTTCCCTATACCCGGTGATTACAATCGGGTTGTCTCTGTGGTTGCTCAAAGAACGTGCCAGCCGCCGCTCCTGGGTCGGGATTATCCTGGCACTAATCGCCATAATGCTACTCTCCTACATCCCGCCCGAGAATTCGGTGGCCAGCGGCATACTCTGGTTGCTGCTGGCGGCGTTTGTCTTCCTGATGTGGGGAGTCCAGGCCTATATCATGAAATTCTCGAATGAGACCATGAAGGCCGAGAGTATCTTCTTCTATATGATGGTCACAGCGATCGTATTGATTCCGGTGGCGTTGGCAATGACCGATTTCTCGAAGGAGATCAATTGGGGTTTCAAGGGCCCCTACCTGGCGGCTATGATCCAGGTATTGAACTCAGTGGGCGCCTTGATGTTCGTTTACGCCGTGCGTTACGGCAAGGCCATCGTAGTCGTGCCCCTGACGGCACTGGCCCCGGTAATTACCATTGTGATATCGCTGGTCATTTATGCTGTAATCCCGCACCCGGTAACTATTGCAGGTATGGTTTTCGCCGTGACAGCCATCTATTTTATGGCCGAATAGGTTAGTGTGTTTTTACCAGGAGAAAATCTAACGGTGTGCACCTGATGATTCGTCGAGGATTCACGAATATGGTCTGGCTGGTGGCCCTTGTTAATTTCTGTTTCGCCCAGGGACCGCCGGGCAGTTTGCTCCTGGATCATTTCCGGCCACGGTCAATCTACAAAGTGCCGGTGACGACGATGGCACAGGCCGCATTTCCCGTTATCGATATGCATTCGCACGCCTACGCCCAGTCGCCGGAGGAAATTGACCTGTGGGTGCAGAATATGGATGCAGTGGGCATTGAAAAAACCATGATCCTGAGCAAAGAAGTGGGTGCGGCCTTTGACTCGATATATGCCTTATATGCCGGCCGGTACCCCGAACGCTTCCAGGTCTGGTGTGGTCTGGACTACAGCGGTTACGATCAGCCGGGCTTCGGTCCGGCGGCCGTGGCGGAGCTAGAGCGCTGTAAGCGGGCCGGGGCCACCGGTGTGGGAGAGCTGGGCGACAAGGGCCGGGGCCTGGTTTATAGCAATACCGCCAAAGCGTTTGGGATGCACTTGGATGATAGCCGCATGGATCCATTGCTGGAGGCCTGTGGTCGGTTAGATCTACCGGTGGCGATCCACGTGGCCGACCCCATCTGGATGTACCAGCCCATGGACTCCACCAACGACGGCCTGATGAATGCCTATTCCTGGCGGCTGGACGATCAGGAAGATATCCTCGACCTCCCGGGCCTGATCACCACCCTGGAGAATGCCGTCCGCAGGCACCCGGAAACCACGTTTATCGCGGTGCACTTTGCCAATTTGTCCTACGATTTGAACTGGTTGGGTGAATTACTGGATCGCTATCCGAATTTGTACGCAGACAACTCCGCAAGGTACGCTGAGACCGCTCCGATTCCCCGCCACGCGGCGGAATTCTACCGACAGTACCGGTCACGTATTTTATTCGGCACGGATATGGGCTTCGACCAGGAAATGTACCGGGTCACATTCAGGATCCTGGAAACCCACGATGAACACTTCTACGAGATTGAACAATTTGATTACCACTGGCCACTATATGGCCTGGGGTTGGATAAGAAGGTATTGAAACTAATTTACCGAACCAACGCCTTAAAGGTTCTGGGGTCCAAGTAGACGATCAGCGAGGGGGGAATATGAAGAGGATCGGTCACCTGATAAAGCTGGGCACTGTTTTGGGATTGCTGATTGTGGCACTTCACTATTCGTGTGGCACGAGTTCCACAGTTACTTTCACGGCGTCCAACGATGGTATCAGCCTGGATTTCGATGACCGGCTTTTCAGCCGGGTGGTGGCCCGGGTGGCTGGAGAAGATATCGTATTAGGAAATTTCACAGCCTCGGAATCCATATCGATTTCAGGTCAGCCGCAAGAAGACTTTGTATTCCAGGGCGCCACTGAAGCAACAGTCGATGACGAAATCGGCGCTGGTACCCGTTATGTGGTCAGCGCAACTGCGCCATCTCTATTGAAGGCAGTCACGGTCACGGCCTACGACGATTTTCCCACTTTACTAACCATGGAGGTGGCCTATACCAACACGGGTACCGAGCCGCTGCCAGTGGACGGCTGGACCAACCACGCCTACGCATTCGAAGCAACCGGCACCCGGGATGACCAACCATCGTTTTGGGCCTACCAGAGCGGCTCCTACGAATCGAGGGCGGATTGGGTTCTGCCGTTGACCGAGGGATTCAGCCAGCAGAATTATATGGGTATGAACAATTCCGATTACGGCGGAGGCACACCGGTGGTAGACCTATGGCGCCCCGATGTGGGGCTTGGAGTAGGGCACCTGGAAACCACCCCCCGGCTGGTTTCACTGCCCACGGCCATACCGGGTAGCGCTACCGCAACGGTGGCAATCTCACGGGCCGAGCCGGTAACGCTCGAACCGGGCGCCACCATCAATACCTTGAAAACATTCGTTGCAGTACATACCGGAGACTACTTTCAGACCCTGGCCACCTATCGCCAGGTCATGGCCCGGCGAGGGATCAATTTCAATCGCGCCCCGGCCTCCGCCTTCGAGCCGGTGTGGTGCGCCTGGGGCTACGAACGGGACTTCACCATGGATCAGGTTTACGGAACGCTGCCCATGGTCAAACAATTGGGCTTTAAGTGGGCCGTGCTCGACGATGGCTGGCAAACCGCCGAGGGAGACTGGTACCTGGTGGAATCCAAATTCCCCAATGGTGATGCCGATATGATCAAACTGGTGGATAATCTCCACGCTCAGGGCTTGAAGGCCAAGTTGTGGTGGGCGCCCCTGGCCGTGGACCCCGGTACCGACCTGATCCGCGAGCATCCCGAATACCTGTTGTTGAACGCCGACGGCTCCACCCAGGATATCACCTGGTGGGATTCGTACTACCTCTGCCCCGCAGCCCCGGGCGTGCTGGAGTTTACCCGGCGGCAGGTTACGACATTCATGGAAACTTGGGGTTATGACGGGCTGAAGATCGACGGCCAGCACCTGAATGGTGTACCGCCCTGCTATAATGAGGCTCACAACCATGCCTATCCGGAGGAATCGGTGGAACGGCTGCCGGAGTTCTTCCGGATGATTTATGAGACGGCACATGCGATCAAGCCGGAGGCGGTAACAGAAGTTTGCCCCTGCGGCACGGCCTATAATTTCTTCATGCTGCCCTACATCGATCAGGCCGTCTCATCCGATCCATTGAATTCATGGCAAATCCGGCTCAAGGGCAAGACCATCAAGGCCCTGGCCGGTAACGACGTGGCTTATTATGGCGATCACGTTGAGTTGAGCGATAACCGAACCGACTTTGCCTCCACCATGGGCGTGGGTGGCGTGCTCGGCACCAAGTTCGTCTGGCCGGTGGGCGCCAAGCCCAATCCGCAGTATGAGGCCCCCGGGACCAATGATCTGACACCCGAGAAGGAGGCGCACTGGGATAAATGGATGCGCATCTGGGAGCAGCAGCAGTTGTATGCGGGCACCTATCGCGGTGACTTGTACGATTTAGGATTTGACCGGCCGGAAGCCCACGCCATAGAGAAAGAGGGTGATTTTTACTATGCGTTCTACGGGGATCACTGGGAAGGACCGGTGGAGTTGCGCGGATTATCATCGGATCGGCAGTACCGGCTCCGGGACTATGTCAATGATGTGGACCTGGGAGTGGTGACCGGCCCGGAGGCCACCGTGCGCGTTGCTTTTGATTCGCACTTACTGCTGGAAGCGCTGGCGGAATAAAAAGTCCTTGATAAGGGAGTGAAAGCGTAATACCTTCTGATGGCAAGAAAACAAAAGATACTCGAAAGATTTGGAAAGTTCAATTGTGGAACCTGGATTCTGAACGGTTCCGGAACAATTGAAAAACGCAATGGGTTCGCCGTTTGGCGGGTCCATTGGCAGAGTGTTCAGAACAACCCCTAAAGCAGGAGTAATTACCGATGAAATCGAAATTGCTAACTGTTCTTTTAATTGGCCTCGGGCTGGTCGGCGGCACCTTAACCGGACAAATCATCATAGACGGTGACGCCACCGACTGGGCCGGTATTCCGCGGGCTGACGTGGGTAATACAGCCGAAGCAATCGACGATGTTCCCATCGCCCTCGATCTGGCTGCCCTGTACATAACCTCGGATGATTCCACGGTCTACTTCAAGATCGATATCGATCCGGCCACCACCTTTGCAGCCATTTGGGCCGCAGCCACCGGCTGGACCACGATGGAACTGCATATAGATAATACCCTTGATGACACCACCGGTGTTACCTGGGGCGGCTGGATGGCTATGGGCTTCGATTTTCTAATTGAACTGGCCGGTGTTCTCGATCCCAGTGTCTTGGCTACCGAGGCTGACATTCTATGGGACTACAATGGCGACCAGGATCCAGTTTGGCCCGATAGTTGGGTTTCGTCAGGTACGGCCACTGCAGCCGTCGGCGAGAGCGATAACTGGCTTGAGGTGGCAGTACCCAGAGCCGCCATCTTTGCCGGTACCAATATCCGACCCAACATTGAAACGGTCTTTGATGATGATTGGGACAATCCTGATGAGATCCCCAATGACGTGATCGATGCCGATCCCGCGTGGCTGATCGATTATAACTTCGTTACCCAGACGGTCAGCAATGTCCAGGTCCGGGGCTTCCAGCCAGAGGATGCCATCACCATAGATGGTGACCTGACGGATTGGGCCTCTCTAGTAGCGGTTGACACGGGATTGGCTGCTGAAGCACTGGGTGATATGGCTACCGGCGGTGAGTTCGACATCCTGGACGTCTATATCGCCAGCGATTCCGACAATGTCTACATCCGTCTCGACATTGATCCCAGCGCCACACTTTCGGGCGGTTGGTCCAACTATACCTACGAGCCGCTTATGGAGCTGTGGTTCGACACCAATTATGGCGGCAATTCGGGAATGGCCTGGGACGGCTGGTGGGCTCTGGCCGGTGATTACGTTATTCGCCTCACTGCAGCTTACGATCCGGCCGGCGCAGCTACCGAGGTACCCGTCTATCTCTTTACCGGCCCTTACAGTGGTGAGCCTGAAGAATATGATTCGGTCGGTGTGGCCACGGTGGGCGTGAATGAAGCGGATAACGCCCTGGAAGTGGGCATATCTCGCTCACTGATAAACGCCGGCGCCCGGGTCAGGCCGTTCATCTATTCGGTGGGCAATGACAACTGGAATGCTGAGGAATATTGGCCAAACCACATGAATACCGATGAAGCTGAAGCGTACTATGTGGTCGAGTATGACTTCTTCACCGGAGCGGCGACTACCGTGCAGGTCGAGCCTGCGGACACCTATCCCGAGGTCTCACTCGCGATTGAGGGTCGGCGCCCCAGACCAATTCCTCGCAATTATGCGTTGGCACAGAACTATCCCAATCCTTTCAATCCGGTCACCAACATTACCTATGAGATTCCCACAGCCGGGAACGTGAATTTGGTGGTGTATAACCTGCTGGGTCAGAAAGTAACTACCCTCTTCAGTGGCAACCGTTCAATTGGCCGTTATACGGCGATTTGGAGCGGAACTACCGAAGCCGGGATGAAGGTAGCCAGCGGTATTTACTTCTACCGGTTGGAAGCACCGGGTGGTGTGAACCTGACCAGAAAGATGTTGCTGCTCCAGTAATTGCCGGAACAGGCACCAACATCGAATTTCACCGGATCACTTAGCCGGTCCAGTGAAAATAAAGTGTTGTCTATGGGGCGCTGCCATGACTCGGGCGGCGCCCCAGTAGGCACATTCGGGCAGGAGGTTGCGAAGGGCGATAATCCGAAGATTATCACATCCGGCTTTATGAATCCGCGCTTGCCACCCGAATAATCAAGGCAACTTTTGCGTAAGTGAGACTACCCCATGAGTAATGGCTATAAACCTGGTTACGTCGCGGCTGTGATGCTGTCGCAACTATTGTTGATGGCCTGTCTGTCAGACCGTTTACCACCGGAACCAGTAGAAATCGATCGCCCAATACTTGTCGCCTTTGCCGCGGCGGACACGTCCGCGTTTGCGGTCGATGTTCGGCACCCTATCACCATGCATTTCAATGAGTTCATGGACGAGGAAACATTTCCGAACAACTTCACACTCAGCGATACTAACGGCACGATTGAGGGTATCTTCACTGCCGAAGACACCACAGTGATATTTACCCCAAGTGAGGATATGCAGCTGGCCTCCGTTTATACTGCCGCCGTGAATGGTGGCATCAGGGACATCCATGGCAATTCAATGAGTATCGACTCCACCGAAGAAGCCTTCCGGCACTCCATGTGGTTTTTTACTGCCGGTGACTATTCAGACGGCGGCTACTATCCGGTGTATCTCTCAGACCGGTCTGCGGATAGTGTTATACACATGATGGGGAACTTCAATGAGCACCTTGAGACACTCGACGATTTGGCGGAGAAATCAGAGGAGATTGCCGTCACACCCGATGGGAGCCTGCTTCTAATTATCAGTAGTTTATCGAATGGCGTGATTTCCGTCCTCGACCTGGCCACCAATCAACTGCTTGAAGACAGCTTGGCTATTGGGATTTTTCCCACCGATTTGGTGACTACCAATACCACCGCTTATGTCGTGAACCGTACTGGGCAGACTCTCTCAATCGTCGACCTGGTAACGCTGACAGAGACCGATACTCTTGCCTTCCCGGACGGCTTTCGCCCCCGGCACATAGCTATATCGCCGGATGCGAGTACCCTCTATCTTACCAGCCATCTCACCGCCGAAAAGGGTACCGTCAAGGTGATCGATGTGGCCACCTTGAGCGAAACGGCAACGATTGAGGATGTGTTGTTGGATAATAAGTCGGTTGCCCTGGCCGTTAGCGCCGATGGGGCTTATCTTTATCTGGCCCAGTTCCGTAGCGACCAGATAGCGGTATTGGATTTGGCAACCAACACCATACTCACGCCCCTAATCCTACCGGTTCGCCAGAATTCAGACCTGGTAGCGAGTGGGGACCATATTTTCGCAGCCACCAGCGGCGGATTCATTTATAAAATCGTGGCGGCCACCCAAACGATTGTTGATAGTGCGGCGGTTTCAACCGGCTTGATAGCAATGGAGGTGACACCCGGGGGCGAGCTGCTCTACTCAACCTCCCCCAATGACGCCACCGTGGTGATAGTAGAAACGGCCACTATGGAGCTGATCCGTCAGCCGAAGGTGTTGGGAGTCCCCAAACGGATTGCCATCGGATCGGCCAAATTTTAATTATGAGGCGTCAGATGTTGAGGTTGAAGGCGAGTATCCTGGTCTTGATCGCAATGGTCGCCACGACGGCGGCCCAAAGCGGCGGGAAGATCTCTGGGCATGTTTATTCCCAGGACAGCGGTGACCCGCTGCCAGGGGCGAATATCATCATTCGAGGTACTTCTCTCGGCGCAGCAGCCGACGCACAGGGTTATTATTTCATTGTGAATGTGCCCCCGGGCAGCCACACCTTGGAAGCCTCGATGATTGGATCCAACCCAATGATAATCGAGCAAGTGGTGGTAGTCAGCAAGTTGACTGCCAAAGTGGATTTCACCCTCACTGAATCGGTCATCGGTATGGAGGAGGTGGTCGTACAGGCCTACCGGGCTCCACCCGTGCAGAAGGACCAGACCTACAAGGTCCAGGCTTTTACCTCCCAGGAAATTAGGAATCTACCAGTGACTGATATGTCCCAGATTATGGAAATGCAGGCGGGCATAACCAGGAATATCCCCACCACCCCGGTGAATAGCCGGCCCGTTTTCGGGCAGTTCTCTACGGTTCCCGATGATGGGCTTCACTTCCGGGGTGGCCGCTCCAATGAAACCCTTTATCTGTTTGATGGTATCAACGTCTCAGACGGTATCTGGGGTGGCTTTAATATGAGCACCGTCGGTGAGGGGTCGTTCCAATCGATGGAAACTTTCAGTGGTACATTCGGTCCCCAGTATGGCGAGGCCATGTCGGGTGTGCTCAATATGGCCACCAACGCCACCATCGAAGAGCAATACCACTATGGCCTGAAGGCCTACGGCGATAATCTGAGCCCGGCAGAATACAGCCAGGGTACCAGCAGTATGGCCTGGAATCTTTCGGGACCCTTGCCGGTGGTGGATAATCTATCTTTCGCAACCGCCGGGAAAACTTACACCACCGAAGGGTACATCAGCGGGTATTTGTATCCCAATTACGTTGACTCTCGAGGTGTCGATAAATCCGGGTCAGCTGAAGAAATTCCCATGCAATACCGCGATTCACGGTACATGATGGCGAAGGTTCTCTGGCAGCCGTTTGAATCCATCAAAGTAACCGCAGGCGGGTTTGCCACCCATTCCAACGAAGGAGTATACAACCACTATTTTAAATACAATCCTTACGGTACTCCGCGAGTAGTACTCGATGATTTACTGCGATACGTAAAATTCAATCACGTCCTCAGCCCCCGCACCTTCTATACAATCACCGTGGCGGCCTATGACCGCGATTTCGGATCCTATGTCTGGGATGACTCGGTGGCTTATTTGGTTCGCCCCCAATACAGCACTAACGAATTCTCAATCTCGGGGGAAGATTGGGTATACTTCAAGACGCGGTTCACGCGCCGGGAGGTGAAATTCGACTTCGCCAGCCAGATTACCAATATCCATAAACTGGAATCGGGGCTGACTTACGACGATCTGGGCACCTACCTGGAACGCCGCAATCCGGATGGATTCAGTTTCATCGAAAACTATAATCTGTTCCCAAAGAAATATGCCGTCTATCTAATGGATAAGATGGAGTTTGAGAACCTTGGTATAATCGTTAATGCCGGCCTGAGGTACGATTTCATCGATCCTAACCGGGTTTATGTGACTGATATGACCGATCCGGATGGTGAGGTTGATGATGTGAGTCCCCGAACATACATCAGTCCCCGGCTGGGAGTTAGCTATCCCATTTCGGACGTGGCGGCTTTTCACTTTGGGTATGGCCATTATTACCAGTTTCCCGACTTCTATAAAGTATATCAAGGGATGAACCGGAGCTTTAGCGGATACCCCCGGCCCGACGTCCGGCAGGTATCCGGCGCCATCGCCTCCGGAGACATCAAGGAAGAACGCACGGTAAACTATGAAGCCGGGGTTCAGGTTAAAGTAACCGAAGTGGTCTCCTTCGATCTGGTCGGCTTCTATCGCAAGACTTCCAACCTGATCGGCGTGCAGGTTATCGAGGATCGTAACAGTACTCGCTTCCCAACATTTTCCAATATCAATTTTGCCACCGTCAAGGGTGTTGAACTGAGTGTGAGAAAGCGCTTCTCGAATAATTTCTCAGCTTTTCTGAACTACACCTTCTCCCAAACCCTGGTGAGCTCATCGTTGATCTTTGACAGGGCTACCGACATATCGCGGACATTCCCGGCAGATTGGGATCAACCCCACGTCGTCTCCGTCAACCTGTCGTATCATTTCCCCTCGGGCTGGGGATTGAACATTTACGGCAGTGCCGGCTCTGGCCTGCCGTACACCTTCAATCAATTTGAGCCGAACGAGGAAAGGGCACCGTGGATTCATGCCCTGGATCTATTGGTCTATAAGGAATTTGAAGAGTTCGGTATCAAGGAACGAATATTTGTGCAGATTATCAATTTGCCCAACCGCAAGAATATTTGGTGGGTATATTCGGATTCGGGTGTCCCCGGTGTGGATGCCAGTCCGGCTACTTCAGACGATTACACCAGTGACCCCTCCATGTGGGGTCCGGGCCGGCAGGTGCTGATGGGCATCTCGCTGAGTCGATAGGTAATAGCTGCTTGACTATGAACAATCGCCGGCCTCTACAGAGTATCCACCCAATGAGTAAGGCAATTCTAGCCGGCCTGGCGATGGTGAGCTTTGTGTGGGCGCAGGACCACCCCATGAATTATCAGCGCTGGAACATTTTCAGCATAAACAAGATATCAACCCAGTTCAACAATACCGGGATGCTCTGCGACGGCAACAACCAGAATACCAGCCTGGCACGTCCCCCGGCCTTCGAGTACCCCACCGGTAGCGGGATCAGTTACGGCACCTGCGTGGCCGTGGTCGTGGGCGCCCCAAAGGGGCAGGCTCCCGGCGCGGTGGGTGGGCAAAATCCCGACAATCGCCCTTACCTGGATGGAACCATGGACGAGGGACCGTCCGACTTCTGGAGTGAGGAACACTTCGCCCCTTACCCCGATCTGGCTACTGGCGTGAAGGCTTCCATGAGCAATGACACGGCCAACTGGCCGGTGTGGCCTCCCTACTATCCCGATTCCCAGGATTCGCTGGTGGTGGGCTCGGAAGGTTGGCCCGGTTTCGGGCCGGGAGGCGAGCGGGTGGCCGAGGTGGAAAGTTTTTCCGTGATGTACGGCTGGTCGGGCACCGATACCTGGGGGGAACCGGTGAACCCGGATACCCAGAACCGGTATCTGCGAACCCAGCTCACCGTGCGCGGCCTGGCCTGGACCGGGTCTCTATACGAGGATTTTCTGGTGTGGGTCTACGTGGTCCGCAACATCGGCACCGACCCCATAGTGGACCTGCGGATGGGTATACATTCAGATTTCAGCTATATACCGAGTTTCATTGGGCCGCATTACGATGCCGACCGCCACTACTACGATCCCACACTTCAATTGGCGTACGGTACCGATGATAATGGTTTCGAGGAACTACCCGACGGCCGCACCCTGGATTCTGAATCAATCCCTTGGTCCGGCGTGATGCCTCTCAAGACGCCAGGGCCGACCGGCAGAATGGTGGCCTACGACGCGTCCCACTTCTGGGAAGGCCAATCCGGTCCCAAGGGCAGCGGTGGCGCCCCGGAGATGTATTACAAATGGAATCTTCTGAACGAGGACGATCTCCACGACAGCGATGATGACGGGATAGATGACGATTTCTGGACCCCCGGCTCACCGGAGGATTTGGCCGAACCAAACGGTATAGCAGACGTATCGGAAGGTAGCCCGGGCTACTATGTCGGTTCCGGCGCTGACGGCCTGCAAATCCTGGGTTCAGGCGCTATTACGCTGGCGCCGGGCGAAACCGATACGCTCATATTTGGCACCATTTTTGGTGATAATGAGGCCGATTTGTTTACCAACGCCCAACGGCTGATAACGCTGTACGAGTCCGGCTGGGAGGTCGTGACCGCCCCACCGGCCCCTGTTGCCGAAATAATCCCCGGGGACCGCAAGGTTACCATCGTCTGGGGTACCGGGAGTGAGTTGGACCCCCAATTCGAAGGTTACAAAATCTATCGCTCAGCCGATGGGGGCGTGACCTGGGGCAGTGACACTTTTACCGATTTCGATGGTTCGGTACATTATATCCCCCTGGAACGCTACGACCTGGTGAACAATGTAATGGGACACTACGAAACACTACCAGAGTACGCCTGGTTTGACCTGGGCGACGATGATTGGGTGGATTTGCGGGTGGAGGTTGGCGCCGGCTCTCTGGCAGGAATCGATTTGACCGAGCTACAGTATTTCTCGCCGGGAGATACAGTAAACGTATTTGTGGACCGGAATGTGATCAACGGCTTGGCTTACCGCTATTATGTGGCCAGCTATGATAGCGGTAACGGGATCATCGGTCCCTTGGAGAACACCGCCGCCACCGATCCGGCTGCCATGAACAATACGGTTGAGGTTGTGCCCCACGGAGCGCTGTCGGAGAGCGACCTGGATCGGGTTAAAGTGGTACCGAATCCCTACATCCTGGCCAATGCCTGGGAACTGGGCAATGTCCACCAGGTCCAGTTCATACACATGCCCACCACGGCCACCATTCGTATATACAACGTGGCCGGTGAGCTGGTGGCGACCATTGAACATGACAGCGCCGGTGCCTTGGCTCCCAGCGTGGCGGTGTGGGATTTAAAGAACCATAATCTGCAATTGGTGGCGCCGGGACTGTATTTTTATCACCTGGAATCGCCAATCGGATCCCGGACCGGGAAATTTGTGATCGTACTTTAGGAGCAATCGGATGCGTTCAACTAAACACTTCCCAATCCGCATGATGCTGGTTGTTGTCTTTCTCCTGGCGACCGGTATCGTATCAGCCCAGAACGTCAACTATGCCGGAACGTCGGTGGCCAATTTCCTGAAGGTGGGGGTTGGAGCTCGGGCGGTGGGCATGGGTGATTCCTATATCACCGAATCGGCCGATGCTATCAGTATGTACTGGAATCCCGGTGCCATCAGCCGGATCGAGGGCGGCAGCGCGGTCTTTTCCTCCATGCCTTGGCTGGTGGATACCCAGATCTTTTATGCTGGCTTTACCATACCTTCCAGCATGGGCACTTTCGGGTTCGATTTCCATCGATTTTCTTCCGGTGATATGGAGGAGACCACCCTCCAGGAACAAGAAGGTACGGGAAGATTTTTTGATGCTGGTGATTTACAGCTGGGTTTGGCCTACTGCCGGTCGCTAACCGACCGGTTTTCCTTCGGGATGAAGATCAAGTATCTCCAGGAAGAGCTAGCCCATGTAAAGGCTCAGGCCTTCGGTTTCGATATCGGCAGCCTATTCTATACCTCATTCCTGGGTGGGCTGAAATTGGGCATGACCCTCTCGAATTTCGGGTCCAAAATGACCTTTAGCGGCCGTGATCTGGCTGTGATTTACCCCGTACCCAGCAGCCCCAGCAACAAAGAGGTACCAGCCAAACTTTCGACCGAAAGCTGGGAAATCCCTCTGTTCTTCCGAGTGGGGGTATCATTTTATGCTCTGAACAGCGACCGCCTGCAAGTGATGCTGGCCGGCACGGTGGTCGACGGCCGGGACAGGCAAGCGCATTTCAACTTCGGAACCGAGGTGGGAATCCTAAACATGTTATACCTTCGTGGGGGGTACCGGATTGACTCATCGGATTTACCCGAGGAGCACCGGCAAGAGGCCACCTATTCTTTAGGGCTGGGTCTGGACTTGGGCTTCGTAGGCGTCAACGGCCTGAAGTTTGACTATTCCTTGCTCGATTACGGGCGATTCGAAATGATCGAGCAATTTACAATGGCAGTGGGCTTCTAATCCCCGGCCTGCTGACTCCCTGCTGAGCTGTGATGATTCTCAAGAGAAAATACCTCACCCGCCATTCGATTAATCGTTCACATTTGGTGCGCCGTATTATCCCGGCCGGGCTGCTCACGGCATTGCTGATTCTATTCGTACATCCCGGCCTGGTCTCCGGGCAGACCCACCCCATGGATGTAAAGAAATGGAATATCTTCGATATTAACCGGATTAGAACCCAGTTCAGCAATACCGGCCTGCTGTGCGACGGCAATCAGCAGAACCACGCACTGGCCCGTCCGCCGGCTTTCGAATACCCCAATGGTAGTGGCATCAGCTACGGTACCAGTGTAGGGCTGGTGATCGGAGCACCGGTAGACTCGTTGCTTACCGGGGCCTACAGCGGGCGGGTGCCACCTGCTGACTATAACTATATTGTTGATGCCACAATAGACGAGGGCTCCGCCGCTTATTGGAACGAGGAGCACTTCGCCCCCTATCCCGAGTTCGTGGGGCAGGAACGGGCGGCCATGAGCGACGATCCGGTGACCTGGCCCGATCCCTGGCCGGCCATGTTTCCCGGCAGCAATGATTCGGTGAAAGTCGGCAGTGACGGCTGGCCGGGCTTCGGCCCCGGTGGCGAGCGCCTGGCTGACCAGGAGAGTTTCGCTCTGAATTACGCCTTCCAGGGTACCGACAGTTGGGGTCAGGACATCGCCGCTGATTCATACTACGCCTGGCTGAATCTATCGCTGGAGGTCAGGGGTCTGGCCTGGGAAGGTAGTCTGTATGAGGACTTTATCATCTGGGTGTACGTGATCCGCAACATCGGCGCTGTCCCGATCAACGGCTTGCGCGCCGGGATTCATTCGGACTTCGGCTTCATCCCCGAGTTCCTGAACCGGCCGCATTATGATGCCGACCGGCACTTCTATGATCAAGATCTTCAGCTGGCCTACGGTTGGGACGACAATGATTACGAAGAATTTCCCAACGGAACTACCGTCGGGGGTGATAAGATCGCTTGGGGCGGTACCATGGCTCTGCAGATGCCTGGAGCCTCAAGGAAAGCCGTAACCTACGATGCCTTCCATTTCTGGCAATACGCTACCTCCGCCAAAGGTAACGGTGCTAGACTGGACTGGTACTTCTTTTGGAATGTGATGAATATGAACGACCCGCACGACAGTGATGGGGACGGTATCGATGACGATTTCTGGACACCGGGGAATCCCGAGGACATTAATGAGCCCAACGGCGTGGCGGATGTTGACGAAGGCAGCCCAGGCTACTATATCGGGTCCGGGGCTGATGGCGTGCAGACCATGGGTTCCGGCAGTTTTACCCTATTACCCGGAGAGTCCGATACGGTCATATTCGCTACCGTCATGGGCGATAATGAGCAGGACCTAATGACCAATGCCGAACGCGCTCTAACACTGTACCAATCCGGGTGGAAAGTGGTTACTGCCCCGCCCGCCCCCATAATGGAAGCTGTCCCGGGTGATGGCAAGGTTACCCTGGTGTGGGACACCTCCTCAGAAGCTGATCCCGAGTTCGAGGGCTACAAATTATATCGGTCGGCGGACAACGGCGTGACCTGGGGCAGCAGCAGTTTCAAGGATTTTGCCGGTAGCGTGCATTATGTTCCCCTGGCACAATACGATCTGCTCAACGGGCTCACGGGCAATTACAGCACTTTGCCGGCCTATGCCTGGTTCGATCTAGGGGATGACCGCTGGGTGCCCCTGCGCAAGGCCTTTGGCGACTCCACCCTGCCAGGGATCGACTTGACCAGCCTGCAATATTTTCAAACCGGAGATTCCATCAATATCTTTATCGACCGGGACGTGATCAATGGCCTGAAATATCGATATTACGTGGCGGCCTACGACAGCGGTAACGGCATCACCGGACCGTTGGAAAACACACCGGCCACCGCCCCGGCCGAGATGAATAACGCCGTTGAGGTGGTGCCGCACACGGCAGCCTCGGCCAACGACCTGGAGGCGGTTAAGGTGGTGCCGAATCCCTATGTGGTGTCCAATGCCTGGGAGCAGGGCGGCGCCAAGGAGATTCAGTTCATCCATATGCCCGCCAGTCCGGCCACCCTGCGGATCTATAACGTCGCCGGTGAATTGGTCCGGCTAATCCGTCACGATGGCGGTCAGTCCGCGCCCTCCATCGCCACCTGGGACCTACTGAACTACAATCAGCAGCTGATCGCCCCGGGTCTCTATTTTTACCATCTGGATGCGCCCGGTGTCGGCGAAACCACCGGCAAATTTGTTATCATCCATTAGAGCTGGGGGGGTCATCAAGCCATGACAATGAAGCATCCAGTGATCGGCATTTTTGGAATTTACCTGCTGCTGGCCGGCAACCCGTCCCCCTTAAGCGCAGGCGTTACCACCATCTCCTACGATAGCAGCGGCACAATTATACCAAACCCGGAGCGGGGATTTTCGGTCCACAAATCCTCCAAAATGACCCTTAGCTATCTGGCCGCGTTGCGGGAGGATGTGACCGTTGTCCAGCGCTTGTATACCATGCCGCAATTCAACGATGGTCCTATCGAACAGTATTACCTGGATATCATGCAGGAGGATTTCGACACCGCCCGCGAGGGGGGCGTCAAACTGGTGCTACGGTTCTCATATACAGATAATCAAAGCGGCGCCGATGCTCCACTTGACACCATTTTGATGCATCTGGATCAGTTGCAGCCGTTGCTGGCGGCCAATGCTGACGTGATCGCCTATCTGGAGGCCGGTTTCATTGGCGCCTGGGGCGAGTGGTACTATTCCAGCAATAACCTGAATAATACAACCAGCTACCGGGCTGTTCTGCAAAAAATCGAGGAAGTATTACCCACCCGGCGGATGGTGGTAGTACGCACACCCAAGTATAAACGGGCCATCTTTGACTATCTCGATCCCTTGACCACTGAAGAAGCCTTTACCGGGATCGACCGGGCCCGCACCGGCGCCCATAATGATTGCTTCCTGGCCGCCAGGGACGATTATGGCACGTATGTCTCGAACGATATTGAAGGTGATAAGGATTACCTGAACCTCGATAACCGGTACGTGCCTCAAGGCGGCGAAACCTGCAACGACGATGCCACTTACACCAATTGCGCCAATGCTTTGGCCGACCTGGAGCGGATGCGCTGGTCGGTGCTGAATAAGGACTATCACCCGAGCGTTTTATCACGGTGGGTAACCGGGGGCTGCATGGACGAGGTCAAGCGCCGCCTGGGATATCGCTTCCGGCTGTTGGAGGCTGTAATAGCCGATAGCGTCAGGCCCGGGGGAGCGTTGAGCATGAGCTTTCAAGTTATCAACGACGGCTGGGCCAGCACCTTCAATCCTCGCAATGTGGACCTGATTCTGCGCCGGGCTGATTTGGAGAAATGTTATTACCTGCGCACTGACGCCGATCCCGGCTTCTGGCTCGGTGGCGATACGGCCACAGTGACGATAACCGGCGGCATCCCGGACACCATGGCGACTGGTGAATGGGAAATCTTGCTGCACCTCTCCGACCCGGAACCCGAGTTACGGCACCGGCCGGAGTATGCCATCCAACTGGCCAATGTAGGGCTATGGGAACCGAATAGTGGTTATAACACCTTCAATCATTCGGTCAGCATTTCCGCATCTGCCGGCGGGGATGTCTACACCGGCGATAATTATTTTCAACCAGATTCCAGCTGTGTTCAAGATACTAGTCTAGCGATCCGACCTGAGCGCATAACCCGGCCGACTGCATTCCGGTTGCTGGGAAATTACCCGAATCCGTTTAACGCCAAAACCACCATCCGCGTCGAATTAATCCGACCTGGTGAGACCCGGATAACGTTTTACGACTTGAAGGGTCGCCGAGTTGATCGAATACTCAGTGGGCCATTGCCCGCCGGGACTCATTCCATACCATGGAAACCGCGCGGTCTGGGGTCAGGGATCTATCTTTATCAGCTCGATGTGGACGCGGTTTACCGGATCGGAAAAGCCGTCTATCTAAAGTAGTCGACCGGTGCGGGTAAAATCCAGCGATGGGGGGAACCGCAAAGGGATCGGCCTCCTGATTTGTCAGTAGAGGGGAAGGCAATATGCCAACGAACCGCTGGATGTGGACCGTCATTCTAATAGTTTTCAGCAGCATAGTCAGTTGCCGGAGCGCTCCGGAAGCCGGGCAGAACTGGACGCACCGGGTACGGATTGCGGGGCACGGTCTCAGCCTGGAAAACGTCGATGAGATTGTCACCGGTGCCACCGAGACGCATGTGTTCGGCATTGAGACCGATAATGACATTACCGGTCGTTACCTCAGCTTCCTGGATCCCACCGTTAAACTAGCGGCCATTCGGGCAGTGGCCGAGCGTGCCCATGCCGCCGATAATCGGGCTTTCGTCTATATCGCTGGTTTGGAGATAATCACTCCCGAGGCTGATACCCGAGAGCATACCTTCTACAAGGACCACCCCGATTGGGTCCAGCAGGACATCACCGGCCGACCGGCTATTTTCGGTGGTGAGGATGCCTTCTGGATCCGGGCCGGCGACGAGGATGTCTGGATCACGCCCTATGCCCGCGAATGGCGGGAAATCTACATGCAGCGGGTAAGGGAGATAGCCGCCACAGGCATTGATGGCATATACGTGGATATACCTTACTGGATGACCCATTTCGAGGGATGGTGGGACACCTGGGCCAGTTTCGACGAACATACGGTAGCGGCATTTAAACAGCAAACTGGCCTTGATCCTCGCAGTGACATTCGCCTGGGCGACTATGACGATCCGGGATTTATCAGCTGGATTGATTTCCGGATACAAACCATTACCGATTTTATGGCCGAGATCGATAGTAACGTGAAGGCGGTCAACCCGGAGTGCAAGACCATCGCCGAAATCTATCCCGGTCTCGGGGAGGACGCGGTGCGGGTAGGCGCCGATGTTTACCAGCTATATCCCGTGGTGGACGCCATCGGCCACGAATACAGCGAGGGCGCCTACATGGCCGCCGCCCGAGCCCCGCTGGACTGGTTCCATTACCTGGTGGGCATGTATACCTTTAGGGCTTTTGCCGAGGGGAAAGCTTCCTGGATGCTGAGCTATTCCTGGGACGGCGAACAGTCGGTGCCTCCGGCTGAGGCGATGAAAATGATGTTTCTATCCCACCTGACAGCAGGCACCAACACCTGGGACGCCCAGGGGCATGTCATGTCCCGGTCAAACGACTACGCCACGCGGCAGGAGGTCTTCCGGTGGATCGCCGAACACGAGAATACATTCTATCTCCCTCGAGAACCGATCAACCCGGTGGGGATTTACTTCTCGCCGACCAGTAGGAATTACTTCACTGATCAATTCCTTCCATCGTACCGCGGCATGCTGATCCTGGCGTTGCAAACACATATCGAGTTCCAGGTGGTCACGCCCCGCACGCTGGAGAACTTCGATAGCCAGGTCTTGATCTTACCTAACGTTATGACCATCAGCGACCGTGAAGTTGAGCTCCTGGGGGCCTACCTGGACAGAGGACACCGTATTATTGCCACCGGTGAGTGCGGCACCTATGACGATCAGCGAAAGCATCGAGGAGGCGCAACGCTGGATGATTTGCTTGAGGGAACAGCCAGGCAGTTGAAGCAGTTCCCGGTGTGCCCAGGCAAGGCTTTCTTGGCAACTGCAGGTGAGAATTTCGACCAGCAAGCCGAAACGGGTCAATACGACGCTACCGAATTCCACCAGATAGGTATGGAGTTCAGGCAATCATTAGTGGCCCTAGACTATGAGTCTGCCTTAACGGTAGAAGCTCCCCCATTCGTTTCGGCCCAGATCGCCAGGGTTGGCGGTCAACCGCATGTATTCCTGGCCAACTTTAGCGGCATTGTGGCTGGTGAGCAACTAGTGCCGGACCCGGTCAAGGACATCCGGCTGACGTTTCCCGTTGATGGGAATAGTCGGGTGTACTGGTTGCCGTACCTGGGGGAGGTCGAACAACTACCGGCCACGCGCGAGGGTGATAAACTTGTCTGCACCATCCCGGCGCTGGAGCGCGGGGCGGTTATCTGGAGCGAATAATGATGAACCCGGTTGTTGAGAACCGGCAAAACGAACCTGTTGGTTGGAGAGGTAATATGATCAGATTTAGATCAGCCCAGACCTGGGTGGCAATGTGCTTTTTGTGCGTATTATTCCCTGTGGCTTCCCGGGCTGGTGATCCCACCGGGAGCGGGATCATCTTCCCGCGCGCCTTCTTCATCGCCGTCGACGACATGGGCTGGAACCAGGGTTCTTCCCTGGGTGATACCGGCGGTCCCTGGCGGGCTGGAGTGCGACGGGAATTCGACGTACGTGACTACCAGGCCGTGGTAGACCTGGGCCGGGCCGTGGGGATGCGGCTGCAAGGCGTGTTCCTGTTGGCGGAAATGGACCGGGAGGGTATTGTGGGCCAATACGCCACAGCCACCCAGGCCGGCGCGGCGTTCGATAATTCTGCTAACGTCGATGATACCCAGCTCAAGGTGATGCAGTATGTCCAGGAAAATGCCGCTTACCTGGAATTCGGCCTACACGGCACCGGTCACGAGCACTGGGAGAACGGGATCCGTACCAGGGCGGAATGGTACGATCTGGAGAACGACAAGCCGTGGCCGGAGCAGGATAGCCGCGGCCACGTGGAGCTGTTCAAACGGATTATGGCCCAGTACGGCCTGACACCCGCGAACGGCCAATCGTTCCCCGAGAGCTACGTCCCGTGCGCCTACGGCTACTATTGGAACCCAACCGGCGATTTCAGTACCGGCAAGATTCTGGCCCAAAACGGCGTCAAGTATGGCAACACCAACTTTCGGTACATCACCGAGCTGAATCCCCCCCTGGAACTTGGCGGCGGCTTCGACCAGGGGCTGCTGATGATCCAGCGCAACAACTATGGTAACGAGTGGTTTGATTTGTCAGCACTCCCGACGGCGCCGATAGACAGTTTCAAAACCGATATCATCGAAACCCATTGGCCGAACCTGCTGGCCCAGGATGATTTCCTCCAGGAGGGTGTCACCCAAGAGTGGGTGACCCTATTACGTGAGATTCAGGCTCGCCCGGACCGATACCTGGCCAAGAACACTGAGCAGTTTTCGTCTCAGTGGCTTTATACCCATTTTACCACGGTGACCGAACCGGAGCCGGGTCGGGTGATAATCGATAATAGCGCCATGCCCAACGAGGCCTATGAGCACGAGTTGCTGGGCAACCTGGTGCTGGCGGTGCCGCTCAAGGAAGGTGAACATATCGCAGAGGCCCGCCTGGGCGAGGTGCTGGTACCAGCCTACCTGGAAGCAGCCGGTTTCGGGTACCTCTATCTGCCTCCGTTGGAAGACAAGACATACGAACTCAATTATTCAGTTGGTCGGAAAGCGCTGACAGAACATGTGGAGCACACCGGGACCTATAATGTATACGCGCTTAAAAAGTTGAAAAAACGGTTGGAGATCGACCTGGAGATGTACGGCACACAGGTGGTCCCGGTAGTGGGTGTAAAAAAGCCCCGGGACGTGGCCTCGTCAAACGAGCACCTAAAAGTGTTGTCGTATGATTATGATCGTAAGACTAAGACTGTGAAAATCGAGATTCAAGGCCGCGACATCCAAGGCGAACGGGGACGGATCAGCCTGTCGTTTTAAAGGGGGAAAGTAAAATGTTTGGTGGCACCCTAATGTATCTTCGATGGCTCTATTTGGTACTGGCCGCGGTTATCCTCGGGTGCAGTCCGGATCGCCAGGCGACACCATCACTGCGGATCGATTGGGGACACTGGCGGCTGGGACAAAAGGCGGATTTGCAGTTTTTGGCCGAAAACCGGATGACGGTTACTTTCGGTAGCGGCGCTCCCAGCTTCGAATACGTTACTCGTGAAGAATTCGATACGCGAATGGCGGAAGCCAAGATCAGCAATCAGGCCTATCACGATAGTGGATATATAATTCTGAAGTACCTGTCCACTTCATTGAATGGCCAGACCGCCACCAACCGGGACGAACCCCGCAAGGACCAAATTGATATGTTGCGTTTTTACCGTGAGAATTGGGATGATTTCGCCGATTATCTGGGCCCCCGCCCACCGGAAGATCCAACTACCTGGATCACCGTGCGGCCTGACGGTAGTTTTCCCCATTACCGCTATGCTCGCTATGGGGAAGAGCCGGACGAAGGTTTCGAGACCTGGGGCTGTCCCCATAATCCCTATTATGTGCGGGTAATGGAGGGCCGCGTTCGGGCTCAGGCGGAAACCGGGATCGACGGTTCGTATGTGGACTGGACCCACATTGCCGGCGGGACCTGCTACTGTTCCTACTCCCAGGCAGCCTTCCGGAAGTATCTGCTGGACTATCTACCATCCAAAGTTGCACAGGCCAAATACGGCCCCGCTGATTACGAGACTGTCGAGGCGCCCCATACCAAGGATGACCCATTCTGGATGGAGTGGCTGCAGTTCCGGGGCTATTCGGTGGCCGAGTTCCACCGGCGCTTGCGGACAGAAGCCCGGCGCTACAATCCCGATTTCATGATCTCCGGTAATGTGTTCGGCGGATTCGGCTATGGTCCCATTGCCCTTGACGCCGCCGGTAATATGGAGATGTTGGCGCGGGAAGGGTACGATGATTTTATCTACTCCGAAATCCAGGAATTCCTGGATAGTGCCCCCGGGAAAAGAAGTTCAGGGCAAAAAATCACTAACAGCCCGGCACTCAAGTTCCTGGCCGCCGCGGGACATGGCAAGCCGGCGATTGTCTATGCCACCGAGATCACGCCACCCATTTTCCCGGACCCCAGCGATCAAGCTCTGAGCACCATGGCCCAGATAAATATCGCCGAGGCGGTAGCCAACCACGCCATTTTCCGGGAAAAGCGGCTGACACCGGAGGGCGCCACCAAGATGTACCGTTTTCTGGCGGATAACGAGGAGTATCTAGCCGGTGCCCAGCTGCATGGCAATATCGCTGTGCTAGCCTCCCTAAATCAGTTCATTGCCGGCGAACTCAGTTTCGCGTTCAGCCTTTCGCGGGTCCTGGCCGATCAGGGGGTGGCTCATGTGCTGTTGGTTGAAGACGACCTTAAGATTGAGTACTTGTCCCGGTTTGACCTGGTGATCCTGCCCTACATTCCTCTGCTATCCGCTAATCAACAGCGAGAAATACAGCGATTCGTTTCCAATGGCGGGAATCTGCTTATTTTGGGGCACTGTGGCGTGAAGGATCAGTATAACCTGCCCCAGGAAAAGGTGATATTGCAGGAGTTGCTAGACCTGACGACTTATCCGCCGGAAGAAACCGTGGCCGAGGTGGGCTTGGGATTGGCCGCCTACATGCCCCTCAATATCCCTCCTGGTAGATTCTTGATTACCCAATCAGCGAAAGAGGAAGTAACCACTTTCGGGCCGGATATGGCGGACATATTCCCGGATATACCGGAGGGCTATACGCGCGGCCGCATGAATCCGGAACTGCGGATAGTGTTGGAGCGGGTTGCGACCCGTGCTGTGGAGCTCCTGGATAACCGAGTAAGCCAGATTCTCACCCGCCATCCGTACCTGGAGCTGACCACCATGGTGCCCGGGACCGGCAATCGTCTGTTGGCGCACCTGGTAAACTATAACGTGACCCTGGATGGAACCATCACGCCCACGCGGGATATCATGTTACAGCTGCTATTGCCCCCAGGCATGAGCGCCAGCAGCGTTAGCTATTGTGGCGATCTGTCGGCGTTATCATCCATATCCCACGCAGCCACATCTACGGGAAAAGGGCAACTACTAACCATAAGTCTAAACTCCCTGGAGTTATATGGTTTGTTGGTGGTCGAGATGTACGATTAAGCTGCAGCAGGTTATCGGCATAAAGCCTTTTAGACCTTACGGTCGAAAAACTTAAAGAGCATTTAGCCTTGTCATGACATAACTGGTCCACGGTCTGCATCTCATCACAAACCACCGTTTTTAGCATAGGTCAAAACACAGCAATGATCAAATTCTTGGAACTCATTAGATCGGCTTGTTTTGGAAGTCCGAATAATCCATAATGCTATGAGGAGGCCATCCCGCGAGGTTGAAAATCCAGGAAATCGTCTAGAGGTCTCTGTATGAATATGAAGAACCGAATGCTCTTTTCGAGGGTGCGGGGGGGGGCAAGAAGAATAGAACAACGGAGGATCACTCCGCTGCTCACTGGTCGAGAAAACCAAAATAGTGGCAAGAAACAGTGCCAAAACAGCATTTGAACCCCCTTCGGTAGGAGAATCGACTGTATTAATAACTCAGGAGAAAACTACAGTTTTATCCTGAGTTGCGGTCTAAAATGGTCAGTAATCTCGTGAGTTGGGGGAGTTTTCTAGTGGGTTTTCGTCTAGTTATTGATCGTTGAATCAAGTGTGACCATCAAGGAAATTTTGTCCATCCTCAGACTCCACATACCCAAACAGACCATTCGGGTCTACTTCACCTGAAGATAGGGCTAGATTGTGTGCGCCATATATGTAAATACCCCCTACCCGGTCTTCAGGGGATTCGATTTCGGGGAATCTCGTTGAAAAATTGCCC
>SDBU01001912.1_pt1 | contig 28698 bp, 16 predicted proteins | sample 2277071 | NCBI WGS metagenome assembly SDBU01 (sample SAMN10397929, study PRJNA504765) | marine sediment metagenome | isolation source: marine sediment core GS08_GC12, 126 cmbsf | place: Arctic Ocean: Gakkel Ridge, Loki's castle | collected 2008 | reverse complement strand
CAGGAACTTGAGCGCCTGCTTGCGATACTCTTCGTTTCCGGTCAGGTGATACATGTAAGCAGTTCCCAGCGATTCCAGCGGCCCGCCCTTACCTTCAAGTTGACGGCGAGTCATCCGCTCCAACGCCTCCCTCACTACCGGGTCATCAGCCATCCAGTGGTAATAGACCACGCCTTCCAGCGCGACACCATAGAACCCACCCTTGCCACTCTTCGTCATGCAACGCTTTGCCATGTCCGAGGCACGCTGCCTATATTTATCATCCAGGGTCAACTCGTAACTCTGCCAGAGCAGCGCCAGTTGCGCTCCAATCCCCCGCCAGGCCCAGCCGCTGTCAGCAACATGGTTCTCGTAACCGTTGTTCATCATCAACTTGATGTTGTCCAGCGTTCTCAGGTCGCCGGTGAGATAGTAGTGGGCGAACACACATTGGCTCTTGTTGTGATTGTATTCGACTGAGACGTAGGGCCTACCATTGTCCAGAGCCATGTGGTTGCGCGCCGGACAATAGCGGCAGGCACCCCAGAGCTCCTTCTTGGGATGGTAGTGACAGGTGAAGACGTCTCCGACATGGATGGCATTGGGCAGAAACCGTGCCAGGAACTTCTTGTTGCCTGTGCGCAGGTACTGCAGGAGGCAGGCATTGGGAAAATCGTAGTAGTTTCCCGCCCAGGAGATGTTCTTATCGTGAGGCGTGTTGGTGTTCCAGGCCCAGTGGAACTGGTCTCCCCAGGCAAAGAAGCCGTAGCTGTCACGGGTGACCGTGTAGGTATGGCCATCGAGCTTCCTGGTGATGAGGTCAATGGATTCTGCCAGCGTCTTGTCAAACTGCTGACAAACCTTCCAGGTCTCCGCATCGTAGAGCTTGGGGTCGCTCTCGGCAGCATATCCGAAGCAGTGGGTGTCGCGCAGGTAGTACTTGCCCGGTGCCCAGGCCATGAGCAGGTTCTGCGTGCCTGCAAAGAAATCGCGCAGTTCTTCAGGCTTCTTCCCCTCGTAGAAGAGGAAGGTCAGGTAATGCGTCCGCGCTACACCCATGTAGATGGGACGTGGATAGGTGAAGTTCACCGTGTCCTCGAACTCTTCCGGATAAAGCCCGACGTGAAGGTTGCCAGTCGGCTGCACTTTCAGTGATTTGGGAAACATCTGCCAGAACCACCTGACACCGACCGCTACTCCTTTCCCATCCTTCTCCAGCGCTGCCCATCCCGTAGTCAAAGGCTTGGTCGATTTGCCCTTTCCCGTGCTCAGTTCCTGGGCACCGAGCTTCACGCTGTAACGGTCAGAAGTGTCCTGGAATATCCAGGCCGTGTCGCCGCCTAGTTGACCCTGTGCGACCTTGCCTTCGCCGCCTATCAGGAACTTGTCCCCGGCAAGCAGCGTAGACACGTCGAAGTAGTGTGCTGTCATACCGAAGTTGTCTCCTGGGCTCTGCCCCTGGCGATTCACAAACGTATAGGACACCCGCACGACGGGCGAGTTGTTGTAGGCGTAGAAGCGGCAGATGTAGTCAATCTTGCGCTCGCCGGCTGCGTTCTTGTGGCTGCCCTCGACTTTCACCACCACCTTCATAGGCCCGGCGAGCTCGATGGATGCCTTCGAATCAGCATCGTTCCTGGTGAGGTAAGGATTACCCTCAATGCCGAACCCGCCGCCTCCGTGTGACGTGTTGATAACGAGGTCGCGGGCGGTGAACTCTCCGCCACCTTTCTTGTGCCAGACCTGGGCAAAGCCGTTAAAGTTCTTACCCCGAATCCTGAACTTCAAAGGCCCGGTGACGACCACGACGTCGTCACCATCCATGAGAGCTTTCAGGTTAGACTCAATCTCGGGTACACCGTCTCGGAGGACCAGCGACACGCCCTTCTTGGCATTGGGGGCAGTCGAGAACTGAAAGTCCAGGTGCACCCACTTGATGCTCTTCCTGTCCGGCCATTTCGCAACCTCGGTGAATTGACATGCGATGGGTTTCCCCGCGCTGTTTACGAGCGCGAGCTTCACCGTGTCTGTTACCAGCCCTTCGGGCAGGGGTACACCCCAGGTCACTGGCTCGTTCATGCGAGCCACGCCCGATTCCTCCTCGATGGTGAGCTTCGTTATGAGCTTACCTGCCGCTGCCGATGAGCCCGGCAGCAGTAAGACCGAAAACAGAGATACGAACACCAGCGCCAAGAACGAACCTTGCCTTCCCATCACACGACCTCCCTTTCCAGTTGACTGTGATAATAAGATCCTGTTGGTCGTGTTATGTTACCTCACCTAAGGAGCGCGTCAAGTTCAAAACGTGAACGCCTCCCTGGCGGATTGTGCTTGAAGTCGGAGCATCTAAGGGTACACTAGAGCATTGCTATCTAACACATTTCAGCAGATTCTAGTTCCCCGATAGCTCAATCGGTAGAGCGAGTGGCTGTTAACCACTAGGTCGCAGGTTCAAGTCCTGCTCGGGGAGCCAAAATCAATCCGACGGAATTTGCCGTCGGTTCAAGTTAACGGAAACGTCCGACCATGACAATGGCCGGGCGTTCTCGTATCCCGTTGCGGTCAAAGGCTTACGGCGATTTTCTTGGCTGCCCCTGCGCTCTCTGTTTCGCGGTATGCATACCGCACACCGATTGCAACCGTGGATGGTTGCACCCGCCCGTCGAAATTCTCCGCCCGAACTCTCTGACTCTCTGTTGAACACCCCTCGCTGGGTTAACAACTCCGTCCATTTCGGACCCCACCGCCATTTCGAACTTTCGCCGGGTCAGTAAGAAAGGAAGAAAGCAAAAAGTAGACGAGCATCGTTTTCTTGAAAAACCCGGCATATAGCAAGCCGCCAGGCTCGCGCTTGGACTAGAGCACAGATACAGGGGCTAACTCTGGGGGTTTGCATGATCTCTTTACTTTCCGGCAGGGCGGAGACGTCGGCGTCGGCGTCGGCGATTCTTCACGGGTGTGGCCCCCATTGATCGTTCTTTTGATCGGCGCGTATTGGCACACTGTCGTTCTTGGTTGCGACGGGCAGGGCGGGAGCCTGCCGCCCGATCCTGGCGAGCCCGTCTCGCCTGTTTTCGACCCTGCTGTCTGCCGGGACTGACGGCGGGGACGCCGTTCTCCAGGCCGTTGGCAGCATCCTCCGAATGGAAGGCGTGGTCCCGGTCTACCGGAACCTTTTGCTTGATGAACCGTTCAATGCTTTGGAGACATTCAAATTCACCGCCGGCGCAGAAGGAGATCGCCTTGCCGTCCCGGCCGGCACGGGCCGTACGCCCGATGCGGTTGACATAACCCTCTACTTCGTTGGGCAGGTCGAAATTGATCACATGGGTTATGTCGTCCACGTCGATACCGCGAGCCGCGATGTCCGTCGCCACCAGTGCGCGCAGCTTGCCCATTCGGAATTCTTCCAGCACACGGGTGCGGGCGTTCTGTGTCCTATTGCTATGGATCACCCCGGCGGCGATGTTCCTTCTCGTCAGTCGATTGCAGATGCGGTCGGCACCGTGCTTGGTCCGCGAGAAGACCAAAGCCCGACAGATCGTAGTATTCTCAAAAAGTTTCTCGAGGAGCTTGGGCTTATTACCTTTGTCCACAAACATGAGCGTTTGGTCAATGCGTTCAGCCGTCCTCGTCTGCGGTGCTACATCGACCCGCACCGGATCGGTAAGCATGCGGTCGGCCAGTTTCACCACGGCCGGGGGCATCGTGGCCGAGAAGAAGAGGGTCTGACGTTTCTTCGGCAGCATATCGATAATCCGGCGCACATCGTGAATAAAGCCCATGTCGAGCATGCGGTCGGCTTCGTCGAGGATAAAGTATTCCAGGTGTTTGAGGTCGATCAGGTTCTGTCCCATCAGGTCGAGCAACCGCCCCGGGGTGGCCACGAGGATGTCCGGCCCTTGCTTGAGGGCCCGCTCCTGCGGACGCTGGCGGACACCGCCGATGATGACCGTGTTCGTCAACGACAGATGCCTGCCGTACGTCTGAAAACTGTCGGCAACCTGCGCCGCTAGTTCGCGGGTCGGAGTCAGAATCAGCGTACGGATGCAGCGTTTGCGGCCGCCGGACTTCTCCAGCCTCTGCAGGACGGGCAGGGCAAAGGCCGCAGTCTTGCCGGTGCCGGTCTGGGCGCAGCCGAGCAGGTCGCGTCCTTTGAGAAGGTGAGGAATGGAGCGAGCCTGAATGGGCGTCGGGGTTTCATATCCCTCTTCAGCCACGGCACGGGCAATAGGCTTGATCAGGTCAAGTTCACTAAACGTCTGTACTTCATGCATACTAATACTTTCCTTACAAAAAGACTGCCCACTTATAAAAGAGGCGAGGCTAACCTAATCGGCGAATGGAGACGGAACAAAAGGAGTTCAGGCTCGTTCAGCCGGGGCACATCACAAGTGCCAACACATTGACTGGAGCCTCATCCCGGGGGGAGCCAGTGGGCTATTTGCTGCGGGCCAATCTCCCTCGGTCGGGAGTCAGGATCTGACAACACAACAATATAATATTATCCCAGAAAAACTCGGTATTACAAGGGAAAAGTAGGTCGAAACTTAGTCAAGTAGCGATGACAGCTTTGCTGCCGACGAGGTGATTTGACATACACGTTTCGTTTTGATATCCGAAAATCTCGCCCCGAACTCTCTGACTCTCTGTTGAACACCCCTCGCTGGGTTAACAACTCCGTCCATTTCGGACCCCACCGCCATTTCGAACTCCCGCCGGGCAAGCAAAAGGACCAGTGTTGGTAGCTTTCTATGGCGGAAAAAGTTGCAATGTGCCTTGCATACAGGTATTATTTGCTTGAGCCGGTAAGCGTGAGGCTTGTCCGGAAACGCGGTACTTGGGAGTAGCGGCATGGCTCGCGTGTATAGCTTCCCGCCCATTTGCGATGCAAATAGCCGGGCACTCATTCTCGGAAGCATGCCCGGGAAAGACTCACTCAAGAAGCAGCAGTATTACGCACATCCAAACAACGCGTTCTGGAAGATTATGGGCACTCTCATCGGAGCCGGGCCTGATATGCCCTACGAACGCAGGACGGCGAAGCTCCGTTCACACGGAATCGCCTTGTGGGATGTCATAATGTCGTGCACACCCAAAAGTAGCCTTGACTCGGACATCGCCGAATCATCTATTACCCTAAACAACTTTCTCGACTTCTTTGAAGAGCATCGACAGGTTAGTCATGTGTACTTCAACGGGGCAAGAGCGGAGAAGTTGTACACACGTTATGTGAAGCCGCACATGGGACCGAAGCATGTTCATGTGCGTTGCCAAAGGCTACCCTCCACGAGTGCGGGTTATGTGTTACCATTTCAGAAGAAGGTAGAAGCATGGGGCACCATCCTTACTCCAAGCCGTCATTTCGAACTCCCGCCGGGTAAGTGAACATTGGAGAGAAGGCTGACCCCGCCAGTCAACCGACTTACCGCGCACCTTCGCACCGGTTCCAGCGTAGATGAGCTTGAGAACTTCATGAAAACCGTGTATCATTTGCGCGAACGGTCAGCACGTGGTTGACTGGTGCATGAGTGGGACTATCAGCTTAATCGGGGAGGGGGCAGGATGTGCGGGAACCGTGCAGCGGCTTGCTCAACTGCCCCGGTAGCAGTTTGTGAACAGTTCCCTGGGCTGAAGCATTATGAGCTGATATAGGGCAGGACGGATATGACTAACCGAGACCTCATTATCTTCTTTGTGGTGTTGGTGGTTTCAGCAGCCCTCACACGGGCTTTTGCCAGGGAGATAGTCCCATCCAATTCCGAAGAGGTCCTGGTTCTGGGCACGCATAGTTTTTGGCGGGCGCACGTGACCTTGCGTCCGGAGCTCTACGGGACGGCTCCCAATCCCCGAGGGCGCACGGAAAGCCAAACGCCTCAGTGGCGGGAACCCGCTGTTGTCAGAGGCATTGACCGTAAGCAAATGCCCGTTTATCCATCCCTGCCACCGGACCAGCCTCACTCGCCACTTCCGCCCCAGGACTGGGCGCAACCGGACTTCGATGACTGGGACTGGTGGCGCACGCCGGGACCGTTTTTCGGCCCCGGGACCTACGGTCGTTGGGGTCAGGTGGGTCGTGGCGAGCGCATGCCCTACGGGCTGGCACTCGTGTGTGTGCGGGGGAGGTTCCGGGTAACAAATCCGGCGCGGGTCAAAGATTTACGCCTGTCGCTGGCCTTCCGCGGAGGAGTAGTGGTGTATTTGAACGGCAAAGAAGTTGCGCGCAGCCACCTTCCTGATGGAGAGATTACTTTTGAAACGCTTGCCGACGATTATCAGGATGTGCAGCGCATAGATAAGTACGGCTGGCGCAAAGTAACGGCGGCGCTGCGGGCGCAGCGAGACGACAGCCGGAGAAGGGACTCCGAAACGACGCCTGAAGACATCGCGGAAGGTGAGAGCCTCATCACACATCTGGAGTCGCGCATTCGCAGGTTAGAAGGGGTCAGCTTGCCTGCCTCGCTGCTCCGCAAAGGCATCAACGTCCTGGCTCTTGAGGTCCACCGGAGCGCCATTCCTCCGGAGTGCCCATTTTGTCCGTGCGGTCTGTTGAAGGTGGAACTGAAGAGTTCGAGCCAGAAGGGTATCGCGCCAAACACCTCGCGGCCGCAGGGACTGCAGGTGTGGACGGCAAACATACTGGAAGACATATTGGATGTGGATTACGGCGACCCGGGTGATGAGATTCATCCCCTACAAATTGTGGGGACACGTAACGGCACCTTTTCCGGCCAGGTGATTGTAGGTTCAGATGCGCCACTTAAGGAGCTTCGCGCGCAAGTGAGCCCACTGGTGCGCCTGGATGGCAAGGAGACGATTCCCACCTCCCACCTGAAGGTTTTCTACATGCTCGGCGGACTGAGGCTGGACCTGAAGAAAGGCTTTTTCCCAAACAGGTTCCGAGGCGAGGATGCCGGGGACCTGATGTATCGGGCAGGTGGGTTCATGGACCTTGCCGCCATGGCTCCCGCCGAGGTCCCGGTCAAGATGATACAGCTCCACAAAGAGGGAAAGGTGGAGTCCGAAGTGGACTACAGCCTGGGCGCAGTGCAGCCCATCTGGGTGTCCGTAAAAGTGCCTGCCGACGCCCTGCCGGGAGACTATGAAGGGAAAGTGACGATTCAGGTTGAGGGGAAGAGCCCCATCGAGGTTCCCATTGAACTCCGCGTATGCGCCTGGAAGTTGCCTGCCGGGCGCGACTATGAAATGCTGATGGATTTCATCGAGTCGCCCGAATCAGTGGCGCTCTACTACAATGTCCCGCTCTGGTCGGAAGAGCACTTCCAGCTCATAGGCAAGAGTTTCGAGCTCCTGAGCGAGATTGGCAACAAGTCCGTTTATATCCCCCTAATCAGTGCCACACACTTCGGCAATGACGAGACCATGGTGCGCTGGGTGAGACAGCCCGACGGCACCTACACCTACGACTTCAGCATTATGGAAAGATACCTGGATGCCTTCGAAAAATACTCGGGTAAGCCCAGGATAGTTCACCTCTATGTATGGGACCACTATCTGGGGGTGGGAAGAAAACGAGCTGGTCTGGGTTCGCGAAATCCCCTCGGCGGACACGAACCATCGAAGGCTGTCAAGGTAAGTGTTGTGGACCCCGCGACGGGCGAGGTGCAAATGGGTGATGTGCCCTTGTACATGGCCCCGGGAGCCGAGCAGGTATGGAAGCCCCTGGCGGATGAACTCTGGGAGCGCCTGAAAAGGCGCGGGCTGGAGAAAGCAGCGGTGCTGGGTATCGTCGGGGATTTCCTGGTGCCTCAGGAATATGTTTTGTTTTGGAAAAAGCTTCTCCCCGAGGCGCCCTGGGCCATTCACTCTCACGGCCTGTCGCATACCCTCTATGACCTGGTGCCGGTGGCCTATAATGTGACGGTTTTCAACACGCGCTTTGGAATTGACCCGGGAATCAAGCGCTATCGCGGGTGGCAGAGAAAGGACCTGACGACGCTCTATCCCCGCACCTTCTTTCCAGGCAGTCCTCGCTCGCTTTTCCGAGTGCTTCCCGAATGGAATGCGCACGGTTTTCAGCATGGCATTGGCCGCCTGCCCGCAGACTTTTACAGGCTGGATAAGGCGCTCAGCCGAGGCAGCCGACTCTACAACCGCTATCCCATGAACCATTGGCTCAATGTAGGAATTGGCAAGACCGGCGCCTGGCTCGGAGCAGGTCCCGAGGGGCCGCTTCCGAGTATGCGCTTTGAGATGATTCGCGAAGGGGTCCAGGAGTGTGAAGCGCGCATATTCATCGAGAAAGCCCTGGTTGACCATAAGCTGCGGGCTAAGCTGGGGGAGGCTCTTGCAGAGAAATGTCAGAGAATTCTGGACGAAAGGACGCGCTACAATATCTGGGTATATAACCGGGACTACGTCAACTACAACTTACCCTTCAGCGTCCTGCCTGGCAATGCGCTCCCCGTCACCTGGTATTCAGGCTCCGGCTGGCAGCAGCGCTCCCAGAAGCTCTTCACCATAGCTGCTCAAGTCACCCAGGCGCTGGGTTTGTGACACACCCAGGGTTTGACACACCGAAACGAGAAGCGTAACATAGTATCCCGATACTGCTCGAAGGTTCTCTGAGCCAGATGGAGGAGCTAAGGTCTTGACCATAACCTCTGCACAGGGGAAGGACCAAATCGGGGGCCGGGCGGAGAAGTATTTGTTCTTGACTTGTCCAGTGAGTCGCATACAAGAAGTTATCATGGTTGTCACCGGACCGCGAACGCAACCTTTCGAATTCCCACGTAGCATGGTAACAAGGCTGGATTGTGTTTGAACAATGGGTAATCGGAAGCAAGACATAGACGCGTTGCTCCAGCGATGCAATACCAACTTAGCTGAAATCGAGAAGGAGTACCAAGCCTCGCTTGATTGTCAGCGAATCAGCAGCGATCTTCGCATCGACATCAAGAATTTATGCGGGAACCTGAGATCTGTGCTTGATTATCTCGCTAGCGAGATTCGTGAGAAGTACTGTCCACATGCAACACACAACACACGGTTTTACTTCCCTATCCTACCAGACCAGCAGAAATTCCGGAGCCGAATGGCGCAATGGTTCCCCGACCTGCAAACATCAGCCCCTGGTCTCTGGGGGTATCTTGAGTCAATTCAGCCGTACCACAGCGATTGGGCATGGCTGGATCAGTTCAACGAGGTGAATAACCAGAACAAGCACGACCGTCTTATCGAGCAAACAAGGAGTGAAATCCAACGGGTCCAGGTGAAGATGCAAGGCGGCGGCCAAGTGAGTTGGACACCGAAGAATGTGCAGTTTGGTCGCGGCGTTTACATGGGCGGGGTTCCGGTTGATCCGGTTACACAAATGCCGGTTCCACATCCTTCCCAGCAAGTCAAGCGCATTGTATGGGTGGACTTCAGATTTGACGGAATAGATGTGTCCGCGCTGGCGCTGCTCAAGAAAGTAGTCAGCGGCATTACCAGTGTCTCCACCGAGATATGCAAACTGTTATGAAGAGCCCACCACCAACGACACCCTCAGAATCGCTGTGGGTCGGAACTACATGAGGGGCCTGAGACGCCCTATGGCCTGGGTCTGGAGGCTGTCCGTGAGGAACTGGTGGAGTTCGATGCGGTTGCCCTCCGGGTCAGTTAGCCAGGCCTGCAGGCTGCCATCCGCACCCAGCTTGGCATCGGAGATTTCGACGCCCGCTTCCTTCAGGGCGCGGATAGTCTCATCAATGTCATCCACCTCCAGGCAGATGTGCCTGAAGGAGACGTTGTCAGGCAGCGGTTCGGGATTGCCTTTGAATAGTTCCAGGAAGGTGCGCCCGCCTGCAAAGAGATAGACACCTGTGACGTTACCTGCCTCGTCCTTGAAATCGAAAGCGATTGCTAGACCCAGCCTGTCCCGATAGAACTCGATGGACTGCTGGAGGTCACGGACTCTGAAGCAGACGTGCGAAAGACCCGTAATCATGTTTTACCTCTCTTGTAGAAACGAATCGGTCAATGTGCTACGGCGGCAGTTGGCATAAGAGTTTACCCTAACGGCAAGGTTTTGCAAGTGGCAGCCTGCATTTTCCGGATTGGATTATCTCCCGGCGGGTATTCTGGGTGGGGCGTGTGTTCTGGGTACTCGCCATTACAGGAAAATAAAATATTTGGAGTTTTTCTTGCACAACCGGGAAAGGGTGGTATACTGGGGTAATTGTACGGGTAAGTGTAAGGTGTAGTATGTGCGTCCCGCGAGGCGGGACAGCGCTGTAGTGTAAGGAGCTGTCCAGAGTCGAATGTTGTTTTTGTGAGTGGGCGTGGAAGCGCTGCCTCGTCGCGGGTGTCCCTTTCGTCTTTTCATCGCGCATGTGTGCAGGACCATTTCTGCTACCCGCCAAGGCGGGCTGAGTGCAAGCCTTGTCATACTCCCTTCCAGCTTCGTTCGACGCTTTGCGGTTATTCATGGCGTGAGATGCGCGCGTAGCGCAGGGTTTTTTGCAAAGGTGGCGCTTTAAGAGGTGCATGGGTGCACGTCAGCCCACCTGAAACACTGGTTCTGGAGGTTTGGCAATGGCTAGAGGTAAGGTTAAGTGGTTCAGTGACACCAAGGGCTATGGTTTTGTTACGCCCGACGACGGGAGCAAAGATGTATTCATTCACCATAGCGCCATTCAGGGGGTAGGGTTCAAGAGCCTGTCCGAGAACGATGTGGTGGAATTCGAGGTGGAAGAAAGCCCCAAAGGCCCACAGGCTGTCAATGTGACGAAAGTCCAAGCCTAAGAGATTCATCACAGTCACAATCAGGTCGAGCGGACCCTTTTCCGCGGCATTGTCGCTGCAGGGAAGCAGCATGAACCGCAGACGATATTAGGTGTGTCGTCTCAGGGGCGCGTGGTGCTGTAGGACAGTCCTGCCAGTGAAGAAGTTCAGGGAGAATCGGGACTGCGGTGGGGTAGTCTTAACTAGCGGACTTGTGCCACCGCGCGGGATTGGGGTCCCGGCCTTGGGGCTGAAGATGAAGGTTCTCCGGTCAATCTGGGGATGTTCGCGCCGGGCTCGCAGGCGCCCCAATGAGCCCGCCGCAACTCCTGGATTAACACAAGGTGCATTCCCACACTTGCTCACGTCCAATGGCAGGGCTTAGCCCTGTGTTTTGCCAGGTAGGAAACTTCTACCGCGATTCCCCCTTTTTCCTGTTGACATTCTTTTCCGCATCCGCCAAGATGAAGATAGATTCATAAGATGAGTATATGCTCGATTAGCGAGGCAGGGTTCACACAACTCACAGAGAACGATGTCTGACAAGCGGATAAAGAAGCTCAGCAGGAGGGAAAGGGAGCGTCAGGCGCATCGACGCGAAATACTCGAAGCGACCGAGCGTGTCTTTGTGCGCAAGGGCTACTACGGTGCGACCGTCGAGGAGATTGCTCAAGAAGCCGAGTTTGCGGTGGGCACCATCTATAATTTCTTCAAGAGCAAAGATGACCTCTATTTCGAAGTCCTGGGAAGAATCGCTCAGGACTTTCTGGATGCCTTCAAGCAAAACGTACTAACCCGAAGCGACCCGGTGGAGGCGGTCGCTGCCCTGATTGAACTGAGGCTCACACACTTCGAAGAGCACCGCGGCTTCTTCCGTGTCCTCTTCGAAACCCATCATGAGGTTCAACCGGACTCTTCGCGGGCCCGACATCAGACCTATATGCAGCTATACGACGAATATCTCAAGACGGTGAGCGGCATCTTCGAACGGGGCATAAAAGACGGCTCGTTTGAGAACATAGACCCATTCAGTTTTGCGCTGGGTCTGGAAGGGGTCATCAACGCATTCGTGACATACTGGTTACGGCACCAGCCATCCGAGCCGCTGGCCACGCGTGTGGAGAAGCTAAAGAATGGCTTCCTCGAGCACGTAGTGGTCGGTCGTGATTTGAACTCAAAGCCAGCGACGGGGCAAGATAGCCAGGGAGTTACTTGAATGAATAAGTCCTTGACACGATGGCTGGAGCTGGTTCAGCTCCCAAAGGGAGTGCTGGTTCTGGCACTGGTCGGCCTTCTGCTCGCTGGTGGGTGTGCAACATCCAGGCCCGAATACTTTCGTGACCTCGAGTGCCGCCGTTTGCGGGCGTACGAGCGCTGGGAAGCCCAGAGCCTTGACGATAAGCGCCCACGAATAGTGGGTGAACTCAGCCTCGCAGAGGCGGTGCGCCTGGCTCTCGAATACAACACTGAGCTGCAAGCCGCTTTGGAGGACAGAGAGATGGCGCGGGGCCGGGTTTACGAGGCCTACTCGGAAGCGCTGCCGCAGGTGGACCTGAGCGCCGACTATATCCGCCTGGATGAGGTATTCACGATAGACCTGGGGGTGAATACCTTTCAGGTGGGGGACGTGGACAACTATTCGTATCGGGTCAAGGTCACCCAGCCCCTTTACAAAGGGGGCAACATGTTTATCGCACAGCAGGTGGCCCGCCTCTTTTCCTACCTGACTGATGAGGGGGTCCGACAGGCAGTCGAAAACGTAATCTTCAGCGCGGCGAATACCTACTACGATGCGGTATTGGCGGAGAGCCTCATCCAGGTTCAGGAAGCCGCCCTGGAGTCCGCGCGGGCGCAGCTCGATGCAGTGAAGGCCCGCCAACGTCAAGGGGTCGCTACTGAATTCGACGTGCTCAGAGCCCGGGTCGAGGTGTCCATCATAGAGGCTGACCTTATCGAGCAAAGGAATCGGCGCAACCTGGGGCGGGCGGAACTGCTGAAAAGAATAGGTGTGTCACAACAGAGTGAGGTCGAACTAATCACCAACCTCAGCTATCAGCCCGGACAACCCGGTTTCGAGGAGGCCCTGCGCCTGGCTTTCCTGAATCGGCCAGACATCAGCCAGGCAGTCATAGGCCTGGACTTGCAGGACAAAGCCCTGCGGGTAGCCTACAGTGACTATCTGCCTCACCTGGAGGCCTACTACTGGAACCTGTGGGCCCGACCCGACCCGCACGAGGCGAGCACAATTGAGTGGGGTTCCCAGTGGCAGGCCGGCCTTACGCTCACCTGGCCTCTTTTTGACGGACTGGCCCGTGAAGGGCGCATCATGCGCGAAAAAGCGCTGCTCAGACAGAAGGAGATTCTGCTCTCGGAGGCGGAAGAGCAGGCGGTGCTGGAGGTGCGCAGCGCACTCCTGGAGCTGGAGAATGCCCAGGAGTTCGCCGCATCCCAGAGCCAGAACGTGACCCGGGCGCGGCGGGCGCTGGAACTGGCAGAAGCAGGTTACCGGGCGGAGGTAAATACGGAGCTTGAGGTGCTGGACGCGCGGACCGCCGTCACCCGCGCCGAGGGACTCCACTATGGAGCTCTGCATAGGCACACCATTGCCCGGATGGTGCTGCAGAAGGCCATGGGTCTGCTCGGGCCCAAGCCGGGCACCCAAGAGGTCCCGAAAGACGTGAAGCCACCCGGGGACATGGGGGAGATACTATTGCAGTTGCAGAAGGGCGCCGACGAGACACTTGACGCGCCATAAGAATTGCGTGTGCGCATCCGGGCTCACGGGAGACATTGCAGGAGACGGCAGTACCAGGCTGACGTCTCTCCCCGGGGCGCTTGAGCAGGAGCATGGGAGCGAAAATGAAGTTTGTAAAGTTGCTTGCCAAAGTCGCGCTGATACTGGGACTGATTGTGGCGCTAACTGTGCTGGTGCTGTACCGAATGCTCAAGGAACCAGCCAGGATTGTCGGCCACGAAGAGATTGAGCGGCAAGAAGGTGTAGCCGTAGAGCTGGAGAGTCCTGAGCGGCGCGATTTTGCGGAATATCTCTTCTGCGACGGGACTGTGGAAGCCAAGGTGCGCGCAGTTCTGCGCGCAGAGGTCGGCGAGACCATCAAGGCCATCCATGTGGACGTAGGCGATGCTGTGGCACAGGGAGAGTTGCTGCTGGAGTTCCGCAAGACCGACCTGGAAGCTGAGGTGCAGGCCCGACGGGCCGCTTACGACGAGGCCCGGAACAATTACCAGAGGTATGAGGCCCTGTTCGAAGATAGGGTGGTGTCCAGAGACGTCCTGGAAGCGCGGCGCACCGTGATGCAGGCAGCAGCAGCAGCACTTCAACGTGCCGAATCTGAAATGAAGTTTACCGAGGTGCGGGCGCCCATCGGGGCCCTGCCGGGCAAGCCCGAAGGTCGGGTCTATGTGGAAGCCCGTTACGTCGAACTGGGGGAGCACATGGGCGTCGGAGACAAGCTACTCATGCTCGTTGACCTTTCGCAGATGGAGGTTCGGGCCCAGGTGCCTGAAACGGGCGTTTCCCTCGCTAAGCCAGGCGCTACGGCTGAGTTCAGACTGGAAGGCGAACAGACCTGGCAGTCAGGTGCGGTCATGAGAATCGGCCCTTCGACCGAAAACCCCAACAGGTTCTACGAAGTCTTTGTTAAAACCCGGAATGAGCGCCGCAACGAGCAGTGGCTCATGCGCTCGGGGATGTATGTCGAGGTCAGGCTGCTGCGCGCTACTGCCAAGGGTGCTCTCTCGGTACGGGCCAGCGCCATCAGGCAGGAAGGCGAGAAGGAATATGTGTTCGTCGTCCGCAAGGCGCTGGAGGAGTCTGCCCCCGCAGCTTCGCCTGAGAAGGAGAGCCGTGAAGGAGACATGCGGGCCAAACTGCGCAGACTGCTTGGTCTGGCAAGCAGCGATTCCTCCGGGCAGGGGACGGTTGCTAGTCAGGCTCCTTCTGAAAGTCACCAGGGCGCTCCCAAAGAGGGGTGGAAGGCTCACCAGGTTGCTGTGAAGACCGGCCTGCGAGGGGAAGGATTCGTGCAACTTCTGGAAGGTGGCGTGAGCCCGGACGCGCTGATTGTAGCCAGCCCGCGAGATGAACTGTCCGATGGCATCAAGGTCAGAATCGTGAAGGGGTCAGCGAGGTAGGCTACCTACCTGATGTGAACAACCATGAGCTTTTTCGAAATCCCCATTCGCAGACGAGTTCTCACCACCGTGCTGGTACTGATTGCGGTGCTCCTGGGGGCTCTGGCCTACATTGCGCTTGGCCTGCGCCGCTTTCCCGATATCGAGTTCCCGATGGCCACGGTTACCACCATCTATCCCGGTGGCAGTCCCGAAGAGATAGAAACAGAAATCACGAAAAGGATTGAGGATACCATCAGTTCTATTTCTGGCCTTGACGAAATCCAGTCCTTCTCCCAGCAGGGCATTTCCCTGGTCCTCGTCCAGTTCGAACTGGCAGAGGACATCGACCTGAAAGCGCAGGATATCCGCGATAAGATAGACCTGATTCGCCGTGAGCTTCCGGAGGACGCCGAGGACCCCATCGTTCAGAAGTTCGATATCGGTCAAATCCCTGTGCTCACTTTGGCCCTGGTTGGGCCACAGGACACCAACGAGCTTTACCGTCTGGCGGACGAAGTGCTCCAGGACCGTTTGCTGCAAGTGTCGGGGGTGGCAAGTGTCCAGCTTACCGGCGGTGAGCGACGTGAGATTCAGGTTCTGCTGGAAGCGCAGAAGCTCAGGAAATACCGCCTATCCATAGATGAAGTCGCAGGTGCTATCGTGAGTTACAACGCTGATATTCCTGCCGGCCACATCACGGAGACGACACTCGAATACAACGTGCGGGTAGTGGGGCGCTTCACGAGCATCGAGGAAATCAAGCGGGTCCCCGTGCGGGTCACCAGGGAGGGTACACTGGAGGTGAGGCACCTGGGAGTGGTGAAGAATACCTTCGCCGAAGCGAGAACCAGGTCCCGCACCGACCGCCAGAACAGTATCATCCTCACCATCCAACAGCAGAGCGGCAGCAACGAGGTGGAGGTGGTGGACGGTGTGCTGGAGGAGCTGCCAAAATTGCAGAAGCTGCTTCCCACCGGCGCCGAGTTGATAATTGCCGAGGACACCTCTGAGTTCATTCGCGGCGCCCTGGCCAACGTCCGCAACAACATGCTCATTGCCATAATCCTGACGGCTATTACAGTTTACCTTTTCCTGGGCTCCTGGCGGGGCACCGTGATTGTAGGAGTGGTGATACCTGCTTCCATAATTGCCACCTTCCTCTTCGTGAAGTTCTCCGGCTTCTCGGTCAACATTCTCACCCTGGTGGCGCTGGCGCTGTCCATCGGCACCCTGGTTAACAATGCCATCCTCATTCTGGAGAACAGCGCCCGCTTCATGGACCAGGGCTTGCCCCCCGCGGAGGCGGCCGCGGCCGGCACCCGGGATATTGCGCTGCCTATTTTCAGCTCCACCGTCACCAACCTGGTGGTCTTCATGCCCATTGCCTTCATGGGCGAGATTATCGGGCGCTTTTTCAAGGAGTTCGGCCTCACTATCGTCTATGTCACGGTGGTATCGCTGTTCATCTCTTACACGCTCACCCCCATGATGTGCGCGCTGCTCCTGGGTCGTAGGCGCGGCTGGGTGAACTGGGTCTTTACCGTGCTGGATGCGCCGCTGGGCTGGCTGACGAGGCTCTGGGAGTGGGGCTTCCAGCAACTCAAGGGGGTCTATCTTGACCTGCTCGATTGGTGCCTGCGCTGGTGGCCCGTGACCCTGGCCATTGCCCTCGTGATGTTGGTCGGCTCGTTCAAGGTGCTGACCTCGGTGCTTGGTGCGGAGTTCTTTCCTCGCTCGGATGAGGGGCGTCTGCGAGTCACCGTGGAGACGCCCGTGGGCAGCTCCCTCGAGTTCACGGATGCGCGCGTGAGACAGGCGGAAGAGGTCATCTGGGAAGAGATTGTCAAAGAGGCCCAGGACCGGCGCCACTACTATGCGCGGGTGGGGGCCGTTTCGGGTTTCCTGGGCAGCTCCTCCGGCGGCACCAACCTGGCAGAGATCGGGGTGGTGGTGGAAGACAGGATGGAAAGGCGTGAGAGCATCGATGACTTCCTAAACCGGATTCGTCCACGATTGGCCCGCATTCCCTCGGCCAAGGTGGTTGCAGCCCCCAGCGAGCACGGTGGACCGGGGGGGGCGCCGATTTCCATCGAGATCACGGGTACGGACCTGGACCAACTGCAGCGTGTTGCCCGAGACATAATGCAGGTTGCTAAGGAGGTGCCCGGCACCTCTAACGTTGACCAGTCCTGGCGCGCCGGACAGCCTGAGATTCAGGTAGTCCCCCGCCAAGACCGCGGGGCTCGAGGCCGGCTCACGGTGAGCGACATTGGCCTCAGCCTGCGGTCTTACGTGGAAGGCAAGAAGGTCTCTGAGTTCAGGTCCCGGGGCAAGAATTACGACATCCGCATCAGGCTCCAGGAAGGGGACCGCAGTTGGGCCGAGGACATCCAGGCTTTGTTTGTGAAATCCCCTTCCACTGGCGAGATGCTTCCCCTGACAGAGGTCGCCGACATCCGCGCCGCGACCGGCGCCTTAGTGATTACGCGCAAGAATAGGCAGCGCCTTATCACCGTGACCTCAGAGCTTACGGGCGAGCGGCCCTTCAGCGAGGTTATCGGTGAGGTGCGCCGCGGTATCAAACGCGAAGTGAGGTTGCCCGGGGACGTGAGCATCACTTACGGCGGAGAAAGCGAAATGATGGCCAAGAACTTCCGCGAGCTCTTCAAAGCCATGGCTACCGCCCTCGTCCTTACCCTCTTAGCTACTGCTGGCATCATCGAGTCTTTCGGGCTTGCCCTTGTCATCTTCATGTCTATCCCTGCTTCCGTCATAGGCGTGGTGCTGGCGATGTTAATCTGGGGCACGAACCTCAACATCTTCTCTCTGATGGCGATGGTCATGCTGGTGGGTATGCTGGTCAATAATGCCATCATCATTATCGACTACGCCACCCGCGAAGAACGGAAGTCCCTTTCCCCTATGGAACGGATTAAGGAGGCCTGCTCGGTGCGCTTCCGCGTCCTCATGATGGCCAATATGACGACAGTCGTCGCGCTGATTCCGCTTTCGCTGGGGATGGGTTTCGCGGGCGAGATTTTCCAGCCCCTTGCCGTCGTGCAAATCGGAGGCATCATTGCCTCCACCTCGTTAGCTCTCATCATCATACCGGTTATTTACCGGGTGGTTGAGAGCATCCGCGAAAGGGTGAGAGCCTCCCGCGCAGCCGTATCAGGTGAGTGACATCCCGCGCCGGAAGGCTCCATACATCTCCATACTGGAGCGGTCACCAATACCGACCTGCCCGCCCATACCATGGTGGCAAGTTTCCCCCTACGACCTTGCATCGGGGCTTGTATAATACTTCCGCTCTGGAGATGAGGAACCTGCTCGGTCGCGCTCAGGGCGTTGTCGGGAACTCACCAGTGCCGTCCCCCCGGAGGGCAGGGCGCCGCCAGCGGGAATCGCTGTTTTCTTAACTTGGTGGGAGGGGAGTGGAACCATGAATGGCAGGGACTTTTGTCTGGGCACAGCCGTGCTGTTACTTGCCTGTGTCCTGAGTGGCTGTCTGGAGTTCGATGAGCAGACCATATACCTGGAGCACGACCAGGCTAACGACCGCCTCCTGTTAATCATCAACTACCGGGGCTTCTATGCGGCAGAGGGAACGAAGAGGGACATCGAAAGCAGCCGAGAGCAACTCAAGGAGGCCCTCCAAAACCAAACTGTGGCATTTGTTGGCAGTTGGCCTTTGTCTTTTTCACTAAGAGAGTTGCGCCAGGAGTTAAAGGACCCACCGGGAGGTGATGCAAAAGAGCTGCCTGCGGAAGTGCGTCAAAACCTGCTGCACTTTCTGGAACGAATCCACGTTTACAATGGCGGGTTCTATGCCGACATCGAAGGCAGGCCGTGCAGCGCCCAGGTGCTCATTGTGGAGCAGATTTCCAAGACCATTCCATTGGTTAATGGCATCATCAGCGCCCGTATGCCCCTTGTGATGCAGGAATCTGCAACCGAGGACCCCCTCGAAGCATTGGCGGAGAGAATGCTTTTGGAATACGCTGCCGAAGGAGGTACCTGGGTGAAACTGAAAGGACACAGCTTAATCGTATCTTTTCCGCTTCCGGAAGGGATACTGAAGGAATTGAGGCGTGAAATTGTGGAGGATATCTCTAAAGCTGAGACTGAGACGGAACAGGCGGACCTTCTTTTCAAGGTGGAATGGGTAGTGCAGAATCCTATTCTTCTCTGGCACGAGGACTCGGTCATGCTGGTGAAGTTGGGCCTGGAATCGGAGAGTTCGGTTTTTCTTACGAGTCTCCACTCTGATGATTATCGTCCCAATCTGGTGGAACGCATCGCCGAGACCTACGGCTTTCATCTTGACGCACTGCTGGCCCGCTATCTTGCTGAACCCGGTGCCCCGGTCAAGAGCGAAGTAGAGAAGGCAGCTCAGTTGATGGCATCGCGCCTCACGAAGCCGGAGCGGATTCGTGTCTTGATTCATCAACTCAAGACGAATCCCGACGAGAAGCTTCGGGAAATCCTGAAACGAGAGAAGTTTCCTGAATCCCAACCACGCAAACCCGAGGAAATGTCCGGCCAGGAGCTGCTGCACTTCTGGGAAGCATGGCTCCGCGAGCAGGCAAGGCTATCGACCAGGCCAAGCCAGAGTGGGAAATAACTTCAATACGGGCGCCACGACGACGGGACGTTCGCTTCCAAGTCCGGTGGAGGCCAGGCCTCATGGCAGAGACACGAGATGATACGCTGAAGTCTCAAATCAGGCAGGCGAGAAGCAAGTTCATCGCCATGGCCGTGACCTACTCACTGGGCGTATTCAACGACAACTTCTTCCGTCAGGCGGGCTGTCTGTTGGCGGTGGTGGCGGGCAGGTTGTGGTTTCAGGGCTGGGCGACAGCTCTTTTCGCCCTGCCTTACCTTCTGGTTGCAGCTCCGGCAGGCTGGATGGCGGACCGGTTTCGCAAACGTCACATCGTTATCTTGGCCAAGGTGCTGGAGCTGGCCGCCATGCTCTGCGGCGCGGTTGCTATCTGTATGAGCAACTGGACTCTGATGCTTGCCATGGTCGGCCTGATGGGACTGCAATCCTCACTCTTCAACCCCTCCCTGAACGGCTCCATACCGGAGCTCTATCCCGCCAGTTACGTCATCACGGCCAATGCCAGGCTGAAGATGGCCACCACTGGCGCCATCCTGCTAGGTTTCGCGCTGGCTGGGGTTGCGCTGAGCCAAAAGGGCGCTATTTTGGGCGTGTCTCGGGGACAGTTTCTGGTCGCCGGTGGGGTGGTTGTGATGGCCCTGCTGGGCTTTCTGAGCAGTTTCGGCGTACCCCGGCGCCAGGCCGCGGCGCCAGGTGCGAAGTTTCCCCGGTCGGGTCCCCTTAACTCACTGGTGGAGCTCTGGCACATCCGTAAGGACCGGCTGCTGGCCCTGGCAATCGGCGCCAACGTGTTCGTGTTCTTCGTGGGCCAGGTGCAGATTCTGGTCATCAACGTGCTGGGGGTTGAACAATTCGGCCTCACCAAGACAGTGATAAGCGGGCTGCTCTTCGCTGAGTTGTTCGGGCTTGCTATGGGAGGCCTGCTGAGCAGCAGGATTGCGCGAGGTCGCTACTGGTACCGAGTGCTGTCACCGGCGGCGCTGGGGATGGCGGTGGTCATGGGCGGTGTCGCACATGTGACCTTACTGCCTGACTCCTGGCAAGTTGGAGCTCTCTTCCTACTGTTGGGAGTGACTGGCCTGCTGGGCGGCATGATGCTTATCCCCTGCGATGCTTTCATCCAGGTTCGCCCGGCGCCGGAAAGGAAGGGCACCGTGATTGCGGCGGGCAGCTTTGCGGTCTTCAGCGGCATCTTGCTCTCCGGGCCGGTGGCGGTGGGGCTATTGACCTGGCTCGAACCCACCATGTGTTTCGCCTTGCTGGCGGCCCTGGCGCTGTTGGTGGGCCTGGGGCTGGCGCTCCTGCTGCCTGTGAGGCCGGGCAACCCCATAGACATGCTTGTCCTTGGTCTGGCGCGGCTGCTGCTCTGGCTGCGCTACCGGATTAAGGTGATTGGACTGGACCAGGTAGCTGCGCAGGGCACGCGGGGCATACTCTTTTTGCCCAACCACCCAGCTCTCATCGACCCTCCCATCATGCTTGCCACGCTCTGCGGGCGCTTTGCCCCCCGGACCTGGGCGGACCAGGACCAGATAGACCGGCCCATCATCAGGACACTGGCCCGGCGCTTTCGCGTGCGAGCTGTGCCGGGCGTCAGCCGTCATGGCGCGGATTCCCGGGACAGCGTCGCGAAGGCGCTCCAGACCTGTGTCGAAGACCTGCGTAATGGCGATTGCGTGCTACTCTACCCAGCGGGGCGCACCTACAAGACTCATCTGGAAGACCTGCGGGGTAACACTGCCGTCCATACCATCCTGCGGCAGTTTCCGGATGTGCGCATCGTGCTGGCCCGCACCCGGGGATTGTGGGGAAGCCGCTTCAGTTGGGCCAGCGGTCAGGCTCCCAGGGTCGGTGAAACACTCAAGAAGGGCGCCGTCAGCCTGGTCTTGAGCGGCATTTTCTTTGCCCCCCGCCGACAGGTGACGATTGAGTTCGTAGAGCCGGACGACCTGCCTCGCACTGCCGACCGTGAAACGCTGAACCACTACCTGGAGAACTTCTACAACCAGGCAGCCCTGCCCAGTACCTACGTGCCTTACACCCGGTGGGAGAAGGGCGGCGCGCGCGCACTTCCCGACCCCTTTATCGGCGCCCACCCAGGCGATGTGCAATTGGTGCCTGAGGCCACCGGAGAGGTCGTAATTAAGCATCTTCGAGATGTGGCCGGTGTAAAAGAGATAAGAGACGAGCACCACCTGGCCCGTGACCTGGGCCTGGACAGCCTGGCTCGGACGGAGCTGGTCGTCTGGCTAGGAAAGGAGTTCGGCTTTCCCCAGGGCACTTCCGACACGCTCTTGACGGTAGCTGACGTGCTGCTGGCGGCATGTGGCGAGACTGTGGCGGCGGAACTGGCGGAATTGAAGCCAGTCTCGGCAAAGTGGTTCAGGCGAGGCAGGCAGGAGCGGCGCCTGACACTGGCTGAGGGTAACACGGTTACGGAAGCATTCTTGAGCGCGGCGCGGCGCGCGCCGGGCCGCGCGGTCATTGCGGACCAGACGGCGGGGGTCAAGACTTACCGGGACATTATCACTGCCGTCCTGGTTCTGAAGCCGGAGATTGAGAAGCTCTCGGCTGAGCGGGTGGGCATCATGCTGCCTGCTTCGGTGGTGGCAGACATTGTCTATCTGGCCACGCTCTTTGCGGGCAAGACGCCCGTGATGGTGAATTGGACGGTGGGCCCGCGTAACGTGGTGCACTCACTTGAGCTGGTGGGCGTGAAGCACATTCTCACGGCCAAGCGACTGGTAAAACGGATTGCGTCACAGGGCACCGACCTGTCCGCACTTTCGGACCGCTTTGTGTTTCTGGAAGAACTGGGCAAGAGCATCTCGCTGCCCAAGAAGCTGGCTGCCTGGGTGCGGGCGCGATTGAGCTGGCAGTCGCTGGAGATGGTGAAGGTTCCTGAGACGGCTGTCATCCTTTTCACCAGTGGCTCGGAGAGCCTGCCCAAGGCTGTACCCCTGACCCATGCCAACGTGCTCACCAACGTGAGCGACGTTTGCCAGGTGCTGACCTTCGGTGAGAACGACAGTATGATAGGCATCCTGCCTCCCTTCCACTCATTCGGGCTGACGGGCACGGTGCTCATGGCGCTCTGCGCCGGTGTACCCACCGTGTATCATCCAGACCCCACGGAGGCGGGGATGCTGGCGCGCCTCATCGAGGCCTACCAGGTGAGCCTGCTGGTGGGTACGCCAACCTTCCTGATGGGCATCGTGCGGGCCTCCACCAGCGAACGGCTGGCCACCCTGCGGCTGGCCATCACCGGTGCTGAGAAGTGCTCCGCGCGTGTCTATGAGGCGCTGGCCAGACGCTCTCCGCAAATGGTGATTCTGGAAGGTTACGGCGTGACCGAATGCGCTCCCATTATTTCCGTCAATAACGAGGACGACGCCCGTAGAGGTACCATCGGCAAGGTACTGCCTTCGCTGACATACGCTATCGTGGACGTGGATAGCGGCAAGAGGGTGGGCCGGCATGAGCAGGGGATGCTCCTGGTGCGGGGGCCGAGCGTGTTTGATGGCTATCTCGGCTCCGAGGGTGAATCACCCTTCATTGAGTTCGCTGGACGGGAATGGTACCGCACCGGTGACCTGGTGAGCGAGGACGAGACAGGTGTGCTCACCTTCCACGGTCGGCTGAAGCGCTTCGCCAAGCTGGGCGGCGAGATGATTTCACTGCCCGCTATCGAGGCGGTGCTGGAGGAGCATTACACGGCGGCGGAGGACGAGGGACCGGTGATTGCGGTGGAGGTAACGCCTGACGAGGAACATCCGGAGATTGTGCTCTTCACCACCTGTGACATCGACCGTGAGACCGTCAACGAGCAGATACGGGAGGCAGGTCTTTCCGCGCTACACAACATCCGGCGTGTCATCCAGGTGGAGGAGATTCCGGTCCTGGGTACGGGTAAGACAGACTACCGTGCCCTGCGGTATAGCCTTGCAAAGGACGGGCCGTAATCTCGTTAGTTGCGAGATTCCTTGACTCCTGTACGTAAGACATTCAGGGCGGGCTACCAGCGCATGAACATCACACCGCCCACAATGAGTACCAAGCCGACAAGTTTCTGGGGAGTGAATTTTTCGCCCAGCACCAGCACCGCGCCGATAAAGGTGAAGACCGGAAAACACGCTGCGACGGGGGTCAGTCGCGAGGCCTCGCCGACCTTGAGGGCGGAGAAGTAAATCAACTGCCCCGCAAAAGAAGCGAGCAGCCCTTCCAGCGCCAGACAGGTGACGGTGCGTGCGGTCAATTCACCAAATACACCCATCTGCCCTCGTACCAGCACCATGAGCAGCACCGCGCCGCTGGCAAAGAACGTGCGCACGGCAAGTCCCGTCAGTGGGTCAGCCTTCTCCAGGCCTGCCTTGCCGAACAACGGTGCCAGCCCCCAGCAGAATGCGGCGGCCAGCGCCAATGTTACCGGACTCATTTTCAACATGGACATCCTCCTTGTCGGGACCTCCTGAATAACGACGGCGCCGGGAAACAGAAGCGCCAGGTCTTGGTGTTGGTGGTCTTTCAGACCCTGTGGGAAGATTAGCGGCAAGCCTGTTCCCTGTCAAGGCCGTGTTTCAGGGGAGCCGACTCCTGTGGTTCATTTTGTGGAGGCAAGAATTTCCCTGTCAACGTTGACAGGCAGGGTATAATGACCCGAGTCGATTCGGGATAACCATTGGGGATTTCTTCACGACACTGACAGCCATGTATCTTGCAGCAGGAGCTTTTCGACCGAAAGAAAGCGCGTGGTGGTGGCGAGAGCACTCACAGACAATGCACAATTAGCGCTGGATACCATCCTGCAGAAGCCCACTCAGGGCATCCCCTCCTGGAACGTCCACATCATGGCGCACTCGCAGATTGAGCGGATTGCTGGCGCCCAGCCCGGGGATTACAGGAAAGACCCGCATAAGGTCTATGTTGCCTGCCAGCGTGCCATCGGCACCTGCCTCATAGACCAATTCATACCGGAAAACCCCCTCACCATGGGAGATGAGGGCTTCGAGGGTACTGAAAAAGGTGCCACCACCGGCGCTGAAAGGCTCGTGCTCGATGGTATGGTCATCGACTCCCCTGAAGCGGTGGTGGCGCACATGGAAAGTTTCGTTTTCCCGGAGATTCAGGAGAAAATGGCCACCTTCGATGAGGATGCGCGGGTCAGCCAAATCATTGAGAAGGAGCGTGCCATCCAGGAGGAGATAGGGCCCCAAATATTGAAGAGTGGATATGCCTTCATCAACTTCCCCACCTTCTCCTACGGTCTCTATGGATACCAGAACTACTTTGCCGCCTACATCCTTTACCCGGAAGTGCTGGAGAGGCATTTCTCCTTGCAGGCGGACCTTGCGCTGCTCCACAACCGTGCCGCCGCCCGCGCTTACCTCGAGGGTGAGCTGCCTCCACTCTATCGTCTTGACCATGACATGGCAGATTCGAGAGGCACGTTGGTTAATGTTAAATCCCTCGACAAAATCTGGTTCCCCCATTTTGCCCGCTGTCTGGAACCCATGCTTGGAACCGCCGTGCGCATGATTTGGCACTGTGACGGGAACCTCATGGAGATGGTGCCCCGCCTTCTGGAGGTAGGCATTCGGGGCTTTCAGGGATTCCAGTACGAAGCTGGCATGGACTACGAAGAGATATGTCGCATGAAAGCCAGGGATGGTTCGGGCCTGGTCATCGTTGCGGGCGTTTCCGTAACCCGCACCCTCCCGCTGGGGACGCCTGAGGACGTGAGAGACCAGATTACCTGGCTGGTAGAGAAGGGCCCACCTGTGGGGATGTTCCTGGGCGGTTCCAGCTCCGTGGCACCGGGGGTGCCCTGGGAGAATATCCGCGCCCTCATAGAGGGCTTCCAGTATTACCGAACGCATGGTCACTCTTGACACAAGCAGCCAGGGAAAGCAGAATGCTCCTTTCAAGGTGTGCGGGAGATAGCAGGAAGTTCAATAGGTTACTTTTGTGAGGGGAGGTATGTGGTGGTGCAGTTGAGGAAGTTTTCGGGGTTGTTGATGGGTTTTGTACTGGTGCTAAGTGTGGCACTCCCGGCCTGGTCGGCGGAGGTGGAGATTGTCAAGCTCACCGTTGAGGAGGAAAGTGGCGTTGACCGCGTGAGCGAACCGATTACTATGGGTGTGCCTTTGCCTCAAGGCAAGGTGGATAATGCAGCTCGTCTGGAACTCCTCGATGCGGCCGGCAAAAAGATTCCCTGCCAAATTAGAGAAGTTGCCAGGTGGCTGGATGGAAAGAGTGTGAAGTGGGTTCATCTGACCTGGCTCCAGTCGCTGCAGGCAGGTGAGAAAACACAGGTGAAAGTGGTCCTCCGTGACACACCTGCTGCCCCGCAAAAGACATCCCTCCAGGCAGTCGAAAGGGACAACATCGTCACCGTCGAGACCGGCTTCGTGAAGTTCGTTGTGCGTGGTTCAAAGTTCAACGGGTTCGATGCAGGCTGGTTCGACCCCACCGGGCGGAATCAGTTTAACGATGCTAACCAGGTAATCGCGGCAGCGGGCAACGTGACCGCAGGGAGCTCGGTGAAAAGCGAAGGCAAGACCTATCTTTCCACGGCAGACGCCGAGGGTGAGGTCGTTATCGAGGAGCAGGGCACCCGACGGGTGGTGGTCAAAGCGACCGGGCGTCACCTGGCAGAATCCGGGAAGATGTTCGACTACATCGTGCGCTTCTATGCCTATGCGGATTCGCCTATCGTGCGCGTGAGCCACACCTTCGTCGCTGCTCAAGGAACGAAAGTTGCCGACATGGACTTTATGGAGGCCCTGAACTTCGACATCCTGACTCGCCTGGCAGGTGGCAAGGTCACGGTTGGCACGGAGGCGGAGCCGGTGTCGGCAGAAGCAGCAGCGCAAATCCTTCAGGATACCAGCGACAGTTTCAGGGTCAGCGCCGGTGACCGGGTGCTTGCTGGCGGAAAAGGGAAGTCCACCAAGCCGCTTTCCACCGGTTGGCTTGACCTGTCCCGGGGCAACTTGGGCCTGGCAGTAGGTGTGAAGTGGTTCTGGCAGATGTATCCCAAGAGTCTAGCGGTTGCCAGTGATGGCAGCATCCGTGTGGGTCTTTACCCGGAGGGGTCGGAGCCGTTTGAGGTCTATATGGGTCAATCTCGCACCCACTATCTGACCTTCCTCTTCCACGATGGCAAGGCAAAGCCGCAAGCCTTGAATGCGGTGTTCGCTGCCGGCCAGCGTCCCTTGAGAGCCTGGGCACCACCGAAGTATTACTGTCGCGACACCCATTGCTTCGGCTATGTGGTGGAGGACGACCCGCAGCTCTTCGGGGAGGATTGGCCCAAGGTTCAGGAGCACAACCGCATCATCAAGGCCTCGCTCGAGGGCTTGCTCAAGGTCATCGACGGGCATACCTACGGCGCTATCACCCGCGACAGCTACGGGCTCTATGCCTGGGGTGACCGCTATCACTGGTCCTGGGGTAGTTGGAAGAACTCCCCGCGCCAGACCCTGAACTGGAAGATGTCCTGGGCAGGCAACTACTATGACCATCCCCATTCCATGATGATGCAGTTCATGAGGACCGGGGATAAGCTCTTCCTGGAGCGCTACTGGCCCAATGCCATCCAGATAGGGGATGTGCACACGGTTAACTATCACCCCAACTCGGAACTCATTGGCGCCTGCCGCTACTGTCCGCCCCGGAACTTCGTTGCTATGGATGACGGCAGCCCCTACCTCAGCATCGAATACAACCATTACAAAACCCAATCGGTCTTCGCCCATTACTATCTCACCGGCGACCTGCGCAGTCTGGAGCACTGCCGTATGCTGGCTAATGTGGCTTACGCCAATCACCGGGCAGATACGGGTTGGGCCGCGCGAGGTGTAGGCCACCACATAACCGGGCTATGGAACGCTTATGAGCTTTGGCGAGAGCCGAAGTACCTGGAACGCATGAAGGATATGGCCTACCGTGCCATGGCGCAGTTCAAGCGAGGCGGGTACGAGAAGGGCGGCCTCTTCATGTGGGGCATTGCCAACGAGGGACTGTGCTACTACTACTGGGTGACGGGTGACCCCCAGGTGATTCACGTCCTGAGGTCTGGTATTGAGCGCATGGGGGACCGTGCTGCGGGCAACGCAAACCTGGGGCTCGGATTGGCGATGATGTATCGGGTCACCGGTGAAAAGAAGTATGCGGACCTGGCCTGGCAGGCCATCGCCCGGAAGAAGGTTACGACACGCGTGCACGACGGCGGCATCGTCTTCCGCAACACCCACTTCGCTCTGTTCTTCCTGTCCGAGGCAAGTAAGAACTGGACCCCGGTGGGCGGCCAGACGGCGCTGGATGCTGCCACGAAGGTCATTGGTAAGGGGCCGGGCATTCCCGTCCCCACCACCGCGGCACCGGTCACGGTTGATGGGCGTCTTGATGATGCGGCCTGGTCGCAGGCAGTGCAGATGGGAGACTTTGTCAGCACCAGTGGCAAGAAGGCGCCGGTGCAATCGAAAGTCATGGTTGCCTACGATAAGCAGTGCCTCTACCTGGCTTTCGTTGGCGATGAGCCTAATACGGCCAGGCTCAAGATAACTGCCACTGAACGCGATGGTAACGTGTTTCAGGACGACAGCATCGAGGTCTATATCGACCCCGCCAACCAGAAAGGTCGTGAGTTCATCGGGCTCTTTTTGAACGCGGGTAATGTGCAGTATGACCGCAACCGCAGCCAGGCTGGCGCCTGGAATGGCAAGTGGGATTCCGCAGTCAGTATTAACGACGGCGAATCGTGGGTGGTGGAGCTTGCCATCCCCTGGCAGACGTTGGGCGTAACGCCCGAGATGGGACACAAGTTCGGTCTGATGATCGCCCGCAGCCACCATGCCGGACGTACCCGGGCGAACCTGTCCTTCCTGGCTGACTGCTTCGGTGATGCCAAGAGCACTGCCAGCTATCCGGTGTTGGTTCTCCAGTAGTACATAGGCTGGTCTAAATCGCTCGAGGAATGCGCATGTTGAGACGAGGCGGTGCTTTTCTGGCCGTGGCGCTGGTGATGCTGCCGGGTGCCAGGGCCTGCGCCATCCCCCGCATCAAGGCCTGGGAACTGCCCGAGAAAGGAGCAGCCGCGCCATCCAATCGGGAGGGCTGGTAACTCCTTTCTATCTGCCGCGGCGGACGGCTCAGCGTCGTGTAGTCCGGAACCGCAAGCCCCAACGGCTCAAGCAACGCTTCAAGAACCCCCTCACAACCGCGCAGCGGAAGAC
>SDBU01001911.1_pt1 | contig 28706 bp, 18 predicted proteins | sample 2277071 | NCBI WGS metagenome assembly SDBU01 (sample SAMN10397929, study PRJNA504765) | marine sediment metagenome | isolation source: marine sediment core GS08_GC12, 126 cmbsf | place: Arctic Ocean: Gakkel Ridge, Loki's castle | collected 2008 | reverse complement strand
GGTTGTAGTCGTGCGTGATGAACTCGTAGTTGAGCGTCCCCCAGGCGTGGCTGGACTGAATCGCGTTGAAGTCGAGCCAGTCGGCGTCGTGGAACCAGAACGAAGAGGAGTAATTGATCACGCCCGGCGCAGGGCCGGGGCCGTGGTAAGAGACCAGATGGTCGCCCGCGCTCCCCTCCTTGAGGCCCCCGGCCATAGCAGTCCAGATCGCCTCGTGCCCGTCGGGCGTTCGGTCGCCGCCCATGAACCAGATGACGGCGTTCTGCCGGTAGCGACTGCCCATGAACTTGCCGAAGGCGAACGCATTGGACTCGGTGAAGACCTGCTCGTCCAGCGAGCCCTTGCGAACGTGCTGCCCGGAGTTTGTCACGATGCCCATGACCAGGCCCAGCTCGTTCGCGCGGTTGATGATGTAGTCCGTGTTCTCGAAGAACGCCTCGTTGGGCCGGGCGGGGTCGCCGTCCACGAGCGTCAGGTCCCCGTAGAGGTTGTGCGACTTGAGCCCGCGCAACATGTAGGCCTGGATGACGGTGAAGCCCTTGGCGATGCGGTTCTTGAAATAGACGTCCACTTCCTCATGGTTGAGGCGTTTGAACAACTCCCAGGCGGTGTCGCCGAGGTAGAAGAACGGTCTGCCTTCCGCCGTGACGAGGTACCGGCCGTTGGGGCTGACTTCCAGTCGCATGCCCTTGACGGAGTCGGACGGCGGGAAAAGGGGGTCCACAGGCTTAGTGAAGGGCGTCGGCATGGCAACTTCTCCTCTTAGTCTGGTGGCCATCATGCTCGTAGGGGCGACCCGCTGTTGTAGGGGCACGGCGCGCCGTGCCCTACTCGCCCACGTCTATGACGAATTGCTGGGTTGCGCTGCCCACCCTCTCGGTGGTGACGCTGAGGACCCTCTCCTGTCCCCAACTGAGGCGGCGCTCGTCCAGTTGGCGCACCTCCCTGTCGATGGTGGCGCTCACAACCACCTCTGCCCTTCCGGCAGCGTCCGGTGTGCCTGAAAGCAAGCCCGTTGCCTCGTCGATCTTGAGCCACTGTGGCGCGCGCTCAAGGGCGAACTTCGGCTTCTCGACGTCCCAGAAGCTCATGGCCAACCCGCTCCGGCACCTCAGGTCGCCCAGGGAGCGGATGGCCGAGACCTGGCAGCCGTACTCCTTGCCGACCTGGGCTTTCAGCGCCGGTTCGCTGTAAATGAAGGCCCTGGGAGCGGCGGCGTAGTCCGAGGACCAGCTTCGCTTGCCGTGCTCGTCCACCGCGACCACGCGATAGAAGGCCTTGTTGGCGTTGGGCAGCTCGAGCCCCGCGCCTACGACAGCCAGCTCCGCGGCCGGCGTCTCGGCCACGAAGTTGGCGGGGAACGGGGTGGGCAGCTTCTCCTTCCGGTTGCCGACGTTGACCGCATAAGGCTCATCGCTGACCGAGAAGCCCTTTTCATCGCTTCCGTAAACGCGGTACTTGACCGGACGCCGGCCCACGGGGTTGGGCCTCCAGCGAAGGGTTCCGCTGCCGCGCTCCTGGTCGAACTCCAGGGCCACGTCCACCGGCGGGGTCGGCCCGCGCGGCCTGAAGCTCCACGTCTTGCTCCACGAGCCCCACACGCCCTCGTCATCCTTGGCCCGCACCCGCCAGTAGTATTGCCGATCCGGTGTCACCATGCCGACATAGGGCAGGGCGTACTGCGCCTTGCCCTGGTCGGGCGTCTTCGAGATTAACTTGCGGAAGTTCGTGGACAGAGGCCACCTCATGTCCGGCCGGTCAGAGAGCTGGAAGTGGTAGTCTGCGATCTTGTCGGCGTCGGGGTCCGCCGGAGGCGCCCACTGGAATACGACGTCCGTGCCGTCGGTCTCGCCGCCATCGGCCGGGGACACGGGGGCCGGCGGCGCTTCCGGTGGCCTGGAGGCCGACCGTTCGACCCATGCATGGGTGATGCGCACCCTCCGGTCGCCGGGGGACTGGTCGGTGTAAGCGAGGGCGTTCTGGCCGACGGCCATTCCCGGCAGGGAGGGCATGGCCATCTGCAGATCGTTGACGACGCCCAGGCGCTTGAGCCGGGCCTCGCCGGACAGTTCGCACTTGAGCTGGTACTGGTAACGCGCGGGCCCGGTTGGCGGGAACAGGTTGTCCAGGCCCTCGGCCACCGGCTGCCAGGCCTTGCCGTCCCAGGAGAGCGCGAATCGTGCCCCGCTGCCCTCTACCTCAAGCCTGCCCCCGACGATGACATACGGGCTGCGCATCGTCCAGACGATGGTGCCGGTCTTGCCGACCTCGGCCGCAAGGCCGTCGCCCGTCGTCCGGACGGCCTCGACAGCATCCGCACCCTTTCGCCACGTGTCCTTTGTGAAGTCCGGGCCATACTCCCACAGGCCGTTGCTGACCGTGTCAGGATGTCTGGGGGGGCTCTTCCCGTGATACTTGATCGGATCCAGGTGACCCCAGCGCCACGTGAGGGCCTCGTTGGGCCGCAAGACCATGTCCATGGTGGGGGTTCCTACGCAGTCGCGGTCCCCCCCCGTGTCACCCTCGTAGATGTACAGGGAGGCCTCCCACTCGTCCTGGCTCCGGCGGTTGGGGTGGCGGATCCCGTGGGTGTGGGAACGTTTGATCAGGTCGTGGTCGCGCACCAGTTCCTGCTCGCTGGCGACGGTCTCGTTGTCCCGCAGAAGGTACATGGAGTGCATGTCGCCGTCCATCAGGTTCCAGCGGCCGTCGTAGAAGACCTGGGTGATACAGTGCCCCATGAGCCTGGCAGGGCGCACTTTGAGGCCGGCCCTCTTCCACAGCCCGGCCATGCAGTTGGCGTCATCGCCGCACGTGTTGTATCCGTAGACGTTGAAGACCTTCACGGGGGTCTTGACCTCGCTGTCTCCGCTGGTGAAGTGATAGCGATGCATGATCTCCTGGTACCAGAGCGCGATGGCCTTCTCCTTGTCGCTCATGCCCGGCTCGATGGCCGCCGCCACGACTTCTTCAGTGGTGCGGAAGTTGTTGCGGCCGTTGGACAGCCAGGGGTTGATCACGTCGGTCTCGCCCACATTCTCCATTCGCACCGCCCGGTTGGACTCCCAGGTCTGCGTCCATGCCTCATACACTCCAATGGGCGATATGCAGTTCCGGCCGTCCATGGTGCCGCCCTGCGTGACGGTGTACTCGTGCCGCGCGGTGGACGTCTCTTCCGTGTGACGCCTGGCCACGTCCGTCGGGTGCGTGTTGGACGCCCAGGGCTCCAGCCCCTTGCCCTCGCTGCTTTGCGCTTCGCTCATGCTGTGCTCCCCACCGAAGATCAAAAAGCCCACGGCCACAGCCCAAAGCCACCAATGTGCACTCATAGGTATCTCCCCGCTGCCAGTTTGCCAGGCACTTCGATGACCAGACGTCGCATACGGTATATCGTGGTATCTCGCGAATCAACGGAATCGGCCGGGAACTCGGGGTCCTTAACGCGCCTGAGGGTCCCCGTAGCGGGCTCGGTCGGGGTCGGCGCCTACTGCTGGGGGCTGCCGGCGTAGACGTGGTAAAGCTGGTTGGCGATGTCCAACACCTCGTTACCGACGTGCTGCAGGCGTTGGACCGCGCGCACCAGGCCCGTGCCGAGATGAACGGGGACGCGGCCGTTCAGCATCGCATCGCCAAGCTCGTCCACGGCCTTGGCATCCAGGGACGCCAGTTCGCGAGAGACAAGGTGCAGGCCGGCCGCCTCCTCGGCGTTGTGGTTGACGAGCGCTTCGATGACGTCGCCGAGCATGCTCTGCGTCAGCTCGATCATGCTGGCAACGGGTGCAAGGGAGCCGGCGTCCGGCAGGGATTCCAGTTCGAACGACCGGATGATCTCGCCGATGTGGAGGGATTGGTCAGCCGTCCGCTTCAGGGCCGAGGCGATCTTGATGGCGGCCGACACGAAGCGGACCTGGTCCGCCTTCAGCTTGCGGTTGCACAGCAGATCAAGACATAGCTTGTCTATCTTGAGCCACGACTCGTGAGCCCTGTAGTCTTCTTCACGGAGTTCGGTCTCCGCACCCCAGTCCTTCTCCATGAGGGCCACCACAGAGTCGGCAAACAGCGACTCGACCATATTGCCCATCTCGATGAGCTGGCGCTCCAGTTCGTCCAGCTCCTTCTGCGTTTCTTGCCTGTCCGTTCCCTTGTCGCCCATGGCGGCCGGATTCTAAGGCAAGGACAGCGCCGAATCAAGCAGGGCCGGTGACCCCTGGGAAGGGGGGCCTTTTTGATTTCCCGCGCCCAGCGCCGTATAATTGGCTCTTTGGGACCTTTCTGACTTCTTGCCCTTCGGGGCTCGTCCCTCCCTACTGAAGTGGGTGGAAACCCGGACGTGGACCACACACCATCTTTCGGCACGAGGCGGCGTCGCACGCGCTCCGTGCGCGTGGGCGACGTTACGATCGGGGCTCGCGCGCCGGTCAGCGTTCAATCCATGACCAAGACCCACACCGAGGACGTGGACGCTACGCTGGCCCAGATCGTCGAGCTTGCTGGACTGGGGTGCGACATCATCCGGTGCGCGGTGCCGAACCGTAAGGCTGCCCGCGCGCTGCCGCGCATCACGGCCGCGTCGCCGATTCCCGTCATCGCCGACATCCATTTCGACCATAACCTGGCCCTGCTGGCCATTGACGCCGGAGCGGACGGGGTGAGGATAAACCCCGGCAACATGCGCAACCGGGAGGGCCTCAAGAAGGTATACCGTGCCGCCTCTGAGGCGGGCATCAAGGTGCGAATCGGTGTGAATTCGGGTTCGATCCGTCCCCGCAAGGGGCTGGAGGTGAGGCCGGAGGCCCAACATGAGGAGATGGCCGGCCTGATGGTCCGCGAAGCCCTGGCCTATGCCGAGGCGGCCGAGAAGGAAGGCCTGCGAGACATCGTTCTGAGCCTGAAGGGCAGCGACGTCCTGACGACCATCGCCGCCTACCGAGCTGCGGCGGGGCGGTGCGACTATCCGTTCCACCTGGGCGTCACGGCGGCTGGGCCGCCGAACATCAGCATCGTCAAGAGCGCCATCGGCATCGGCACGCTGCTGGCCGAAGGCATCGGGGATACGATAAGGGTCTCGATGACGGGCCCGCCGCAAGAGGAGGTCAGAGCGGGGATTGCGATGCTGGAGGCCCTCCGACTGCGCGCTCCCGTTGGCCCTCAGATCATCTCCTGTCCCACGTGTGCGCGATGCGAGGTGGACCTGAGCGCGCTTGTGGAGGAAGTGGGCCGGCGGGTCCAGGGGCTGTCCAGCCCCGTGAGAATAGCCGTTATGGGATGCGTGGTGAACGGGCCGGGAGAGGCGGCGGAAGCGGATGTGGGCATCGCCGGCGGGAAGGATTTCGGCTACCTGTTCCGCCTGGGGAAGAAAGTGAGGAAGGTGGGCGCTTCGCAACTGGCCGACGCGCTTATTGCCGAGATTGAGAAGCTGCCGTCTGGCGGCGACGGATCGCAGGAGTGAAACATGGCAGGACGGGCCCGCAAGAACGTGGTTGTGCTGGGCAGCACCGGCTCGGTCGGCATGCAGACGTTGGACGTGCTGCGCAGCATGCCGGACAACTTCCGCGTCGTGGGGCTCTCGGCTTACTCGCGCTGGGAAGCGCTGGCCCGCCAGATCGAGGAATTCCGGCCCGAGGCCGCCGCAGTGGGCGATGAGGAGGCGGTCGCGAAGCTTGCGGACGCGCTGGATGGCGGGGACGTGGAACTGCTGTGCGGATCCGATGGGCTGTGTCGGCTGGCGTCCTGGGAGGGGGCCGACGTGGTGGTCAGCGCCGTGAGCGGCGCGGCGGGCCTGCCGGCGGCTGCAGCCGCCCTTCGCAGCGGCAAGACGCTCGCCCTGGCCAATAAGGAGGCCATTGTCATGGGCGGGCCGCTGCTGGTGGAGATGGCCGGCGAGAACGGCGGGGCCATCATCCCCGTGGACAGCGAGCACAGCGCCGTCTTCCAGCTCCTTCGCAGCGTTGAGCCCGAGGAGGTAAAACGGGTCATTCTGACGGCCAGCGGCGGGCCGTTCTACGGCAGGAGCCAGGACCAGATGGCGACCGTCACGCCTGAGGACGCGCTGCATCATCCCATCTGGCAGATGGGAAGGAAGATCACCATTGACAGCGCGACGCTGATGAACAAGGCCCTGGAAGTGATCGAGGCGCGGTGGCTCTTCTCCCTCAGCCCGGACATGATAGACGTGGTCATACATCCGCAGTCCATCATCCATTGCATGATTGAGCTGGTGGACGGGGCGGTCCTGGCGCACATGGGGGTGCCGGACATGCACCTTCCCATCCAATACGCGCTGGGCTACCCGGCCAGGTTGCCGGGGTCGGCGGCAGGGCTCGATCTGACCGGCGTATCCAGGCTGGAGTTCGACGAACCGGACCTGGAGGCCTTTCCGGCGCTGTCGCTCGGCTACCGGGTGGCCAGGGCGGGAGGAACCAGCGGGGCGGTTCTGAACGCTGCCAACGAGACGGCCGTGGATGCGTTCCTCCAGGGGAGGATACGCTTTGTTGACATCGTCACGGTGGTCGAGATGGTGCTTGACAGGCATGAGGTCGCAATGGATATGACGCTCGAGGCGGCAATGGCCGCCGACCAGTGGGCGCGGAAGGAGGCAAATCGTTGCTTGGCGCTGCTATAAACGGTGTCGTGGTCGTCCTGGGCGTGGGTCTGATTATCCTGGTTCACGAACTGGGCCACTTCTTCGCAGCCAAGGCCGTGGGCATGCGCGTGGAGGTCTTCGCCATCGGGTTTTGGAAGAAGATCGTCAGTGTGACGGTGGGGGAGACCGAATACAGGCTGGCTGTGATCCCTCTGGGGGGGATGGTGAAGGTGGCGGGCGAGTCTCCTGATGAGGGGGGCGGCGAGCCCTATGAGTTCTGGTCGAAAAGCCTCAGCCAGCGGGCGCTCTTCATCGTGGGCGGGGTGGTGATGAACGTGGTCTTCGCCCTTCTGCTGTTCATCGCCGCCTTCGCCATAGGCGTTCCCTTCATGGTGGCCGAGGTGGGGACCACCACGCCCGGCAAGCCGGCCTGGGAGGGGGGCCTCAAGCCTGGCGACAAGATTGTGGCCATCGGGGGCAAGGTTGATCCTGTCTTTGAAGACGTGACACGTGCCGTGGCCCTGGGTGGCTCGGGGGACGTGGTCTTCGAGGTGGATCGCGCGGGGAGTCATCTGACTTTCAGCTTGACACCCGTTTACGACGAACGAGCCGGCGTGAAGGTTGTCGGAATCCGGCCGCCGACGGAACCGGTGGTGACGGGTCTGGCCAAGGTCGGCGGCGAAGAGGGCCGCTGTCCCGCTGAGGAGGCAGGCATCGAGATCGGCGACCGCATCCTCGCCCTTAACGGCAAGAGGATCGAGACCGCATCCGACCTGTTGCTGGAGTTGGCGAAATACCCCCACGACGAAGTCGAGGTGCTGGTGGAGCGCGACGAGCAGCAGATCCCGTTGCGGGTCCTCACCGAGCCTGCGCCCCACTACATGATCGGCATTGCGGGGATGAGCAGCACGATCGAGTCCCTGGAGGGCGGTGGCGTGGCGCAACGGCTGGGGCTTCGGGTCGGGGACCGGATAGCGGCCGTCAACGGTCGCCCGGTCGAGAGCGCGGTGAAGATCAAGTTGCTCGTTCGAGAGGCGCTTGGCGACATTGCTCTGACCGTGGTGCGGGAGGGCCAGGAGATTGCCTTCACGCTCGCCGTCCCCGACTTCAGGGCGCTCGAAGAGTTCGTCTGGAGCGCGAAGTTCGAAGCGGGGGCCACCCTCACGCGGGTCAAGGAGGGGGGCCCGGCCTGGGATGCCGGCATGCGCCCGGGGGACACGATTGTCAGCAAGGCCGGGAAAGAGGTGAGCACCTGGCAAGAGGTGCTGCGGGCCGGGGGCAGGACCGGGCGCAAAGAGCACGAGATCCAATGGATCAGGGACGGCGAAGTCCTCACGGCACGGGTCACGGCCGTCAGCGATACCCATCTGTCCGGCGGGCACCTGGGCATCCTTATGCAACTGCAGAAAACGTCCCTGAGGCGCTACGGCGCGATCGGCGCGGTCAGGACCGGTTTTGTCAACCTCGTCAAGACTCCCTCCGACATCTTCCTGACCTTGAGGGGCTTTGCCCGCCGGGATGTGAGCCCCCGGCAGTTGGGCGGCATTGTGTTGATCGCTCAGGCGTCCTACTACGCCGCTCAGCGAGGAATAGGCATGTTCCTCTACATGATGGCCGTCATCAGCGGGGCGATTGCGTTCGTGAACATCTTGCCCATTCCTGTCCTGGACGGGGGACATCTCCTGTTTGTCGCGATCGAGAAGGTCCGGGGACGTCGCCCCAGCCAGAGGGTTCTGACCATCGCTCAGACGGTCGGTTTCGTGTTTCTGGTGCTGTTGGTATTCTACGCAACGCGCAACGACATCATGCGTCTGCTGGGCTGGTGAGCAATGGTGGAGCCCGGAAGCGAGAGGAGGGGCTGAAGGGCCGTGTGGAACTGGCGCTGCGGGCCCTTGGGAGTTGATTGCCGGCGCGCACTGCCATATACTGCTGGAGATCGCTGGGGGATTAGCTCAGCTGGGAGAGCGCGACAATGGCATTGTCGAGGTCACGGGTTCGATCCCCGTATCCTCCACCATCCCACCTGCGTTGGCCGGCTTGCTAGAAGCCGGCCTTTCTTTTTTCCTCCGTCCGGTTGTGGTGGTTTTGCAGGCTCGCGCTTTCTTCGGCGGAGCTGCATTTCCCTCGCGCGCTCCGTTTGAGCCGGGCCTGTGCCTAAACACTTTGCGCGGAACGACCTGTGGCGGTCGCCAGTGTGTAGAGGTGGGCCGGTCGGAGCGTTTAAAACGGTGACACGATTTCGGTGATTGGTAGTACTACGCCGGGGTTTTCTGGTGAGGCGCCGAGAATGCCTTTGCCGGCCTTCTGGGGCCTTCATCGTTTTGCGGAGTTGTGCGCAGTAGCGTTCTGAATACGTAAGTGGTTGACGCACAACACTCAACGTCGAGTAGGCGACGCGCGTAGAAAAGGCTGTGGTTCCCACGGGGTCAGGGCGCGAAAAAACTTGCGCGTTCATTACAGCAAATCTTGTTTTACAGAATCTGTTCGGCACCGGACACTTATAGATATGCGAGCGATCGGCAGTGAAGAAAAAGGCAAGAGAAGTTGTGGAAGAAGTGTTCGCATTGTTCTAAGATTTGCAATCTGTAGTGAGCTTGGGTTCGACAAGGAAAACGGAACGCGTTGAGATAGAAGGCGGCGGAGGGGGTGCCAGTCTTCAGTAGTTCGTACCCGCCTGCGGGCGGACGGTTGGGCGTTGCGCGTGACGGCCCCGGGGCCGTTGCACCGTGCCTGCGGTCCGTACCGTCTCAGCGCTTGCCGTTCCATCCGTAGTCTCACCCAGGCTCTCCTTGGCGTGTGTTTTCTGGAAGTGATTTCTTGTCGCTACGGGGAGGTTGTGTGTCCGCTGAACGGAGACCAGGGGCTGCCAAAGGAGGCGGACGGGCCACCGGGACTCAGGACGATGCTCTGTCCGAGTTCCTGCGCGACAACACGCAGTACGCGACGCGGGAGGAGTTCTGGCAGGCGGTTCAGCAGAGCATCAAGGACCGCCTGGGCCTTGAGCGCTACAGCATCTGGTTCCGGCAGACCGAACTGATGAGCGGCGATAGCAGACGCCTGGTGGTCGGCGTGCCGAACGTCATCATCCAGCAGTTCCTGACGCTCCGTTACGCAAGTGCAGTGGCGGACGCCGTGGGCGAGCTGCTGGGCCGCCCCATGGAAGTGGGCTTCGACGTGGCGCCGCGGCTGTTCCGGGAGATGAGGGCGCAGAGACGCGCGGAACTGCTGGAGGACGAGGCCGGCGCCGGACGGCTGGTCGCCCCCCGCGGCCCGCACCTCCAGCTACCCCCCGATTTGAGCTTCGACAGGCTCATCGTGACGCGCTCCAACAAGCTCCCTTTTGCCGCTGCCAAGGAACTGGCCGGTCAGGAAAATCCCCGCTTCCGTTTCCTGTATGTCTGCGGAGAATACGGACTTGGGAAGACCTCGCTGCTGCGTGCCATGTTCGCACTGGCCCGTGGACCCGAGCGGGGTCTCGAGCCGATGTACATCTCCGCCGAGCAGTGGTGCAACGAGTACTACCACGCCATTCAGAACCAGAGGACACACGCCTTCCGCAGCCGGTACCGTTCCTGCGACCTGCTGCTGCTGGATGACGTCCAGTTCGTGGAGGGCAAGTCGGGAGGGCAGACTGAGCTTCTTCACACCGTCAAGCACATACTGGGCAAGGGGGGACGCGTCGCCCTGAGCGGCACGCCGCACCCCGAGGAGCTCCAGGACATTCACCCGGCGTTGCGGGCGCTGCTCCACCGTGCGTTCCCTGCCGTCCTGGTAGTGCCGCAGGAAGCCGAGAACCTGGAAATCGTCAAAGAGCTGGTCCGGCGCCGGGGACTGGCTGCCACGGAGGACGTGCACCGGCTCATCGCGAGCACCTACGCGAAGAGCTTCACGAGGATGGAGTCCGCCATCTGTTGTCTGACGCTGTATGCCGGCGTGGAGGGGAGTGGCAGACTGCGCCTGCCCCAGGCGCTTGAGGCCCTGGCCGCCCTACAGCCGGTCATGGAGCGACCCGTGGGGCTCGTGCAGGTGAAAGAGGCGGTTGCCGAGATCCTCTCCGTGCGCGCCGAGCAGTTGACAGGCAGGTCCCGGTCGCGGTCGGTGTGCCGGGCGCGACAGATAGCCATGTATCTGGCCCGGAAGCTGACGGGCGCGTCCCTGACGGAGATCGGCCGGCACTTCGGGGGCCTCACCCACAGCACGGTCAAGCATGCCGTGGACAAGATAGCGTCGGAATCCAGCCGGGACCCTCAACTCGCAGCACTGCTCCAGCGCCTTCAGACGAAGCTCGGCGGCTCGTAATGTAGCGCAGCCGCCCCCTGGGCTCCATAGCTCCGTAGGAGCGACGGAGGCCCGGCTGCGGCGGATGGGGATGGCCCCAATTCACAATTGCCGTCACTGTGCGGTGGCCTCGACGTACCTCTGGTTCGCGAAACTCCAGTTGGCGACTTTGAGGAAACCGTCTACGTACTCGGCGCGGCGGTTCTGGTAGTCCAGGTAGTAGGCGTGCTCCCAGACGTCGCAGACCAGCAGGGGCACGACGCCCCAGACGGTGAGGTTCTGGTGCTTTTCAGCCTGGAGCACGAGCACTTTGCCGCCCATTGGCTCGTAAGCTGCCACGCCCCACCCGCTGCCCTCGACAGCCCGCGTGGCCGCCGCAAACTGTTGCAGAAAAGCCTCTTGCGACCCGAAGTCCCGTCGGACTGCGTCGGCCAGTGCTCCGTTCAGAGGGCTGCCGCCACCCGTCATGCTGCGCCAGTAGATGGTGTGCAACACGTGGCCGGAGCCGTGGAAGGCCAGGGCCCGACTCAGGTCTTTGATGGCGCCATAAGTGCCCGCCCGCCTGGCGACCGCGAGCTTGTCCAGCGTGGCGTTCAGGCCATTCACGTAGCCCTGATGGTGCTTGTCGTGGTGCAGCGTCAGGGTCTGCCTCCCCAGGAACGGCTCCAGGGCGTCGTACGCATACGGCAGCCGGGGCAGCGCGTATTTGCCGTCTCGGTCCGTGCTGCCGCTCAGTCTGCCTGCGGCGACTGCGACGCTGGCGCCAACCGCTCTCGTTCCCATAGCTGCGGCGGCCGTCCCGATCCCCAGAGCCTTCATAAAGCTTCGCCTATCCGTGCCGTCTTGCATGGCACTACCTCCTGATGTATAAGGAATCACTGAGCACGGCCGTGCGGCGGCCTGCCTCAACACGGCCGCGACCGCCTCGGGCGGCGAGCTGCTCTCACTGGGTTGTATGGCGTCGCGTCAGGCTTCCAGCTTCTCCAGCGGCTCCACGTTGCCGACGCCGAGCCCGGCTTCGCTCCCCGGAGCGCCCGCCCACCGCACTGCGTTTATAATGACGCGTTGGATCTCAGGGTTTTTGAAGATGGGGAAGGTCTCGTGCCCGGGGCGGAAGTAGAATATCTTGCCGCGGCCGCGGTAGTAGCAGAGCCCGCTGCGGAACACCTCTCCGCCGGCGAACCAGCTGATGAGAACCAGGTTGTCGGGCTGCGGCACGTCGAAGAACTCCCCGTACATCTCCGTGTGAGGCAGCTCGATGTAGTCACCTACGCCCCGGACGATGGGGTGGCCGGGCTGCACGACCCAGAGCCGCTCCTTCTCCCCCGCTTCGCGCCATCTGAGCGAGGCCGAAGCGCCGACCAGTTTCCTGAATATCTTCGAGTAATGCGCCGAGTGGAAACACAGGAGCCCCATGCCGTCCAGGATGCGTGCGTGCACCTTGTTCACGATCTCGTCCCGCACCTCATTGTGGGCCATGTGCCCCCACCAGGTGAGCACGTCGGTGGCGGCCAGCACGTCGTCCGTCAGCCCGTGGTCCGGTTCGTCCAGGGTCGCCGTCCCGGCCTCGATGTCCGGCTCGGCGGACAGGAACCCGGCTATCACCGTGTGCATGCCGTCCGGGTAGACCGCCTTGCACTCCTCCATCGTCTTCTCGTGGCGACCCTCGTTCCACACTGTCACTCGGATCACTTCACCCATTGCACCGCTCCTTGTGCAGCTCTTGCTAAAGGGAGCCTGCCGGTGTGCCCTGGCACGCCCGCCGCGTCAGGCTGATACGACCGCCTGATTATACGCGTCCCGTCTGCCCTTTCAAAGGCACGCCAGGCGGCGACGGGGTTATTCAATTGTCCCGTATCGGATCAGATGGATGACCTGGTGGCGGTGGGCGGCGCAGTGCTCAATGCCCTCTGGGATATTGGTGAAGCAGAGCCGCCGCAGCACTGTCAGCTCGTCTTCGAGGCCGCGCCGCTTGTGGCCGGCAATACAAGGGCCTTAACAGGATGTACAGGATTTACAGGATAGACTGCGGTCGTTCCCGGCTCCCCGCCTGCCCGGGGAAAACAGGGACAGTCGGCTCCTTTCGTGCCACAACAACGAAGTGTCCACCGAAGTAAGTCGATTCGTGCGCCCAGGTTCCCGGGGCGGCCCCCAGGTTCGGTTTCACGTGCCGAGACAGATCCTCGACTTGTCGGATGACGAAGCCGACCTCAAGAAGTCCGTTGAAGATATCGTCCATGTAATGCCGAAATTCAATCCCGCCGTCCTCGCGCCGATCGATCTTCTCGCAGTACGGTTTGGCTATCTTGTAGCCGTTCCCATTCCAAGCCACGAAATCGACCGCCGGTTGGCCCCAATCGCTGCGGTACAGGCCGCCCGGCCTCAACACCCTGGCGACCTGCGAGTAGACCTCCCGGGCATCGGGGACATAGCCCACGGCCGTTCCGTACACCATGTCGAAAGACTCATCATCCAGCATCGAGAGGTCGCGCATGTCGCCGTGGATTGTCGTTATCTCGTAACCGTAGTGTGTCGCAGCCTTCCTATCCCCCTTGAGCTGTCCCTGGGCCAGGTCAACCACCGTCACCCGCGCCCCAAGCAGTGCGAACACCGCTGACTGCTGCCCCCCGCCGCACGCGAGGCACAGGACATCCTGGCCCTCGACATTGGCAAGTATGTTGCGGGGCGACATCACCGTCAGCGGTTCCGGTACGCCATCCACTTCGCCATTGGCATACCGGCGGATCAGATCCGGCTCGAGATCCAGCCAGGGGATTGTGAACCCGCACCCCTTTCGCACCTCTCTCTCCCAGAGCTGTTCGTTTGCCACTGCAACTTCGTCCTTCTCTCTCATGATGCCTGCCTCTAACAGGTACCTTTTGTCAGTCCGATGCCGCGTCTGCTTCGCCGAACACGGTGGCCGCGAACCGATGTATGGTCACTCCATCCTGCTGCCAGGCATCGTCGGGCAGGCCGGCCTTGCGGCACGTGTAGGTGAGGAACTCGTCTCTGGTCCATCCCCGTTCGGCGGCCACCTGTGGCAGCAACAATCCGCGCCTGCCGCCCTTGCTGATGATCAGACCGTCCCGGCCGACCTCTATCTCCTGGACGCTCTCCACCTTCTTCGGAGGGCTCATAACGCTTATGTCGATCGTGATCTCGCTCAGCTCGGACTCCTCAAGGGGCGGGAAACGGGGGTCGGACAGCGCTGCCAGGCACGCCACTTCGCGCACGCAGACGTACAGCGGCTGGTTGGAGATGATGTGTCCGATACAGCCGCGAAGCTCCCCGTTCTTCTTGAGCGTCACGAACGCCCCGTGCTTGCCGCGCAGGGCTTCGGGCATTTCGTCCGCCTCCGCTGCGGGTGCGCCCCCTGCGGCGTCCCTGCCGGTCAGTCGCGTCTCTATGGACTGACGGGCCAGCTTCAACAGCATGCGCTTGTGCTCGTCCGTGAGGGCAGGAGCAACGCCGGGCTCTGCCGCCCCCTGGAGAGGGCCGCGTGCGACCTGGGCCGGCAGGGCCTTCTTGATCTGCGGCAGGGCGTCCGACGGCGCCCAAACAGCCAGGCCGACATAGCTGACACAATCGCTGTAGGAGCCCGTCTCTTCCCCGGAACTGGTCCACTGCAGGAACTCGGCCCGGGCCTGCTCGGCCTGTGAGAACAGCTCCAGCATGACGCTCACGGGCGCGCGGCCGCAGATCGTGGCACCCGTCTCCGCCTGGTACTGGCGGAACCCGGCGGGGTCGAGGGCCTCGATGTGTTTGACGGCGCCCATGTCGAGTTCCCTGATCGCTGCGCGCAGTTGGTCCGACGGCGTCCCTCTGAAGGGGGCGAAGCCGAATCTCGCTCCGTAGTGTGTGAAGTCAGTGCTTATGATGATGAGGGTGTCCTCGTCGAGTATGCGTGCGATGCCGGCCGCCGCGGCCCGGCAGTCATCGGCGCTCACTTGCCCGACCAGAATGGGCACGATCTTCGGCGGCTCGGGCCAGATCATCTGGAGAAAGGGGAGCTGCACTTCCAGACAATGTTCGGGCTCGTGTGGGCGCCGCATGGCGCGGAATGGCTCGGCGCGGACCAGTTCCTTCCGGGCCTCTGCGTCCACTTCCACCCGGCCCAGCGGCGTCGCGTAGTGCGAGAAGTCCGCCACGCTGCACGCTCCAGGCATGCGGGCGCGATGAGCGGGGCCCAGCAGTATCACGCGCGACGGCTTCTTGATGCCCTCAAGCAGCTTGTAGGAGACAGCGGCCGTCCGACCGCTGTAGACGTAGCCCGCGTGGGGAACGACCAGCGCCCGCAGGCCGGCCTCCCGCCATCCGTTGGGGACCTTCGGACTGGCCTCAGCGAGGAAGTCCTCGACCGTCGCGCGCAGCGATCGGGCCCGCCCCGGATAGAAGGTCCCGTCCACCGCTGCGGGTCGGACGGCCCCCGCTCCGGCGTCTGAGCCCGTGACGGTCCACACCACCGCTATGATGGGTATGATGGGCACGGCCAGCAACAGACAGGCCACACGCCGCAGGCTCCGCCTCGGCATCATCAGTCCTCCCCCTTACGTGCTTCCTCAAAGCATCAGACAACTCACCAACGTGATATCGTCTTCCGGCTGCACCACGGCACACCGCTCCATCAATGCTTTGTAGAGTCCGGTCAACTCGTGGCCCTTTGCCGGGGGATGCTGGGCCACCAGCGCGCGCAGTCCTTCGATGCCGAGCCGTTCCTCGCCGCCGATAAGGATGTCCGTGGCGCCGTCGGAGTAGGCCAGCAGGCGGTCGCCGCGTGTCAGGCTCACGGTGCGGTTCTCGTAGGATGCCTCGGCGTGGACTCCCACAGGAAGCTGCGACATCTCCAGCAGTTCCACTTCGCCGCCGGCATGCTGGTGGAGCAGCGGCGGATGCCCGGCCGCAGTGAATGTGCAGGTCCTCACCTTGGCGTCCAACCGGACGCACACCGCCGTGAAGAACCCCAGGCCCTCTGCCCGGCTGCACGCCCGCGCGTTGAGCTGCGCCATCAGAGCGGCCGGATCCCCCAGCCATTCCTGGCATTCCAGGAGCAGGCTGTAAACGAGAGCGGAGTAGAGCGCCGCAGAGACCCCGTGGCCGGCGGCGTCCGCCAGGAACACGATGAATTCGTCCGCCGAAAGCCGGCCGACATGATAGAAGTCTCCGCCCACCAGTTCGGTAGGCGCGTACTCCACCGCAAAGGAAACGCGCTCGTCCTCAGGCAGCGCCTGCGTGAGCATCTGCCGCTGGACGGTACGGGCAAGTTCCATCTGCCGGACGTTCTCGCGCTCGTCTCTGAAAACCTCGACGCCGCCGATGACGTTCCCGGCCTCGTCGAACACGGGCGCGGTGCTGACGGAGAGAGGGAGCCGTCTGCCGCTCGTTGAGAGGGTGTAGACGAGGATCGGCGCCTCACTGGGCGCGGCCAGGTCCATGCTGCGGTGAAGGGGGCAGAGATCGGTGGTGCACAGCGCCCGGCCGTCCTTGTCCGTGTGGCTCAGGATGTCGTCGGAGCAGGAACGACCAAGGACGTCCTCCGCACGATGCCCCGTTATGCGTTCCGCTCCCCTGCTCCAGAAGACAACCCGGCGCTCGGTGTCGGTGATGTATACGCCTGCATTGATGCAGTTGAGGATATCGCCGAAGTCCCTCTCGTTTACCTCTTCGATGTCCTTCATCCCACCCCCCCGGGTTGTGCGTAAACGTGCGGACTCCACCTTATCAGAAACCCTGCAAGGCTGCAAAGAGTTGGGAAAGGCGTCCTCACGCGTTGCGCCGCCCTGTGTCGGTAGCATAAGATGGGCGGGACCGGCACGGGGGATGTCGCCAATGCGCACGGAAGTCCTGCGAGCAGACAGGGGGGAAGACGTGGAACGTGCGGCCGCTCTGCTGCGCGAGGGGCGGATCGTGGCTTTCCCCACCGAGACGGTCTACGGCCTGGGCGCCCGTGCCGACGATCCCGCAGCCGTCGCCGAGCTGCACCGCCTCAAGCGGCGTCCGAAGGAGAAGAGGTTCGCTCTGTTGATCGCCTCGCCCGACGACGCGTCGTGCTGTGGGGCTCCAGGCCCGGCCGCGCTGGCACTGGCAATAGCCCTCTGGCCGGGGCCGCTGACGCTCGTCATCCCTGATGGGGAGGGGGGCGACGTGGGGCTCAGGTGTCCGGACTGCGAGCCGACGCTGGAACTGCTGCGGCTTGTGGGGACCCCCCTTGCTGCGCCCAGCGCCAACCTGAGCGGCGAGCCGCCGGCTACCGCCGCTGAGCAGGTGCTGCAGGTCTTCGACGGCCGGATAGCGGCGGTCCTGGATGGGGGGCCGTCCAGGCTCACCGTGCCTTCCACAGTGGTCCGGGTGCTCGGGGCTGAGGTCGAAGTCCTCAGGGAGGGAGCCATCCCCGAGACGCAGATACTGGCGGTGCTCTCGCGCCTTGACTGAGCCGGAACGCGCCGGAGGGCCGGGGCACCCACTGTAGTGACCACGACCTCGGGGGACCGAAGGACAATCCATGCAGCCGGAGATGATCCAGAAGATAAGGTCGGCTTGTCCTGATCTGCTGGAGTGGGACAGCTTGCAGGTCCGGACGATCAAGGACCCCGGCGCCCCGCTGTCGGTTGTCTCAACGCTGGGCGTGATCCACGCGGGTGTCGAGGAAGGCTCGGCAATCTACCGCCTGCGGGCCGACGGGAAGTCCTTCATCTTGAAACAGCACTTCGATGCTGAGGTGTTCCGTCGCGAGGTGGCAAACATCACCTTCATCAACCGTGCCGGGCGCTTTGGTCCCGAGATCCATTATGCGGGCGACGAGACCGGCCTGATTCTCATGGAGGACCTCGGTGACGAGTCCTTGGCCTACGTGTGGAAGAACCGGATGATGGAGCAGTACGTGCAGTGGGTATACGAAGCCATTGAGCTTGTCGTCTCCGTGCAGGGCTTCTACCAGAGCGACAGGGGCCTGCTCCGGGAACTCTATGGCGGCGCGGTTCCCGAAAGGGGGTTGCACCTGCCGCTGCCGGATGGGCTGCCTGAGGCCGTCGGTGGGATCATGGAGGTGTCGAGAAACCGTCGGTTGGAGGCGGTGGAGCGCGATCTGCTTCGCACAGCCGAACGGGACGTCAAGAGGGACGTGCAGCGGTTCAGTGAACAGCACAAGGACTTCATACTGGATATCACCCCCTGGCACGTCATCAGGAAGGACGGGCGCATCCGCGTCATCGACCTTACTGCACCCCCTGTAGGATCGGTCTTGTTTCAATTCGACGATGCCATTTGGCACCTGCCCCAACGGCGTGACATCTTGAGGTCCTATCTTGAGGCAAGGGACAGATTCGGCCTGCCTCACGTTGACAATGAGAAGTTCCTGAGGCTGAAGGACCGCCTCACGCTACTGGGGAACATAGACTGGATACAGCGGTATTGCCGGGACATCCTGGCGGGCGAGCACTGGATGACTGACATGGAAGGTAATCCTCTGAGTGACTACGCGGAGAGCGAACGTGGGAACCTGCGGGGAATCCGTTTGGCACTCGAGCCCTACGACGACTTCGCGCCCATCCTGGAGCTTCTGGACAAGTACTTCAGTCTTCCCTTGGCGGAAGGCTAGCCTCGCGGGACGACTGCAATTGCACCGTTCGCTCCTTAGTCAAGCGTTACATCGGCGCGCTCTGCGTGGTGCGGGCCCCCTGAGCAGGGCCAGAGCAACCGATGATGGCCCGGCGCGACCACGCCAGCTTGAAGCCATGGTTTCCCGCCACACCGCCGGCAGAGCCCGAGAGGCAGGGCACATGACATGGGACACCGTATTGTGTATGCTGAGCCTTTCGGGCGGGAGACGCTGCAACTATGGGGCGTCTCTTCTGCCAGATGGAGTGAAGTAGCCGAGGCACGTTGGGGACCCGGTCGGCCATGGCAGACCAAGCAGCAGAAGCTAATGCTCCGCAAGGAAGTGAGGTCGCGCCGCCTCTGGGGCCCACAGTGGGGTTTCGATTGGCTGTTTATGGCGCGTTCTTCCTGTCTGGCGCGACCGCGCTGGTTCTTGAAATACTGTGGAGCCGTCAGTTCGTGACGGTCCTTGGGGCAAGCACTTACTCCATCAGTGTCGTGCTGTGCGCCTTCATGGCCGGGTTGGGGGTCGGGAGTTGGTTGGGTGGCCGACTTGCGGACCGCTTCCCACACCGGCTGCTGATGTATGGGACTATCCAGGCCGTCATTGCTCTGTGGGCGATGGGCGTGCCGCTGTTGCTTGCGGCCCTTCGGTGGTGGCTGCCGCGCGTTGCCCTGCTTGCGCCCGAGTCGGCGCTGTTGTTCATGGTTGTTCGCGTTGTGATCTCGTTCGGCATCCTGTTTGTGCCCTGCGCACTGATGGGTGCGACGCTGCCTCTACTGACTCGCTTCTGCACCGAATCACCCGAAGTGATCGGCGCGCGCGTGAGCCTGCTGTATGGATTGAACACCCTCGGGGCGACACTGGGATGTTTTGCGGCAGGCTACTGGCTGATCGATACTCTCGGGCTGTCGGTCACCAACCAGGTCGCCGTTGGCACCAACCTGCTCATCGCGGCGGGCGCGCTCGGGCTCGGATTCAAGCACTGGCGGGGCAAGGTTCCGCTGCCTGTCCGGCCGGCTGCGGCGCCGGTCGGGGGCGCTGCTGGCAGTCCCGAAGCCGCTGTACAAGCAAGCGAACTCCCGCCAGGGACCAGAGGGTTGCTGCTGCCGGTAGCGTTTATTTCCGGGTTGGCGGCCCTTTCCTGCGAGATACTGTGGCTGCGGTATCTTGGTCCGCTGGCCAACATGGCTTACACATTCCCCACGATCCTCGGCATCTACCTGCTGGGCATCGGGCTGGGCAGCTTGATTTACCGGTACTTCCTGGCCAGATTCGGGGCATCGCTACGGATTCTGGCGGGGGCGCAATTGCTCCTCGGCCTGACGGTCGTCGTCTGCTTCACGCTGGGGGCGCTCATATCCTCCTCCCGCGCGACCATCCCTCTTTCCCTCTGGCCCATGACGATTATCACCGTCCTGGCGCCCACGATGGTGATGGGAGTCGTGTTCCCGCTCATTTGCGCAGCTTATGCGCGAAGCGTGGCTACGGTTGGTCGCAGCATCGGCACCGTCTACGCCCTGAACACGCTCGGCACAATCGTCGGGTCGCTCCTGCCGGTTTTCGTGCTGGTCCCCGTCATTGGCATCCAGAAGAGCATCCTTCTCATCAGCCTGCTGTACTGGATTGTCGGCACGACGCTGTTGCTGGCATCGGCGACGCGGCGGAGATCGCTGGGCCTGGCGTGCGCCGGGGCGGCCGGGCTGGTGGTCGTGCTGGTCTTCACCCTCGTCATCCCGCCGGACCTGTGTCAAAGGGTCGGCCTGCCGTTCAGTGTACACCTGAGAAGACACAGGGACATCGTCTTCTACCGGGAGGGAAGGACGAGCACGGAAGCAATCGTTCAGGACAAAGTCAACAAGGTGAAGTATCTCTACATGAATGGCGCGGTCGAGGTGACCACTGCGTACACGGAGATGGTGTGCTTCAAGCTGATGGCGGCTCTTGGTCCGCTGCTGCACGCGAATCCTGAAGAAGTGTTGATGGTCTGTTTCGGCGGCGGCATCGCTTCCGGGGCTGCCGCACGGTATCCCGACGTCAAGTCGGTGCTGGCGGTCGACCTTGAAAGCAGCGTCCTGGAGGGCGCCAAGTTCCTGGAGGAAGCGAACAACTCCGTTCTGAATGATCCGAAGGTGCGCGTGGCCATTGACGACGGCCGGAACTACGTTCTGATGTCGCGCAAGAAGTGGCCCGTGATCGTTTCGGACTCCCTGCACCCCAAGTCCAGCGATGCGTGGGTCCTCTACACCCGCGAGTTCTACCAGACGATCAAGGAGCATCTGACGGACGACGGCATCTACGTGCAGTGGGTGCCGTTCCGGGAACTGAGCGTTGCCGAGTACAAGAGCATTGTCAGGACGTTTCAGGACGTGTTTCCGCACATAAGCCTCTGGTATTCACACGGCGTGGCCGAGACCGGTGTGTACGGAGGTCACACGCACCTCGTGGGGACAGCGGACAGGTTGGCGATAGACGTGGGGGCGATGAGGCAGAAGCTTTCGGCGGCGGAGGTCAATGCGGATCTGCGTCCCTGGGACATGGCGAGCCCGCTGGGGATACTTGAGACTTTCGTCTGCGGTGAGGACCGCCTGCGGGAATGGACCGGCGAGGGCCCGATCAACACCGATGATCTGCCTTATGTTCAGTATAAGACAAGATACTCCGCCGGGCCCAAGTGCGTAGGCACTACGTTCCAGCGCCTGGTGGAAAGCGTCTGGCCTTACCTGCGCAACACCGGGAGCGAGGGCGAAGCCCAAAGGCTTGAGCGCGAGTTGGCTCTGCGCGCGCAGGCCAACGCGCTGATGTTCGCAAGACAGGTCCCGCAGGCTATTGCGCTGGTGCCGGAAGATCCGAAGTTCCGGAAGTACGAAGAGAACCTGGCCCAGGGCCAGAGGTGGGTGCAGGGGGTGGCCGAGTATTACGCGGACAGTGCCGTCGGGCTGACGTGGCTGGCCAGGCGTGCCATGGCCGTGCCGGGCAACCGGGATCAGCCCATCGCCCTCTACCAGAACGCCCTGGCCCTGGAGCCCGACAATGCCCTTGCGCATCACAATCTCGGGTTCGCATTGGCTTCACAGGGCAGATTCGACGAGGCGATCGCCCAATACTCCAGCGCACTGCAGCTCGCCCCGGACTTGGGCGAGACCCACAGCAACCTCGGAATGGCCCTTGTCGCGCGGGGGCGAACGGACGAGGCGATGGCGGCATGGGCTGAAGCGCTTCGGCTCGACCCCGCGCTAGCACCTGCCCGCAGGAGCATGGGCATCATTCTGATCGAGCGGGGCGAATTCGAAGCGGCCGCCGCGCATCTATCCGAAGTCCTCGCGGCAAACCCGAACGACAATGTAGCCCGCCAGAGCCTGGAAGTCGCCATCGAAGGAATCCGAAGCGGCCGCTCGGGCCCTTAAGTGGCCCGTTCAAGCAGAGAGCTTGTATTCCTCCCAGACCCCGGCGAGACGCCGGGGCTACCCAAACAAGGGTAGGCGGGGCGTCTCGCCCCGCTCCTTCCGAGCAGGCCAGCAGCGAAGGCCCCGGCCGGACGACCCGGTTGGATCGGCCCATTGCGGTTGCCAGTTCCGTAGAGTACGATGTAGTTAGTGACAGCTGCCGTCGCGAAGCGCAACTCAAGCGTAGGGCAGGGAGCAGCATGATGTCTGGCCAAGACTCGCGTCCGAGGAAGCCTACTGGGGAACTGGGCGAGTTGGTTTTCACATCCGAGGGCATTTCCCACCGCCGAATCGAACTGCCGGACGCGAAGGAGGACATCGAGCGCTTCATCGTTGAACGCGCTTTCCGCTGTCGCGCAGAGGAGCTTCAACGGCTCTATAGGAATGTGGGAGTGCCCCAGCAGAACCCCGAGAACAGCTTTGATTTCACCATGCAGAGCGAGTCAGGAACGGAGTCCTTGGAATTGATGGAGGTGGCTCCGCTTGAGACGCTCGGTGGAAGCTTCGAGACCGCGCCCTATGCTTACACGGCTGGGGAGCTTGCCGATGCAGTGTGGGCCGAGGTAGCCAAGAAGGCCAGTAAGTACGGTGAATCTAGGAAGGACACAATCCATTTGCTCCTCTACTGCACCGACCGCCGATTCTCCCCGCCGCCTCCATTCTGGACTATCGTGTCATCCGTTGCCCACCGAGAACGGCACCCCTTCAAGACCATCGTTTTTTGCGCACCAGCGGGTGACGATGATGCGTACATTGAGGTGATTGCACCGGTCCCATCCTCCAAGTTCGATGGCTTCGATGAAGCCGCCGAGCGGCGGAAACTCCTAATATCCGCTCGCTTGTCGGACGGCGTGATTGCACAAGAGGGGGGCAAGCACACTATAACGTTCGACCTGGGAAAAGCTCTGCGCCAGTCGCGCCGGCACGGTCGGCCGGAGCGGAAGTGAATCCTGCCGCGGCCCCTAGGTGGTCAAGTATCGCCCTTGCCCAGGTTGCACTCGTTGCACAGGGTCTGCAGGTCCTCCAACTCATTTGCTCCTCCCTTGGCCAGAGGGACGATGTGGTCCACTTGGAGTTCGATCCCTTCCGTCGTGGCCGGCCGCCTTCCGCACATCTGGCATCTGTAGTTGTCTCGCTCGAACACCTTGGCTCGGCGTCCAAGTGAAATGCGGCGCTGTGGTCGCGGGCGCCCTCTCGTGCGGCCTTGTGGGGGAGCGGCAATCTCGACCGCCTCTATGGTCTTCTCGCGCTCAATAGCAGCTTCTTGCGCGCGTATCCAGGAACCAAACACGGGTAATATGGATCGTACCCGTACTTGGCGTTATACCTGCGGAGATCGGTCTTGTACGGCCTCCTGCCGTGTATACTGGCAGTCTTGTCCCAGAGGTGCAGGAGTTCGTCCAGTAGTTCATGGGGCGGTATGTTCCGCCTGAACTGCTTTGACTTAAGCCCTGCTTCTTGTAGAGCCGCCGTGAGGCCGCCAAAATACTTCTTGACGGTCCCATAGTGGACCCGTGCGTGCTCATTCACCTCCTTGATTCTCAGCGTTTCCTTGCCGAGTTGTCTCGCAGTCCTGCGCAAGTCGCTGAGTATCTGCTCCGGGGTGTAGCTGTGCCCGGGCAGACGCTCGATTCGCCGTCTCCTCATGAGCGAAGCTCCTATTGGTTGCCCATACACGTTCTGTGCGACCTTCGCCGCAGCGGCTCGTGCCGCGACGCAGGCCGCTTCACTCGCGGATCAGTTCCAGGGTGCTTATGAGGGGGGCCTGGCCTTGCGTGGGGTTCTGGACCTTCGGGACAAGCTCGATCGTCAGGTCTCGCCGGACCTCTATCCCCTTGAACTCCTTGACCAGCGCCGTGTTCGGCCCACCGGTTTCCTTGTGGATGTCCACGCCCGCTGCGACCCGTTGCCCCTGGAGCTTGATGTCGAAGACGCGCTGGCCTTTGCCCGAGCCGCCCAGTTCGGCGAACCCCAGCCGCACGGTGTAGAGGACCGGTGCCTGGCCAAGGTCGGTAACCGGAACGACGCACCTGGTGAGCCCGCAGAGGCCGTAGGAGAAGAGCCAGGGCTTGTCCGTCCCATCGATCTGCACGCCTTCGGGGTTGAGATAGTAGTAGCCGAGCCCGGGCAGGATCGAGGTCTCCATGTTGAATTCGAGGGCAAGGGGCAGGCTGGGGCGGGGATAGCCGAGCCACAGAGTGCCGTTTCTGTCTCTCCTGTCCCCCGGCGCGCCGAAGTTGAGGGCCAGATGCTTGACGGGCATCACGGAGATCTCACGCAGATAGAACCCCCATCCTCCGCCGCCCTCGTCCACCTTGACCAGCAGCTTGTTCTTGCCTTTCTTGAGGCGGACGGGCACCTGATCTTCGTCTACTCTCGCCCCTCTGCCGATATGGTGGTCATGAATGAGTTCGTGGTTGAGCCATATCTTGATTCCGTCGTCGCTGCCCACGCCCAGGATCGTTTCCCTGTCCTGCGCGGAATCTATCTCGCAGTAGGCGTAGGCCACGCTGTCATCGACATCCGGGAACAGCCTCTCGAAGTCTATGAAGTCCTCCGGGGATTCGTGTTTCTGCCATACGGGTGTCTTCCCGCCGTACACGGCCGCCATTTCCTCGTTTCGCCACTTCAACGCGGCGGCGTCCTTGCACTCCATGCCTTCGTGTGGGATCACGAATGCTTCCCCGCCGTGCTCCTCGAGGAAATCATGCGCATATCCCCAGCACAGCTCCCGATGGCCATCGTAGTCCGTCTCGTCGCCTTCCAGGTAGTTGGGGAACGGGCCAGCGACGAGCCAGTTCTGGATGAAGCCGGGCTCTTTGTGGTCAGACGTGTAGGAGCAGAACGTGCCCCAGGCCCTGTCCGTGTGCCTGGGCTTGAAGACGACGGTGGCATGGATGGAGAAAGCGCAGACGCAGCCCGAGCTGGCTTCGGGCTGCAGCACCAGGCCGTTCGCCGCTATCGTGTTGATATGGCAGCCGGGGCGATGGCCGCCGAAGTGGATTACGCCGGAATCCCTGATCAGGTCGTAGAACGCGGTGGTCAGGGACCGGAAGAAGAGGCAGTTGACCGAGCCGGAGACCGCGCCGCAGTGGTGACCGCGGCCGAACTCCCACGGGCCCTTCTCGCCGGTGACGGGGTGCGTGCGCATTACCTGCTCGCCCGTCCACAGGTCGAACGCCCACGGGTCGGCGTATATCGTGTTCCCGTTGACGATCGGACGCGTGCGATACCCCAGCGGGCGGGACCACAGCACAAGCCCGCCAGCGGTCGACAGGGCCACCCCGCGCCGGTGGGCAAGTGCGCCGGCATGGAACTCGCGCCAGTAGTGGCCGTTTGGGAACGATCCCACGAACAGAAGGATGCCGTTCTGGTAGATGGCATGTAAGCGCCAGTCACCGCAGTTCGTCAGGTCCACGGGCGTCTGCCAGACTACGCTGCCCGAATCGGCGTTCAGGGCGCAGACCAGTCGCACGTCCTCTTGCGCCTCGCCCGCTTCCGGTTCCTCGGGGGTTGGCAGCCGGACGAGGCCCTGCTTCAACGCTTCCTGCCGTTGCTCGGCGGTCACGCTCTTTTCGGCGAAGAACACGTGGCCGTCACCGATGGCGATGGTGTTATGGGATATCGACTTGCCCTGGTGGGCCCATCGAAGTCCGCCGCTGTCCACGTCGAGGGCAAAGATGAGGTCGGTGGTCCTGCCTTTCTGCGTGCTGCTGCCGAAGAGCACGTCGTCCACGACGGCGACGTAACCCCACGAACGCGCCGTCTCGTCCGGGGGCGGGGGCAGGCTGTAGGTCTGCCTGGTCTCACCGGTGGCCGCGTCCAGACGGAGGCATTTCTCTGCCACGGCTACGAACAGGCTGTCGTCGTCGGCCGCCAGGTTGCTGGAGTCGCCGCGCATGTCTACGCGCATCGCGCCCTCGATCTCGCGCTCCCAGAGCTGCACGCCGTTGTAGGCGTCGTAGGCCATCACGACGTTCTCGCCCTGGATGAAGAGCCGGCCATTGACGGACAGAGGGGCGGGTGCTGCACGGTGCCGCTGCACCATCTTGGCGGGGCCCGGCCGCCCGAACCACAACACCCCCAGGGGGAGCCGGACCAGTTCGTCGTCCGAGCAGGTGGTGTTCCCCGGGTCGGCGTACTGGTGGGTCCACTTGCCGGCGCCCGGCAGCGGCCCCCGTTCGATCTTCGCCCATACGCCGTCGCCTTCGGTAAGCTGGGCGCCGGCGACTTCCCCTTCCTTCAGCCATTCTCGCAGCTTCTTCGCGTTGAGCCCTCGCCAGAATCTCATTGTCTCCTTCGGCTGACCCATGTAGGCCACTCCGCCGCAGGGCTTCAGGACACGGAACATCTCGTCGGCCGAACCCGGCCGGCGGCCCGAAATGAGCATCTCGTCGGACACGATGAGGTTGGCGAAGTAGTCCGCGTAGGGCAGATCGGACAGTGACCCCTCTTGGACGGTCACGCGGGTCCCGTAGAGCCCGGCCGCATCGAGTGCTTCTCTCGCTTTCCGGACGTCCTTCGCGTCCTCGTCTATCCCGTAGATGACCAGGTCCGTTGCCCTGGCGATCTCGAATGCGAGCCTTCCTTGCCCGGAGCCCAGGACGAGGCAGTAGCCCTTCGTGATGCCCGTCTCCTTTATGATGCGCTCCACCGCGGCCTTGTATATGGGCGTGAGCTTGTCTTCGGGATAGGGGTTGGGTTCGAGGGGATCGGCAACCAGCACGGGAGCGGTCCGATCGCCGTCTCCGAAGCAATGTATGGCGCCCTTGTCCGTGCTCACGAACAGACGTCCGCGCGAGACAGCCAATCCTTTGGCCTTGCCGTCCACTTCTCCTCGCCAGAGTTCCTTGCCGGTGGCTGCATCGAATGCCAGCGCTTCGTCCTGGGCGCCGACGAACAGGACTTCTCCGGCAAGGATCATTGACTCGGGCCTCTCGCACGGCGTCTGCCAGATGACGGCCTTGCGATAGGCTTCCTCCAGCTTCTCCTGGTTGTTGAACTGTTCTTCTATCTCTGCCAGTCGCTGAGTTACGGCGTCGGGCTGCACGTTGGGGGACTTGAGGCTCTCCTGGAGTTCGGCCTTCTCGTACTCCAGGTTGCTCCTCGTTTGGGCGTTGAACTGGCTGCGGTTCCAGCTTGCCTCGGCGCTGGTCTTTCGGTCCAGAGCGAACAATGCGTTGTCCGTAAGCAGGTAGGCGAAGCCGCCTTTGGCGATGAGTCGTCGCCCCGGGAACCAGGCGAAGCCGACGCCCCCCGTCTTCTGGTCGTAGGCCACCATTTCCTGCCCGCCGCCGTATAGATGGTCGTCTGCGAGGAGGGCATAAGTGCCACCCTCGGCGGCGTGCCACCACAGCTTGGACTCTCGCTGGTAGAGCATTTGGCCGTCGCTTCTGTCGAAGGCCGCAGGGAACGCCTTGCCGGTGGGGACGAAGAGCGTTGTCTCACTGGCGAGCAGGTGGCCCTGGGGCGAGAAGGACCGCCAGCCCGATGTCGTCGCCTGGGCCGAGGTGTCATTCTGCCAGAGCAGCTCGCCGTCCTCCGCTCGCACGGCGTAAAGGTACACGTCCTCTCCGGGGAACAGCCCGGCGGCGAAGTAGGCGATCCCCTTGTCCACCAGAATCCCGCTTCGAACGGGCCACAGCGACATCATCTTCCCGTTGCCCAGCAGTTCGTCGTCGTGAGGAGCGGCCCTGAACTTCCACAGCAGCTTCCCGGTGTCCGCGCTGAGGCAGTAAGCGAATCCGTCGTCGGAGCCCACCAGCACCTTGCCGTTCCACACGGTCGGCGCGAGCCGCACGGGGGCGCCGGTGAAGAAATCCCAGCGCACCTTTCCGGTCGTTGCGTCAAGGCAGTAGACCTTGTTGTCTGCGGACGAGCCGAAGTAGAGGGCGCCACCGGCCACAACCGCCTGGTATACTTCATCGAAGTCCACCTTGTGCACTTCGCTGACATACTCGACTTCCACGGCCTTGGGCGGCGGCCAGGCGGGCTCGGGAGCATGTTTGGAAGTGAAGGTCCACTGCGGCGACAAGGGCAGGGCCAGCCGCTCGGAAGTCGTTCCACTGCGGGCGACGTCGTGCATGTGTGTCGGCCAGTCTTCCGCTCGGGCCGCGCCGACGCAGGAAAGGGCGATCGCCACTACTAGCCAGGGAGCAGCCGCTCCGAGACGCGAGTGCCGTTGACGGCAAGTTGCCGGTCGTTGGTTGAACATATTGTCGGCCTCCTTTGGGCCGGATCACTCTCGGAGCCGGCCGTCTTCAATGGTGGCTACGCGATCCGCGTACTCCCCCGCCAGGCGCTCATGGGAGACCAGCACGATCGTCCCGCCGTTACGATGGTATTCGACGAAGTAGTCCATGATAACACGCGCGTTCTCTGGGTCCAGGTTCCCCGTGGGTTCGTCCGCCAGGAGCAGTGCGGGATGATTCATCAGGGCACGAACCATGGCCACGCGCTGACGCTGCCCCGTGCTGAGTTCGGACGGTTTGTGGCGGGTTCGGTCGCCGAGCCCGAAGTGCTCAAGCAGGGACAGCGCCTCCTGCCGCTCGCTCTTCCTTGCTGCGACGACCCCGGGAAGGAGCACATTCCCCAGCACGGTGAGATAGGGCAGGAGATGGAACATCTGGAAGACAAAGCCGATTGTCTCCGCACGGAACTGCGCCCTTGCCCGTCCGGTCAGGCCGTAGATGTCGGTCCCTCCGACCTCTACCGTGCCCTGTGTCGGGTGGAGCATGCCGCCGATCGCCAGCAGGAGCGTGGACTTCCCGCTTCCGCTGGGACCCACCACCGTCACAAACTCTCC
>SDBU01001910.1_pt1 | contig 28741 bp, 32 predicted proteins | sample 2277071 | NCBI WGS metagenome assembly SDBU01 (sample SAMN10397929, study PRJNA504765) | marine sediment metagenome | isolation source: marine sediment core GS08_GC12, 126 cmbsf | place: Arctic Ocean: Gakkel Ridge, Loki's castle | collected 2008 | reverse complement strand
GTGCGGGACGATAGCGAACTGGTTGTCGCCTTTCGTGGCGTTGGCGTTAAAAAGCTGCTTCTCAGCTTCGCCAGGCTGGAGAAGGTGGACTAGGACCTGGCAATCAAAGTCTTAGCCCCCAGGTGGTAGCCAAAATCGCCGCCGGCGAAGTGGTGGACAGGCCGGCCTTGGTGGCCAAGGAGCTGCCCCCACGTCAGGCCGACCCTGATATGTGTCACCAGGGAGAAGCTTGAAAAGGAGTTTGGCCGGGCTTAACCGGAATCCACTTCCGTTTGGCCGGTGGCTTGCTCAATCAGCTCCCAGCGAACCATGCCTTCTTCTATCAACCGGCGTATTTTCCTCTCCTGTGGAGTGAGTTGGCAGTTCTTGCCGGTCTTTATCTCCATGATGATGATTTCCCGGGGATCACCGGTAGCCAGCCCCGGGAAGACAATCAGGTCTATCGGGCTGCCTATGAAGCGGGCTTCGGTGGGGTCATAGCGGAACTGGGGCAGGTAAGGAGTCAACTGCTCCACGAACTTGCCGCCCAGCACCGCACGGCTCTGGGTGATGGCTGCCCGCCGTATCCCCTCTCTTTCCTGTTCCAGGGTGTCGCGCTCAATTGCCTGCCACTGTCGGAACCTGTTTTCAAACCGCCATTTGATAAGCCAGTAGGACAGAAGGACCAGAAGAATAGCACCAGCCACTGTGATGGCAACCAGCAATCCGGACTCCATGATGAACCTCCCTGTGCAGCTTGGCCTGCGGTTTTTTGGGCTACTTATCTTGAGCCTGGCTGCTGCCCGGCTTGACCAGCGGCACCCCGGTGGCGCACAGGGGGCATTCCTGTGGCTTATAGGTTGGCGTGATAGAGCGGAGGCAGCTGAATAAGGGGGGGCCAAAGTCATATTCCTGCTCGGAGCGGTCGACCAGTACACCAATGCCGGTGACCTTGCCACCCTGTTCGGCCACCAGGGACAGAACCTCCCGGATGGACTTGCCGGTGGTCAGAACGTCGTCAACGACCAGGACCTTTTCTCCGGGGCTGACGCCAAAGCCGCGCTTGAAGGCTCGCTGGTTATCCCCTTCTCTTTCGGCGAAGATGCCCCGCACACCAAGCTGTCGGGCTACTTCGTGGGCCAGTATGATGCCGCCGGTAGTCGGCCCGGCAACCACCTCAATCCCTTGCCCGGCGAAGTGGGTGCTTATCATGCGGCAGAGCTGCTCGGTGTAGTTGGGGAACTGAAGAACCCGGAACTTCTCCCAGTATATGGGAGAGTGAAGCCCCGAGGTGAGCAGGAAGTGCCCCTCAAGTATTGCTCCTGATTTCCTGAAGATTTCCTCGGCGTTACTGTCTATTTGGCCTCTCCCTTATAATATATAGCTGGTTAAGGAAACGAGTGGTTGGGTACCGCCCCCCAGTTGGAGCCGGGCCAGGTGGTGAACCAGGCTTTACCAACGATGTCGTCACGCTCCGCTAGCCACCCGTTGCGGGAATCATTGCTGACGTTGCGGTTGTCACCGAGGACAAAATAGCTGTCCGGCGGGATGATATTGCTGGTATAGGAGATTGCAGCCGGGGAGACGATATATTCGCTCTCATCCAGCTCCATGACGGTGCCATCCGATTGGTGGATATAGACGATGCCGTCTTTTATCTCAACCACTTCCCCGGGCATACCGATGATGCGCTTGATCAAGTCTTTCTCCAGGTTTAGGTTCTCCGGTGGGCTGAAGACGATAATATCGCCTCTTTTTGGCTCACCCCATAAATAAGCTACCTTGCTGATGAGCAACCTATCGCCGTTCTCCAGGCCGGGTTCCATGGATGAGCCATCAACAATAGAGCTCGGGAATGTGGCATGGATTATTAGAAAAATGGCAACCGCCAGCACCAGCGTTCCCAGGATTTCACGGATAACAGACTTCAATTGATACCATCTCCCTATTGCTCAAATCAATTATACCCTATCCTTCCTCAGCCCTGCCAGTCAAGGCGGGGTAATCACGGGCATATACTGGCAGATATTGGCTGCTGGATGTATAATGGACTAACCAAACCTGTTTTTCTCTCGTTATAGCATGGTAGTAAAACATAACGGACTGGGAGGTCAATGTGAAGAAAGGACTATTACTGGCTTTTAGCCTGGCACTTTTGGTTACCACTCTTGGTGTAGCCGGCTGTAGCGATTATTTCGGTTCCGGGTCGGATGCGCAGGCTCAAAGGGGATCCATCCTTAGCCAGCAGAGCATCGGAATCTGGGTGACGGGTGTCGGTGAAGTTACTGTTATCCCCGATATCGCCATGCTCAGCCTCGGTGTTGAAACTCAGGCGGCAACGGTGGCGGAGGCCCAGCAGGAAGCCGCCCAGGCTATGGATGCCGTTATGGGAGTTCTGGCTGATTTTGGTATTGAAGATGCGGACATCAAGACCCAGGTCTACAGTGTCCAGCCGGTGCGCCGCTATGATAATGGCATAGAGACACTCATTGGTTATCGGGTGACCAACACCGTCGGCGTTAAAATCCGCAATATCGATGATGCCGGTGGCATAATTGATGCTGCTGTAACTGCCGGTGGTGACAGCATCAGGGTGAACAGCATCAGTTTCACCGTGGATGACCCCGATGTATACAACGAAGAGGCACGGGAAGCGGCTATGGCCGATGCCGAGGCCAGGGCGAAGCAGCTGGCTGACCTGGGCGGCGTAAAGCTGGGTAAGCCGAGCTACATCAATGAATATGGCGGCTATATACCCCCCATCATCTTCCGCGGGGCTGATATAGTGGGGGGGCTTCCGGCACCGGAGACAGCAATCAGCCCGGGAGAACTGGAGATTCAGCTAACTGTTCAGGTGGTCTATAGCATCAGCTGATGGATGAGGCAGAAGAGCCTGGCACAATGCGGGGGCCGGCTTGGCGCCGGCCCCGTTTTTTGCTGGTAATTTGCACTTTGAAAAAAGGTGGTGCTAGAATGGTGCTATGGATTACATGGCTCAGGCGCTATCTCTGGCCAGACTGGCTCTGGGGCAGGTTAGTCCAAACCCGGCAGTGGGTGCGGTGGTGGTCAAGGACGATGTGGTCGCCGGGCAGGGCTATACTCAGCCGCCAGGCTCCAGCCATGCCGAGGTAATGGCCCTGGAACAGGCTGGAGAGGCAGCCAGGGGCGGTACCATGTATATTACCCTGGAGCCTTGTTGCCACTTTGGTCGGACGCCTCCCTGCCGTCGGGCAATCGTTACCGCTGGCATCGCCGAAGTTCACATGGCCATGATTGATCCCAATCCGCTGGTTTCAGGACGGGGCAGGGAAGCTCTTGAAGAAGCCGGCATCAAGGTTGTTGTCGGTGAGCACGGGCGGGAAGCCCGGGATATTAATGAGGCCTATGTTAAGTTCATCACCACCGGACTACCGTTTGTTACGGTGAAGTTTGCCATGAGCCTGGATGGCAAGATAGCTACTCACAGCGGTGATTCGAAGTGGATTAGCAGCGAAGAGGCCAGGTACTATGCCCATAACCTGCGCTCCACCAGCGATGCCATTATGGTCGGGGCCAATACCGTGCTGGTTGATGACCCGCACCTTACTGCCCGGTGTGGTGGCGGTCGTGGTGGGACAGTGGTGAGGCAGCCGCTGCGGGTGATTGTCGATGGCAGGGGTCGCACCCCGCCCACCGCGCGGATATTCAGTGAGACGGGTAAAACATTGCTGGTGCTGGGCCGTCCTGCCAGGCCGGGTGAGGTGGCTGCCTTTACCAAGCTGGGTGCCGAACTGCTGGAACTGCCGGCAATAGAAAGTAAAATTGACCTGGAAAGGCTGTTGGGGGAGCTGGGCAGGAGAGAGGTTATCAGCGTTCTGGTTGAGGGTGGCGGTGTTCTCCTGGGGGATCTCTTTGACCAGGGGCTGGTGGATAAGGTGATTGCTTTTATCGCCCCGGTCATCATCGGTGGCGGAGAGGCAAGAACGCCGGTGGCTGGTCAAGGTGTTGCTAAAGTGGTAGACTCTTTGAAGCTTGGGCGTGTTACCGTGGGGAAAATTGGCCCGGATGTCATGGTCAGCGGCTATGTCGGGGGTAAGTGATGTTTACCGGGATAGTTGAAGAAGTGGGCGTAGTGAGTTCGACATCGGCCAGGAGTCTGGTTGTTGCCGCCAGCAGGGTGCTCCAGGGAATGGAGCTGGGTGGCAGCGTCAGCGTTAACGGTGTCTGCCTGACAGTAACCCGGTTTGGCAACGGCTCCTTCTCGGTTGACATAATGTCGGAGACGCTGGGCCGGACCAGCCTGGGCTTGCTCAAAGTCGGGGACAGGGTCAATCTGGAAAGGCCGCTGACTCTGGACAGGCCCCTGGGCGGCCACCTGGTGCAGGGACACATAGATGCTACCGGTAAGCTGACCTCAATCCGAAAGACAGATGAAACGACGGTAATCGGGATTTCAGCCCCGCCCGAAGTGATGCGTTACGTGGTGGAGAAGGGTTTTATCACCGTAGATGGTATCAGCCTGACCATATCGGCCAGGGATGCCGTCTCCTTTGAAGTGGCAATTGTCGACTATACCCTGAAGAATACCACTTTGGGTGATAAAATAATGGGCGACCTGGTCAATCTTGAAGTTGACATAATTGCCAAGTACGTGGAGCGGTTTAGTAGCAGCCAAAAACCCGAACTCACCATTGGTTTCTTGGAAGAGCACGGTTTTGTAACCGGGTGATCATTGTTTGGTGGTATGTTGCAATGGGATTCGCCAGTATTGATGAAGCAATCAGGGATATAAAAGCGGGCAAGTTCCTCATTGTTGTTGACGACGAGGTCAGAGAAAACGAGGGTGACCTGGTTTTAGCTGCCGAGAGGGTCACTCCAGAGGCGATCAACTTCATGGCTCGGCATGCCCGGGGGCTCATCTGCCTGCCGGTAGTGGGCCAGCGTTTGGATGAGCTTAAGATTCCGATGATGGTCGGTGACAATACCTCAAAGTTCGGCACTGCCTTTACTGTTTCCGTTGAGGCCAAACATCGGGTGAGTACCGGCATCTCGGCTCACGACCGTGCGGAGACGATAAAGGCTATCATTGACCCGGCTACCAAAGCTGAGGACATAGCTCGCCCGGGGCATGTGTTTCCCCTCCGGGCCAGGGATGGCGGCGTCCTGGCGCGGGCCGGGCATACCGAGACCATAGTTGATTTAGCCCGGCTGTCCGGCCTCTATCCGGCCGGAGTCATCTGCGAAATTATGAATGAAGACGGCACCATGGCCCGGCTGCCTCAACTGGAGGAAATGTCAGCAAAGCACGGTATCAATATAATCAGCATAGCTGACCTTATCGCCTATCGTCGCCGTCACGAGAAGCTGGTGCACCGGGTTGCTGAAGCCAATCTGCCCACCAAGAATGGTGAGTTTGTTGTCATCGCCTATAAAAGCGATATTGATGCCGATGAACACCTGGCCCTGGTGATGGGCAATGTCTCGGCCGGAAAGCCGGTCTTGGCCCGGGTTCACAGCGAATGCCTCACCGGTGACGTTTTCGGCAGCCTGCGCTGTGACTGCGGTGCCCAGGTAATGCTGGCCCTGCAACGCATCGCCGAGGAAGGCCGGGGCGTTCTCCTCTATATGAGGCAGGAGGGGAGAGGCATCGGCTTCCATAACAAGATTTGCGCCTATGCCCTCCAGGACAAGGGGATGGATACAGTAGAGGCCAACCTGTCTCTGGGCTTTGAGCCCGACCTGCGCGACTACGGTATCGGTGCCCAGATACTGGTCGACCTTGGCTTGCGCAAGATTCGGTTGTTAACCAATAACCCTAAGAAGGTTATCGGTCTGGAAGGCTACGGCCTTGAGGTGGTGGAGACAGTGCCCATTATCATTCCGCCAAATCCGCACAACCGCCGTTACTTGGAGACAAAGCAGAAGAAAATGGGCCACCTCCTGGAAATTACGGAGGCGACGGAGAGTCAGTAAATCAACATAACTTGTACTAAGGAGGCGCTAATGAGTAGGATATATGAAGGTACGCTGCTGGGTAAGGGGCTCAAGTTCGGGCTGGTTATTGCTCGCTTCAACGATTTTATCACCAAGAAGCTGCTGGAAGGGGCCCAGGATGCCCTCTTTCGTCATGGGGTAAGCAAGGAGGACATCGAAATTGCCTGGACACCGGGTTCATTCGAGATTCCGCTGGTAGCTCTAAAACTGGCTCAGGCCAAGAAGTATGATGCTGTTATCTGCCTCGGTGCCGTGATACGTGGTGGCACCCCTCACTTTGATTATATCGCCACTGAACTGAGCAGGGGTATCGCCCGGGTAGCCATGGAGACAGGGCTGCCGGTTACCCACGGTGTGATTACCGCTGATACCCTTGAGCAGGCCATTGAGCGGGCTGGCACCAAAATGGGCAATAAGGGCTTCGATGCCGCCCTCAACGCCATAGAGATGGCCAACCTGCTTAAGGGATTGGCCTAGCGCTTAGCCAGTGACTTTATAGACGTGGTCGCCTCTTCTTACCCGGTCGTTGACCTTGATGCCAACAGAATCCCCTGCCTTGGCTTCGGTGACATTGGCGTTGTCTATCTGCATTGAATCGATGGTCATTTCCAGGTCAGTGGTATGACCTTGAATATGGATGGTGTCACCGATTTTTAGGGGTGCTGTCAGCTCAATGCCGGCAACCACCGGTCGGGCGAAAAAGTCAGAAACTTTGCCGACCCTAACCTCAGGCATCTGGTTTGCCTCCTTCAGCTTGATTATTGACTAGTATACGTGTTGCCTGGTGCCAAATCAATAGGGTATCGGGATGGCTGGCAGGGAAGTTCTTTTGACATGTGTTTTCCTGTTCCTTATAATATGTCTCGTCTACAAGATGTAAGAGAGGATGTACTTGGCTAAAGAAAAGCCGGACTCCAGAGAACGGGAACGAGCATCCGAAACGGAGAACATGCGAAAGCGCCTGGATATGTTTGACCAGCGTCTGGATAACCTTGACACTATGGTCTCCGCTGTAATCGAGCGGGTCATGAACCAGCCCATCGTCGTTGATATAACCTGTCCGCACTGTAACAAGAACATTGAGTTTTCCCTTATTGGTAACCGGAAGCCGCGCGCCTAGCCGAAACAGTCGGTCCCTATCGGCAACATACTACTGTGATGATTGATGGAGGATAAATTATGGAGATGGTCGCCGCAATAAGTAAGGCCAGATACGATATCTTTCGTTGGAGATATCAGCTGAGCATACCCTGGAAGCTGGTTCTGGCACTGAGCGTTGCCGGCCTGACAGGCTTGCTTGCCCAGGTCAGGGTTCCCATAGGTCCGGTGCCGATTACCGGGCAGACCTTTGCTGTACTGCTGGCCGGTGTTGTGCTGGGGAGGTGGTGGGGCGCTGCCAGCATGGCGATGTACGCTGGGCTCGGTGCCCTGGGGGTTCCCTGGTTTGCCGGTTGGTCTAGCGGGCTGGGAGCTACCGGGGGCTATCTCATCGGCTTTATTCTGGCGACTCTCTTTTTGGGCTATTTTACCGATAGATATATTCGGTCAAGAGGCTTCTTCAGCATGCTTGGCCTGATGCTGGTGGCTAACTTTGTTCTGATCTATATCCCGGGACTTGTCTGGCTTGGCCTGTGGCTCAATCTGGTCAGCGGTAGCCAGGCTGGTGTGGCTGCTGTTATCGCCCTGGGAGCGGCCCCCTTCGTGGTCGGTGATATTATTAAGGCAGCTGCGGCTGCGGCTACAGCCAAGGTGATTACCCCTAAATCGACCTATGACAGGTAAATAAGCGGGGCTTTTATATAGGCTCCTGATACCTGTTGACGATAGCCGGGGCACCCAGTAGAATTATGGTGTTACCGGGCGGTTAGCTCAGTTGGTTAGAGCGCTGCGTTGACATCGCAGAGGTCACTGGTTCAAATCCAGTATCGCCCACCATTTTAAGCAGTTTATATAGCATTGGACGACCTGGAGCTTTTCAAAAGAACTACAACGGCCAAGTGAATTTGGGTATAGCTATTCAGCATGTTTTGCTGCTGGAACTGTGGTAATACAGAATCTCGAATTACATTAGCAGTTTTACATTCACTCTATGAGAGATGCAATATCAAGTTGTACAGCTACTTTTGCTGTATGCTCTACAATTTTTAATATGCTCTCCTCGTGCATGAAAAAGGCGACATCCAAAATCAACTTATCTGTAAAAAGTGGGTCTATCTCTTGCAGGTCCAGCGAGAAGTCCAGGTTGATGGTTCCATATAGTGAACCTTTTGTGCCTTCCGGGTCTGAAAAATTGAATATAACGGACGAATCATCATCAGTGGGTGTGTATATAAGTGGTGGCGGTGAATAGCCCTCCGGGTCTTCAAGTGTTAGGGCTGAAGGTGGTTGTAGCATTTTAAACCTTAGAATCAGTGAGTCAATCTTATATTCGATCTTGTGCAAGAGCTGAAATGTAATGGAGGCCGTGTTTCCGCTGTCCTGATATATGTTATAGGATATGCTGGCTAGTTCAACTGCATTCCCATCCTTGTAAAAGTGAAGGGCATAATGGTCGTTCTCTATGAAGACAGAATCATCTCTTGCTAGTTTTTGTTCAATAAAGAATATGTTGTCGGAAACAGCAGCGTACGAAAGTACGGCTATTGTGACGAAAACAACCGCAATGATTCCCAGTTTTACCCTCTGGCTCATGATTCTCTCATCGTGTTCAAATTAGGTCTGGCAACTGCTCAGTGTTTATAACACAGTTTCCTTTCGCTTACAAGGCTGACTGGAATTGGCAGCCCGAATAAGCAAGCCAGGTGATATAATGGAGAGAACTCGTTATTGGGGATTGCTTACTGCCCCCGGTTGTTGGCACCCCGCCCCGGAAGAGTTTTTTATTAAAGATGGAATACCGGGCTGATATTACTATTGTTGGTGCCGGTGTTGTTGGTCTGGCCATAGCCGCCGAGGTTGCCGATGGTAATCGGCGGGTTTATGTTCTGGAGAAGAACGATTCCTTTGGCCGGGAAACCAGCAGCCGGCACAGCGGCGTCATCCATTCCGGCATCTACTATCCTCCTGGGACGCTTAAGGCCAGGCTGTGCGTTGCCGGAAATGAAATGCTCTACAAGCTGTGTTCGGAACACAACATCGGCTGTGCCAGGCTGGGCAAGCTGGTAGTGGCCACCAGCAGTGGGGAAATTGGCGAGCTGGAGGAGCTGTTTGACAGAGGCCAGAGGAACGGTGCTCCCGGATTGAAGCTGGTATCGAAGCGGCAGTTGCGGCAGCTTGAGCCCAATGTGGTCGGGGAGGCGGCTATCTGGGCAGCGGGCACCGGTATCATTGACTCGCATGCTTTAATGAAGTTCTTTATCGCCGGCATGACCGGTAAAAGTGCCCAGATAGCCTACAGGACGGAGGTCGTTGGCATAAATAAGGTGGCTTCTGGCTACCGGGTTTCGGTCAGGGATGGTGAAGAAGAGTTTTCTTTTACCACCAGTGTGCTCATTAACTGCGCCGGCTTGGGCAGTGACAGAGTGGCCGAGATGGCCGGGGTAGACATAGCCGGTGCCGGCTACCGTTTGCATTATTGCAAGGGTGAATACTTCAGTGTTGGCGGCGGCAAAAACAGACTGGTCAGCCGGTTAATCTTCCCGGCGCCGCCGGCCGATGTCAGCGGGGTGGGCATACATGTCACCCTTGACCTGGATGGCCGGATGCGCCTTGGCCCCAGCATTCAGTATGTAGATGGCCTGGACTATTCCGTTGGGGAGGGGAACAGGGGGCTTTTTTACCGTTCGGTCAAGCCCTTCCTGCCCTTTATCGAGCGTGATGATTTGGCGCCGGAGATGGCTGGCATCAGGCCCAAACTGCAGGGACCCGGCGAAGACATCAGGGACTTCGTCATCGCAGAGGAAAGTGATAAGGGCCTGCCGGGTTTCATCAACCTCATCGGTATTGAATCTCCCGGCCTGACCGCCGCTCCGGCCATAGCCGGGTATGTCGCCGGTCTAATCAGGGGCCTGGTCTAGGCCCTGGCCTCCGTTCTTGCCTCGGTGAATAGCTCGAGTGTACACTGTGGGCATTCTTCAATGCACTTGCCGCACAGGGTGCACTTCTCAATGTCAAATTCGGGTATGGCCTTATCTTTGTTCCAGATTATGGCCTCGTCGGTACAGGCTTTGAAGCACTGGCGGCAGTGGGTGCAGCCGTACTGGCACTTTTCCCGACCGGGGATGTCCTTGAGCGGCCGGTAGTTACAGCGGAAGGCAATCTTGGTCCCGGCTGGAACCAGCTCAATGAGGTTCTGCGGGCACCCGGCAATACACAGGCCGCATCCGGTGCACTTATCGCAGTCCACAATAGCCATGCCTCCTTCTCTATCAATGGATATGGCATCCTGGGGGCACGCCTTGAGGCAGTCACCAAACCCCAGACAGGCATAGGGGCACTGCTTGTAGCCACCGGCCAGCTGGACAGCCGCCCGGCACGACTTGACCCCGGAGTAATTGAATATGACCGGTGGCTTGCCGTGGCAGTGTATCACTGCCTTCTTGTTTATAGCTAAGGCATCGAGGTCGATGTTAAGCGCTTTCTCCAGGCAGCCGAGGGCTTCCGGGTCCTGAACGACCACGGTACACGGCGCTTCGGTGGCCGTGCTGGCATTCCTGGCTAACTCCTGGGCATAGGCAAAGCAGCCGGCATAGCCGCAGGCGCCGCAGTTCATCCCGGGCAGAATCTTGTTTATCTCCTCTATTTTCTCGCTGCCCTTGACTTTGTGTGGCACCCTGGCATTTGCCAGGTAGATAATCAAGCCACTACCCAGGCCGATGGCTCCCAGTATCAGGATAACAGCTAGATTCACTAGACTATTCCTCCAAATCCGGAGAAAGCCAGTCCGAGCATGGTGGCGGTGATAAAGGCTATGGGCAGCCCTTTCATTGACTTGGGGCTGTCGGCCAGCTCCAGCCTCTCCCTTATGCCGGACATAATGGCCAGAACCAGGGTAAATCCCACGCCGGCACCCAGCGCCGCCACCAGACTCTCGATAAAGGAAAAGGCTTCGTTGGTATTTATCAATGTGATGCCCAGAACGGCACAGTTGGTGGTAATCAGCGCCAGGTAGATGCCGAAAACATTGTAGAGGGCGAAGTTGGTTCGCCTGATGAATAGCTCAATTATCTGCACCAGCGATGCAATTATCAGTATGTACATTACAATATTCATGTACTCAACGCCGAAGGGGATGAGTACATAGTTGTTAATTAGCCAGGTGGCAGCGGAAGCTGCCACCATGACGAAGGTCACCGCCGCCGACATGCTCAGTGCACTGCCTAGCTTCTTGGAAACGCCGAAGAAGGGGCAGAGCCCCAGAAACTTTACCAGGATGAAGTTGTTTATCAGGGCCATGCTGATGAATATGGTGAAAAGCTCACTCATGCTTGACCATTCCTATCCGCCGGAACAGCGCCAGCAGCAATCCGATGATCAGGAACGCCCCCGGCGATAGTACGAACAGAGCCAACGGATGCTCGCTGAGGACGGGTAGAGTGAAAAGGCTGGTGCCGGCAACCGATAGGCTACCGGTGCCCAGAATTTCCCTTAAGAAAGCGATGAGGAGTAATGCCAGCGCAAAGCCGACACTGATGCCCAGGGCATCGGCGATGGAGGCGGTTACCGGGTTTTTGGAGGCGAAGGCCTCAGCCCGGCCCAGGATTATACAGTTGACCGCTATCAAGGGCAGGTAGATGCCCAGTGATTCGTGTAACGCCGGCACGTAGGCCTGGAATACCAGACTGACTATGGTAACGAAGCTGGCAATGATGACGATGAAAGTAGGGATTCTGACAATATTGGGCACCGATTTCCTTATGAGGGAAATGATTATATTGGCTCCCAGCAGAACGAAGATGACGCTGACACCCATACCCAGGGCGTTGTCTATGGTGTTGCTCACCGCCAGCGCCGGGCACAGGCCCAGAGCCAGAATAAAGATGGGGTTGGAGATTACAATGCCCTTGGCAAATTCCCTAACAAAACCGGCCAACGTCTTGCTCCTGCATCATTATCTTAGTTCCTTTATCTTCTCCATGGCTGCCTCTCTGACGGCATCGACCACCGCCTGCGAGCTTATGGTGGCGCCGGTCACGCCGTCGACCTGACCTCCGTCCTTTCGTAGCGCCACACCATCTATATCCAGCCCACGAAACTGGTTGGTGAAGTCGCTTTCGGCGATTTTATCGCCCAGCCCCGGTGTCTCCTGGTGTGATACTACGGTGATGCCTTTTAGAGTGGTGGCATCCTCAAGCCCAACCAGGACGTCAATATCACCGGCGTAGCCGACACCGGTAGCCAGAAAGGCATAGCCAATCTCGGTAGAGTTATCAAAGATGGTGTATAAATCATCCTCAAATTTGAAATCGCTCATCTCGGGGAACAGTTCAAAAAGCAGTGCCTGTATCCTCTCGTGCTGTCTGGCCTCAATCTGTGCCCGGGTGATGCTCTCGGTGAAGTTGAGCAGCGTCACCGTTATGAGCACCACCAGTGTAATATACAGGACGGGTAGAAATCTCCGCAGCATGCTAACCATTCCCTGTCACCGCCTCCTTGAGCTTTGGTGGTTTTACGGTGACATATCTATCGATAAGCGGGGCTGCGGCATTCATCAGCAATATGGCATAGGCGACACCTTCCGGCTGTCCGCCGAAATTTCTAATCAGGCCGACTATTACACCGGCACCAATGGCGAAGATTACCCTTCCCCTCCGGGTGATGGGGGTGGTCACCGGGTCGGTGGCCAGGAAGAAGGCCCCCAGCATCAGCCCCCCGGCCAGAATGTGGAATATGGCGTCCTCTCCTGTACCCAGTGCAAAGAGGGCAACCGTGCCGACGAAGACCAGCGGCACCCGCCAGTCTATAATGCGGAGCAGAATCAACAAAGCGCCACCCATCAGTATAAAGAGGGCGGAGGTTTCACCGATGGCACCGCTGGTGTCACCCAGGAAGAGCACCCCGTACAGGGAGAAGCTATCCCCCTGCCAGACAAAAGCGTCACTCAACGGGGTAGCTGCTTTTACTATATCGGCGCTGAAGCCCATCGGCGATACCCAGGTGGTCATCTCTGTTGAGAAGCTGATAGACATAAAGGCCAGGCCGCCCAGAGCGGGATTGAATATGTTGTGTCCCAGACCGCCGAAGGCTTCCTTGACAATGGCAATTGAGAAAATGGCCCCGACGGCCACCATCCACAGGGGTATCGTCGGCGGCATGAGCAGGGCCAGCAGGAGACCGGTGATTACGGCGCTACCGTCCATGACGAAGGGCCGTCCCCTTAGCTTTTTAACCAGAACTTCGGTGGCTACGGCCGTGCCGATGCTGACGAATATCACCGACAGGGCATAGTAGCCAAAGAAAAAGACGCCGGCGGCAGCCGGAAATGTGAGCGCTGCCAGCGTCAGGTACATCATCATGCTCACTGAGAACCCCTGCCTGAGATGGGGGCCGGCTGTTACTGTTAGTTCTCTGCCGGAAGCTGTTTCCGGCCTGGTCTCTTCTTCGGGTGTCATGTTTTGGCAACCTTCTTGGCCAGCTCTGTCTTGGCTATTCTGATGTACTGCACCAGGGGGATGTTGGCCGGGCATACATAGGCACAGGCGCCGCATTCGTCACAGCTGTTGATATAGACCTGCCGGCACTGGTCATAGAGACCGGCTTTAGCGTACCGGGCCAGTAGAGTGGGCGACAGGCGTCTGGGACAGACTTCCAGACACCGCCCGCAGCGGATGCAGTCCTGTTCGTCGGCTGCTATATTCTCCTGGACAAGGATGCAGCTTACCCCTTTGGTTAGCGGAAAACCAGGGTCGTGGTGGGCGGTACCCGTCATCGGCCCTCCGGTTATCACCTCGCTGGCCTCTTGCTGCATGCCGCCGCAGAACTCGATTAGATGTGCCAGTGGCGTGCCCAGCCTTGCCAGCAGGTTCCTGGGATGCTTAATGGCACCGGTTACCGTTACCACCTGCTCGATTGCCGGCTTGCCCTTAAAAACGGCATCGAAGATGGCTTTGGCGGTGCCGGCCCTGATGATGACCACGCCAGCATCTTTGGCCTGCCCGTCGTGGGGGACCACTCTGCCGGTGATGGCCTCCACCAGCGCTCTTTCGCTGGCCGGGTATTTTGCTTTTAGCGGTATTATCCTGCTATCGTCACGGCTTACCGTCAGCAGCTTCTCAATGTGGCTGATGATGTCGTGCCGGCTGTCCTCGATGGCGATGTAGGCGATATCTGGTGACAGCAGCTTCCTGGCGATACCCAGCCCGACCAGCACTTCGTGGCCGAATTCCAGCATAATCCGGTAGTCGGCGGTGACGTAGGGTTCACACAGGCAGGCACTCAGGATAACGGTATCAATTTTCCTGGTTTTATCTGCTTTGAGTTTGACATGGGTGGGCAGAGCGCCTCCATCCGCGTCAACGACTCCGGCCTGTCTTATTCTTTCGAGAATCTCATCCGGGGAGAGTGCTTCCGGGTTCGGGGCAGCGTCGAGCTCGGCCCAGTTGTCCTCACCGTCCGAGGTAATAACCAGGGCTTCGGTCAGCTGGCCGCCGGCCGGGTCAATCAGCTTTATACTGGCTGATACTTCGCCGGATAGCGAAGCGTGAACCGGGGTGGTATCCCGGTCTTCCGAATCAGCAATCTTCTGGCCGGTGAGTACCCTGTCACCCCGCCTGACCAGCAACTGGAGGGATTCCCCCGTGCCCTGCAGCAGGGGGATGGCCACCTTTTCCGGCAGCGGCGCCGGTTCAATGGGGAGGTTGGCGGTGGGGGCAAATTCCGGCAGGTGCACACCCTTGCGCAGGTGTCTGGTTTTAAGTCTTATTGCCACGCTGTTACCCTTCACCTAAGTATTCGGCCAGTCCGGTGGAGCGGTGGATTGTTCTCTGGGTATCAATGATAAGGCACTCAACGCTGTCCAGCGACTCGATCAGCTCCAGGCCGGCTTCGGGCCCCATGGCAAAGACCGCCGTTGCCAGAATATCAGCCCGGGTGCCGTCTTCGGCGATAATGGTGACGCTGATACACTCGTTTGCCGAATAGCCCGTCTTGGGATTCAGGATGTGGTGGACTTCTTTATCCGGGTCAAAGTATCGTGCGTAGTTGCCCGATGTGGCCACCGCCCTGTCAGAAAAAGCGAAGCTGGCCAGGGATTGGCTGGTGTCATCCGGATTGACCAGAGCGATAGTCCACGGTTTCCCCCGGGGCTTTGAGCCCAGGGCGCTGACATCACCGCCGACATCGACCAGGGCGTGTTTGATGCCCCTATTTTTCAGGACAACCAGTGCCTCCTCGGCGGCATAGCCCTTGGCGATGCCGCCGAGGGTAATCTGCATGCCGGCTACTTTGAAGTATATCCGGTCAGACTCAAGGCCCATCTTTTCCCAGCCGACCAGGTTCAATGCTTCGTCTATTATGGTCTGCTGGGCCTCCGGGCTTTCCTGCCACAGGCCGCCGGCCCAGAGGTCCAGCAGGGGCTGAACGGTTATATCGAAGTAGCCGGCAGTTATCTGGCCGTAGTCCAGCGACAGAGATATGAGCTGCCGTAGCTCCCTGGATGGATTATCCAGATAGCCATCCTGGTTGAGCCGCCAGGCCTCGGCGGTTTCATCGAAGATGGAAGCCTTGGCCTCGATGTACTCAATCCGGGAGAAGGCGGCATCCATGGCCTGCCCAGCCGATACCTCGTCCGCGGCATAGACGGTAATGGTGACGAAGGTGCCCATCATGGAGCGGGTTTCTCTAAATTCAGCAAGACCCGGGGCGCAGGAGGGAGAGCTGAATATCACGGTGGCGAGCAGCATAAGGCCCAGCATTATGCCAAAAGCCGTGCTCAAGTATCTCATTCCAGACTTTAATAATATATGCCATAAGTCAGGGTGTTTGGCGGGAACTGCCGAAAAAGGAGTACCTGTATAAGCATAGCATAAACTGGCGCTGTGATTCTACATCAGGATTAAGTGGCCGTCAGCCTATCCCTTTATCACGCCGATGGGCCTGGTCCTGGCGACTATTCTGGATATACCGGCGTTGTGGGTAACATTGACAACCGAAGTGACGTCTTTGTAAGCCTCGGGGGCTTCTTCGGCCAGTCCGGACAGGCTGCCCGTCCGCACCGTTATACCGCGGGCCTGCAGAGTATTGAGCACGTCCCGTCCTTTGATGTGCCGCCTGGCGGCGGTCCGGCTTTGTATCCGGCCGGCGCCGTGGCAGGTGGAGCCAAAGGTCTCTCGCATCGCCTGCTCGGTGCCCACCAGGACGTAGGAAAGACGCCCCATGTCTCCGGGGATGAGGATGGGTTGGCCGATCCGGGCGTACTTCTGGGGTAAATCGGGATGACCGGCGGGAAAGGCACGGGTGGCGCCCTTGCGGTGGACGCACAGCTTTTCCCGGAGGCCGTCAACCGTGTGCTCTTCTATCTTGGCGATGTTATGGGCTACATCATAGACCATCTCCAGGCCGGCATCAGTCTCACTTATGTCCAGCACCCGGCAGAAGGCCTCTCTCACCCAGTGGGTGATGCACTGCCGGTTGGCCCAGGCATAGTTGGCGGCACACCTCATGGCGGCGAGATAGGCCTGTCCTTCTGGAGACTCCACCGGGCTGCAGGCGAGCTGGCGGTCGGGGACCTGGATGCCGTATTTTTGCATGGCGGTTACCATCTGCTTGATATAGTCATCGGCGGTCTGATGGCCCAGGCCGCGGGAGCCGCAGTGAACAAGGAGCATTACCTGCCCCTTTCGGTCGATGCCCATGGCTCTGGCCATGTCAGCTTCATATATCTGGTCAACTACGGCGACCTCAAGGAAGTGGTTTCCTGAACCCAGCGTGCCCAGCTGCGGAATGCCTCGCTCCTTGGCCCGGCTGCTGACCCGGCCGGGGTCGGTACCGGCCATCTCGCCGCCCTCTTCGGTGGTCTCCAGGTCTTCCGGGCGGCCATAGCCCTTCTCCACCGCCCAGCGGGAGCCTTTTACCAGCACCTGGTCAATCTCTCCAGGGCGCAGCCTTATCTTGCCCTTTGACCCCAGGCCGGAGGGGACGTTTTCGTATAGGGCATCAATCAGCTCTTTTATCCGGGGGCAGACCTCATCGTCGCTAAGGTTGGTACGTAGCAGCCGGACGCCGCAGTTGATGTCAAAGCCGACCCCGCCCGGAGAGACGACGCCGTCTTTAATTCTCATGGCAGCTACCCCGCCGATGGGGAAGCCGTAGCCCCAGTGAATGTCGGGCATGGCCAGCGAATGGCCGACTATGCCCGGCAGGTGGGCTACGTTGGCCACCTGCTCGGCTACCTGCTCGGTGAGAATATGCTCCAGCATGTCCTGGTCGGCGTAAATGAGCCCGGGCACGCGCATACCCGCCCTGTAGCTTCTGGGTATGCGCCAGCGGTATTCGTCCACTTTCTCTATGGTGCCGCTCCACTTGGTCATGGCCTCATCCTTAGATATCAAGAATAACCCGCACCTGGTTTCTCTCCCGGTCCACCTTAAGCAGGTGGTAGGTGGCTGACTTGACACCCGTTTTCAGCCTGTGGCGTGCCGGGTCGTACTTCTCCCCGAAGCATACTGCTACCAGGTGGTTTTCATCAAGTTTGCTGATATCGAATTTTCTAAAGATCAACATTTCAACATCGAAGAAGTATAGCAGCCGGTTGAGCCACTCAAAGAGCAGGCCTTCTGTGTCAGCTTCGTTGATTTCCAGCCGGCGGGACGTGGTCTCCCTTACCGTTTTTAACTCGGCAATTATGGAGAACATGCCGTAGGCGGCGTTGGCAAAGGCTTCCGCCAGCGTCTGGCCGTAGGCAATCAGGCCGACATCAGCGGTATGCTCTGTGAGCCGGTATCGCTTCACTCCTTATCTCCCAATCCCCAAGCCCCTCTGGCTTAATTGTATCACTTTTAAGTCAATAATATTTCTTAAAGACCTGTGCAATAACTGTGTTTTAGGTGCCAAAACTGGTAGAATAGGGCAATAAGTTTTACGTAAGCTTTTAAAGCGCAGGAGGCAAATGACAAACAGAGAAGAGGGCAAAGAATATGTTCTCAAGATGGTCAGGGAGCGTGATGTCAAGTTCATCATGTTGTGGTTCACCGACATCCTGGGCATGCTCAAGAGCTTTGCCATCACCACTGAAGAGCTGGAGGGGGCCTTGGAGGAAGGCATGGGCTTTGACGGCTCATCGATTGAGGGCTTTGCCCGCATAGACGAGAGCGACATGGTAGCCCTGCCCGACCCGGATACCTTCAGGATATTACCCCAGCGGCCGCGGGAGCACCGGGCAGTGGCCCGCATGTTCTGCGACATCTTAAGGCCCGGCGGACAGCCCTTTGACGGCGACCCGCGCTTTGTATTGAAGAAGAACCTGAAGCGGGCGGCCGACATGGGCTACACCTTCTATGTAGGGCCGGAGCTGGAGTACTTCTACTTTGAAGACTCCCGGAGCACCAAACCCCTGGATCAGGGGGGCTACTTTGACCTGACGCCTCTGGATGTAGCCACCGATTTCAGGCGGGATACGGTACTCGCCCTGGAAGAGATGGGCATAGGCATCGAGTACTCCCACCACGAGGTAGCCGCCAGCCAGCACGAGATAGACATGCGCTACACCGATGCTCTGACCATGGCAGACAATGTGATGACCTACCGGCTGATAGTCAAGGAGATAGCCTTGCAGAACGGGGTCTATGCCACCTTCATGCCCAAGCCGGTCTACGGCATTAACGGCAGCGGCATGCACACCCACCAGTCCCTGTTTGCCGGTAGTGTCAATGCCTTCTTTGATGGAAATGACAGATATAACCTCTCCCTGGTAGCCAAGAGATATATAGCCGGGCTTTTAAAGCATGCCCCGGAGATAACGGCTGTCACCAACCAGTGGGTCAACTCCTACAAGCGGATGGTACCCGGCTATGAAGCGCCGGTCTATCTCTCCTGGGCCAGGCGTAACCGCTCCGACCTGATACGGGTACCGGAATACAAACCGGGGCGAAAGAATGCCACCAGGATAGAGTTCCGCTCTCCGGACCCGGCCTGCAACCCCTACCTTGCCTTCAGCGTCATGCTGGCTGCCGGGCTGGAAGGCATTGAGAAGGGGTATGAAATTCCGGAGCCGGTAGAAGAGAATGTCTACCAGATGTGTGCCGAAGAAAGAAAGGCCAGGGGCATTGGTGTTCTGCCGGCCAGTCTGTGGGAGGCCATCCAGCTGACCAAGAAGAGTGAGCTGGTAGGCAAGGCACTGGGCGACCACGTCTTCAACGCCTTTATTGAGAACAAGGAGATAGAGTGGGGTCAGTATCGGGCTCAAGTGACTGATTATGAGCTTAACAAGTATCTGCCGATATTGTAGGCTCATCAGCCCCACGTTTTTTATAGATGGCAATGGGTAGCGTGCACCGGTTGCGGGTTGCCATGGCCCAGATAAACGCCACCGTAGGTGATTTTGACGGCAACCTTAAAAAGATTATTGAGGCCATAGAGCAGGCCCGGTCACTGGGGGCTGATCTGGTGACCTTCCCGGAGCTTGCCCTCTGTGGCTATCCACCCGAAGATTTGATACTTAAGCCGCAGTTTGTCAGTGATAACCAGAAATATCTGGGCCGGGTAGTCAGTGCCTCCTCTGGGCTCTCGGTTGTCGTTGGCTTCATTGATGGCAGGGACGGCCCCTATAATGCCGCCGCCATTATCCATGATGGCAAGCTGGCAGATATTTATCACAAAATATGTCTGCCAAACTACGGAGTCTTTGACGAGAACCGTTATTTCCAATCTGGTAAAGGCTGCCCGGTGTATGTTGTTGCCGGTGTCGGTGTTGGCGTCAATATCTGTGAGGATATCTGGCATGAAGACGGACCGGTTTCTGCCCAGGCCAGCTCCGGGGCTGGTGTTATCGTTAATATCAGTGCCTCGCCCTATCACTACGGCAAAGCGGAATATCGTAAAAAGACCCTTGCCCGGCGTGCCCGGGATAATGGGGTTATCATTGTCTACAACAATCTGGTTGGCGGCCAGGACGAGCTGGTCTTTGACGGCAACAGCCTGGTGATAGATGCCAAAGGCCGGCTACTGGCCCAGGGCCGACAGTTTACCGAAGACCTGGTGCTGGTTGACCTGGATGTTGAGCCGGTGGCTGGCACTGGTGGCAGTACTCCCACCGGAGGCAGGGAGCAATGGCCGACCGCAAGGGTAGTCGTTTCTGAGTCACCGTCACCGAAAACCAAACCGGCGCTACCCGGGCGGCAGCCTTATGGAAGCTATGACCTTGCTGCTGAAATCTATCACGCCCTGGTGCTGGGCACCGGCGACTATGTCCGCAAGAATGGTTTTGGTAAAGTGGTCATTGGTCTCTCCGGGGGCGTTGATTCCAGCCTGGTAGCCACCATAGCCGTTGATGCCCTCGGGGCGGAGAACGTGGTGGCAGTGGCCATGCCTTCACGCTATTCCTCGCCGGGAAGCCTCTCGGATGCCGGGCTACTGGCTCAAAACCTGGGCATTAGTCTGATGAATATCCCCATAGAGAAGGTTTTTCAGGCCTACCTTGATTTGCTGGCCGGGCCCTTTAGCGGAATCGAATCAGGCACCGCTGAAGAAAACATCCAGGCGCGTATCCGGGGCAACCTGCTGATGGCGCTATCCAACAAGTTCGGCTGGCTGGTGCTGGCCACGGGCAATAAGAGCGAGATGGCCACCGGATATACCACTCTCTACGGTGATATGGCCGGGGGCTTTTCTGTAATCAAGGACGTGCCCAAGACGATGGTCTATAAACTGGCCCGCTATCGCAACTCAGCAGCCGGTATGGAGTTGATTCCACCCTCCGTGCTTGCCAAGACCCCTTCGGCAGAGCTCGGCCCTGACCAGAGGGATACGGATACGCTACCTCCCTATGAACTGCTGGATTCGGTTTTGACTGCCTATGTTGAAGAAGACAAAAGCGTTGAGCAAATCATCAGGCAGGGCGTTGACCCGGAGGTGGTCAAAAAGGTTGCCCGCCTGGTCGATGCCAGCGAGTACAAACGCCGCCAGGCGCCGCCAGGGGTCAAGATAACCACCAAGGCTTTCGGTCGGGATCGGAGGCTGCCTATCACCAATAAGTTCAGGGGGTAGGACCCCATCGCCGGTGGCCGGCCCGAGTTTTACCTGTCCTCTCGTCGCCTGCTGGCAGGGGTCGAAAAACCCGGCCGTTTGCTAACGAAACCAGAGTTGGCTAGACTATGGAGAGGCTGCTTGACTGGCAGGAGGTAGAAGATGACCGGTGGTGCCCTGGATATATATCGCGAAAACCTCAAGGCGTTATTGCGGAAGCGCTATTCCGAGATTGTTGCTGAACACGCTGTCGAGCCGAGAAACATGTGCGATATGGGGGGGTATAGTGGCTTCGGCATAGCTACCAGTGGCAACGGCGAAATGATGGCTATCTGGATTAATATAGAAAAAGGCGTTGTTGCCGCTGCCTCTTTTACCTCGGATGGCGAAGCCCCGGCTATTGCCGCCGGCAGTGTAGTCACCGAGTTGGTCAAGGATATGGCCGTTGCTCAAGCCCGGGAGCTTGGCCAGCAGGAAGTCCTGGATGCTTTGGGCGGCCTGCCCGAGGATAGCCAGTATGGCGCTTCTCTGGCCGTCAAAGCGCTGAAGCTGGCTGTGGATGATTATTTAGCTTAAGGCTCAAGTCAGCGGTTAGGGGACCATCTCCGCTGATAGTTTTTAGCACTTTTTTGCAGCCGGTGGCCGGAGGTGCCGTCGGACAGGGCGAGCCACGGCTCAGAGAGCGGGTGGCTCCTTTTTGCCGTTCGCGTCCTTTGTGGGGGAGGGGGTGGTATCGCTGGCTGGGTTGACATCAATCCTTTCCGCAGAAAAAGGCGAGAAGCCCTTGAGGACCCTGCCGCTGTCTTCGGTTATCTCTAAACCGGCGCCGCATTTTGGGCAGGTTTGATATCTGGGGTTGAGCAACGCCCAGCCGCAACGATAGGTGCCGCACCGTGAACACTTCCCCTCCAGCATGTCGTGCTTATTATAAGAGGAGAGCTTATAGCCGGGTCAAGCCCGTTTTGGGGTAATCGGAGGGAAGGGCTACAACTGTAAACCCCTGCCTTCGCTCTTTTTCTCCCTATTTTAGCCAATCCCTGTATTAATAGCGCCCATTAAGACTATTGGGTAGACGTTTTATGTTCCTGTACGGATTGAATCCCGGGCTACAACTTGGAAGCCGACTTTCTGGAGCAAAAAGAATATACTGCTGAAGTGAAGTAAGGCGCTATCTCGCGGACTTTTTCTCCTCCGTTTTGAGCTTCCGGCCAACCCGAAAAGCAGTGGCGATGGTCTCTCCGAAGGCCCGATACTGATTGTCTGGGCTTTCGGAGTAGAGGATGGGCTTGATCTTGGTAATATCCGGTTTACCATTGGTGAGACAATTTTCGGTGATGTGGCTTTCCTCAATCCTGCCGATTATCAGGGCGTGACTGCCCAGGTTCAGGATGTGTACCACGCTACACTCCAGGTTTAGCGGGCATTGCTCAATCATAGGGGCGTTGCCCAGCTTGCCGTAGAAGACCTTAAAGCGGCAGACGGCCACTTTGTCGCTCCTTGTCCCGGAGACGATGCCACAGTAGTCTGTTTCGGTTGTCATGTCGCTGGAAGGTATGTTGACGGAGAAAGTGCCGGTCTGCTTTATGCCTTTATAGGTATAGCGGCGGTGGCGCAGGGCGACTGAAATCATTGGCGGCTGACCATTGGCGATACCACCCCAGGCGACAGTGATAAAATTCGGCTTGCTATTCACGTCGGCACCGACTAAAAATGCCGGCATTGGATAGACAAGCGTTCCCGGCCCCATGGTTACTTTGGTCACAGGCCTCCTCCTCATGCTGGTGATAACATCGCCCAGGATTATATGTCTTTTAGGGCGGGACTGCAACGAAAGCCCTGGAGGGCCATCCCGGTGTAAATGTAGCGCTATCTGGGGCCAGCAGTCTGGACTTAAAGCTACTGAGTACCACCGGTCAGCTGCCGCCATCTCTCTTCACCAATACACTGGCGGGCGGAAGCGCACCACTCGATACATGACGGGGTTTTCTCTCGGTAGACATATTGGCCGCACTTGCGGCATCTGAACTTGAGTTCGTCAGAGAAGATCTCGACCATGGCACTGCAATGGGGGCATTTGTACAGCGCCGCGCGCAGGTTTCTGCTATCCTGCCCCGGGCATTGGCTGTTCATTGTATCACCTGGTTACTCTAATTCCTGCTGCTATAATAGTCTGTGGCAGAGAAAGCTCCTATGACCTAAATCACATCCGGGGAGATTATAGCAGCTAAATCTGTGTTTTAATACCCTGGATATCGCCTGGCTGAGCCATCTTTGGCTACCCGTAGTGATTGACTTTGCCGAAGATTAGGGGGCCTGCCCGGAGAGGTAAGCAAGCAACTCCCGTTTTGCTGTGAGTCAAACTCATGGTAAACTTGATGCGGTATCATCCATGGCGGGCAAGATGGCACTATCTGAGATATCGGGCAGCAAACCCGGCCGGTGGCGGGATTGGCGTATTTGGCTGGGTTTGCTGGTGCTGGTGGCAGCCGCTCTTGTTTTTGTAGCCCTTAACCCCGGCCTCCCCCGGCTGGCCATATTCTGGATATTTGGCCTGGCCTTCGGCTTTGCATTACAGCGCAGCCAGCTCTGTTTTGTCTCTGGCTTCAGTAATTTTTATCTCTTCCGGCACGGGCAGATATTAAAAGCCATCCTGGCGGGTATGGCCATAGCCACCATTGGTTTTGCCCTGGTCATGTACCAGATGGTGCCTGACCCCAGCACCGGAGAAATACCGGTAAACGCTCACGCTTCTCCCTTTGGCTGGCACCTTGTCCTGGCGGGCGTGATGTTTGGCCTGGGTATGGTGCTTGCCGGTAACTGTATGGTGGGTACGCTGTACCGCATTGGCGAAGGGGCGGTCTCCGCACTGGTTACCCTGCTGGGCATAATGATTGGCATGGGCTTCCTGTTGCATAGCTGGGGCTGGTGGTGGCCCAACTATATATCGCAACTGCCACGGGTCTGGCTGCCACAGTCTCTGGGCTGGCCGGGAGCTGTTGTGCTCACTCTGGCCGTTTTGGGGCTGGCTTACCTGTTGGTGCACCTGAGACGACCTCGCAGCAAGATTACCACCGGCCGGGATGACATCCCGCCCGAAACGATTGGGCGGGGGGCCAGGTTGACCAAGGGGCTGCGGGCTATCTTTGTTTCCTTCTGGCCGGTCGCTCTTGGCGGTGTCATCCTGGGAGTGATAAACATCTTTGAGTATTTGGCTGTTGATCGGCCCTGGGGGATTACCGGCGAGGTCTCTCGCTGGTCTAGCGAGGCACTTAATTTTCTGGGGCTGCCGGTGGAGGTGATGGCTGTCCCCGGCACCTGAGTGGTGGCTAGTTCGCCGGGTCAGTTGACCTGGGGGCTTATGATAAATGGCGGCATTATCATGGGTGCTTTGATTGCAGCGCTGCTCTCCGGCGAATTCAAGATAAGGCTGGTGAGGCAAAAGCGCCGCTACTTTCAGATTCTTCTGGGCGGTGTGTTGATGGGCTATGGCGCCGGGCTGGCTGGGGGTTGTACTATCGGCGGCTTTTTCTCGGCGGTGCCTTCTCTGGGCTTGAATGGCTTTGTTTTCGGTGGGGCGATAGCCCTTGGTGCCTTCCTGGGGCTACAGGCCATTAAGAGGATTGGGTGATTCCTCTGCCCGCCTTGTGTAATTAACATTCAGGTAGTATCATAAATATGTATATATTTACTACAAGGAGTGGGGAATGAAACGGTTAATGCTCGTGTTGGGTATGCTGGTGATGACCGTGGCTTTACTGCTTGCCTGTGGCGGCGGGACCTCCAATGGTGGAGTGACAGGCACGGAAGTAACCGTTGATGGTGGCTCCTATCGGAATGTCTCTCCGGCACAGCTCAACTCCATGCTTGAGGACAAGGACTTCCTGATGATAAATACTGACCCCGTCTACTCGGTGGAAATCCCGGGCACCGACCTGCATATTCCCGCCCCGGAATTCGGGCAAAGCCTTGACCAACTGCCGCAGGATAAGTCAGCAAAGATAGTCGTCTATTGCCAGGTTGGTATGAACAGTAGCCTTATTGCCACCGCGCTGGTCGATCTGGGCTATACCAATGTCTGGAACCTTCCCGGTGGCCTGGTCGCATGGCAGCAGCAGGGCTACCCGGTTATACAAGAGCAGCAGTAATGAACCGGTTACTGCCCCGGCACAGGACATGCAGTTCTCACCATCGTTGCCGGTGAGCGTATCCTTATCGGGACGGTTGGTGGGGTCTGGGGTTATTTCGGCTACCATATCCAGGGCACCAGGGCCTTGCGCCTTGGTGGGTAGTCCGGGAAACGTTCCAGGTACCAGGTGTGGTGAGCTCGAGCCCTAGGTGCCAGGTTTGCCACCGTCCATACCGCAAATGCCAGACCAGCCAGTGACCATGTCGCCACCGCCCATCCAATCCAGGTGATGATCTCGCCGAAGTAATTGGGTGATGATATCCAGCGATAGAAACCCTGGTGCGGGATTTTGTAGCCGGACTCTCCGTGGCGGCGCAGATTGTGAAGTGTGCGGTCTGCGCTCCGGTTGATGATAAAACCGGTAAGAAATAGGCTCAGCCCGATAATAAACCGATAGTCTACCAGCCATTCGTTGGTGTATCCATTAGAGAAGGTGAAGATATATCGGCTGTTAAGGTACCCGTTTACGGCGTTGAATAAAAGGCCGGCACTCATCACGATGATTGGCATCCGATTTGATGTGCTGCGGAGGTTGAAGGGGTAGATGAAAGTGCGGTCTATGTAGTGCAGGCACCATAAACCCAGCAAGACAAGGGCGGGTATTGTGGTGGTACTGCCAAGCATGAAAAAGGCTACAAATATGAGCAGGGCTGTGGCCTCCATGACCACCCAGCCCAGTTTGTCGCTGATTGTGGGCCCCCAGCCGCTGCGGGAATGGCGGCCATAGGGGGCGGGAATGCGGAGAAGGGTTACAAAGGTGACCGCCGCAATTGCGAACCAGGCTATAATCAGAATATCGTAAAATGCTCTTTCATTCATCAGGAACCAGATTAGCGCTGTGGCGCTCAGGGCATTATATCACGAACAGTTTTTTCCCTGTCTGCTCAAGGTTGAGGGCTGCTGGTGACCTGAACGGGCACAACATCACCATTGGGCTTTTGAAACTCAAGTTCTGAGGAACTGCCGCCTGGATGTAATAACCGGCCCCCAAACCTCTCAAAGATTTGCAAAAGCGATATTCAAATCACACAAAAACTGTACACCATCTTCACATTCACTTCACATCTACTTGTTATTCTGGAGTTAGAAAGGTTGGGAAAATCCCGACAAATAAAAAAGGAGATAGAGAGAAATGAAGAAACGAATTTCAGTAGTCGTTCTGGCTGTGGTCGGAGTGCTGGCATTAATCCTGGGCACGACTGCAGCCCTGGCCAATGGTCCGACGGCACCGAGCAACAACCCATGGCCACAGGAGGACTATTGCCCCGGCTACCATGAGGAGATGGGTGACTGGGGTATGCACGGTTTTCACATGATGGGCCTGACTGACCCGGTAACTCTGGAGCGAGTGGCGGGAACAGTTGGGCTGACCTACGATCAGCTGGTGGCTCGCCTGGAACAAGGTGAGACGCTGGCCCAGATAGCCCAGGCCCGGGGCGTCATCAGCTCGACAGTCGTCGAGGCGATACTGGCTCCGCAGGTCGAGGTTCTCTCGGTCCTCGTCAAGTACGGCTATTTAAGCGATACAGAGGCTGATTCCATCTTGGAGCAGGCCCGCCTGAGGGTTGAGCAGGCCATCACAGTGGCTTATGGCTTCCATAGGGCATATAGCCCTGTAATCAGCCCCGAAGAAAGCTGCGGCCCGGGATATGCCCCCGACTACGAAAACAGTTCCATGATGGGCAATGGCCATATGGGCATGAGAAGGTAATAGTAGTTACAATATTAGCTCGATACTTCAGGCGGCCGGAAGCACATCCCGGCCGCCTGAAGTTTGCCAGCCGTGATACATTGGTTTACTATTAGTGGTAGAACTATCAACGGGAGTTTCTGGTGGCTAAGGGTAAAATACTGGTGGTAGATGACGAGCGAAAAATAGTCAGTCTGGTGCGCGCCTATCTCGAGCACGAGGGCTACCAGGTCTTTGAAGCCTATGACGGCAGACAAGCGCTGACCGTTTATAATCGTGAGCAGCCTGACCTGGTCGTACTTGACCTCATGTTGCCAGAGCTGGACGGTATCGAAGTGTGTCGTGAGATTCGCCGTTCCTCTGAGGCCCCCATAATTATGCTCACCGCCCGGGGCGAAGATACTGACAAGATTGTGGGACTGGAGTTGGGTGCCGACGATTACATAACCAAACCGTTTAGCCCCAGGGAACTGGTAGCAAGAGTTAAAGCTGTCTTGCGCCGAACACATCACCGAGGAGCACCCGCTCCCTCCAAAGGACCACTGACCTTGGGCAGTTTGGTGCTTGATGAGGAGCGTTTTCAGGCTGCTTGCGGTGGGCAGCCCCTTGATTTGACCACTACGGAATTCCGCATTCTGGCTGCCCTGGTTCGGGCTTCCGGCCGGGTATTATCGCGGTCTCAGATACTGGATATCGCGCTCGGAGAGACATACGAGGGCTATGAGCGTACCATAGATGTTCACATTAAAAACTTGAGACAGAAACTGGCAACCGCTGGTGCCGGCAAAGGCTGCTCTATTGTTACCGTCCGCAGCATAGGATATAAAATTCAGGAGCCGAATCATGTATAAACTATCAATTTTAAACCGCTTATCCGTTAGACTGACCGCCTATTTCCTGCTGGCAGCCGTACTGGGAGTGGCTCTGGTGGCGGTGCTGACCTACAATTCGACTTCCAGTGGCTTTAACAGCTTCCTCGGTCATATGGCAGGTAGTGGCATGATGGGTAACATAGTTGCCGGGGCAGAAAGAGATTTCCTGAACAATTTGGGGCAGAGTCTCTGGCTGGCCGGGGTTCTCGGTGTTGTACTGGCCATAGTCCTTGGCGGTATTTTCACCCGGCAAATCGTAGCTCCGCTGGGTAAAGTAGCGTCAGCGGCGAGGAGCGTTACACAGGGTGACCTTGACCAGCGGGTGGATATCAGAGGCTCGAGTGAGCTGGCTGAGCTGGGGGAGTCTTTCAATATTATGGCGGAGACCTTGCGCCATGACCGGAGTCTGCGCCACAATATGGTGGCAGACATAGCCCATGAGTTGCGCACCCCTTTATCGATATTGCAGGGCAATATAGAAGCCATGATTGATGGCGTCTTACCCATTGATGCCGAAAATCTAAGTTCGCTACACCATGAGACCATGCTTCTGGCCCGGCTGGTAGAAGACCTTCGCACTCTATCACTGGCTGAGACCGGACAACTCAGGTTTCAACCGGGGGCTATAAATTTAAAGACTCTATCTCAGCAGGTAATAGACCAGTATCAAACTCAATTGGTATCAAAGAAAATCGAAGTGGTGTTGGAGTCCCCGGAAGGTCTGCCTCAAGCCTGGGCCGACCCTGACCGCACGGCACAGGTCATACGTAACCTGGTGAACAATGCATTTAACTACACACCAGAGGGGGGCACAATCACCATCAGGCTTACGCCTGACCCTGATGGCATTACCGTATCGATAATAGACACCGGCGCCGGCATTCCCCCTGAAGACCTGGCTTATGTCTTTGATCGTTTCTACAG
>SDBU01001909.1_pt1 | contig 28746 bp, 22 predicted proteins | sample 2277071 | NCBI WGS metagenome assembly SDBU01 (sample SAMN10397929, study PRJNA504765) | marine sediment metagenome | isolation source: marine sediment core GS08_GC12, 126 cmbsf | place: Arctic Ocean: Gakkel Ridge, Loki's castle | collected 2008 | reverse complement strand
AGAGCAAAATCGTTCCCTGCTGAGCTGGCTTCGTTGATCACAGGAGACGCGCTCGTCGGTGTAAGGGTCTGACCGCCTACAGAAGGGGTTACAGTGTAGCTGCCATTGAGCACTGTAAAGGAATAGTCACCTGACCCGTCCGTGGTATCAGAACCGGTCTGATCTCCTGTTAAGTCCACAGTAGCGCCGCCCGAGTACCCGGAACCAGCAAAAGTTACCGTACCGCTGACGGTGTAAGCATCAAGAGCAAAATCAATCTCTGCTGAACTGGCTTCGTTGATCACAGGAGACGCGCTCGTCGGTGTAAGAGTCTGACCGCCTACCGAAGGGGTGACAGTGTAGCTGCCATTGAGCACTGTAAAGGAATAGTCGCCTGACCCGTCCGAGGTGTCAGAACCTGTCTGGTCTCCTCCTAAGTCAACTGTAGCGCCAGCGTACCCGGAACCATCAAACGTTACCGTACCGCTGACGGTGTAAGCATCAAGAGCAAAATCGTTGTTCAATGAACTATCCCCGGAGATCGTGGGAGAAAACATCGTCGGCGACAGGGTCTGGCCGCCCAACGAAGGGGTAACCGTGTAGCTACCGTTGAGTATACTTGTGAAAGAATAGTTGCCTGATGCATCCGTGGTATCAGAACCTGTCTGATCTCCTCCTAAGTCCACTGTGACCCCCGCGTACCCGGAACCAATAAACGTTACCGTACCGCTGATTGTGTGGGCATCCAGGGAAAAATCGTTGCTGGAAGAATCGGCTTCTGACAAGGCTACAGCGATGTTTATTGGACTCACACTCTGGCCGCTCACCGAGGGTGTTACTGTATAACCACCGTTGAGCAGCCCGGCAAAGGAGTAGTTACCTGACCCGTCCGTGGTATCAGAACCTGTCTGAAGTCCTGTTAAGCCCACAGCTATTCCGGGCTCTCCTACTGAATTGTAAACTACCTGTCCAGAAATGGTGTAGGTATTCAGAGCGAAATCGTTGCCTGCTGAGCTGGACCCGGAGACCGTGGGAGTCGTACTGCCAGGTGTCAGGGTCTGACCGCTCACCGAGGGGGTGACCGTGTAGCTGCCGTTGAGCACCGCGATAGAATAGTCGCCCGATCCGTCCGTGGTGTCAGAACCTGACACAGGCCCTCCTGTTAAGTTAACAGCGGCGCCCGCGTACCCGGAACCATTAAATGTTACCGTACCGCTGACGGTGTAAGCGTCCAGAGCAAAATCGTTGCCTGGTGAACTGGCCCCGGAGATCGTGGGAGTTGCGCTGCCAGGTGTAAGAGTTTGACCGCTCAACGAGGGTGTGACGGTGTAGCTGCCGTTAAGCACCGCAATAGAGTAGTCACCTGACCCATCCGTGGTGTCAGAACCTGACACAGGCCCTCCTGTTAAGTCCACTGTGGCGCCCGCGTACCCGGAACCATTAAATGTTACCTGACCACTGACAGTGTAGGTATCAAGAGCAAAATCGTTGCTTGCTGAACTGGCCTCGAAGATCGTGAGAGTCGTGCTGCCAGGTGTAAGATCCTGATCGGTTACCGAAGGCGTGATCGTATAATCGCCGTTGAGCACTGTAAAGGAATAGTCACCTGACCCGTCCGTGGTGTCAGAACCTGTCATATCTCCTGCTAAGTCAACAGTAGCGCCCGCGTACCCGGAACCATCAAACGTTACCGTACCGCTGACGGTGTAAGCATCCAGAGCGAAATCCGGATTAGTTACTGAGGCACCAGCAATGGGAACAAGAAGGTTTGTTGGTGTTATAGTCTGTCCAGACAGGGAAGGTGTAATTGTGTAATCATCGTCATCCAGATCACCAAATGCATAATATCCATTCACATTTGTGACGGTTGACTTTGTAACTGTTCCAACTAAATTGACAGTTACTCCTCCATAACCGACTCCGTCCAGTTTGATGGTTCCATCGATAACAGGTTTTTCGGGTGGAGATGAACCACCCCCACATCCGGAAATAAATAAGATCAACGCAACAACTAGACTTGGGATAATAAAGGTTCTTTTCATGGTTCTCCTTTTTAATAGCAGCACAAGATACGGTAATACTTTTCACTTTTTAGTTAAAACTGTACGCTATATGAAAAACATTACACTTCTAGGTATGTAAAATATTACACACTTAAATCAGGTTCTTGGTTCATTGTTCTGGAACCAGATAACGATAAACGGTAGTCGTTTTTGGCCATACAACTGTCAAACGGTTCTGTTGTTGACATCGTTGCAAGTTTCACTGCATGGCTGAGTAAAACATGGCTGAGTAAATAATATGATGTCATTATTTCGCCAGCCATCCACCATCTCCCCTGCTTCTGTCGAGGTATTATAGTTAGCACTATATGTGCCAAAGAATTACATGAGCGTAGTTTGATGAGAAGTATGCGTGTTTTGCTGAATTTCAGGTTCTGGTGCCGTTGAAAACTGCGGTCATAGTCATATGCTTCTCATGTTGCATCATTCGCTAAGGAATCGAGTATGAGGGGGAGTCGCCTACCCCGTCCTCTCACACTACCGGGCATACAGTTCCGTACCACGGCGGTTCATGCAGCACATTGAAGCTCTCACAGTTGACTTTACAGCGACATGAGAGCAAGGGCGTCTAAGAACTTCTACAGATCTATTCAGAGTCACAGCTGTTGTGTGATGTGGGAATCCTTCCCGAAAAATTGCCACACTCTTACTGGTCATTCGTAGTGACTTCCGGGGTTTTTCGCTAAGTTGTGCTTAACCACTTAGTGAATTAAACAAAGATTTAATTGTTGATCTCTTCCAGATACTGCTTTATGGCCTCCTGCCAGGTCGGCAGGGGTGTGTTGAGGATACTATAGGATCCTGTACAGTCCAGAACACTGTTCTAAGGTCTGCGTGCCGGGGTGGGATAATCTTCGGTGGAACAGGGCAGTACTTTAACGTCTACTTCACCTAGTCTGAATATCTCTTTTGCAAACTCAAGCCAGGTACACGAACCTGAGTTCGTAAGGTGATGAATATTGCGAGCACCTTTTTCAAAAAGGGTAAGTATTGCCTTCGCAAGATGGCGTGTATAGGTTGGGCTAGAGTCATGCAAACCCTTTGCCAAGGACTTCCACCTGCAGGTCATCTCTTCTTAAATACGCGTTAATAGCATCTGTGTTCTCAAGTTCCCCCCGCGCTCAAGGTTTCATAAGTTACATTTAGGAAACGGTTGTAACCATAATGTAACAGGCCTGTGTCCTGATTAAGAAGGTAGCTGAATATATGTGTACAAAAACAGGCACTTACGGCAACAGAGTTTTTGGCACCGCTCTTGCTTTATTTGGGACGCGACCGATAGTCACACATTACACAAAGAGAGGGAGTCTTAACAATGGAATCAAGATTGTCCTTAAGGAGAATAGACGGATTAAACGGATTGCTCCTGATCACATTGATCATACTGATCGCCTCATTAAGTATAGGTTGCGGTGGTGTTGATGTCAGCAACACAGGCGGAAGTACCGGTGGTGGTGGAGGTACTAACACTGGCAGTGTCACCTTATCATGGCAAGCTCCTACTACATATGAGGATGGAACCCTTATTACAGATTTGGAGGGGTTTTGCATTTATTATGGAGAGGTATCAAGAACCTACGATCACCAGGTAATTGTTACTGGAAACACATTGACCCACAGTATAAGTGGCTTACAATTAGATACAACTATATACTTTACAATTACAGCATTTGACAGCGCTGGACGAGAGAGCAACTTCTCCAATGAAATCTACGCAACAATTTAATCAGGTCCAGCCTGAGAAATAATAATAGGACCAGCTTGAAATAAAAAAACTTACTTAAAGTTGAGGGGAATTTAGATATGAAACGCTTAAAAACAGTCAAGATGTCACAATCAGCTAGAATAAAATCCTTTAAGCTTAGTTTGATCAGTTTAATTATCCTTGGTTTATTTCCTGGCGCTCAAAGTGCTCATTCTGAAATAATAGGGTCCGACAGGCGTATAGATTGGAAACCGGGACTCCTTCAAGATATGGCACCTTACCCTGTTTATGCAAATGTAAAAAACTCTCCTTATAATGCATCAGGCGATGGTTTGGCAGATGATACGAATGCAATTCAGAACGCTATTAATGACGCCCCGCCAGGTAGTGCTGTTTATCTCCCGGATGGTACTTACCGGGTCACTAATCAACTTAATATTAATAAAGGTATTGTCCTTAGGGGGAATGGTCCCGATAAAACCAAGATCCTGAACTATAAGAACTCGACAGGTAATATTTTGAGACTAGGTGGCAATGGATCATCTTCCAGTGTTTCCATCACTGGTGGTATCACAAAAGGGTCGAATCAGATTACAGTTTCATCGACTTCCGGGGTCTCTGCAGGAGACTATATAAGGATTTATCAGGATAATGACCCATCTCTTGTGGATAATGCCGGCTGTAATTGGTGTGGTGATAATGGACAACATCTCATGGCACAGATTGTCAAAATCGATGCCATTTCCGCTAATGTGCTGACTCTCAACAGACCACTATACTATACATTTAAAGCAGCACAAAATCCCGAATTCAGAAAAATATCAATGACTGTGGGAGTTGGAATAGAGGATCTCTTTATTCAAAAGGTTTATAGCGGGGGAGGGTATTCTGACACCAATAACATCCTGGTTCGCGGTGTTGCCAATTCATGGATCAGGAATATTGAGAGCTATAATGCTGTTGGTGCTCATGTCAGGATGGTTAATTCATACGCTAGTGAGATCAGCAATAGTTTTTTTCATCATGGGCATTCCTATGGTAGTGGACGCGCTTATGGGGTATTTTTGTTCAATAGAAACTCTGATGTACTTGTAGAAAACAATATTTTTTACTTCCTGAGACATTCTGTTGTGCTGGAGTCAGGAGGAAGCGGAAACGTTATAGCCTATAACTATTCTCGCAGGATGTTTGGGGATTCGGACCCGGTCAACACAAACTGGTTGATGGCTGACCTCTCCACGCATGGTGCTCACCCTTATATGAACCTGTTCGAAGGTAATACAGCTCAGCATATTGGACCTGATTATACCTGGGGGTCTGCAAGCCATAACACATATTTTCGCAACTATATTATCAGGGAAAATGAGGGAGTTAATGGTATGACGACCTACCATTTAAACGCTGTGGACGTACAAACAAAAAACTACTATATGAACATCGTTGGTAACATCCTTTGTAAAGACGACTCATGTTCAGGTAGCTATGACGTAGGATCATCTTCTTCGGCTTCTGCAAAGGGCATCTATAGGTTGGGTTATTCGTCCGATGGCAGCTCCTCTCAAAGTGATCCCAATGTTGAAAATACCTTATACAGACATGGAAACTTTGACTTTATTACCGACACAACTATATGGGACACAACTAATCCTGACCACAATCTTCCTGACTCATTATATCTTCTGGCCAAACCTGTTTTTTTCGGCAATAAACCGTGGCCAGCATATGGGCCTGATCTGAATCCAAAAGTTGGTGTTCTTCCAGCAGAGGAACGCTTCCTCCTGGGTTACGGTGAAAAACCAACTCCTCCAGTAATTCTGTCCATTGAAGTATCTCCGTAAACTGGATAGCTGGACTTTCACTGATTTCTTAAAATTGTCATTTAATTCATCCATATAGTTTCTCCTGGTTTGAGACTGCTAACCAGGTCGGATAAGAAATGCCATGGATGGATTATACTGAACGAACTATTTTTAGTATTTTCCTACATAGATGTTTCAAGAGGACCTCTATTTATCCTTTCCAAACCCTTGATTTTCCTCTTACAATACCTTGCCCAATGAAGAGCGATTGCTTCTTTTGCTGGCATTTTCGGTTTTTCAAGGGAAAATCTCTGTAAGTTATTTGAGACGCTATCTTGAACCATACCGGCAGTGCCAAACGTAAGCTGTATTCCCTCCTCAGTGGATATTCTTTCGAAAAAGGTACTGGATATACCCAGGTCAGAGTGGGGAAAGGCAAATACTCTGTAAGGCAAAGAGAATCGGCCCTCTAACTCTCTGACACTTTCAACCGTTTGTCTAATCTGCTCTTCAATGGGCAGGTTAATATAGAGGGGATGATCGATACTATGGGCCCCTATTGAAAAACCAGCTTTTATTAAATTGTTTACCTGACCAGTTGAAAGATAGGGTTGCTTTTTCGTAACGTATTCCTCAAAATCCAACTCCAGAATTACAGCCATTTCATCCAATATCATCTTAGAATTATAATCCACTGCCAAGATCGACTTAACAATATTGGTTCGCACCCTACCCATGTTGTACATGTGAAATAAACTAACCAGTTTTATTTCAGTAGCCTGTGAGATATCTTGACTAATTTTTTCGAGAATAAGGCTGACTTTTTGTAAGAAACCCATCTCGCGGTTGTCGAGGAAAGCCGACGGGATGAAAAACACAGCTGGGATGCCCATTCTTTCGAGTATTGGTTGCACAACTGATTCCATTTCACTGAATCCGTCGTCAAATGTAAGTAAAAAAGCATTTTGCGGCAAGCTTAACCCTGACTGGATTACCGATAAAATGTCGTCCAATGATACGGGTCGGTAGTGTGTTGCGAGCCATCCTAGGTCCTCTTCAAACTCAGCAGAGTTTTTGTATTCGAACAAGTGACTCACGTGGGGCAAAAAAGTATCAGAAATAACGTGATAATAGGGGATTAAAAGTCTTTTACCTGCTATAAGCGAAATAGTCTTGAGCAAAGGTAATGGAATACTCTTTATGTATTTCTCAGGCATTGCAGATAATGAAGGGAAATGATTAAGGGTTGGTAGTAGAGTTGTGCTTATGTGTGGCATCTGACTTAGGATTAGGGAGTGAGACTTTTTGAAACCCAACCACAAAATTGTATAAGCCTGAATTGGGAGAACAAGTTTTGCCAAAAAAAAAGTCTTAATGACGATTGGTTCTCTTAAATATTTATCAGTAAATATGTATTACTTTGGGGGGGGGGGCACTTAAGGCAACTTATTTGTCAGCAGGATCAGGTGATTTTCTTGCCACAATGATGGTATGGCTTGGAGTAAGCCTGAGCAATCTAGCAAATCGGTGGGCTAAACGACCAGGGCCTTGCCAGATAAGTAATACTTTTACTGTTGAGGAAAATGTGACCAACGAAGCTCGTAATAGCCATCCAAATACAGGCATTTCCCCGAGATTAACAAGAAGATGTTTGGCAAGGGACTCTCTGGTGCTACTGTTGGGGGTTACTTCATCCCTATCCCCATTATCGCCAGATGTATAGTGATGAGCTAGATTCAGACGCCAATAAAGTCTGAATAGGTTCTGCTCGAATCGTTGGAACATCGACCACCCATAACATATCATGAACGGTTCTTCAAAACTTCGCTCAACCAGAGTTTGGAGTTCTTGCGGTTGAAAATATGGGGCGCCTCCAACCAGGGATGTGATAAGGATAGTCCCACCGGGTCGAAGAAGTTCTGATATTTCGAAAATAAATTTATTTCGATCTTTTTCCTGTAGATAGTAAATTACCTCCAGACAAGTTGCCAGGTCATAAACTCCACGCGCCAAACTGGAGCCAGGAATCGTCTGTGAAATAAAAACCAATCCATCTAAATTGTAACGGCTAGTTGCTATATCCACCGCTGTTTGTGACACGTCAACCGCTGTTACCTCGCCGGTCAGGTTGTGGAGTTTGCCCGAAAAATCCCCCCGTGAACAACCCACATCTAATGTTGAAATTGTATTAGTACTTCCACTGAGGTCCAACGTTCCCAGAACCGATAGAACGTGGGCATGCCGCACTTGCTCTACTCCTCTCCAATGAAGACACCATGGATCCTCTTCGTAGCGGCGATGAAATTCGTCTAGTTTTTCCAAAGCAAGTGAGCGTCTTGTCATAGCTTAACCTTGATCTTCATCATTGCTCAATGTATCAAGATCCTCCGTGTCGATAAACTTTACCAGCACAACCCTTCATAGGTAATTTTCTCAGGGACGTCGCCGTCATAGATCCTCATGAGGTCTACTAAAGTGTGTCGCTCCTCAAGCCCTTCATCGAGAATTTTGCGAAACTCTTTGCTGGAATGGCTAACGATGATTACATCGGCATCTGCCAAAAGGTCCTCTGCCTTTTCACACATGAGCGAACTGATGTGGGGGATTTCATTTTCTATATATTCCCTGTTTGATCCCACTAGACGGGCCACTAAGATGAGACGGTCGTAAATGAGGATGTTGTGCCCCTTGCCGATCAGTGCCTCAATGACCTCTACTATAGGACTCTCGCGCAGGTCATCGGTACCGCCCTTAAAACTTAGGCCCATGAAGCCCAAGGTACGTCCCTTGTATTTAGCCAAGTTTCCGATAACACGGGCAATCTGCTTCTGATTGCTGTCAAGGATGGAAGTCAAGACAGGTGTTTCCACGTCATTGATTTTGGCTTCATAATTAATGGCTCGAAGATCCTTCGGTAAACACGACCCGCCGAAGGCAAACCCAGGCTTTAGGTAATAAGGGGAAAGGTTAAGCTTGGTATCGAGACAGAAGATCTCCATAACGCGATGGCTGTCGATCTCCAAAGCTTTACAAATGTTGCCGATCTCATTAGCGAAGGTAACCTTCAGGGCGTGAAAGGTATTGTCAGCGTATTTTACCATCTCAGCAACCGGAATGGTTGTTCGCAGCAAGGGAGCTTCGAGATGTTCAAAAAGGCTTGCTACCGGTTCACCTGACGCTTCGTCAAACTGACCGATAACAGTCTTGGGAGGGTTGAAGAAATCATGAATAGAGCTGCCTTCTCGCAAAAACTCTGGCACCATGCAAATCCCGAAATCCTGACCTGCTATCTTGCCAGAGGCCTCTTCCAGCGTCGGGATAACCACCTCCATTACAGTCCCCGGTAGAACAGTGCTGCGAATACATACCGTATAATGATATTTGGTGTTCGCAATTCCACGACCAATCTCCTCTGCTACCCGCTTAACATACTTTAGGTCGATACTCCCGTTGGGGCGACTGGGGGTTCCAACGCAGACAAACGCCATATCTGTTTCAGAAACAGTGGCAACACCCTCTGTGGTGGCTTTGAAACGATTCTCTTCCACCATCTTTTTTATCAGTTCTGGAAAATCCTTTTCGATTACGGTGGGGCGACCGTCATTGACCAGTTTTACCTTGTCCTCGTTTACATCCACTCCGATGACGGTGTGCCCCATTTCGGCTAAGCAGGCTCCGGAGATACATCCCACATAACCTAATCCGTAAATAGCGATCTTCATTATCGACCTCCTTTTGTATATTTCGGATTCCACTGCTCATCACTTCGCCTAAAGGAAAAGAGGGAATCAACACATAAATAGAATCCCTTGAACATGTTCTCGATTGAACCATGGGTTAGAATATCACTTCGTGCGTTACGGGAAAACTCTCTGCGTTTCTCATCATCGTCCAGAAGGAGGAGGATCTTTTTCTTTAAAGCGTCTACATCGTTTTCGGGAACGATAAAACCGTTTCGGCCATCCACCAGGTAGTGGATTTCTGGTGGCTGCAGCCCATCCTCGGTGACCATGGGAAGTTCCCAATAAAAAGCCTGGTTTAGTCCCAGCCCTACATGGCCGGGAATCGAAAACAAGTCTGCCATTTTGAAAATCCGGCTAATCTGGACGTTTTTTAAATCATATACTTCACCCAAGTACATAATGTTTCCAGGGTTTTCAGCTAACATAGCTTCGCTGATCCCGGAACCGACAATTACTAGCCCGACATCTGGGCGATTCAGTTTTTTAAAAAGGTCGATAAGATGCTCAATCTTTTTCCGACCTTTGCCAACGCCCATCCTGCCTACCGACAGAACCACCTTGTCGAATGGAATTCCCAAGTCCCGCTTGATTTCCTCGGGGCTCTCATTTATCTCAGGATAATCCTCGAAATTAACTGTATTGTTGGCTGCGAAAATCCTGTTTCTGAGGCCGGGTCTTATAAAATGCTCCTCGTGCCTGGAGTAAAGCAAGAGGCGATCACACATACCGTGTACATAATTAAACAGAATGTACTTGAACTTGCTGTCTGGGTCATCAAGGTTAGCACCTTTTGTCCAGTTGATTAGAGGAATCCTTTTAATCCGTAACCAGTGGAGAAGCGGCCATATAATACGGTCCTTCAGGTGGAGAAACATGATCACCACATCTGGATCAATTTCACAAATCTCTTGTCGGTAAAGGGAAAAGGAAAACGGGATTTCCTTGAAATCGAACTTCACAGGATGGGGATTGTCCTTCTGTAGTTCATTGCTGCGAACAACAAACTTATATCCGTGCTCCGCGAAACGTTGCGCCATGTAATTGTATACCGAAACTCGGTAATGCATTACCCGATTGGAGATGAGTAGGATGGTTTTCATTAAACCTCTTTGTCAAAAAAGCAAGTATTTTTGGGATTAGAGACTGCCAGTGATACAGGTCAGACGGAGTTCAGGTTATTATCTTAGGAATAGTTACACACTTTCAACTTCTGCGGTCGTTTTTGCCTTCAATTTGAAGCTCATTGCTACAAGAAGAAAAAGGAACCACAGGTTGTGGCTGCCCCTGAGGAAGCTGCTTTCAGTCATATTGTGGATCAACAGCATGATAAATACTGATAACTGAAAACGACCAAATTCGAAGTTATCGCGAAGCTCTTCCAGAAGAGTTTTCCATCGGCTAGCTATCAAGCAAAATAAAAGGAAAAGACCTATAAAACCCAGTTCCACAAAAACGTCCACGAATCCATTATGACCTTGTCTGGGTTTCCAGGGGTGCTTTATCCATAGATCGTTACCAAGATCGCCCACCCAAAAACTGCCAAAACCTGCGCCGATAAGTGGATGTTTCGCCCCTTCACCGATGATGTCAGCCCACAAGATTGTTCTCCCAGTAAGAGTCGCATCCCGGCCCGAGGCCTCCAACGCTACGGATAAAGCGGAGCGATTGGTAAATCCATCAGCGGCAAGTTGAAGGAGGAGAAAAATAAATGCAAGTACTATAACCCCGCCGAGTATTTTAGAGCGAGCCTTCTCAGGTGAGTGCTTTATGGAACCCAAACCAAGCAGGACAGTGATTCCCACGAACAATACAAGAATAGATGTTGTGCTGCGGGAATAACCTGGGCCATTCATGAGAACAATGGAGAGAAGAAACAAAGGCAGGGAAACCAGGAATCGCCGTTTCTGTCCCGTTCGGATCATGTTCCAGAGAAAAAATAGCGCAGCGGTAAAACAAACTTGCCCAAGTTGGTTTTTGTGGGTTGTAATACCGACCCACATCTGATTTTGGCCATCTTTTGACCACGCTACACCAAGAACCCTGTAATATTTGATAAAGACCAATGACAGAGGTAGGATGATGATAAAAGCTCTTTTGAATAGAGATTCGATGGCTTTTATTTGATCCCTCTCGGTCATAATTACCATAACCATCATGACGGCTCCCACTGTCTTGATCCAGCGTTTTGTAGATACTATTGGAAGATGGGACCAGGAGATGCTGACAGCCATAAATAATAGCAGCGCAACAAGATATTTGTTATCAACAAACCAGTCTTTCCAGTGACCACGCATTCTTCGAGACAGGATTAAACCTGCAACAATAATAAGCACAATGGAAAAGTTCCTGTCTAAAGGTGCTCCTTCTAAATAATCTTCTTTTACAAAATAAAATCCTTGTGGATTGACCCAGCGACTTACACTTCTAGAAGCTGCAAGGAAATACCACACCAAAGGGACCCAGAGGGCTGCTGACACTCCTGGTTTTTCAATATCAGACAAAGTAAGTTACTCTTATTTAGAGGCCAAACTTTCAGACAAGTGGTCGATCAACAGGGGAAGGGAGATTAAGATCATGGTAAATTCACCTAACGCAAGAGAAAGGACCGTTCCGTAGCCACCGAAACGATTTGTCAATAGCAGGCATCCGACGACCGTAACCGCAGCACAAATGATGTCAATTCTGGCCTGCGCCTTGAACTCCTTGAAGATGTATAAAGTGTTAGAAACAGGATAACGCAAAGCCAGGAAGAAAAAATAGATGTCCCACACAATCAGGTATCCTTGGCTCTTCATATATTTTTGGCCCAAAATTGACATGATCGGCTCAGAAAACAGAAAAAGAACTGTAGAATATCCTCCCCAAACGAGTACAAGCAAAATAGTAATGCCTGAAAAAAATTTCCGAAACTTGTCTAAGCCCTCGATGTTAAATATTTCAGCACCCTTGGCAAGGGTGATTCTCCCGCTACTCCCGATTAGCATCCCGACTGGCATCAATAAAAGCCTGGCTGCAGAGACTTCAGCGATGACTTCCAGTCCTAACATGGCTGTAACAATGTAGATGTAACCCCTGTTTTTGAAAATATCACTTGTAACGCCGACTATTGCCCACCGGCTGTATTCCCATGTTTCAGAAAAGGCTTCTTTAACCCAAGCTAAACACCACTTTTTATTATCCCGAGACCTGATTTCACTGTATGTTGCCGATAGAAGATAGCCGACACCTAGAACACCCAAAGCTGTGGAACTCGTCACCCTATCTATGTTTGATATGAGAACAATGCCGATTCCAACCACCAGTAAGAAGATGGCATCCATCTCGACGAGAAGATTTATCCTCAGCTTGTAATAATTTACCGATCGCACGAACTCCCGAAACAGGAATATGAGAGTCACTACACCCAGTATCAATGAAAGACCTACTAAATTTAAGTCTGGGAACCTTTCGCCCACGGCCCACGCAATTAGAATAGAAAGCGGGAGGATGGGGATAAATACAAATCCTTGCCCGTACGCCATTCCGGAAAGTAGCTTGAATTGCTCTTTTTCGTCCTTCTCATGAACTAAAACAGTTAGTGGAGTGTTGACTAGAGCATTCTGATAGGTTCCCATGATAGCCATGATTGAGAATAAAATGACGTAGAGGCCGTATTCATTTTTTGAGGCGTAACGTGCAACTGAAATACCGACGAAGAAATTAGTTAGGCTTAAAACGCTTTGTGTAAAAAAAGCGCTACCAATTTTTCTTGCAGTCGGTTTCCGAAAAATACCAGCAAAAAATGCTGGTAAAGATTTGGTGATTGTTAACATATATGTAGCTTATCTCTTCGTGCGGTAATGCTCATCAACCTCAGAAAAAGAGTATTCGGAGTAATTTCATCTGAATCCTAGAAACGCTAGAAGTTCCTAGTTTTTTGAAAACGGATTCCCAGGACACCAAACACCTTTCCCAGGTGGTCACACTCTTTGATAAGGAACTTCATAAAATAGTCTTGGCCCAGCAACATGAGAAAAGGCAGTATAATCGTATACAGTGTGATAGCGGTAATTGACTTGATCATACTTAGGCTGATTGGAGACAGGCCTTTGGAGTTGATCTCGCCACGAAGGAGAGCCCTTTTGAGGAGATAGTGTCGGGTGGCCCTTTCAGGAGGAACATGTTCAAAGACCTTGGCTTCATTACACCATACAAACCGTCCACCTTCCTCCAGCTTTCTTCGGAAAAAATCGGTATCCTCTCCACCAGTTCTTCCGAACTTGGGATTAAACGGTTGGCTTTCGCTACGAAATAGTTCCTTTTTCAGCATGACGTTACCAGTACGAGTATGCCGAGCATCCTTGAGTATCGTACCTGTGGCGAACGTTTTTCTCTCCAGGAGTCTTCCCTTAACGATCCAGCTAGGAGGCTCCACTTCAAAATCAGGCAGAACTGGTCCTAAAGCGCCATCAGCATCGTAATCCTTAATTGCCTGCAGCAAGTCTAACAACCATCGCTTTCCGGGGTACTCATCATCATCAATAAATGCTATGTATTCACTACTTGCATTTTTAACGGCACAATTACGCGCCAACGATATGTTTTGCTCTTCTACAACGTAATAATCCAAATTTAATCGTGATGTGTGTTTGTTGTCTTCAACTAAAGCCTGAGCAGAACGCGCCATATCGTTGTCGACCACTATAACTGAGATATCCAGAATGCCATCAGTTTCCTGGACCTCTAGATCCTTCAACAATCTAGCTAATAATTTCGGTCTTTTGTAAGTACAGACACACACCGAAATACTGATGGGCTCTGGATCATCGTTTGTGGATAATGCAGCCATGATCATTTCACCAAACTCCGCTTCTCCCTAGCTATCACCCTTGAAAGGAGCTGAGACAGCCCCTTGTACATCGTTGCCTGACCCCAGTGGAGCATTGGGGTCTTAGCGCGTCCCCAGGGATATATCCTGTATATGAAAGAACCATCCGTCTGCTGCATGTTGTCGATGGTCCATTCAGCCACTTTGACAGCTTGAGGCAAAGCCCTTGTATCAAAGTCGCTGAACAATGCTAAGGTGGTAATAGCCTGTGAAGCACATTGGATATCTATGGGATAAGTGCGGTTATCGTAATATTTCGGAGTGCCATCCGATTCAAAGAAGTTTTGCACAAAAAATTCAAAGCCCGCCTTCAGGTTGGAAGCCCAGGTATTGTCTCCACTGTGGTCTAAGTAGCATTTTAAACTATCGAGATTATAACCGGTATGAAAATTGTCGACCCAGTGGTGCATTTCCTTCTCACCATACCTCCAAGCGCCGGTTTCTAACTGACTGTTGCAACTGTAACTCATTGCCGATTTAGCAACTTCCATCATATTGCTGTCCTGAAGAACTCCAGCTGTCCTTGCAAGCATTGCCGCACCCAACATATTCGAATTATGGATCGAGCTTTGCTCATACATGACGTAGCTCAAGCAGTCGCCTCTATCGGTGCGCTCACGGGGGAGAGAAAGGATCCATTTAGCAATACTCGCAGCCATATTCAGGTAAACCTCTTTGCCTGTCAGTTCAAAGGCATCATGACAAACTTGTCCAATAAGGCTGGTCCACACTATGATCGGTTCCAGTTTGGGAAGCTTCCCCCCTCTGCTCGAGAAGTCAAAATGGTTTCCCCAACTGAGATCTTCGTAAAATGGCGACTTGTTTTCCTGGAGCCATTCCAGGCAAGATTCCGCTTTTTCCAAATACTTGGATTCTCCCATATGTGGGAACAGGGTTAGGTATCCCCAAGCCATGTAACCCCGACCCTTGGTGCTTTCATTGCGACGCACACCGAGTACCGGCCGTATATTGATGGGACACTGCCTAACCAACTGCTGAAGTAACCGTTCAAGAAATAGATTCTTGAAAGTAAATGGGCGGAGAACCGATGACAGGCCATCAAAAGGTTCGTAACCTCGATAATGACGCTCTTCTACCCAACTCTCTAGCTGCCTTATGCTGGAGGTTAGTTTTCCGATGCAGCTACCATATTCTGAGTTAACATTACTCACGGTTGGCACCAAATTCTATGTAATTATCCAATACAAGAGTTATCTGGAACTCCTGACTGACAGATATGCAGTGTTCAACAGTTTGGCAGAATTATCCCAGTTAAGATTTTCCTTGATCCTTTTGACTCCAGCTGTCCCAAGCTCGAGACGCAATTGCGGATCATCCATTAATCGAACAACTGCTTCGGCAAAAGATTTATTGTCGCCTGGTCTGACCAGGAGAGCAGCCCCGTTTGCGGAATATCTGGTCTCAGGAAGATCGAAGGCGACTATAGGCCTGCAGGAAGCCATATATTCCATGATCTTGATGAAGGTTGACTTCCTGTTAAGGGGGTTATCAGGTGCTGGTTCCACTCCAATATGAGAGCTCGAGAGAAGCCGCCTGACTTCTTCCTTGTCTCTGACGAAACCGTGGAAATCAAAATGTTCGCCGACACCAAGCTTCAAGGCATATTGTTTTACTTCCTCAAGGGAGTCACCATGGCCGAGAACACGACACACGATATCTGTTCTTTCCATGTCGATGACGATGGTTTTCATTATCTCACACATAATGTCCATCCCATCCTGAGGGTTCACCATGCCCAGGAAGATGAGAACAAACTTGTCATCGAGCTTTTCTTTTGGAGGTTCTTCTGCTCTGAAGGCTTCAGGTGAAGGGTCGTTTCTCACAACAAACACTTTCGATGGGTCGATATTGTGCCTGTCAACAACAAGGTCACGATAGGTGGAGTTTGCGGTGATCACTACGTTGGCCAGCCTGCAGGACCAACGCTCGAAAGTGAGCAGGACCCTGTAGAAGGAGTCTTTCATGCCACCAAACCGGGACAGGTATAGTTCTGGAGAGAGGTCGTGGAGATCGTATATGAACCTTACTCCGAGCAATCTTCCGACCAGGCCGATGACAAATAGGGTGTCCGGCGGATTGTGAGCATGGATCACCCTGTATCTGCGGAATGGAAATGTCATCAGGAAAACAAATAACCCTCCGAGAGTAATAAGAATGTAATCCAGCACATATCTGATTTTTCCCAAAGGCAACAATTTTGGAGGTGGGATGCGATAAACGTTAACATCATTGACAGTTTCTCTGAGCTTCTCACCCTTTCTGCGCAACGCAATTACAGAAACATCGTAAATATCCTGAAGAACTTCAGCTTCTTTTCTGACCCGAATATCAGCAGGGTAGTGATTTTCTACGATCATCAGGATGCTGGTCTTTTTCTTTATCGTAGCTGTTTGTTTTTGTTTCATGGATTTATGGAACTTCAGGGGTATTAAATGAGATTAATATCTCTGAGCTTGTGGGCTTCAGCCATAACATTACGCTGTCCTCTGTAACGTGAAAAGGAATAATTTCCCCATCCTGCTGTGCCTTTTCAAGGCTAAATTCTATGCCTTTAACAATTACTGTTAATGGAATGTCGTAGATAACTGGATCAGTTCCTATTTCAAGTTTGAAATTGATAGAGTTTTTTCCATCTGTTATATCGCTGATTGCTGCTGAGCCGATCTCCTTCTCATATTTTATTGTTTCGATAAGGGGTGCGATCCATAACTTTTCTCTCTGTGCATGCAGAATTTTTAAAAATCTCTCGAACTCACTTGCAGGAAAAGCATTATTACTGTCGAGAAGAATACCTTTCAAAATGTCCTTGACTCGATTGTTCCCAACGTGATGAAAGGTAATAGTCTGTTGGTGGCCTCCCAGGAGGGCTTTTTTAACAAATTCAGCCAGGCTTTCGGCGGATTGGCTCGAATCAGCTGAAATGTAGTGTCGATTCCCGTCGTACAAATCGATCATCTGATACTTTGCAACGAGAGATTTATATTTAATATCTGCTTTATCCCAGTATTTACCCCCCCACTTTTCACCGCCACCGCTTGCGAAAACCATGAGGGGGCTTTGGTCAGGATAAAGTTTCCGGATCAGGTGTGCTGGTTCGCCTATTTCGTATTCAGCCTGTTCCAGGCTACTGGCCCCACGGTGGTTCATGGTGTGGTTACCCAACCGGTGTCCATGTTTCGGGACCTCCTCCGTCCAGAATGCTTCATGCTTTTTAAACTGTTTCTTACCCGGGTTCACCAGGAAAGTTGCCGAAAAATCGTAAGCGTTCAAGAGGGGGATCACTGTCCGTACGTGAGATTCCAGGCTGTCGTCAAACCTGAGGCTCACAGCTGCTTCCTTGCCTCCGGGCCATTTGAGGATTTTTATCTGAAAATTGTGCGTATTCTCACCGCGCACCGGGTGCGGAAAGATCATCATGAAGCAGAAAACTGTAGTAACGATAAGTATAGTCTTCATATGGAAATACAATTATGGAAACTGTCGTATTATTGCAGGACCGATAAGACGGGACACAGAAAGTGGCATTATCTTCCAGAGGGAGCTGAACAGTTCACGTTTCCAGCTGCGCTTTTGAGAAAATTCGGTCGTCTGGCCTGTGGGTGGGTAATACTGATAATAGTACTTATAGCGTGTCCCTTCCCAGCCAAGCCTAAAGGAATCAACCTTGTCAGTTATCGGAATGCGGCCCGAGTGACATATTTTGAATCCATCCCTGGAATACTTCCTGATCAATTCCCAATACAAACGGTAGGCTGGAAGGTAGTTGGTCAGGCTCTCTCCCGAGACGCAAGTGAAGGGAAAAGAGACAGTATCCTTAAAAGTTTTAACCATTGTGCCAGCTACTATTCGCCCATCCTTACGAATAACAGCTGTCGAATACATCCCGAGGTTCACCAGGTCATGAATCCATTTTTCACTGACACAGGGGAGACCCTTCCCACGATGAAATCTGAGAAGCAATCTGTAGAAACCTTTTAGGTCCTCAGCCGGGTGTTCCAGTACCAACCCATCAGACTCTGTCTTGAGAATCCTCTCACGGTTTCCCTCAGATATCCTGTCCCAGACTGCCTCGGGGCCTCCTGCCAGGTTAAGTTCCCTGTTGTAATAGTTATCGTCTATAGTCAGATCCCCCTCCATCTTGACCTTATATTGTTTGAGGGTAAAACCGGAGACACCATGGTCCATGCTTAGCGCAATAGCTGCCTTCAGAAGATTTTCGCGTGCAGTGGGGTCCTCAGTCAGCATGCCCCCTGCCACTGCATGGGGCACGGAAATCATACGTGGCTTACCGATCAGTGGCTTCACCAGGTAAAGGGGGAGGATACCCACGATACCTGTTGAATTCTCTGCCACAAAAGGGAAAAACCTGGTTTCGAAATGGTTCTCGACCAGTTCACTCCATTCGAATAATTGCCAGGCAATAGCATAAGGTTCCTTCATAACAAACTCGTCCCACTTCTGACTTTCACCTGTTTTCATAACCCTGACATGCATAACTAGATATCCCCTCAACTATTTCCCGGATCTGAACCAATACTACCATTTTCCTTCTCTATCTCATTGACCACCATCTGATATTTTCCCGATATCTGTGGTTTGATCTCATCGAAGTACTCGAAACGGGCATTCACACTCCCCTTGAAGTTGTTACTCAGATGGTTTCGGAGACCGTCTTCAATGTCCTGTGTAAATCCGTTGCCTTTAACGATCCTGATAAGAATTGTATCACCGGGACGGTAGACTACCTGGAACCTCTGGATCTTACCGCCAAGGGTCGGATTCATGAAAGTACGGCACCAGAAATTGGGCGAGATCATGCGGCCGCTCTGAGTCACGAATATCTCACCTGTTCGACCCAGGAGGTCATCGATTGAGGCGAGGGTGCGGTCGCAAGCACAGCTACCGCGAGATATTTTGCCAACGTCGCCCATACGGTAACGAATAAAGGGCATGATAGTTGTGTCGAGAGTCGTCGTCAGGATTTCACCGACATGGTTGTTGTTTTGAGGCTCCTCCGGCTCCACTTCCAGCAAGAGGTTTTCCTCGTTGATGTGCATGGTTCCCTCTGGACAGAGGGCGGCGATATGCCCCACTTCACGGGCTCCGTAGATGTTGGTGACATGGCATTCGAACACTTCCCTGAGTAGCCTCTCCTCGTGCTCGTACATAGGTGCCGCCCAGGTGATGATCAGTTCCGGTCTGACAGCTTCCACATCCAGTCCCATGTCCCGGATATATCCCGCCAGTCCCGTTAGAGCGGAGGTGAATCCCCAAAGAACACTGGGTCTGAAATCCTTGAGGCTATTGTAGCTGGCCAGATAATCCTCTTCTCCGAGGTTGACTCCTGGCAGGGCCAGTTGATTCCAGAGGAAACGACGCAGTAGTATATCTTTGCTGCTCTTTAAATATTCCACAGAGACACGGGCCATCCTTGCCTCCCTGGCACCGAGGGGGATTTCGTACCAGGTTCTAAAGCGCAGTTCATGGGCCCAGTTCATGGCAGTTCGGGCTCCATCCTCGTAAAAAATAGTGGGGGCGCCCGTGGAACCGCTGGATGTGTTTCTGACCAATCTGTCTTTTCGGAAGGGCGCCAGAGGGATAGGTGTGCCGGCACCGCGACCGCTAATGTCAGCCCGCAAGGCGCTAGCTGTAAAACGACTGTCCACCATGTCGTGGTGGTGGTCGATGACATCTTGCCTGGTTACAGGCGGGATGTGTTCAATATCCTTCAAGGCCTGTATATCCTCCGGCACCATGCCGGCGTCGGTAAAACGTTTCCGGTAAAAGGGAATCCATTGGTACGCATATTTCGAAATGTCTTTGAGCTTTTTCAGCTGAATTTCAGCCAGTCTCTCAGGTGGATAAAACTCTGATTTTTGAAACTCTCTGTAAAGGGGAAGAATCCCTTTACGATTGTAAAGAGCACTGGTCAAAGGAAACAGAATGTTTCCAACGACAAGTTCTTCAATTCTTTTTATCATTTTCAATGACCCTGTTATATGTCCAGGTTCGGCGATTAAGAACATGTCGATAGCGGATGTCTGCTACCTCCTGAAACCCGACTTTTTTTGAGAGCTTCCTGTTGGCTGTATTTAACAGCAACGTACCTCCATAGAATTTTGTGATCCCCCGTTCTTTGAGGAAGACAAAAACAGATCGTCTTAAAATTGTAGCAAGTCCTCGGCCACGGTAGTCGCGGCTGACCGTGATCTGCTCCGACCAGGCCTCGTTGGGTCGAAATTTTCTGGTCATGCGTATGATGGGCATATCAACGCTTCCGAAAGACACCAGATTAAAACCCGCCAGCCGGTCGCCGTCCAGGGCAAGAAAACAGATCGATCCTGAAAGCAGCTTTTCATGGATTTTCCCGCTGAGCCACTCCTCCATATTTTCGATCTGGGAAATGGTTTTTTCATCACTCCAATCTAGCAAACTGAATGTAAAACCACCCCTGTCGGTATTTTCCGGTTTATAACGGTCCAGATGTATTCGGTAGATCCTGTAGGTCCGTGCTTCGAATACAAATGAAACGAGTCTCTGGGTTGTCTTGCCAAGGGTGACACCCAAGCCGTAGTCCCGATAATTTCTGAGTATCTTTTTTATCGCTAGTGAGGTTGACATTAGAAATCCCTGAATTTATTGATATTAATCTCTTTCAACATGCCCTTTCCAAGCAGGATGAGGCTCAAACTTCAGGTTGTGCCGTTTCCCAAACTGGGCAAAAGTCAGAATTTCGTTTCCAGTGTTAACCGTGACCTGGCTTTCGTCGCCGTCAAAGAGGGAGGGAGCTTGACCGTTAAGTCCATCCCGTCCTCCGAAGGTGTTCCAGATCATTGGTATTTTTTTCACATCAAATCCCATGAGAGTAGCCGCCACGAGATCCAGTGCGACAGGGTTGTACCCGGCTATAACGACGCCAGCTGGTACAGGATCCACTGAAACGGGACCGTCCTTTTCCCCGGCTATGAAACCGTCAATAATGGCAAAATATCGACGTTGTTGAGTACTGCGAATAATACCCTCTCGATCCGCGTAAAGAACTCCTCGGTTGAGATCAGCAAGAGTCCGCCACAGGGTGTCGTTCCCATACCACATGGCTTCAGAAATGTTGTCCTTGAAAGGAACTATCTTTCGTGTGTCCCAAAGAATTCGTTTTACAACTGCGAAACAGAACTTAATAGGTACAAAGGGCACCGTCTGAATCCGATCATGCAGCCAGAGAACCATTCTTTTCCGGATAGAGGGATTGATGTACTGGTCTCCACCTTCTTTCGGGGAACCAGTGATAAAATGCGGCAAAGTGTCCTTCCATGCAGGTATTCCCATAAAATTCTTGATAGCCAAAGTCACTGCGGTTCGGCGGTGGGTCTTTAGTTTCGGGATGTTGATAATAACGTCGCTGTCAAGAACCGACTGGGGAAACAGATACTCATGCTTTCCGTTGGAGTGGTGCTTGATCATGTTCTTGTAACTTGCAATGGCTATCCTGAGTCGTTTTGGATCGATACCCTTGAAACAGCTCTTGTCACCAAGATCCACAAAACGATAGCCTCTCGGATCCTTCTCTATCTTCTCACGTGCCCACCTTCCATGCATCCAGGATTTGGCTCCCTGGACCAATCTGAGATCGAAACATTCGATCTCAATATTGGTCTGCTGGCGGATCCATTCGAGAAGCTGATCGATCTGGGCAACCTCGTACGCCTCCTCGAACCTGCCAAAAATCACCTGCGAATCACCGATGATTATCCTGCCCTCGCCCTTGAGAGCCTTGATCGTGTAGTCGAGGATCGGCCTTAAGACCGAAGCGTGGTTAATTATGGACAGGACGTCTCCGCCACCCATGTGATAGTGCCTTACAGTGTTGGGTTTGATAAATACGGTCATTCCCGGATCGATCAATACTCCAAAGGGGTTCCATTCAGGGGTACCGAACCGTTCCTCATCAAGACCTGCCTGGTAAAGGACCTGTCGGACATTCGAATAAATACTATTCCCGGATTGAGTTTCTGTCCCGTCGTACTCAGGATAATGTTCTGGCGGATGAAATGGAGGTTCTTTGAAATAGGTCCCAACACCGCTGAAATTCACTGCCACTTTTTTGTCTTTCAAACTCATAGCTGTAATCCCTCCTGTGATTGATTCGCTGCTCCACCGCACTGACTGACGAAGTAGCGGGCCAAATCCCTGGGCAGACAATGATAATATTGATTCTCGTATCTTTCGTTGATATGGAGAAGGAACTCCGAATAAAGTTGGCAGGGATATTCGTCTATCCCGTGTCGGGTATCATCAAATACCATGTAATCCGGGTGAACGTTTAACAGGGCCATGCCGCCGTTTTCAGCTATCCAGTCCAGTTTCTTTTTCCAGATATCGATGTTCCTTTCCCCCAGCAGTACGAACAGCGTCGAATCCTGGGGAAGGGTGTAAGGAAGCTCAACAAAGTCACTTTTTCCATTACTGCGAGTCACCATGAAAGGGTAAATGGTTTGAACACCTGGCGAATTGGGTTCGAAAGGGTCTGTATCAAATGTTGACAGGTCGTATTCAATGTCCAGGTCGCCGATCCAGTCCAGGTTGCATTGCATGGACGGGGCCCGAAAACCGGAGACGCCCCACTTCTCTATGTACCTGTTGATTATCTTGGTCCGTTCCAGAAAGATCTCCCGGGAGCTGAACTTCTTACCGTCGTGATAGCAGCCGTGGATACCGACCTCGAAACCGTTTTCCTCGAGGTATATTCTGAGGTCGTCTGGGGTCGTATATTTCTTGAGCAGGAAGTTGAAGGAAGACCGGAACCCCATTTCCATTTCAATCCTGGCTAGCTGCCGGCAGCGGTCGACACCACGCTGGCTCTCCACGTCGTGGGTGAGCACGAGGGCGAACCGTTTTCCATCCGGCCAGCCAGTCCACCCTTCCGGTTTTTGGGAGGCTACGGGATCGATGGGCCAGGTGGAATCAAGGTTAGGGAGGGCCCTCCGTAAAAAGAAACTTCGCATGAGGATCTGGACCCTTCTCGGTATCAGGGGTTTGACCCTGTAGTAATTCCGGGAAACCGTAGGGCTCTTCCAGAAAGATTCTTTAGTTGTTTTGAACATTCTTTTTGTCCTATCCCATGTGCCGATAAAGAACTTTCCCCAGGAGATTAAGAGCCGGGATCGGCATTCTGGAAAAGATTGTGTTGTGAAACCCTCTGGTTTTAGGGGTTCCCTTAACGAATTCACCTTTATGCAGGTCATATTTCAGGTAGTTGATAGTACTCTCCTGTGTTCCCCAGCCAGCCTTGAATTGTACAAGCCCCTTGTTCTCAGGTTCTGTTCTGCCGAAACCGAAAGCCTTATAACCTGAGGACCCGTAATGTTTGATAGCTTCCCACATGACCAGATTGTTGGCCCTGGCAGCCTGGAATCTCCTGTCCGAAGCTCCGTATTTGTAGATAGCCTTTTTTCCGAAATGAAGGCAGACAATTGCTGCAATAATTTTGCCCCTGTATTTGCCTAGAAAAATAGTACCCGATTCTTTTTCTATGATGTGCTTGTGCAGGTTTTGAAAGAAGTTGAAGGGTTGGGGAGGGAGCCCATGGTCTCTGCGGGTCAAGCTGTTTAGTCGATAGAACTCCTTGAGTCCGGACATGGAATCATCCCTGGCAACCTCAACCCCCTCTTTTATGGACCTTTTGATGTTTCTTTTGGTGCTGCTTCGGAATCTGGATTTGATCTCATTTTCATCCTCTGAAAGTAAAAGAGTGTGGTTGAGATAAATAGCTGAAGGTGTGACGTTATTTCCTTCAAAGGAAATCCCTCGTAGTTCGATATGCTTCCAACCTGATTGTTCGCCAAGCCTCAATAGTTGAGGAAAAAGATCCTCGAGTACATATCCGTGCGTTAATATGGGTGGACAGTAGTCGGTGAACGGTAGAGAAACACCCCTTGTCCCTGTAAGAAAACTCTTTACTTCCATAAATGGGATCAAGACTTTGAGTTTGCCGTTTTTTATGAGAGTAAGGCAGCAGGGTGTGTATCCGTAGGACTCTTTGAGTACCCTGGCCCATGAGGAGCTGTGAAAGAAGGTAGCTCCATCGTGTTCCGACACAAGGCCGTCCCATTCAGGTATTTCCAGGGGGTTTATTATTGTAAGATTCATAAAAAGAGATAAATGCTTTGAACCACAGAGTTCACAGAGTTCACAGAGGCCACAGAGAAAAGCTTGGGTTTGGGTTGATGTTAAGCGATTCACCCCTCCCTTGAGGGGAGGGTGATATGGTAGATATTCCCCCTCACCTCGGTCCTCTCCCCCCAGGGGAGAGGAGGTTGTTTTTACTTCCCCTCAAGGGGGAGGATGACAATAGCTACCCCAATAGTTCCTTGATGGCAGAGGCCGTGTATTCGATCTCTTCTGACTTAAGCTCAGGGAACATGGGCAGTGAAACATATTCAGATGCGCATTTCTCTGCTACGGGGAAAGAGCCTTCCCCGAGTCCCAGATCGTTGTACGCATCCTGAAGGTGCACCGGGATGGGGTAGTGGATACCGCAGTAGATTTCCTTCTGTCCCAGGGTATCTATGAGAGAATCCCTTTCCGCAACCCGTATGGCGAAGAGGTGAAATACGTGTTTGGCGTAATCGGCTTCTGCGGGAAGAATGAGGCCTTTTTGCCCGTTAAGCGCTTCAAAGTACCGGTCTGAGTTACTTCTTCGAGCGTCATTCCACTTGTCGAGATATTTCAATTTTACTGAGAGTACGGCTCCCTGGAATCCGTCCATCCTTCCGTTCCAGCCGATTACACCGTGGTAGTATTTCTTCGACTGGCCGTGGTCGCGGATCATCTTCATTTTCTCGGCCATCTGAGCGTCGTTGGTAGTTACTGCGCCGGCTTCCCCATAGGCGCCAAGGTTTTTGCCCGGATAGAATGAAAAGCACCCTGCATCAGCAAGGGAGCCTGCCCGCCTGTTTTTGTAGGCGGCACCATGGGCCTGGCATGCGTCTTCAATGACTGTGAGCCCGTGTTTTCTGCTTATCTCAAGGATGGGGTCCATATCGGCTGGTTGGCCGAAAAGGTGAACAGGTATTACCGCCTTAGTATCCGGGGTGATGGCAGCTTCCAGCAAGTTCGGGTCCATGTTATGGGTGGCCTCTTCAATATCTACAAAAACAGGAGTGGCGCCGGTAAAACTTATGGCTTCTGCGGTGGCAATGAAGGTGTTGGGGACAGTGATCACTGCATCCCCGGGCCCCACATCGGCCGCCAGAAGGGCTATCCAGAGTGCCTCAGTCCCGCTGCCCACACCCACTGCGTGTTCTGTCTGGCAGTATGCGGCAAATTCCTCTTCGAACTTTGCCACGAAGGGTCCGCTGGCGAAGGCTGTGTTGTCCAACACCTCCTGCAAGGCTGAGGCGATCTCATCCTTGATCGCCGCGTATTGTATTTTAAGATCCAGGAAATTGACTTTCATGTTGGCTCCTTTATTAATTATAGTTTCTAGGTTCTAGTTTCTGGTTTCTAGCTTCAAGCAGCAACTCACCCCACCAAACCTCCTCCCTCAAGGGGGAGGGATTATGAAGACAGGATTGCCGCGCTACGCTCGCAATGACAGGCTGATTCCCCCTCACCTCGATCCTCTCCCGCCAGGGGAGAGGAAGTTAGTTATTTCACCCCCACCTAACCTCCCCCCTCGAGGGGGAGGGATTACTAACCATTATTCTCCGTCGATCTTTCTGAGAACTCTCGCGGGGTTACCAGCGGCGATGGTGCCTGCCGGGACGTCTTTGGTGACCACACTTCCTGCTCCCACGATGGCGTTTTCGCCCACGGTCACTCCACAAAGGAGGGTGACAGAGGATCCGATTGAGGCGCCCTTCTTTATCAGGGTTTCCTCACAGTGCCAGTCGGTCTCTGTCTGAAGCGCTCCTTCCGGGTTGGTGGATCTGGGATAGCGGTCGTTGATGAAAGTTACGTTGTGGCTGATGAAGACATCATCCTCGATGGTCACTCCTTCGCAGATGAATGAATGACTGGATATCTTGCAGTTTGCCCCCACCCGGGCGTTCTTCTGGATCTCGACGAAAGTCCCGACTTTGGTGTTATCACCGATCTCGCATCCGTAGAGATTGACGAAATCGAAGATCTTGACGTCCTTGCCCAGCTTGACGTCGGGAGTAATATTCTGGCGGGGCGAATTTGGATACCCTTGTTTAGCGGCTGATTGCATTTTCATAACTAGGCCTCCTTGTTTTCTGGAATTAACCCGTACCAGTATCTGCCAGGCCGGAGGTGCCTTCAACTTCAACCATGGCCCCGTTCTCTTCCAGGGACCTTGAGGCTGCCTCGAGGATCTCCACTACATAGTGCCCGTCACTACCGCTTGACATTGGCTCAGCAGCGGTGTGGATGCAGTCCAGGAAGTGGCGGGTTTCAACCTTGAGGGGCTCTGTCTGTTTTATATATGGCGCCAGCATGTCCCCGTAGTGGTAGGAATAATGAAAGCTCGCAAAATCGTCATAGTGGGGCGGCACCTCTACGCGCTTGTCGTAGATCTTGATCTTCTCTAAAGGCTCGTTATCGTCATAGACGATCATCTTCTTGCTTCCCACAATGATCATCTCCCTGATCTTGTTGGGATCAAGCCAGCTGGAATGTATGGTGGCAAAACCGCCATTGTCGAAGTTCAGGATCAGGCTGGTCACGTCCTCGATGCCCGGATTGACATGGGCCTTGCCCTGGCAGTTTACAGAGACAGGCGGCCGATCCAGGAAGTACAGAATGATGGAGATATCGTGGGGAGCCAAATCCCATGTAACGTTGATGTCCTTCTGGAAAAGACCCAGGTTAAGACGCCGGGAGCTGATGTAGTAGACTTCCCCGATCTCGCCCGAATCGATTATCTCCTTGATCTTCCTCACTGGCGCCGAGTAGATGAAGGTGTGTCCCACCATCAGGGTGAGGTTTCTTTCTTCTGCCATGGCCACAAGCTTTCTGCTGTGTTCAGCAGAAGATGTCATGGGCTTTTCGATAAAGGTGTGCTTGCCGGCCAGGAGGCTCTTTCTACCCAGTTCGTAGTGGAGATCCACAGGGGTGGCGATAACAATGGCCTGAATATCTTCATCGTTTATTAGTTCATCCACATTTGTGGTTGTGTCTACATCTGCGTATAGCACCTTCATGTGGGCCAGCCTCTTCTCATCGAGATCGCATACAGTTTTTACCTTGCAGTCCGGATGGGAATTGAAGTTCCGTATCAGGTTCGGACCCCAATATCCGCAACCGATTACACCAACATTAAGTACTTTGTCCATGATCTACCTCCTTTTTAAGTAATTAACCGCGTTTACGACCTTCCCTTGAAGGGGTGGGTGGGGGAGAGTGATATGATAGTCACCCGGTCCTTTGTCCTCCCTCCTTCGATCCCGCCGTCGGCGGGACTCAGGACCTTGAGCCTGCCGAAAGGTCCTCAAGAGGGAGGAAATTAATGACAATTATTATTCAATCTGTTTAGGTGTTTTATGGTGTTGGATATTGGACTTTGGACCAGGGATATTGGATTAGCACTACAAGAACATCTGCCGTACGAAGCTGGATATGTTACGGCCCCAGCGGGTTCTTTTGCGGACAGGCTTATTGCTGTCAGGCACCACTTTTCTGGTGGCAGCCCGTAGGGCCTCCCCGATAACTACGGGGAAGGTCTTCATGAAGATGACAAAGTCAGACACGAAAGAGTTCGACTGTGAGTACCTGATGTCCAGGCGCATCATCTCGGTGAAAGTTGTCCTGTTTTTGCCTGATACCTGCCACAGGCCTGTCATGCCGGGAAGTGCGTGAAATCGCCTGTTGTGCCAGAGGTTAAACTCCTGCGCCTCATAAGCAAGGCACGGCCTGGGCCCGATGAGGCTCATCTCACCCTTTAGAACGTTTATCAGCTGCGGCAGTTCATCGATACTGGTCTTTCTAAGAATGCCGGCGAGGGGGATATGGCGGCTATCCTTCTCCGTGTCCAGCTTGGTCATTGCGGTATCATTGGAGATCAATTTTTGCAGGTGCTCCTGGTGAGCCTGTGTATCGGCGTCGATCTTCATTGTCCTGAACTTCCACATTGTAAAGAGTTCACCCAGGTATCCCACTCGCTCCTGTTTATAAAATACAGGGCCGGGGGAGACGATCTTTATATAGGCTGCAACGATCACAAAAACTGGAGACAGGATGATCAGGCCTGCAAGGGCCCCTGCTACATCGATACTTCTTTTCCATATGGGAATTGCTTTACCCATGAGGAGATCATAAAGAGGTTCAGTGGAGTCACGGTGATGGATATCGGTTATTATGTTGGTGCCCCCCATAGAGGAGGACGAATCCACATCTGGTTGTTGACCAGGTTGCTCTGGTGGCTGCTCTGGTCTGTCACTGCTTCCGGTCCCTTTCCCCTGGCGCCGGTCGTTATCAGAATCCCTGTCTGTTCTGTCCTTGTCTTCCCTTTTCATTTCATAGGGCAGAGATGAGGGATAGGTGTAGATCTTCTGGTTGTTGTCCAGTGTAAGAATGTCACTGGCGAACTTTTTTGCTCCCTGGTTGTCCG
>SDBU01001908.1_pt1 | contig 28757 bp, 27 predicted proteins | sample 2277071 | NCBI WGS metagenome assembly SDBU01 (sample SAMN10397929, study PRJNA504765) | marine sediment metagenome | isolation source: marine sediment core GS08_GC12, 126 cmbsf | place: Arctic Ocean: Gakkel Ridge, Loki's castle | collected 2008 | reverse complement strand
CTATGCCCAAAGTCCTGGCATTTCAACAGACATTGATTATACATTACTTGGAGAAGATGAAGAGGATGCCATAGATACCAGTTTGCCTCTAAAAGGACCTGGAAGAGAACTTCTTGGTAACCAGATAACGACGACGAATTCAGAAATTTGTGTTATACCTACTGAAGAAGAAGAAGAAGCAAAAAGCTTTGAAAAGCTGGCTCGGAAATACCTATCAAAAGAGCTTAAGGCACCTATGGGTAAAATAGAATTTGTCGCCTCAGCTAATATGAAACGATATGATCTGAATGGAGTTGACACCAAGGTAGCAAAATTTTGCTATAATGGAAAAGAATATTACATAAAAGGAAATAAAGTCGTCTATCCAGGCTCAGAATGGAAATTCACGCTGTTGAATGATCATGATCCTTTGGTTGGAGCCTTTGAAGCTAAATTATACCTTCTTAACGAAAACCAGGATCTTAGTGATGAAGGACTTTATTTCGTAAGCGCAGAAGTATGTAGAGTTTCAATTAGTATAGATGATCCTGGTCTTGCTAAGAAGATTTTTGTATATCATGTAATATTTAAAGATGAAAAAGGAAACTTTTATTTAATCATAGCTAGGCCCAACCCAGATGGCTCCTGGACAGTAGAGATGGGACCTAAAATGAAAACCGCCGAGAATGAAAGGATACTGGTAAGCGAACCTTCTTTAATAACAAGTGTGCAGGAAACAGAAGACAAAAAAGCAGTAGAAGAGGAGGCATACACAAACTTCCAGGATAACTTCGTTCCTCAGCTTGCAGATACACCGGAGGAGGTCATACCTTTACAGGATTAATGCTAAAAACAAGTGACAAGCAATAAAAAGAGGCTCTTTTTGAAAAAGAGCCTCTTTTTATTGTTGATTTTTAAATATATATCTGATAAACTCTATCACAATAATGGGATATACAATCACTGAAAAGATATTGATGGCGCATTCGGGTAAGAAAGACATTAAGCCCGGAGAATTTATTAACGCAAAGGTTGATTTTTGCCTCGGGAATGATATTACAGCCCCCATTGCTATTGATGAATTTGAAAAGCTAGAAATAGCTAAGGTATTTGATGCATCAAGAATAGCTCTTATACCCGACCATTTTACGCCTGCAAAGGATATGAGAAGCGCAAATCAGGCGAAAAAATTAGCCGATTTTGCCAAAAAATACCAGATAGAACATTATTATGAAGTGGGGAGGATGGGTATAGAGCATGCGCTTTTGCCGGAGTTAGGTCTTGTGAAGCCAGGCCAATTAATAATTGGCGCTGATTCGCATACCTGTACTTATGGCGCCCTCGGATGTTTTTCCTGTGGCGTTGGCTCGACCGACCTCGCGGCAGCATTTATTACAGGTGAATGCTGGTTTAAAGTGCCGGAGACAATAAAATTTACCTATTTTGGAAAACTTGACAAATGGGTAAGCGGAAAAGACTTAATTTTACATACAATCGGAGATATAGGCGTCTCAGGCGCGCTTTATAAATCTATGGAATTTACAGGGGATGCAATTCATAGTTTACCTATGGACGATAGATTTACTATATGCAATATGGCTATAGAAGCAGGGGCAAAAAATGGTATAATAGAGCCTGATTCCGAAACAATTAAATACGTTAAAAATGTAATTCGGCAAAATAAGCCAAAGAGAAAAAGAATTAAACAATATTCAAGCGATAAGGACGCCACCTATCACCAGGTTTTGGAATACGATGTTTCTAAAATCGACCCATTAGTCGCTATGCCGCATCTTCCGAGTAACATAAAATCTGCTCATAAAATAAAGGATATAAAAATTGACCAGGTTGTAATAGGTTCATGTACAAACGGTAGAATCAGTGATTTAAGGATTGCGGCAAAGGTGTTAAAAGGCAAAAAAGTAAAACCGTGGGTAAGGCTTATAGTTATTCCGGCCACTCAACACATTTATCTTGAGGCAGTTTCAGAAGGGCTTGCAAAGATTTTTGTTCAGGCAGGCGGAGTTTTTTCAACGCCAAGTTGCGGGCCTTGCCTGGGAGGGCATCTCGGTATATTGGCGCAAGGCGAAAGAGCAATAGCGACCACAAACAGGAATTTTGTCGGTAGAATGGGGCATCCTAAAAGCGAGGTCTATCTTTCTAACCCAGCAGTTGCCGCGGCAAGCGCAATAAAAGGAAAGATTTGTCACCCGGAGGACGTGGTATGAATTATAGGGGACGGGTGCGCAAATTCGGGGACGATGTAAATACCGATGAGATAATACCGGCGAAGTATCTTAGCAGCACGGATCCGGAGGAGTTAGCTCAGCATTGCATGGAAGGTGCTGACCCGGAATTTGCGAAAAAAGTGAAGATGGGAAACATTATTGTCGCCGGAAAGAACTTTGGCTGCGGTTCATCGAGAGAACATGCAGCCATAGCGATTAAGGCCTGCGGTGTCTCATGCGTAATTGCCGAAAGTTTTGCCAGAATTTTTTACAGAAATGCAATAAATATAGGATTGCCAATCGTTGAATCAAAAAAGGCGTCTCTAAAGATCAAACAAGGGAATACGGTTAAGATAAATCTAAAAAAAGGTATAATAAGGAATATGACAAAAAAGGAAAGCTATAGATCTGATGCGTATACACAGTTTATACAGAGAATAATCCGCGCGGATGGATTAATGAATGTCATAAAGCGAAGGATATCATGAAGAAATATAAAATTGCAGTCATACCGGGTGACGGAACAGGACCGGAAGTAATAAGGGAAGGCCTTAAGGTGCTTGATGCAGTAAGCAAAAAGGCTAACTTTAAGTATGAAAAGATTATGTATGATTTCGGCGCAGAGCGGTATAAGAAGACAGGGGAGGTCCTTCCGGATTCTGCTTTGGAGGAATTTAGGAAAGTAGATGCCATCTATTTAGGAGCTGTAGGGCACCCGGATGTAAAACCCGGAATACTTGAAAAAGGTCTTCTTTTAAAATTGAGATTCAGTTTAGAACAATATATAAATTTAAGGCCGGTAAAGCTTTATCCGGGTGTATGGACACCCATAAAAGACAAAAAACCGGAAGATATTGATTTTGTCGTTGTTCGCGAGAATAACGAAGGGCTTTATGTCGGAGAAGGCGAATTTAAAAATAAAGGAACAAAGGATGAGATTGCCCTTCAGGTTTCAAGGAATACAAAAAAGGGTGTTGAGAGATGCATAAGGTATGCGTTTGAATATACTTTGAGGAGAAATAAACAAAAGAAACTTACACTATCCGGAAAAACGAACGTTCTCACTTATGCCTGGGATCTCTGGGAAAGAACTTTTTATGAGGTTGCTAAAGATTACCCGGATATAAAAACTGATTATGCCCATGTAGATGCTGCATGTATGTGGATGGTTAAAAATCCGGAGTGGTTTGATGTTATAGTGACAGATAATATGTTCGGTGATATAATAACTGATTTAGGAGCTATGATTCAGGGTGGAATGGGTATAGCAGCAGGAGGAAATCTCAATCCCGAAGGCGTATCCATGTTTGAGCCGATAGGGGGTTCGGCGCCTAAATATACCGGCAAAAATGTAATAAATCCTTTAGCGGCTATCTGTGCCGGTATGATGATGTTGGAGACATTGGGAGAAGAAAAAGCAGCTAATACGATCGAGAAATCCGTCATGAAAGTGACGAAGAAAATGAAGAGCATGTCCGCTGGAAAAATGGGGTATAGTACGAGCGAAATCGGTGATTTGGTAGTAAAAAATCTCTAAGACAACACCCCCGGGGTGGCCCCGCCGAAGGCGGGGACTCCCCGGGGGTGTGAAACGGTTAACCATGAAGAAATATAACGTAGCGATAGTAGGGGTGACGGGAGCAGTGGGAAGTAGATTTCTTTCTATATTGGAAGAACGAAATTTTCCTATAAAGGAACTTCGCCTTTTGGCTTCAGGGCGTTCTAAAGGAAAGAGCCTAAAATTTAAAGGCAAGTCCTATTCGATAGAAGTTCTATCTCACGATTCCTTTAAAGGAATAGATATAGTCTTATCAAGCGCCGGTGCAGCAAGAAGCAAGGAATTTTTACCGAGCGCTGTTAAAGCCGGGGCGGTTTGTATAGACAATACCAGCGCTTACAGAATGGATAAGGATGTGCCTTTGGTTGTTCCCGAGGTGAATCCGCACGCTATTAAAGCTCATAAAGGGATTATTGCAAATCCGAATTGCTCAACCATACAATTGGTCGCGGTGTTGTGGCCTATTCACAAGGTCGCTAAAATTAAGAGAATAGTTGCTTCAACCTATCAATCTGTTTCCGGCGCCGGCCAGAAGAAGGTATTGGAACTGGATAGGCAGATAAGGGAAATCTCTAAAAAGAAAAATCAATATGAAATAGGCAAGCACACCTTAAAGAAAGGTTTTATAAAGGAATTTCCTCACCAGATTGCTTTTAATTTAATCCCCCAGATAGATGTCTTTCTGGAAAATAAATACACCAAAGAAGAGATGAAATTGGTAAATGAAACCAGAAAGATTATGGAGGATTATTCTATTCAGATTACCGCTACCTGCATACGCGTTCCTGTAAATTTCAGCCATTCCGAAAGCATCAATATCCAGACCGAGAAAAAGATTGCCGCAGAACAAGCCAGGCAAGTTCTTTTAGGAGCCCCGGGCATAAAGGTTATTGACGATCCGTCAGCGCAGATTTACCCCATGCCCCTTGATGCAGAGGGGAAAGATGAGGTTTTTGTCGGAAGGATAAGAGAAGACGAATCCATCGAAAACGGCTTGAATCTATGGGTAGTAAGCGATAACCTGCGTAAGGGCGCTGCCTTAAATGCTATTCAGATCGCTGAGTTGTTGATGGAAAAATAGGGACAGCTACCTATTTTTCCATAAAAAAATTAAAAAAATAGGTAGCTGTCCCTATTTTTCCTATGCGCAACATAAAATTAACTATTGAATACGACGGGACGGATTACTGCGGTTGGCAAAAACAGATTAACGGACCTACCATACAACGTCATATCGAAAAGGCCTTAAGGAAAATCCTGCATGAACGCATAAAAATTATCGGAGCAGCCAGAACCGATAGCGGTGTTCATGCTAAGTGCCAGGTTGCCAATTTCAAAACCACCTCTAAATTAGCTCTAAAGAATATTCAAAAGGCAATAAATGGCAATCTGCCTAAAGATATCGCTATCGTCGGTATCAAGAGAGTAGATGAAGATTTCCATGCGCAGTATTCGGCAAAGAGCAAATTGTATAGATATACTATCTATAGCCGGGAAGAGAGATCCCCTTTTTTTGATAGATTCTCCATTCATATTCCCCGCAAATTGGACGTAACCACAATGAAAAAAGGGACGAGACCACTTTTGGGGAAGCACGATTTTTCTTCTTTTAAGGGTTCAAAAGGCGTTACTAAAAATCAGGTAAGAACCGTAAAGGGAATATCTATAAAAAAGAAAAACAGTTTCGTCATTATAGATATAGAAGCCGACGGCTTTCTTTATAACATGGTTCGCAATATCGTCGGGACCTTGATAGAGATAGGAAGAGGTAAATTAAAACCTGCCAGCATGAAGAAGATTCTATCCGCACGAGACCGTAGTAAAGCCGGCCCGAAGGCCCCCGCCAAAGGACTCGCCTTGATAAAAGTTAAATACTAAATCCGAAATCCTAATATCGAAATTCGAAATATCTGTCATTCTGAGCGAGCCCCGAAGGGGTGAGCGAAGAATCTAAACGAAAAGATTCTTCGTCGGCACTTCGCGCCTCCTCAGAATGACAAATGTTTTGAACATTAGAATTTCGAATTTGTTTAGGATTTAGCGCCCTCTCTTGCCTATCGCTTATTTCCGTGCTATACTTTAATAACTATGACATCATATCATATAAAGGCTGTTGTTTTTATATTTCTGGCAACTGTTATGCTCTCCTTACCCGTCCACGCCGAAACCGAAGACACATTTACCCTTCGGGAAAAAATCAAAATTTATAGACAAATCCTTAAAGAGGAGCAAAATCCGCAGGTTCTCGCCGAAACCCATTATAAAACCGCCGAACTTCTGGAGATGTTAGGCAGAGATACGGAAGCAACCGCTGAATATCTAAAAATAATATTAAACTATCCCCACGTAACATATTTTTCAAACAAAGCCGAAGAAAGGCTGGCCGCATTATACGGTAAATTCAAAGAAACACCCGAGATTACCAAAGACCCGGCAATATTTTTTACGTATATAAAAAGCCTTTACGAAACCTATAGAGATCAGGGAAAGTACGATAAGGCCGTTTATCTATTAACAAAACTGATAAAGTTACATCCGTCTAACCAGGCATATTATCTGGATATCGGAAATATATACTTAAACGGCTATAACGACGCCGATACAGCGCTTGGATATTTTAACAAACTTGTAGAGTTAAATTCGGAACATCCCTCAGTTTATACTGATATGGGACTGGCTTACGAGAAAAAGGATGATTTCGAAAATGCCCTAAAGTACTACAGGAAGTCAATAGATATCTCTCCCTTGAACGCGTGGAGTATGTATGGTTTATTGAGGATGGAGGCTATAAAACTTGCTAAGGAGAAAAAACTGGTAAAAGATTGGCATTTCTTAGGCCCGTTTGACAATATGGATAGGAAAGGACTGGAAAAGGATTTTGGCCCGGAATCCGGGTTAGAAATAGATTTGAAAAAAGTTTATCAGGGGATAAATGGGATAAAGATAAAATGGTTTAGGCCTTTTTTATACGAGGATTCGGGATACGTTGACTTAAATAAAATTTTCCAGCCGAATGACAGTGTCCTAACCTATGCATTAACGTATGTTTATTGCCCAAAAGAGCGCGATCTGGAAATCAGGCTTGGTTCAGACGACGGGATTGCGGTTTGGTTTAACGATGAACTCAAATTTAAGAAAGACGTCCTTAGGCCCGCTCAATTTGATAAGGATATAGTAAGAGTAAGATTTATTAAGGGATGGAATAAAATTCTCATAAAGGCAGCCGAGAACTGGGGCAGTTGGGGTTTTTATTTCAGGATAACAGATTTAAACGGCAATACACCGGGTGATGTTATCTTCGATCCTTTAAAGGACGATACGAGGGTTAAGAAAATTTACGCGAGATTAAAAAGACAAAAAGGGATTCAGATTGCCAGGACAACGCTTTTCTACGGTTTTACCCTGTTGATTTTATTATCAGGCATATATCTTTTGATTTCAAATATTTATAATACGATAAAGATAAGAGAGATGAAGGAGGATTTTATATCCAGCGTCTCTCACGAGTTAAAAACACCGCTGGCCGCCATAAAGATGTTTGCCGAGACGCTTAACATGGGCCGCGTGAAAACCGAAAAACAGGCAAAAGAGTATTATGCTATTATAGTTCGCGAGACGGACCGCCTGACGCGTTTTGTTAACAAGATATTGGATTTTCAAAAGATAGAAAAAGGAAAAAAGATTTATTCTTTCGAGAATGTAAACATAAAGAACCTCCTGAGGAGCGCTGTAGATATTTATAAAGACCAGGTTCAGGATGATGATTTTATTGTGGAAGAAGAATACCAAAGCGGCCTGCCGGAAATAGACCTGGACGAAGATGCTATGCTGCAGGTTGTATTAAATTTACTGACAAACGCCTATAAATATTCGAAAGCCGAGAAATATATCAAGGTTAAAGCAGAAACTAAAGATAACTTCGTTTTTATAAGTATAATAGACAGGGGTATGGGCATATCTAAAGATAAAATAACAAAGATTTTTGATAAATTTTATCGCGTTGACAGAGATTCTGCCAAAGACATAAAGGGCAGCGGCATAGGCCTGGCATTTGTAAAAAGTGTAGTAGAGGCCCATGATGGAGAAATAGCGGTTGAAAGCCAGTTGAATAAAGGAAGTACTTTTACGATTTCTTTACCGATTAAAAGGGAGGAATAGCAGTATGAACCCCGTTAGACCTCGTGGGCCTAATGGGGTTATAAAAGAGGAGGTCTAACGGGATGAAGAAAAAAATACTTGTAATCGAGGATGAAAAAAATATTTTGAGAGGGCTCATGGATAATTTGAAAGAAGAGGGTTTTGAGGTTCTGGGTGAGGGCTTTGGCAAAGAAGGCCTCAAGGTTGCTCTGAAGGAAGATATAGATCTTATTCTTCTGGATTTAATGTTGCCTGATACCAACGGGCTTGATATATGTAAAGAGATAAAGAAAAAGAAGATAGCCCTGCCTATTATAATGCTGACAGCTAAATCAAAGGAGTCTGATAAAATTTTGGGCCTTGAATTAGGAGCAGACGATTATATTACAAAACCTTTTAGTATAAACGAAGTAATGGCGCGCATAAGGGCAGTGTTACGAAGGGTTACTATTCACGCCAAAGCCAAAAAAGAGAAATTAGAGCATCATGAATTCGGAGACGTAAATTTAGATTTTGTAAAGTTTGAGGCGACCAGAGGAAAAAAGAAACTCAGGCTTTCCAAGCGCGAATATGAGATTTTGGGATACATGATAAAAAGAAAAGGAGAGGTTGTTACAAGAAACGATCTATTGGACGTTGTGTGGGGCTATGAATCATTCCCTACTACAAGAACCGTTGATAATTTCATAGCGAGGATAAGAAAACAGATAGAAGCAAAGCCCTCGAAACCCAAGCATATATTGAGTATTCGCGGAGTAGGGTATAAGTTCGTCGAGAAATAAGCCCGCAGCTTGTTACATAACTATTGCATTCCTTTTACGATACGATGACAACAAACCGCCTAAATTATGATATACTTGATATGCAAGTTGACCACCTCCCCACTTGCTTGGTAACCCCGCACCTTTGCGAAAAAGGCGCGGGGCATTTTTTTGCCCTCCTTCGCTAAAGCTTCGGAGGGCATTCGCCGACTTGTCCGCCGAAGCTGAACACGATAAGTATTCAGCGAAGGCGGAAGCAATTTGGCGAAGGCGGATTGCTATAATATATGAATATCCTAATCCTATTTTTAATAACGAGCTTTTTAATATCCGTCTTTTTTTCAATACGCCCTATGGCAAATGGCCGCATTTGGTTAAAGTGGGATACAGGGAAAAAGTTGAATTATATTACCCGGCTTATATCCGGTTTAAAAGGAAAAGGGACTGTTATAAAAAATTTCCCCTTATTTTACATTACCGAATTGGATAGATTCTATGTAAAAGACGATACTAACCTTGGATATAATGTTACTAATGTGCTTGAAAATTTAATACGTATTCACGAACCCGGATAAAATACCCCCAACTAACGCTTGACAACAAAACTGTAGTAATATATATTGCACGTGTGGGGCAACAGAAAAGGAAACTAAGGTGGCAGTTGAAACGAAAAATATCAGAAATGTAATATTGCTGGGACATTCAAGTTGCGGAAAAACCTCCATAGTAGAATCCCTCCTTTTTAACGGAGGCGCGATTCCAAAACCGGGCTCTGCCACCGAAGGCAATACGGTTTCTGATTATAACGAAGACGAAATAGAGCGAAAAATCTCGATAAATGCTTCCCTTTCATATTTAACCCATAATGACATTAAAGTAACTTTGATAGATACCCCGGGGTACAGTGATTTTATAGGTGAGGTAATAGGCGGCCTGACTGCCGCTGATGCGGCTATTTTGGTCTTAAATGCCGTAAATGGCATGGAAATGGGGACAGAGAAATTCTGCAAAATGATAAAACAAAAGGGTATACCTTTCGCGATATTTATAAATAGAATGGATAAAGAAAATGCCGATTTTGATAAATGCATCCAGCAGATTAATAAAAAAATCGGCAAAAATTACGCTTGTATCACATATCCCGTAGGCAGCGCATCCCGGTTTAAAGGAATTGCAAATCTCCTAACAAATGAAGGATTGGATAAACTCGAAGGTGACGAGGTCGATAAGGCAAAAAAATTAAGCGAGGCCCTGGTGGAGAGCGTAGCAGAATCAGATGACGCTCTTTTGGAGAAATATCTTGATAAAGGCTCTCTTTCACAGGAAGAGATTAAAGCCGCTTTTCGGGGCGCTGTTATAACGGGCAAAGTAATACCCCTATTATGCGGTTCCGCAACTTCGAATATCGGAATAAAGGAGTTGCTGGATGTCATAGTTTGGGCTTTTCCGTCTCCGCAGGCAAAACCAGATGCGCCGTTTGCCGCACAAGTATTTAAGACAATATCCGATCCGTACCTGGGGCAAATATCCCTCATGAAGGTTTTCTCAGGCACTCTTTCCTCAAACATGAATGTCTTTAATACTTCAAAAGGCGCAAGGGAAAAATTAGGCCAGCTTTTTTACCTTAATGGCAAAAAAGAGACACATACAGATAAGGTTTATGCGGGGGATGTTGTATGCGTGGTAAAATTAAAAAGCACATTAACAGGTGATTCATTAGCAGACGAAAAAAATCAGGTCAAATTCGATAATATTAATTTTCCGGAACCAGCCATATCGTTTTCCATAAAGCCAAAGACAAGGTCTGACGAAGATAAAATTTCGAATGCCCTTCATAAATTAACAGCAGAAGATAATACGTTCACGATAAAAAGAGATGCGCAGACCAGAGAAATGATAGCATCCGGTATGGGAGATTTGCACCTGATAATAATGATAAACCGGCTTAGAAAAAGGTTCGGTGTGCAGGTTGATATCGGCACACCCAAGGTTGCATACAAAGAGACAATAACCGCCCAGGGGGGCTCTCAATACAGGCATAAGAAACAGTCAGGGGGAGCCGGCCAGTTTGCGGAAGTATGGATGAGGGTAGAGCCGCTTCCGAAAGGAGCCGGATTTGAGTTTGTTGATGAAGTAGTAGGCGGCGCCATCCCGGCACCATTTATTGTGAGTTGCGAAAAAGGGGTTAAGGCCGCAATAGAATCGGGTGTTTTGGCCGGATTTCCGCTTGTAGATGTCCGCGCTATTGTATATGACGGTAAAACCCATCCCGTTGATTCCAAAGATATAGCATTTCAGATAGCGGCAAGGCACGCATTTAAGGAAGCCTGTCAAAAAGCAAAGCCCGTGATCTTAGAGCCCATTATGGATGTGGACGTTATTGTGCCGGACGAATATATGGGTGATATTACAGGAAGTTTGAATCAAAGAAGGGGAAGGATTATGGGTATGGAGCCGGGTGACGGCATACAGGTCGTAAAGGCAAGGGTTCCCTTGGAAGAAATGTATAAATATGTAAATGAGTTGAAATCCGTTACTGCCGGAAGGGGAGAATACAACATGAGGTTTTCACATTATGAGGTCGTTCCTTCTAACGTTGCGCAGAATATAATAGCAAGTGTCCAGAAAGCGAAAGAGGAGGCAAAAGCTTAAGCGATGTCAGGTCATTCAAAATGGGCCAGTATAAAACATAAAAAAGGCGCTCAAGACGCCAAGCGCGGAAAACTTTTTACCAAGATTATAAGAGAACTGACTATTGCTGCCCGTCAGGGAGGAGGGGACCCGGCTACTAGTCCGAGATTGCGACTTGCCATACAGAGGGCAAAAGACTCCAATATGCCCGCCAATAATATTGAGCGCGCCATTAAAAAAGGAACCGGCGAGTTAGAAGGCGTAAGTTTAGAGGAGATTACCTACGAGGGATACGCCCCGGGCGGAGTTGCTCTGCTTGTGCACGCGCTTACCGACAATAAAAATAGGACATCCAGCGAAGTGCGGAAAATTTTTTCCAAAGGCGGCGGCAATATGGCCGGGCAGGGCGCCGTAAACTGGATTTTTGAAAAAAAGGGGTACTTTGTAATAAATAAAGACACAATCGAAGAGGATCGCCTTATGTCTATAGTGCTTGAGGCTGGCGCCGAAGACCTCCAGACAGAGGAATCGACCTACTCCGTTACATCTCTGCCGGGAGATTTTGAAAAGGTAAAAGATGCGCTTGAAGCCAAAAATATAAAACTTGAAGTCGCAGAGTTAAGCATGGTTCCGAAAAACAACATTAAGGTTGCCGGTGATACTGCAAAGAAAGTATTATCCTTGATAGAAACACTAGAAGAATATGATGATATTCAGAATGTCTATGCCAATTTCGACATACCGGACGAAATCATTAATGAGATTGAAAATCAATGAACCCCGCACCTCTTTTAGTGAAAAATTTTGTAGTATGATAAAAGTAAATAAACTGTTAAAATATTGCATAAAAACTCACATAATTTCTAAAAGAGGTGCGGGGTGAAGATACTCGGAATAGATCCGGGATTAGCAATGGCAGGATACGGCCTTATTGAGGTTTGCTCGTCAAATAAAATCAAATTAATAGAAGCCGGTGTCATAAGAACCTCCTCCAAAATTAGTATAAGCGAGAGACTGAAGAAAATATACAATAATATAGGAGCCATTATTCAGGAATTTAAACCGGAGATTTTGGTTTTAGAAAAACTGTATTCACATTACAAGCATCCGACTACGTCAATTCTAATGTCCCATGCCAGAGGAGTAATCTGCCTGCTTTGCGGCCTGAATGATATAAAGTTAATAAACTACCCTTCGACAAGAATTAAAAAAGCCATTGCAGGAAACGGCCACGCTTCAAAGATGCAGATTCAAAAGATGGTTACGGAAGTCTTGCGTTTAAAAAAACCCCCTGAACCCGTAGATGTAACGGATGCCCTTGCCTTAGCGTTAAGTTTTGTGTATATTGAATTAAGGGGACAGAGATAATATGTTAACGCAGATATTCGCAGATTGCACGCAGATATTCGCAGATAAAAACATCTGCGAAAATCTGCGTTTGATTTGCGAAAATCTGCGTTAAGAAATTAAAAAAATAGAGATGATATCCAGGATTAAGGGAAAGATAAAAGAGATAAAAGAGCTAAGCATTTTCCTCGAGATAGGCAATCTAACATATGAAATTTTAATTCCTCCTGCCGTAATGAACTCTATAGGCAATAATAATGATGGAGATATAGAGTTGGTTACTTACCACTATTATCAAACAGGCCCGTCTAAGAGCGTTCCTGTTTTGATTGGCTTTTTGAACGAAATAGAAAAAGAATTTTTTGAGAAATTTATTTCAGTTTCGGGTGTAGGGCCAAAAGCTGCCTGCAGGGCCCTGACACTGCCTTTTTCAACTATAGCCGATGGTATAGATGCTGCGGATATTGCGCTATTGAAGAGCCTTCCCGGCATAGGGGAACAAAGGGCAAAGGAGATTATAGCCAAACTGCAGGGTAAGGTAGGAAAATTCGGGCTTATTCAGGATAAGGGTGTTGCAAAAACCCCTAAAGTGAAAGAGGATGCAGTCAAGGACGCTATGAGCGTTCTTCTTCAACTGCAATATAAGAAAAAGGAAGCCGAACATATGCTCGAAAATGCGATTCGCCGCAATCAGGACATAAAGACCTCTGAAGAATTGCTGAATGAGGTTTACAGGCAGAAGAGCCGGAAATAAAAGAATAATCTGTGATTAAAAGATGAAAAAAAATAAAGAAGACAAAAGAGAAAAGGTATTGGGTCAACAGGACACAGAAGATGATATTGTATTCAATATTTCTTTAAGGCCTGCAAAATTATCCGAATTTGTCGGACAGAAAGAGGTTGTGGATAATCTTTTGATTTCTATACAGGCGGCAAAAAAAAGAAAAGAGCCGCTCGAACATATATTGCTCTCAGGGCCGCCCGGCCTCGGAAAGACGACCCTCGCCCATATAATAACCCGTGAGATGAGCGGAAAAATCGTCGCAACCAGCGGGCCCGCGATTGAGCGGGCAGGCGATCTAATAGGTATATTAACGAATCTCTCGCACGGAGACATACTTTTTATAGACGAAATACATCGTTTATCAAAAGTAGTAGAAGAGTTCATATATCCGGCAATGGAGAATTATCAGATAGATTTTGTCATAGATAAAGGCCCGTATGCAAGAACTATAAAATTTAATCTTAAGCATTTTACCCTCATTGGCGCCACAACCAGGGCAGGGCTTCTTACCGCGCCCTTAAGGGGAAGATTTGGGATTTTTTATCATCTGGATTTTTATGAACCTAAAGACTTAGTAAAAATAATTTTAAGGAGCGCCAATCTTCTAAACGTAAAACTTGATAAAGATGCCGCTTTAGAGATAGGGAAAAGGTCCCGGGGGACTCCCAGGGTTGCGAATCGGATTTTAAGAAGGGTGCGCGACTGGGCCCAGGTCAAATCCGACGGCAGTATTACCAGAGAGGTTGTTGATAAATCTTTAAAGAGCCACGGCATAGATTCTATGGGTTTGGATACCATAGATAGAAAAGTTGTGAATGTTATACATTCCTCTTACAACGGCGGTCCGGTTGGGATAGAAAGTTTAGCTTCTACCCTTAACGAAGAGCCTGATACAATAATTGATATTGTAGAGCCGTATCTTTTGAAAATAGGATTTTTGAGGCGGACATCCCGCGGCAGGGAGTTGACCGAATTGGCGTATCAGCATCTCGGACTTAAAAGGAAAGAGAGACAGAAGGAATTATTTTAATGTACTTATGAAACTGTTATTACACACCTGCTGTGCACCCTGCGCGATATATCCGATAAAACAAGCTCGAGCCGACGGCTATAATTCCTTGACTTCGGTTTTCTATAATCCGAATATCCACCCTTCGCAAGAGTTCTTAAGACGAAAAAAAGAAATAGGGAAACTAAAGAAAATAGAATCTTTTGATGAAATAGATACCGAATATAGAGCAGAAGAATATTTTAAAAATATTACCGACTTTGATGATAAATCTAAAAGATGTTTTTCGTGCTGGAATTTGAGATTGGAGAAAACCTCGCGGGTTGCAAAAGAGAAAGGGTTTGACGCTTTTACAACAACACTGCTCGGCAGCCCTTACCAGAATCACGATGTACTAAAAGAAATTTGCCTTAGATTTTCAAGAATTTTTAATATAAAATTTTATTACAGAGATTTTAGAATTGGTTTTAGGGACGCCCACAAGGAAGCCAGAACCAGCGGTATGTATTGTCAGAATTATTGCGGTTGTGTTTTCTCGTTGGTAGAACGGTATGAACGCAATAGGTAAATCTTTAATATTTGTAGGGATATTATTAATAATCATAGGCATATTTTTTACACTCGGTAATAAAATACCTCACTTTGGCCGTTTGCCCGGCGATATAATGGTAAAAAAAGAAAATTTCACTTTTTACTTCCCCATAACTACCTGCATATTGATAAGCATTATTATTTCTATCATCTTATTCCTGTTTACAAGAAAATAAATGAAGCTTAAAACTTATAACTTAAAACTTAAAACTAAAGTAGTTGCCCAATTTATTGGGCTAATCGTTGTTATTTGCCTGATAAATCAGGCAACTACATTCAATGCCCATGCGAAACAAAAAGCAAACATGTTAAGGGTTTGCGTGGCGAAAAATAAACCTTATATTACTTTACAAATAAAGGGCCGATACACTATCGAAACCCTGCATGCAAAAGAGATTCTAGAATTTTCCAGAAAATCCCTGAAGGCCAAAAAAGTTGTTCCGACACATAGCGGTATTAAGATCGGTGAAGTTGAATTTCCCGTGTATGCCGTAAGAATAATTCCTACCCGCGGAGCTAACATATATATTGACAAAAGAAGATTTCGAGGCATTGTCGATATTATACGGACAAAAAAAATGAAGTTACTCCTCATAAATCACGTGGATGTCGAGGATTATTTATACGGCGTACTGTATTATGAGACCCCCCACTATTGGCCCATGGAAACGCTTATGGCCCAGGCCATAGCAGCCCGCACCTATGCATTATACAGAAAAGAGGAGATGAAAAACGGCGATTATGATTTAACAAGCGACACTTATTCGCAGGTTTATGGCGGAAAGGCAGGGGAGAGATGGCGCACAAAACGGGCTGTAAACCTTACCATGGGCAAGGTGCTGACTTATAAGGGAGAAATTTTCCCTACATATTACCATTCAATATGCGGTGGACATACGGAAAATGCCTATATGATTTGGAAGACAAATCTTACTCCGCTTGAAGGAAGAAAATGTAGTTATTGCAAATATGCCCGCGGCTATCACTGGAAGGCAATGTTTTCTTATAAGCAGATGGAAGAAAGATTAAACAAATACGGTATAAAAACTAAGAATATAACTTATATCGTAGAAGGAAAACGCGACAGATCCGGACGCCTCCAGGCCGTGCGGATAAAAGATGCCAATGGAGTAAAGAACATACCGTCAAATTCATTTCGGCTCGCTCTCGGCAGCACTATGGTAAAAAGCGCCAATTTTACTATAAAAATTACACCGAAGGGAATAATTTTTAGAGGAAAAGGATGGGGCCACGGTGTAGGTATGTGCCAGTGGGGCGCGTTCGGCATGGCACGCCACGGCTTCGACCATAAGCAGATTTTGCAATACTACTATCCCGGAGCAAAGATAGCGAAACTGTGAGTAAGAACCATTGCACACCCCTGGGGTGTGCAATGGTTAAAGTTATGAGATTAGCAGAATTTGACTACACATTGCCGAAGGAATTGATTGCGCAGTATCCGAGCGAAAAGCGCGGTGATGACCGGCTGCTTGTTTTGGATAGAAAGAAGAACTCTTTTGAAGAAAAAAGATTTGAGGATATCGTTACTTATTTCAAAAAAGACGACCTGCTCGTTTTAAACAACACCAAGGTTATCCCTGCACGGCTTTTCGGTAAAAGGGAAACGGGCGGTAAGGTAGAGATTTTTATATTGGATAAGATAAAGGTTCCTCAAGAGGCGCTTGTGCGGCCGTCAGGTAAAATAAAAGAAGGCGAGAGCCTTATCCTTGAATCAGGAGATAGGGTCAAGATTTGCGGCAGGACACGGATAGGGAGACTGGTTGAATTTGGCGCACCCATCGATGAGGTTTTAGAAAAATGCGGGCATGTTCCTCTCCCGCCTTATATTTCAAGGACCGATGAGCCGAGTGATAGAGAAAGATATCAGACAATTTATGCTGCCTCCGAGGGCGCAACGGCCTCGCCAACAGCAGGACTTCACTTTACAGAGAGCATTATTGATAAATTAAAAAAAAGCGGAGTCAAAATAGCATATATTACCCTGCACGTGAGCTATGGAACATTCGCTCCTATCAAAGAAGAGGCCGTAGAAAAACATAAAATGCATTCGGAATTTTACCATATTTCAAAAGAAAATGTTATAATGATAAAAGAAGCGCGCAATAGAAAATCTTCAATTTTTGCTTGCGGAACAACTTCTCTAAGAGCGCTAGAGAGCTATGTGCAGAGTAATATTCCCGAAGGTTATACGGATCTTTTTATTTATCCGGGCTATAAATTCAAGATAGTTAATAGGCTTATTACAAATTTTCATTTACCGAAATCAACATTGTTGCTTCTGACTGCGGCATTTACGGAGAAAAAGTTATTATTCGGCGCTTACAAATATGCTATCGAAAATAGGTTTAGATTTTTCAGTTACGGGGATTGTATGTTAATTCTATAACGGTTAGCGTTTAGTGTATAGCGTTTAGTATATATTTTTCCTATCCGCTATACGCTATCCGCTATACGCTAATCATGAGTTTTACGCTAATACACAAAGATAGAGCAAGCAAAGCAAGATCGGGCCTATTAAAAACTGCTCACGGAGAAGTTCATACCCCTGTCTTTATGCCTGTTGGAACGCAGGCAACCATAAAGGCGCTTTCAAACCAGGAAGTAGCATCCTCAGGTACGGAGATAATTTTAGCGAATGCTTATCACCTGTATCTTCGGCCGGGTGGTGAAACTATGAAAAAAGCAGGCGGGCTTCATAAATTTATGTCCTGGGACAAACCCATACTCACTGATAGCGGGGGGTTTCAGATTTTTTCTCTTGCGGTTTTGAGAAAAATAAGAATTGAAGGTGTTGAATTTCAATCGCACGTGGATGGATCGAAACATTTTTTAACACCGGAAAATGTAGTAGAGTTCCAGGGATTACTCGGAAGCGATATCGTAATGCCGCTTGATGAATGCGTTCATTATCCTGTAAGCCGTGATTACGTTGAACAATCGCTTGAGATTACACATGACTGGGCAAGGCGCTCAAAATTAGCGTATAGCATAGAGCGTATAGCGTATAGTAAAGATAAAAAACTATCCGCTAAACGCTATCCGCTAAACGCTAAGCCTTTATTGTTCGGTATCGTCCAGGGCTCAACCTATCTCGATCTTCGTAAACAGTCAGTTGAAGAAATTGTTAATATTGGCTTCGATGGTTACGCTATAGGTGGAGTAGCAGTAGGAGAGCCGCCGGAATTGATTCACGAAGTTACAGAATATACCGGAGATTTGCTTCCCGAGGATAAGCCGCGTTATCTTATGGGAGTAGGTACGCCTGTGGACATGTTAGATGCAATAGCCGAGGGCATGGATATGTTTGATTGCGTTGTGCCGACCAGAAACGGCAGAAATGGCCAGGCATTCACATGGGAAGGCGAGTTACAATTGCGAAATGCCCCTTTTAAGAATGATTTCCGGCCTATTGACGGGAAATGCGATTGTTACACCTGCAGGAATCATACCAGGAGCTATATCAGGCATCTTTTTAATACGGATGAACTGCTCGGTTTAAGATTAGTTTCATTGCACAATATTTATTTTTATGTTAAACTTATAACGTCCGCACGAGAGGCAATACGTGAAAATAGATTTAAGAAATTCAGGAAGGAATTTAAAGAAAGAAGGTTCCTCGTGCCCTAACGTAGTACGGAAGGCACTCGGGACAAGTTTTGAGTACAAAATTTGGAGGTAACAATGCTAAATGCATATGCTCAGGCGGTTCAAGCCGGCGCACCGAAAGGCAGCCCATTGATAAGCTTAATGCCCATAATCTTAATCTTTGTTATATTTTATTTTCTTCTAATAAGGCCTCAGAAAAAACAACAGGAAGAGCATAAAAAGATGGTTTCTTCTTTGAAGAAAAATGACGAAGTTATTACCTCAGGCGGTATGTACGGAACGATTGTTAATGTCAAGGATAATACAGTTACGCTAAGGGTAGATGATAATGTAAGAATAGAAGTTCAGAGGGGTTCGATATCGACTATCAGAAAGAAGCGGGAAGGGTAGAATAGGGAGATAGCGTATGACAAAAAACCTTAAATGGAAAATAGTTATAATAGCGATTGTTGTTGGATTTGCCTTTTGGAAGGCGTACCCGCCGTTGGATATTTACGATAAGGAAGGCAATCTCCTCGAAAAGGGAAAGGTAAATCTCGGACTTGATTTGCAGGGCGGGATGCATATGGTTCTCAGGGTTGATACAGCCGGCCTGACTCCGGAAGAAGCAAAGGACGCGCCGGACAGGGCTTTGGAGATTATAAGAAATAGAATAGACCAATTCGGTGTTCTTGAACCGAATATTCAGCGTCAGGGAAAAGACAATATAATAATTCAGCTTCCCGGCATTACAGATAGAGAAAGGGCTATAGAAATTGTCGGGAGGACAGCGCATCTTGAATTTAAACTGGTTTCTAACGATCCCGAATTGATAAAGAAAGCCCTTCAGGGAGAAGAGGTTCCCGGTTATGAGTTAAAATATTTAAAGAGGGAAAAAATACAAGACGAACCACTGCTTTTGGAGAAAAAAGCGGCCTTAATCGGCGATATGCTTGTTGACGCCACAACAGAATTCAGCCAGGAGGCATTCAATCAACCATATGTTTCGCTCACCTTGGATAGTGAGGGAGGAGCAATTTTTGCTGCCCTTACCGGAGAAAATGTCGGCAGGCGGCTTGCCATTGTTTTAGACGGCAATGTGTATTCAGCGCCTGTTATAAGGGAGAGGATTCCCTCCGGCCGCGCACAGATATCAGGCACTTTTTCGGTGGATGAAGCGAACGACCTGGCCATAGTATTACGAGCAGGCGCTCTTCCGGCACCCGTTGAAATTATAGAGGAAAGAACCGTTGGCCCCATGCTTGGAAAGGATTCCATAGAAAAAGGCATAAGGGCAATTCTGGTAGGCGGGTTGCTGGTTTTGGTTTTTATGGCAGGTTATTATCTATTGGCAGGATTAATAGCAGATTTTGCGCTGTTTCTAAACATCATATTAATTACGGGTGGGCTATCCTATTTTCACGGGACCCTTACACTTCCCGGCATCGCAGGTTTGGTCCTTACAATAGGCATGGCGGTCGATGCGAACGTTTTGATATTTGAAAGAATCAGAGAAGAATCAATTTTAGGAAAATCCATACGAAGTGCCATTCAAAGCGGATTTAACAGGGCCTTCCGTACTATTTTAGATTCAAACATAACGACACTTATAGCGGCATTGGTATTGTTTCAATTCGGAACCGGCCCTGTAAGGGGATTCGCGACAATTTTAAGTATCGGCATTATCTCAAGTATGTTTACGGCACTTGTTGTAACGAGGCTCGTACTCGACTTATTGACAGCAGGTAAAATAAAATTAAATAAATTGCCGATGCTAAGACTTATACGGCAGCCCAAAATAAATTTTATATCTTTCAGAAAATTCGCTTACATTATTTCGATTGTAATAATTGTTGTGGGCTTATTTAACTTTTATAAAAGAGGCGAAGGAAATTACGGTATAGATTTTACGGGAGGCACTATACAGCAATTTAAATTTGAAAAGCCGGTGGATGCCCAGGACATCAGGAATGTTTTAAAAGATATGGGATTAGGATCCGCATCCATTCAGCATTTCGGGAATAACAAGGAAGTTATCATCAGGTCTTTTGAAATGAATCCCGAACATATTATAGCTGAATTCAAGGAGGTATTTAAACAAAATAAATTTGAGATTATGAGAGTAGAAAAGGTCGGCCCGAGCGTCGGAAAAGATCTCCGCGGAAAGGCCGTCAAGGCTCTCGGCATTGCCATAATTTTTATGGTGATTTATATTTCGCTCAGGTTTGAGTTTAGATTTGCGGTTGCCGCCATAGTCGCGTTGCTTCATGACCTTCTGATATGCTTGGGCGCCATAAGCCTTACCCACAGGGAAATCTCTGCGCCTGTTATAGCGGCATTACTGACCATCGTGGGCTATTCCATTAATGACACGATTGTCGTTTTTGACAGGATAAGGGAAGACAGAAAACTTATGCGGAGGGCTTCGTATAAAGAGATAATCAATACCAGTATAAATCAAACGCTTTCAAGAACACTCATTACTTCTTTGACCACGCTGGCAGTGATTCTATCTCTTTATTTTCTCGGCGGTGAAGTCATAAGAACCTTTGCATTTGTCCTTATGGTAGGTGTGATTGTGGGAACCTATTCTTCAATTTTTATCGCAAGCCCAATATTAATCGACTGGCCGAGTAAAAAGGTAAGCTAAACGGGCCATGCATTCGCACAAACACAGGTATAAAATCGGCGAAAGAGGGGCTGTACTCGGAATAATTACAAATGCCCTATTAGCTATTTTTAAATTCATTGCAGGCATACTCGGCCATTCAAATGCAATGCTCGCCGATGCCCTTCATACCGCGAGTGATTTATTTACGAGCGCCGTCGTTTACGTAGGGTTTAAAATCGCCCAGGTTCCGCCTGATGAACACCATCCATACGGCCATGCCATGGCAGAATCAATAGCCGCAAAAATTGTCTCCCTTATTTTAATCGCACTTGGCATAAAAATATTGCTGGGTTCGTTGCATATTATCGTAATCCACCGTTTTTATAGGCCGGGATTAATTGCGCTCGTTGCTGCAGCAGTTTCTATAATTGTAAAATACGCACTTTTCTATCATGTGCATATGCTCGGTAAAAGAATAAAGAGCACCTCTTTAATAGCCGATGCCTATCATCACCGCTCTGATGCGCTTTCTTCGATTGCTGCGCTGGTTGGTATAAGCGCTGCCAGATTAGGGCTTAAATTCATGGATCCCCTTGCCGGAATGCTGGTAGCCGGGTTGGTTATAAAAACGGGAATAAACACTTTTCATGTGGCATATGACGAACTTATGGATGCCGCGCCTCCAAAGGAATTGAAAGTGGGCATAGAAAAAGCAGTTATTGCTACCCCGGGCGTAAAGGCCGTTAAGGAATTAAATATAAGAAAGCACGGAATAGATTTGTATATAGATTTAGTTATAGATGTTGATAAGGATATTAGTGTCGAAGAAGGGCACATGGTTACTGTTAAGGTGAAGAGGAACATAATGAAGAGAGTCCCCGGCGCTAAACACATATTGATTCATACAGAACCATATATAGAAAAATAAAATGCAGAAAATTTGGACCTTAAGGACTCTCAATGAGAGGTTTCGAGAGGAACTTTCCGGCCGCCTCAATATTTCTCCGATTTTAGCTCAACTATTAATAAACCGGGGCCTGTGCGATGTTCAAGAAGCGCATCATTTTTTATACGGAGACCTCTCGGCTTGCTTTGATCCGTTTTTATTAAAGGGCATGGACGGGGCCTGCCGTAGGATAAAAAAAGCAATCAAAAATAAAGAGAAGATTTTAATTTACGGCGATTACGACGTAGACGGCATTACGTCTTGCGCCCTTCTTAAAATTGTTTTACACTCCCTCGGCGCGGATGCCTATACCTATATCCCAAACAGGCTTGAAGAAGGTTACGGCCTTAATCCAAGTGCTGTGAAATTCGCCAGTGATAAACATATAAAATTAATTATAACTGTTGATTGCGGTATCGGAGCCATAGAAGAGGTAGGCCTGGCAAATTCTTTTGGTATAGATATAATTATAACAGACCATCACCAGACTAAAAAAGACGGAATGCCGGCGGCCTTTTGTATAATAAATCCCCATCAGGAAGGATGCACATACCCGTTTAAACATTTAGCAGGGATAGGGCTGGCATATAAATTATCACAAGCCCTTATGAAAAAAAGATACTATTTCCTGGAGAAACACCTTGATCTGGTTGCGTTAGGGACAGTGGCAGATGTTGCGCCGCAAAAATCAGAAAACAGGATATTTACCAAACACGGTATCCTTCGGCTTAACGATACGCAAAATTTAGGGTTGAAGTCATTGATAGCCGTCTCCGGTTTAGGAAAAAAGGACATATCCTCAAGCCATATAGGTTATATTTTAGGCCCTCGCATAAATGCAATGGGCAGAATCGGTTCTCCCGATATTGCATTAAAACTACTTTTAACCGATAACAAAGTAGAAGCTGATAGGCTTGCCGGTATTTTGAATAAAGAGAACAGAAGCAGGCAGAAGATAGAAGCGGAGATTTTGGATGAAGCGATTTCAAAGGTTGAAAGGGAGGTAAATTTTAAAGAGCACCGGGTGATAGTGCTTGCTAAAGACGGCTGGCATCCCGGCGTAATAGGAATAGTCGCCTCGCGAATACAGGAAAAATACTATAGGCCCACCATTTTGATAGCGATTAAAGAGGATATCGGAAAAGGTTCGGGCAGGAGCATAGATAAATTTCATTTGTTCGATGCCCTTATGAATGTTAAGAATCACCTTTTGAATTTCGGTGGACACCAGAAGGCATGCGGGCTGTCGATACATAAAAGTAATATAAGTAAATTCAGAGACGAAATAAATATATACGCTAAAAAAAATATTTCCGATACCGACCTATTTCCGAAAATTGATATAGACGTCGATATACCGCTTTCGAATCTGAATATGAGCTTTATAAATGAATTGGCTCTGCTTAAACCCTACGGTCCGGAGAATCCCCGGCCTGTCTTTTCGTCTTCGAGAGTTATGCTGAAGGACGAGCCAAGATATATAGGGAGAAATGGTTTTAAAATGTGGGTTACCTCGGGGGGTATTACTTGTGAGGCGGTGAGTTTTAGGAGGGCCTCGATAGATATACCAAAGCCGGGTCAGATATTGGACATTGTGTATAGTCCGGACATTAATAGCTGGGGCGGGATTGATTCAATACAATTAGATTTACGCGATATTAGGGTGAGATAATGTCATTCTGAGGCCCGAAGGGCCGAAGAATCTAATATAAGATCCTTCACTTCGTTCAGGATGACAAAAGTATGGAATTTAGGCAGCTTTGACGATTTTGCCGGCTTTTATGCACTTGGTGCAGACGCGTATTCTTTTGGGTTTACCGTTTATCATCGCTTTTACGCTTTGCAGATTTGGGAGGAAGCGGCGTTTACTTACGCCTGTAATGCGCTGGCCCACGCCTCCATATTTTTTGGCTTTGCCGCGCCTTTTAATGCTTCTTCCCGCAACTGTCTTTTTACCGCATATATAACAAACTCTTGGCATTCCTTTTTCCTTATGTTTGAATGCGGATATTAACATAAATAGGAGCGAATTGCAAGAAAAATCGGGACAATGAATTTCCTAATTTCTATAAATTTCGATATTGATAGAAATTCGTAGAAATTAATTGTTTCGATATTCGAATTTAACGTCAAATGGATAAGTCTAAGAAGAATATAACGATGTCCATAAGGTACCTGAAAGGCGTAGGCCCTAAAAAGGCGGATTTATTAAACAGGCTGGGCATCGGCACAATAGAAGAGCTTCTTTATTATCTGCCCAAGAGATATGAAGATAGATCAAACTTTACGCTTATAAAGGATCTTAAAATAGGAGAATATCAGACCCTCAAGGCAAAGGTGCTTGCCTCCGGAGTGCACAGGACAAAGCGGGGCATAACCCTCTTCCGGTTAGCAGTGAGCGATAAAACAGGAATTTTATACTGCGTTTGGTTTAATCAGCCGTATTTAAAAAAAATATTCAAACCGGGCCAATCCATAATAATTTTTGGCAAGGTTGAAAAACATGATAGGCTCAGGATTCACCACCCGGAGTATGAAATTTTAAAAAGAGAATTAGACTCTATTCATATAGGCCGCATAGTCCCGATTTATTCTCTTACCCAGGATGTAAGCCAGAGGTACATAAGATTCCTCACATACGAGGCAGTTTCAAACTACGCCTCACTTTTAAAAGAAACACTCCCTACTCATATTCGCGCAAGGAAACAGATGGCGGATATCTCCTTTGCTATCCGTAATATACACTTTCCGTATTCATTTCGGAACTTAGAGAAATCTTACAAAAGACTTGTTTTTGAGGAATTCTTTTTGCTTCAAGCCGCATTAGCCATCAAGAAAAAGGGTTTCAAGCAAAGCTCTTCCGGCATAAGGCATAAACTGAATACAGAATTAAAATCTAACTTTTTGAAACTCTTTTCCTTTGAACTGACGAAAGAGCAGTTAAAGGCGATAGATGAGATAGAGCGGGACATGGTAAGTGAAAAGAGAATGAATAGGCTTCTGGAGGGAGAGGTCGGAAGCGGAAAAACAGTAGTGGCTATCTACGCGCTAATGCTTACGGTTTCAAACGGCTATCAAGGCGCAATGATGGCCCCTACGGAAATTCTTGCCAGACAGCATTACGTAAACCTGAGCGAAATCTTGATGCCGCTGGGGATAAACACCAGGCTCCTTATCAGCGGTATATCGCAGGATAAAAAAATAAAGATTTTAAAAGAAATAGAAGACGGTGAGGTTGACATAGTATGCGGCACCCACGCATTAATCCAGGGGAATGTATCGTATAAAAATTTGGGATTGGCCCTTATCGACGAACAGCACAAATTCGGAGTAACCCAAAGGGCTATTTTAAAAAAGAAGGGTTTAAATCCGGATGTCCTTATTATGACAGCGACGCCTATTCCGAGGACCCTCGCGCTTACTGTTTACGGAGATTTGGATATTTCTATAATACGACAGCTGCCGGAAGGGCGAAAGGCGATTACGACTTATTGGGTTGAAGACCAACGGAGAACTTTTGTTTATAAGTTTATAAGAGAAGAGATAAAATTGGGGAGGCAGGTATATATTGTTTATCCGCGCATTTCAAAAAAGCCTAACTCAGATCTCAAGGCGGCTGCGTCAATGTATAATAGGCTTCAAGCTGATGTTTTCCCTGATTTAAAAATTGCTTTGATTCATGGCAGGATGAAGTCAGAAGAGAAAGAAAAGATTATGAAAAAATTCAAAAACGGACAGCTTGATATCCTCGTCTCGACTGTAGTAATTGAGGTGGGCATAGATGTTCCGAATGCATCGCTTATGGTCATAGAAAATGCCGAGAGATTCGGCCTTGCCCAGCTTCATCAGTTAAGAGGTAGAATCGGAAGGGGTAGTTATGATTCCTATTGCATACTTTTAGGCAATCCCAAAACAGAGGCCGCCCAGAGGCGGCTTTCCAAGATGACCGAAACACAGGATGGATTTAAGATTGCCGAGGAAGATTTAGAATTGAGAGGCCCCGGCGAATTTTTTGGAACCAGGCAGCACGGCCTTCCGGAGCTCAGGTTTGGGGACATATTGAAGGATTTTGAAATTATGGAAGACGCGCGTAAAGAGGCATTCTCTCTTGTGGCTCGCGATCCGAATTTATCAGATTCTAGGAATTATCTGATAAAGCAGAATTTGAAGAAACGATGGGGAGGAATAGTCCACAGTCCACAGTCCACAGTCCACAGTTAGGATATCAATATTACTATGGACTATGGACCATGGACTATGGACAAACGGAGAACTTGTAACGATGCGTATAATCGGTGGTAAATATAGGGGGAGAAGGATAGCCTTTCCAAGGTCCATACGACCAACACAAGATAGAATAAGAGAAGCCCTGTTTAATGTCCTTGCTCCACGCATATCCGGCGTAAATGCTTTGGACTTGTTTGCGGGTAGCGGCGCCTTTGGCATTGAAGTCCTTTCAAGAGGGGCCAAAAATGTAACTTTTGTTGACAATAACTTTAAATGCATAAGAATTATCAGAGAGAATTTAAGAAGCCTGGATATTGAGAATATGGCTAACATGTTAAAAATGGATACGCTTAGGGCAATCAAAAAATTGTCTAAAACCGGAAATAAGTTTGATATTGTGTTTTTAGACCCGCCTTATTACAAGGGTCTTTCGAAAAAAACCTTGATAAGTTTGAGTCAATATGATATATTGTCCCATAATAATATTATAGTTGCGGAGCATTCTAAGAGGGATACTCTGTCAGAAGATATAGATAATATATTACTATATAAACAGAAGAAATCTGGAGATACTGTACTGTCTTTTTATAGCAAAAAATGAATAGGAAAGCAATATACCCCGGTTCGTTCGACCCCATAACCTACGGCCACATAGACATAATTAAAAGGGCCTCGAGGCTTTACGATACTGTCTATGTTGCTGTGGCGCACTCACCCGATAAAAAGTTACTTTTTACCGTGAGCGAGAGGGTCGATATGGCCAAAAAAGCCACAAAGGGATTAAAAAATGTCATCGTAGAGGATTTCAACGGATTAGTGGTCGATTACGTACGCAGAAAAAAATCCTGCGTAATCATTCGCGGCTTAAGGATGATATCGGATTTTGAATATGAATTTCAGATGGCCCTTACCAATAGAAAACTTGCCTGCGATATAGAAACAATATTTATGATGCCGAATGAAAATTATTCATATCTTTCAAGCAAACTTATTAAAGAAGCAGTCAGCTTGGGGGCGGATGTTCCCGATTTTGTTCCGGACTTCGTTGAAGTTGCGTTGAGAAAGAAATTGAAGAAAAAATAAAATATGACAAAAATCGACTTAATAAGAGAAAAAGCCAGAGGAAACCCCAAAAAAATTGTATTACCGGAGGGCGAAGAGAAAAGAGTTATAGAAGCAGCATCTATAATCGAAAAAGAAGGTATCGCAAAAGTTATTTTACTTCGGAAGACGGAAACCCACCCTCGCCTGGAAGAAATTGTTCAGACATTCTGGAACTTAAGAAAGCACAAGGGGATCAGTATTGATGAGGCGCGGGAATGTGTATTGAAAGAATCTGTTTATTTTGCTGCTTTAATGACGCGGCTAAATATGGCTGACGGATTTGTTGCCGGCGCAAGCCACACCACTCCCAATGTTGCGAGGGCCGCCATATACTGCCTCGGAATTGACAGGGAAATTAGGGTAGTATCGAGTTCCTTTATAATTGAATTGGAAGATTGTCCGTTCGGAGAAAACGGCCTTTTTATTTTCGGTGATTGCGGGATTGTTCCGGATCCTACCTCTTCACAACTGGCCGGCATAGCGCTTTCATCCAGCATGCTTTTGAAGCGCCTTTTTGATATAGAACCCCGTGTGGCGCTTTTAAGCTATTCGACAAAGGGAAGCGCCAGAGGCAAATCGGTAGATAAAGTTTTGGAGGCTCTAAAGATAATCAGAGAGAAAGACCCCGGTCTTTTAGTTGACGGAGAACTTCAACTTGACGCCGCGATTATACCGGAAGTCGCCGGGATTAAATCTCCGGGCAGTCCTATAGCGGGAAAAGCGAATGTTTTAATATTTCCGAATCTCGATGCCGGTAACATTTCTTATAAGTTGATCCAGAGGCTGGGTAAGGCGAGGGTTGTAGGGCCGATTTTACAGGGCGTTACCAGGCCTGCAAGCGACTTATCAAGGGGTTGCACCGTGAAAGAGATAGTTGACACTGTTGCAGTGACAGTTGTAAGAGCGCAGAGTAAGGGTTAAGAAAGGTCTAACGGGGTGAAAATACTCGTCATAAACTGCGGAAGCTCTTCGGCAAAATATGAGCTCTTTGATATAGCAAAATTTAAATCCCTTGAAAAAGGAATAGTTGAGAGAATCCTGAGATACAGCGATTATGCTAAAGCAATAAAGACTATTAAGTCCAGGCTCTCTGCGCGAGATATAGATGGTATTGGTCACAGGGTTGTCCACGGGGGAGAGGTTTTTAAAAAATCCGCGATAATTACAAATAAAGTTATCAAAACAATTCAGAAATTTAACTCTCTTGCGCCGCTGCACAACCCGCCATCGCTTGCAGG
>SDBU01001907.1_pt1 | contig 28760 bp, 25 predicted proteins | sample 2277071 | NCBI WGS metagenome assembly SDBU01 (sample SAMN10397929, study PRJNA504765) | marine sediment metagenome | isolation source: marine sediment core GS08_GC12, 126 cmbsf | place: Arctic Ocean: Gakkel Ridge, Loki's castle | collected 2008 | reverse complement strand
AAAACGATGCGAATCGTCATAAACGGCAAACTTGCCCAGGGTGTTTATGCAAAGGATGTTATCCTCGCGGTCATCGGTCGAATAGGAACCGGTGGCGCTACAAACCGAGTAATCGAATTCGTCGGTCCGGTGGTTGAGGCCATGACGTGCAGGCCAGGGGTCGCCTCGATGTCTGCAATCTGAAGAGCCGGCACCTGCTGGATTATGTCGAGCTCACCGGTTTTCAATCCGGCGATCCGCATGGCGGTCTCCGGTATCGGCTTAAACTCAATCGTTTTGATAGTGGGCAGGTCGCCCCAGTAATCCTCAAACACCTCTAGGACCGTCTTTTCACCCGCGACATACTCGACAAACTTGTATGGCCCGGTCGCTACAGGGTGTGTATTGAAGCCCTCTTCGCCTACCTCATCGTAATACTGCTTTGAAAGGATGGGCCCTACGTTCATACTGCCCATCTTGGAAAGCAGAACCGGATCTGGCGTATTCAGGTGCACGATGGCGGTATAATCGTCCTTAACCTCGACGTAATCGATGGTCAGCAGATGTGAACGCATCATGGCTCCCAGGTCCTCACTTATGAACCGCTCGAGGCTAAATTTCACGTCAGCGGCGGTGAAGTCGTAACTCTTCCCGCTTTCCGGAGATGGGTGAAACTTGACGCCCTTTCGAAGGGTAAAGGTATAGGTCATGCCATCTGCCGACACAACGTATGAGGTGGCCAAGGCTGGCTGCAGAGACGCATCAGGTCTCCGCATGTAAAGGCCTTCAGACATGTTAACGTGGAAATGTGTTTCACTGGCGATGGCTCCCTGCTGGGGGTCCAGGCGCCATACTTCACCAACCAGCCCAATAACGATTTTTCCACCAATCTCAGGGGCGGCTGGAGCACAACCGAAAGACAAAAGCAAGCTCGGCACCAGCAAGCCGGCAGCCACAATACCGATTATCCATTTTTTCACTCTTTCTCCCTCCTTATATCAGTTTTCGCCTACATTTTTGCCAACACTTGATTACCTTCCATTCTCACCCCCTTCCACTTTATTGCTTCCGTGTTTTCTTTATTTCAGGATGACTAGTGATATTTAGGTTCATCTAGCCTTGATTTAGCTGTCTATATGGCTTTCATATTTAGTGTTGCCAAGTCTATCACGCTTTTCATACCTTGTCAATACCCTGCTCGTCCAATACCTTAGTGATACCTCACCTCCCTTAGCTCAAGGCAGTAATTGGCGGTAAATCTCTAAGAGTGGCAATACCCGGCTGTGCCGCCATTACCTGAGGAAACATATTCATAAGGTAAGTGAAGCTACACTTAGCGATGGACAGACCTTTAATAGCTACATGGATATTTATGTCTCCCTCAACGAGAGTTTCAACATTTTCCGGTACTCCTTGCTGTGCAGCTTCCACCGACCGCCAATTTTCGACTCTCAGCACCGTCCTACCGTCTTTTACACCACGACCTACTTCGTTCCAACCAGATACACCACCAGCTGGTACCTCTAGGCCAACAGGTGTTCTGGTGCCTTTTTCAGAAATTACGGGCTCGTTATCGTACTGCACTTCATCCAATTCCCATCCCAGCGCATCAGCCACCAAATCGATTACAGTAAGACGGTACAACAGATGGGAAATATCAGATTGTGTGCGCCCTGGAGCCACAAATTTTTTCTTATATCCTCCCGTACGCCATTCGTCAAGAGAAAGCCCTACGCCGTATCTGCCTTTGCCTAGGACATCTGGGCTCATAGCTGAAACGTCGCCGGTCATTCTCAGTAAGACGTTGCTAACAGAGCCACATAAACCAGTGACGAAAGCGGGGAAAATGCAGCAGAAGCCAGGACAGTGCCCCCCACAACAAATTGTGACACCATTCTTCTTAGCCGCCTCATCAAACCTTTGGGCGAGTTGAGGCCAATGAAGCCATGGATACGCAAACCTGCCATCTGTTATTGTTATTACATTAGCTCCAGCGTTCAGAGCTTTCATTATCTGAGAGTCACTTTCGTCCGGAAAGAACGGGGTCGCATGGGCAACTAAGTTAGCCCCACTAGAAGAGAGGACAGCATCAGCATCATCAGATACAATAATGCCCAATCTTTTGTCAATGCCAGCTAGCTCGCCTAGGTCATTTCCCACCATATCCTTACTACTATCAATGGCACCTACAATTTCCACCCACTCTTTATCTAGCATCAGTTTAACCAGATTACTTCCTATAAACCCAGTTCCCCAGATAATCGTCTTCACCTTTTCCATTTTGACCTTCCTTAGTTAAGATTATTGCCTCTCACTACCCTATCGCTTTATTTCTATCAGGATTACCTCCTCTTTTAGGAAGAAGGCTCGATACCCTCTTGTTTGTGTACCTACGACAAAGCTACTCCTCCGCTCTCTGGCTCGGGGACAACTGCACGCTCTATAACCTTAGCTCATTTTCACACTTCCGTCAATGAGCGGGCTAACGATTTGAGTTTGATGCGTGATAAGCTTGGTGCTGGGTTATCTTGAAGAGAATTGAGATGGAATCTGTGGCTCAAGCAATCTGAAGAGTAAGGATAGGTACCAAGAAGGTTCTGGCAATAGATAGCGGCGGTGTGGAAAAGAAAATACCTTTGCCCCAAAATGGGCTGGAATTCACTTGAGAAAAAGCATCCCCTACTTGACAGGTGGTGATATAATATCACAGGTAGTGCTATTAATTAATATGTAGAGAGGCATTAGCCTAGCATAAAAAGACGCAGTAACGTAGCTAAGGAGAAGCGAGACGGCGAAAATAATTGTTGTAGATGTCGGCAAATGTACAGGGTGTCGTATTTGTGAGTTGGTTTGCTCATTTAGTCATGTCAAGGACTTCAATCCCGAGAGATCAAGTATACGCGTTGTTCTGTCAGAGGAAGATGGTATGCTTTGTGCCATCCCTGTACTCTGTATGCACTGTGAAACAGCAATGTGTGATTTGGTCTGCCCCACAGGAGCAATTTATAGGGAGCTAACCACAGGCGCGATAAAGGTAAACCCTGACAGGTGCATTGGTTGCAGTGCCTGCGCCTATGCCTGCCCCTTTGGTGCTATTTCCCTTGATATCAGGACGCGTACAGGCGTGGTGTGTGACCTTTGTAATGGTGAGCCCCTATGTGTTAGGACCTGCCCCACAGGGGCCTTAGAATTCATTGCGGAGGATGAGATGAGCGCCAAGCTGAAGAGAGGCAAGGCTGCCAGGTTTGCTGACCTATTAACATCGGCGGAGAGATTGGCTGGATAAGAGTTTAACTATTGCATTGTCTCTGATATAATGCACCTTACTTGTGTGATTTAGTATTTGGAAGACCTATATGTGGAGCGGAACTATACTTACGGTAGACTTGACCAAAGGCAAGGTGACCAAAGAGCCAACACTTGCTTATACTAGATTTTTTCTTGGTGGTCGGGGAATCAATGCCAAGATTCTTTATGACAGTGTTGGACCTGAAGTAGACCCCTTAAGCCAGGGGAATGTCCTTGTCTTCGGTACAGGTCCTTTCACCGGTACGCTGGTGCCAGGCTCCTCACGTGTCGATGTCGGCGCCAAATCCCCGGTCACTGGCCTCTTGGGTATGGCCAATATGGGTGGTTATTGGGGTGCTGAGCTTAAATATGCTGGCTATGACCATCTGGTAATCACTGGCAAAGCCCCTAAACCAGTCTATATCGCGATCGACAATGATGATGTTCAAATCCGAGATGCTTCCGCAATATGGGGTCTTGACACCTATCAGACTCCGAATGCTGTCAGGAATGAAATTGGTGCCCCCGATGCTCAGGTGGTTTGCATTGGCCCTGGTGGCGAGAACCTAGTACGGTATGCCATTCTCCTGACAAAGGTGAAGGATTCGGCGGGCAGGACAGGCATGGGAGCAGTAGCGGGCTCTAAGAACCTGAAAGCAGTGGTGGTGCGGGGTACAAAGGGGGTGAGGGTCGCCAATTCTGATAAGTTCCTGGAGGCTTGCCTCGAAGCCCAGGCCGCTCTAAAGGCATCTCCACTATATTGTGATTTATCGACTACAGGCAGTGCTGCAATTTCGAGTAAAATGTACAAAGCTGGAGGCATGGCTGTAGGGAATATGCAATCAGCATTTTGGGATAGGGCTGAGGAAGTTGACCAGGAAGCCTTCTGGCAAAAATACGGCGTCAAGAGGACAGGGTGCTTTGGCTGCCCATCCAGGTGTATGGAACAATATGATATCCAGGGTAAGGGGGCGCTTGTAGTTTCATGCGACCCCTACTATACGTTCACATTTTCAGTTAAGAACAGTGACATGATGCTGTTTTATGAGGCGACACGTCTTTGCCAAAGATACGGCATCGATACTAAATCGATATCACGTTTGATATCCTGGGCGATGGAGCTTTACGAGAAGGGCATTATAACCAAAGATGACACAGATGGAATTGCCATGGTTTGGGGGAGCCGGGAGGCTATAATTGGCATGATCGAAAAGGTAGTAAAGAGGGAGGGTTGTGGAGACGCCTTGGCCGATGGTGTTGAGGCTGCTATCACGAAGATAGGCCGGGGGTCTGAGCAGTACATGATGCATGTCAAAGGGCTCCCCTACGGGATCCAGGACCCCCGAGGTGATCTTGCGAGAAGCTTGGGGACTGCTATGGGGACAAGAGGTGACCACTACAGAGGCATGCCGGTTGACCCCTTGACAGTGGTGACAGATGCTGAGAAGCGCCTATACACTTCTATTTATGAATCCGCACTGGCCAAACATGGCCCTGACGCTGACAAGGTGCCCTGGCAGAGAAGTTACGATGGCAAGGGCGCAGCGCTGGCCCTGGCTCAAAAACTTGTAGCAGGAACGGATATGCTGCTGAATTGCAAGTGGACTACGCCATGGATAGGTTTGCCGGTGGGCATTGAGCGACAGGCAAAACTGCTATCGCTAGGAACAGGGAGGGCGTGGAGCGTTGATGATCTTCTGGAAATGGGCTGGCGGCTGCTAACCTTGGAGAGAGCCTATAATGTTCGTGAGGGGCTAACATATGAGCAGGATACCCTCCCTAAGCGGTTCTTCGAAGAGCCCCTACCTGACAAGTGGCCAGAAGAGATAGTGGACCGGGACAAGTTTGAGCGTGCTCGGAGTGAGTACTATATGGCTATGGGCTGGGATGCGGAGACAGGAATTCCAACCCGAGAAACTCTGGAGCAGAGAGGGCTGGGGGAGGTTGCCGATGACCTTGAGAGAAGAGAAAAGCTTCCCAAAAAGGCCGAGGTGTGAGGCAAAAATAGATTAATGGGGATGGAGCTCAGAATGCGATGAGGGCATATGTTATCAAGCGGGTGCTGCAGGGAATGTTGGTCGTATGGATGGTAAGTGTTGCCATATTTGTTATCGTCCGGATGATCGGAGATCCGGTAACTATGATGCTGCCTGCTGACGCTAGCCCAGAAGACCGGGCGTTCCTGATCGACCAACTTGGCCTAAACGAGCCGGTATACGTGCAATATTGGTGGTTCATTAGGGATGCGGCTCAGGGTGATTTCGGAACATCTTTCCTGCACCAACGGCCGGCACTGGAGCTGGTTGTGGAACGCATCCCAGCAACTCTACAGCTCTCCGCTGTGGCTATGCTGGTGGCACTGACTATCGGCATAGCAGCGGGTATCTTGGCTGCCATGCGCCCTGGCACATGGGTTGATAGAGTAACCATGGGCGGGGCACTCTTTGGCCAGGCAGCACCGACCTTCTGGATAGGCATAATGATGGTCTTGGTATTTTCAGTTGAGCTTGGGTGGTTGCCAACGGGCGGAAAGGGGGAAATAAAACATATCATAATGCCAGGACTCACCCTTGGCCTCTGGTCAACCGCCGTGTTAGCTCGCCTAACACGCTCAAGGATGCGTGAGGTGCTCACACAAGAGCATGTGAAACTGGCGCGTTTGAAAGGTCTCACTGAGAGAAGTGTGGTTCTTAAGCATGCTCTGCGGAGCGCCTCAATTCCAATTATTACCATGACTGGATTGGAGCTTGGCACCCTGCTTGGCGGTGCGACCATCACCGAAACTGTATTCTCCTGGCCTGGGATAGGAAGATTGGCAGTGGAGGCGGTTCTGAGACGCGACTATGCAGTGGTGCAGTGTATTGTGCTCTTCTTCTCTGCTGCCTTTGTATTACTAAATCTTATTATCGACCTGAGCTATGGCTACCTAGATCCCAGAATAAAGCTTGGCCAAAAAAATGTGTAAAGACTATGAAAGTGTGGTTAGAGGCAAAACTGCCTTAATTTAGAGGGAATTACTGGTGATACGTTCGGTTGGTATGCTTGGCACACTCGGCAGGTACGTTAGACCCTTGCTGAATGGGGTGCGCCGGCTTCGCAGTCGCAAAGCTCCTCTCCTGCCGTTTGTGATAGTTTTGGCGTTCATATTGGTGGCGATATTTGCGCCGTTGCTGGTATTACATAACCCTGTGGGAGTGAATTTGCCTGACATAGTAAAGCCTCCATTCTGGCAGTCAGATGGAAGTTTTACCTACCCTCTGGGTACGGATCAGTTAGGCAGGGATGTCTTTAGCAGAATCATCTATGGTGCCCGTATTTCATTTGTCGTTGCTTTATCCGTTATTTTACTGGGAGCGTCTGTTGGGACAATTGTCGGTCTACTAAGTGGGTATATGGGTAAGAGGGTGGATGACGTCCTTATGCGGCTAACAGATGCTCAATTGTCGATACCCATGATATTTCTGGCTCTAACGCTGGTTGGTGTTCTTGGTGCTAACCTGCAAAACATCATAATCGTGATTGCAATTACTTCCTGGCCTCGATATGCCCGTCTTATTCGTGCGGAGACCCTATCACTTAAGGAACAGCCCTTCGTCGACCTTGCTGTGGTGGCCGGGTGTAAAGACCGGCGCATCCTGCTTCGGCACATTCTTCCCAATGTCGTGCCCTCAATGATTGTTCTGGCAACTCTAGACATACCAAGGGTTATCCTATTTGAGGCCATGCTTAGCTTTCTGGGACTGGGGATTCAGCCACCGACCCCCTCCTGGGGCGGGATGATCTCGGACGGGCGAGCGTATATGACAGTGGCGTGGTGGATGGTAACATTACCAGGCATTACACTAGTAATAGTTGCTCTGGCCTGCAACCTCATTGGCGATTGGTTCAGGGATACCGTAGACCCAACCTTGCAGATCTAAGGATTTCTGGAATGGAAATGGACGAAAGCAAAAAATTTGGTGAGACCTGCCTCGAGGTGAGAAATCTACGAACCCACTTCTTCACCCGGAAGGGTGTGCTAAAGGCAGTGGATGATGTGTCCTTTTCTGTTTCCATGGGGGAAGTACATGGTATTGTTGGCGAGTCAGGTTGCGGAAAAAGCATGACCGCTATTTCAATAATGAGACTGGTTCCCTTCCCAGGACGTATCGTAGGAGGTGAGGTTTTCTTCAAAGGGAAGAATCTCTTGACCCTTACCGGGGAGGAAATGCGGTTAGTGCGGCAAGGACAAATATCCATGATTCTTCAGGACCCCGTGGCGGCAATGGACCCCATGTTCACGATTGGCAACCAGTTATCTGAAGTCCTATTTGGTGGGGACTCAAGGAAAATGAAGAAGGGAAGGGTAGTGGATATGCTGAGGCAAGTCCGCCTAGCGCGTCCGGAGTATACCTATTCGTCTTATCCACATGAGCTCAGTGGGGGAATGAACCAGCGGTGCGCCATTGGTATGTCACTGTTGCCTGGCCCCGACCTACTTATTGCAGATGAGCCGTCAACAGCGCTGGATGTGACGATACAGGCCCAAGTTCTCCTGTTACTGAAGGAGCTACAGCGGGAAAGAGGTATGGCGATGATATTGATCACCCATGACTTAGGAGTTATAGCGACCATCTGCACCACGGTTTCCGTTATGTACAGCGGTAAGATTGTTGAGAGGGCACCAGTTCACACTCTGTTCGGAGCACCGACACATCCATATACCAAAGGCCTTTTACACTCACTCCCTCCGCTGGGTGGTTCTAAGGAAGCTCTCCCAACAATTGCGGGACAGCCATACATCCCGTACGAATCCTCAAGGGGGTGTTACTTTGCCGAGAGATGCTCAGCAGTACTCCCGGTCTGTCGGGAGGAGTCTCCACCAGGGATTGAAGTTGGTCAAGATCATTGGGTAGCCTGCTGGGCTATTTGAGAAAACAATGGAACAGCTTATTGACTTTCAACAGGTGACTAAAGATTTCCCTCTCGCCAAGACCTTTTTTGGGCGTGTAACCGAGACTCTGCGTGCCGTAGATAAGGTTACATTCTCGATAGACGAGGGGACAACTCTTGGTATAGTGGGCGAGTCCGGTTGTGGGAAAACGACAATTGGTCGGATGTTACTGAGGCTGATAGGTACAACAGAGGGAACTATCAAATATAAAGGTTTAGATATCTGGTCATTATCTCCTGAAGAACTTGGAGAATTCCGACGAAGCATCCAGGCTGTCTTCCAGAATCCGTTCAGCTCTCTAAGCCCCCGAATGAAGGTACGCGATATTGTTGGAGAACCAATGATTGTTCAGGGCTTGGTTGAGAAGGCCGCGCTGTCTGAAAAAGTCGCTGAATTACTAGAGACGGTAGGACTCTCCCCTGATGACCAGGAGAGGTATCCGCATCAGTTCAGCGGTGGCCAGAGGCAAAGAATCGCAATTGCCAGGGCCCTCTCATCCAACCCAAAGCTAATTGTATTAGACGAGCCGGTCTCAGCATTGGATGTTTCCATAAGGGCACAGATTTTGAACTTGTTGAGAGAATTACAAAAACGCTTTGGCTTGACTTATGTATTCATCGCCCACGACCTCATCCTAGTAAACTATATGTCTGACCAGGTAATAGTAATATACCAGGGAAGAATAATGGAAATGGGCGATACTACCCAGGTATTTAATCATCCTGCCCATCCATACACAAACGCTCTGCTTGCCGCCGTACCCCTTCCTGACCCCACTCGGCAATGGGCGGAGAAAGAGGCAATTGTAGGTGGCGACGCCATAGATGTGTCTGTTGTATCAGAAGGCTGTCAGTTTCAACCGCGCTGTAAATATGCCTTTGATAGGTGCTCGGTGGAAATCCCTGAACTTGTTTCGGTTGGGCCGGATCATTTGTCTGCCTGCTACCGAAAAACCGTAAATGGAAATTCCCTATAGCATAACTGCGACAGGTGGATAAACCCATTCTAGGCCCAATAGTAATTCAGGATTTAGCCTTCGGAGTCTTGACAGAAAGAGAGAAGAGAGAATGGTAGGCTTGGGTAGAAGAGGAAACAGCTGAAATTTACGTGGCTGTAGCATGTCTTCTAAGGCTTTGCCGGTGTTCGTAAGAGGAGCACAAACATCGCCGCTATTACTGTCAAGACTCCACCTGCCACGAAAGCTATAATATAGCTACCGCTAATATCAAATATATAGTCGCCCATGAATGTTCCGAGTGCGGAGCCAACGGCCCAGCCAACCCCGAGGAGCCCCATGAGTACACCTATTGACCGCAGTCCGAAGAATTCTGCGACCATCGATGCAAGTGGTGGTGCACAGCCGCCGAATCCGAAGCCAAAGAGCGCGGCTACAGCGTAAAACATCCATAAATCTCTGGTTACAGTGAACGCAAACAGAGCAATTATTTCACAAACTAAAAACACGAACATTGTAAATTTGCTGCCGTATCTGGCAGCAATAACCCCGGCTACGACTTTAGATAAGATATTGGCACCACCCATGAAAGTCAGGATGAGGGCTGCTGAAGTAGCGGCTATCCTGAAATCTGTGGCATAGGCAGCTATGTGAATGCTTGCCATGAAAAGAGTGGTAGCCAACACGACGTAAAGAGCCATCAGTAGCCAAAAGGTTGACGTTCGCATTGCTTCAGGGGGTGACCACTCTGCTGCTTCTGTTGCGCTTGCGTGCCCACCCTGACTTATGGCGTCGCTCCTTCGGTTAGCACCATCTGGTAGAAGCCCTTTGTCCCGTGGAGAATGTCTTGTCGGTATTGCGGCTGGTATAGCAATGGCCCAAACTATGACGGCTAGAACAATATAGGCAGTACGCCAGCCGTTGGCTTCAATCAGGTATGCTGCTAGCAGTGGCATGAGCATTTGCCCCAGGCCAATTCCGGCAGTGGCGATACCCAGCGCTAGAACTCTTTTCTTGCTGAACCAGCGTGAAATCGTTGCCGTAATAGGTGTCCAGGTGGCAGCTGGATTTATCGATACTATAATGAAGCCGGCATATAAGTGCCAGAGAGCGCTGGTACGAGATAGTAATAGATAACCTAAGCCACCCAGGAAGCTAGAGGTGGCAATTATCATCCTTGGACCATATTTGTCGGTTAGTGCCCCCATGAGAACGGCGAGCAAACCACTCGTCCACAGGGAGATGGCGAAAGCACCCGAAGTTGAGGCTCGGGTCCAGCCAAAATCCTCTGCCAGGGGCTTCAAAAAAACACTGAATGAAAAATTTGACCCATAAACCACGGTCATTATTAATGTTGTGGCTACTACTATTATCCAGCCATAGAACAATCTGTTGACCTTTTTGGGGGGGACAATATCATTACGAGTGTGTGAATTATCCTTGCTTAAAGAGTTAGAATTCAGGGGAGTACTCCTTGAAGTTGGTAGTTCATGATAACACGTATATCGGGGCCAGACAACAAAGATATGAAAGTATTGAATCACCACAGTTCTTTACATAACAATATGATGAACCTTTCGAAACACATTTCGCCGGAATGTTACCCTATCGGTTATGCGGCGTCTTGACAATTATCTGTAGCTGGTTGCAGGTGCTAGACTTTAATGCTGCAATTAGACTCGGTGGAGTGGGTTAAGCGCTAAGACTATAGGCAAATTCAAAAGTTCTGTCCATCGTACAGCACCACCCACTATAAATAGGGATTCCTGAGGATACAAAGGGCTGACCTGACGATGCCCACCAACTCCAAAAATGTAATCCCTGACTAATTGACCAAGATTGAGTTGCTGAGTGATAAGAGAACGTTCCTTAGTCATTATATCCCGGGCCGTAATACTTTGAAGAGCTTCACGAAGTACTGCCTGACGATGAGTCTGTGCTGCTGCACTCTGTAAAACCTATCCCACAAATACTAGTACTAGTCCGGTAAACCACTCACGTGTAACAATCAGTAACAGAATCCCACCAGCATTGAAGAGTAACCCAATACCCCGTCCAGTCCAGCTAGCCATACGTGTTGACCGGTCATAATCACCAGTCAACTTCAATAGGAGTGTCCGTGAAACCCTGCCTCCATCTAGAGGAGAACCAGGAATAAAGTGGAATAAAGCCAGCATAAAGTAAATAAAAGCTAACCATTGGCTAATTTAGGGTAATATGATTACCACCAAGGCCGTGGTTCCTGAGGAATTATGTATCTGGGGTCTCCTAACAGCGCTTTCCGCAGCTAAAGCACGCCAGCTACAGTAGAACACGTCCTTATTTTGTCATTTGTAAGCGGATATGTAAGTTGTTACTGTAGCTATTTTGCTCGGGTCACCTTGAAGGACATCGGTTTCAAAGGTGGATGCGTTACCTGCCAGGAGTTGCCGCCACTGCCGGCTGCCCGCTCCCCAGGCTACCAGGTTTCCTTCAGCATCATATCCGGCGACGAGGACTATTATGTCGTTGGAAGTTGATGAGCCATAATTCTGCACTGTAATGGCAGCCATTGTATTACCTTCACTTTCTATTAGATCACCTCTCAATACTATGAGCTCCTGATGAACCAGTTCTTGCCGCGGGGAACTCAAAGTCGAGAAAGAGACCTTAGCCGTTTGCCACTCTTCTATCTCAGCAAAGCTAGCGGCGAAAGGTACTATACTGTTGGCACTAAAGATAAAGGGTGAGGAGTGGGTAGTCCAGGATTGATATCCAAGATAACGGCCCCACTTATCATACAGCTTTACTCTCAGTGACCTGAAGGACCGAGGAAAATCATTTGGATTCTCCACTAAAAAGAACAGTGTTAGCCGTGGCTTAGAGCTGCTTCTGTCGACTATCGACTCCGTCTTCAGTACCCGAAAGTCGGCTGGCGGTGTTGGTGCTGAGGGTTGTGTGAGTTCACCTTGCACTGGGGCAAGGTCTTCCTTCATCACAACTTGCTGACATCCTGCCATAAACAGAACACCAGTGATTAAAAACAAAGACAGCCCCCTGATAAAGGTTGCTCTCATATATCTTCTCCCTACCACGGTCCTCATGTGAATAAGCACTTAAGAAATTTCCTCCAGCCGCGACATGTCCGAATGCAATTAACTACGAGGGTATAATAGCTCTTTACTAGTTATCCTGTCTAATCATAGTCATTGGATAGGATTATTATGTGATCCCTGCGGTACAGATATTCATCAGAGGCTGCATTGTTAATGAATAGTCCGCTTCCCTCTACTTGCAAGGAGTGTGTTGTTTTTATGTCAGCAGTTTCGGTAGAGCCCTCACTTGAGACTGAACCATCACTCCAGACTATTATTTCGTGGACTGAGTTGTATGAACCCTCGGCAGATGCGGATACGTCTTTAGTCAGGCTGCCATCGGTAGTTTCCACGTCTTTTTGGAGTGAGACATCTCCGTCACTAATTACAATCAATACATGTCCCCCTGAAAAGTCGAGGAAGTCGGAATCAATCTCTATCTGTCCGAGCCCCTGGTAGTACTCTTGGGCGTATCCGGCGCCCACGCACACCAGTAGCGCCGCCACTGTTACCATTACTACTTTCCTCAGGAAAGTTCCTTGTTTCATTTCTTGACGTCTCCACTTGGCTTTAAAGATTTTTTAGGGTAGCAGCGTTGCTAAGTGGGACAGCATCAAAGCTTTGAGGCCATCAAATCAGGTATTGACTTTATGGGTCTGGGATTGGCGGTAGTGGCGGCTTCGGAACTGGATCCTTACGCGCTGGCACTAAGCCAGGGTCATCATTCCAGTCGCCATGCCAAATAGCTATCTGTCCTAGCTCGTAAATTACTTCCTCAGATGTTATCTCCATAGTATATGAGCCAAAATCACCCTTGGCTTCGAGTTCATTCAACTGGAACAGATCCTCGGTAACCGTCATCTTATTTATGTAAACCAGAGCCGGAGGGTCACCAACTTCTGGGTCTTCTGTTGCCCACCATTCTATCTCTTCAAACTTGTAGAGGCAGGAACCGCAGTCGGAATACAGCCCCACGTACTCACCCTTCATCATCCAGTCGGACCCCGCTACTATGTTCTTACCGAACTGGCTGTCGCCGCCACCATTTATCAGAACTATTTGTTCATTCCCGCCATCAATCTCGTCGTACTCTTGGAAGTAGAAGTAGCCTCCATAGTTCTCAACCCATTGGCTTACGTTGGTAATCCCGGCGCCGACAGCAACGAGAACGGCTACAAGAGATAGCACTAATATCTTTTTCACTTTATCACCTCCTTTCTATCCATATCTTAATCTCACCACCCAGCCAATGCTACTACCCTTGGCTACAGTATGAACTATGACGGTGCAGTTAGAAAGTGGCTAGACTCCGGGAGACAAATAGAACTATTTTCTAGAATTATCTTCTAGAACACTATAACTTTGCTGACCAGTTAATAGTGTTAAACTATATTTTAGGGAGGTTGAATTTCTCCGGGAGAATGATTACACAGACTCAAGTACTTAATAGTAAGCTATATAAAACTGTATGTTCCACAGTAAGCAAGTGTTAAGGAGTTGGTGGTTCGTTCTTCTGGTGAGTGACTTCAGAGAATAGCTCTAGGAGGTTAGCTCTTTTTGATTATTGATATGGAGGTGAGAGGATGGGGACAGTAACAATTCTTGGCAAGAGAATACATACCTGGCTATTGGTGACTCTACTTGTGACTGTAGGTGTGGGGGCTGGGGCAGCCCCTGCTATAGGTAAGCTTGTCGAGGCGAATATACCGCTAGCAGTCAGTCAAGCACTGGTTGTCGGCAAACCCGTACTAAAGACGCCGGTAGATAGTTGGCTTTCCTCAGTTAGCGATGACGGCACCGGCTTCACTGCCGCCGCAACTGTAAACACGGGTGACTGGTACGTATTTATGCTCCCGCTTGGGAACAATAGTAAGGTAGATCTCATAGCCGAGCTAGCAATGAGTATCCCAATGGGTCTTGGCGTATCAGTCCAAGAAAAGGCAGGGTCATATGTCCGCAATGTCGTCCGCACCGGACCAGCGACTTGGCAATTCGATGTAAAGGCTGAGGCCAATTTAGGGACCGAGGCAGTCCACCCAGCGCTGCTCGTGAAGATTGAAGCGCTGGAAGAAAAACTGAACGTACTCAAAGGCCTGTCAGGGACGGACTATGACCTGTTGCTTACCGATATAAAGATGGGGCTGTGGGCGTTAGGTGCCGAGCTTGACTGGTTTGGTCTCACCGATCTCCTCGCCATAGCTGAGGCAGTAATGGAGAAAGCACTAGCATTAGGGAGCCTGACTCCAGGCTCACCGGAGGCATTAGCCATGATTGATTCTATGCTACTAGACCTAGGTGTGATGAAGGCTGATCTCCCGCCAGGAATTAGTGGTATCGAGATATTAGTTAAAGTCCAGGACAATGTTCTCGGTTACGGCAACGTCAAGGGACTCATAAGGCAGATATCACACTAGGAAAGACGGTAAGCCTTTTTGTCAGTATATTGCTGTTGGAGGAGCTTAAGTATGGTACATAAATATCGAACAAGTCACAATTCGGGTTTCACGTTTGATGACGGCGAGGTGGAACACCTGCTAAAGGAAGCGGTGGCCAAGCGAGGCATAACACTTGCCGAGTACTTTGCTGAGGCCATAGAGCAGCAGCTGGCCAGGAATGGGGTATCCTCACCGGATGGAAATGGAGATGGAAACAGGGAGCAGCACTCTCAATCACAATCTCTTCTGAAGAGCACAAGAGATAGCATCGAAATCATCCGTGACATCCTCGTACTTGGTGAGGTGACGAAGACTCGTATTAAATATGAGGTGGGGTTGGATCACCGGCAAGCAGAAAGATACCTCAACTTCCTGATAAAGGGGGAGTTTTCGGAAAAGGTTGAAATCAATAGCCGTGGCACTATCTACCGGCCTTCCCGACAGGGGCTACAATTGCTCCAAAGAATAGACGGACTTTATAAGGTGCTCAACTCAACGACGCGAGATTAAAAGCCTCGAAATAGTTATCTTTCCTGCCCTCAGTATCCTATTTCTCACCCCTTCCCTGTGCTGTAGTATCTCAAAGCACTACCCCACATAGATACCAAGGAGAGCCACACCTGTGGTAAAAACCTTCCTCTTTGGGCAAATTTAGCTTTTGGGTAGTCTCATCTAGCAAGAAGATGTTTTGTGTTCTAGAAAGGTTTAAGTTATGCATACTTAATCAGATGCTTTCAGGTACACTATTATCAGCTTGGCTACCATGTTCGTACCATTATAAATGGCAAGGGCAGATTGCCCCGGCTCCACGGCAGTAACACCCTTAAGGATAAAGTGAGTGTTTTCACCGTGGGTTAGGATAAGTGGACTGCCATCGTTTATAGTGATTGAATTGTCAGAAACAGTGTCAATAGTGCCTTTGATACGCTTGTAATCCACCGGCTGTACGACGATTACCAGTTTAGCCACAGGGGCATCTTCGCTAGGCGTTAGCCACACCACTACTCTATCGCCAATAGCTATATCTTCAAAGCTAGTCTTTTCACTGAACCGGTGGAGCCACCTCAGCCTCCTTGGCCACTGCTTGGGCATTCCTTTCTCCTCACCCAGAGGAAGCAAGTTTATAGTTAATTCCCGACCTTCAATCCGCATCCGTTTTAATGCCACAACTTTTCGAGGTACAGACAACTTGAAGTATTTCGTATTGCTATTAACGGCTATAGTAACCGCCTCTTCTTCCACATAGCGAATGACAAAGAATGACTCGTCCTCATCAACGCCGAGTACCCTGCCCCGCAGTACGTTAGACGGCATATTACGCATCTGGGGTACAGTCTTACTTGCTGCTTGGGCGTCAATGCCCAACCTCAGGGTAGCGATGTCAGGAATGGCGGTTAACTTACCTTGTCCGGTGACCTCGACCCCTTGCTGTTGACCATCCAAGCTGACCCGTAAGGTTGAAGGCCATTCCGCCCCGGCTACACTACTAGCACTGCACCCAGACAAAGCGACGACTGTCAACAGTAGCACTAGGCTTACAGCTAATAACCAACTCCTTTTCATCTTTGACCTCCTGTTCACAAATTCCTTCACTAAAAGTAATAACGAAAAAGTCACCACTTGGTTAGTAGCGACCTGAGGTCATCTTGAAAAATTGCTCTATGGTAAAGCTAACTATCCATATCAATATTATTCTCCCACCTTCCCAATAGCCTCGAGGATTCTCTCATAACCTATTACGGATACACTGATAGCCCGGCTCAGAGCAGGCTTGACCGATTCTGGAGCTGTTTCCAGGGCAGCCCGGAGGCGAGCTGGATGATTTGTGGCATAACGCTCTAAAATCACCCTGAGTTTAGCTTGGCTACCAGCCTTGGGATGGACATCCTCAGTATCTTCAACTGCTCGCTCGGCTGCTGGTGATGGCGCTAATGGCGCTAATAGTACACTGTCTTTCACTCTCTGAGCTGCAGCTAGGTTTGCTATCATCGTCAGGTGGTTATCCAACCGTTGGCTAACTAGCTCTAATCGCCTGGAGTCGCCTTTGCTTACCAGATAAATAATCTCTGCCACCCTTTTATCGGCTATTCTCGCCCACAGCTCCGCCTTGCCCTGAACAGACGGGGTTAACGTCAGCCGTACCTGCTCAGTGGCTAACTTCACCTGATAAAGAACTCCGTCAGGCATACTGTTGCTCGCCGCGGCTACTGTGCCAGCCCCGAGTACCAGGAGGATGAGAATCGTAGTTGCTGCAATTGCCCACCCTGATGGCAAACCGAAGAGTCGGTAACCTCTCTTTGGCTCTATCTTCTGGAGAGCTGAGCGAAACTGGTCTCTGGCTCTGGTCCTGAATTCGGCACGCGGTTGAATAGTTGATGCCTTCTTAACAGCCAGAGCGGTTTGGAGTAGTGGCTCAAGTTCGGCTGCCTGTTCAGGATAGCTGTGAAGGCAGTGCTCTATAGTCTCTCCTCTAAGCAGACGCTCCAAACATTCATCTAGGATGTTATTAAACCCTTTACTTCCTTTCATCATCTGCCACCAATAGCGCTTTGCGCAGGGTCACTATGGCACTATGCTGTAGTGCCTTTACTGCTCCCTGACTTCTACCCATAACCTTTGCCACCTGAGCAATAGCTAGCCCGCCGGCAAAACGAAGGGAAATCACCTCCTGCTGTGCTTCTGTCAACCGTTTAATGGCTAAATTCAGCTGCTCAATATCTAGCTTCTGCTCAGCTACTAGCTGCGGGTTATCATTAGCGATAACTGGCAATTCATCAATAGAAACAATAACCCGTTTTGCTTTCTTTCTCAGATAGTCAACCACCTGGTTATGAGCGATACGGAATAGCCAAGCTGAAAAAGGTATGCCCCTCCACCTGAATGAAGAAATGGACTGGAGTGCCTTGAGAAAAACCTGTTGAGTCATATCTTCTGCTTCAGTCTTATTTCCTATCCTAATAACCACATAACGATAAATCTTATCGAAGTACGCCTCATATAGTTGGGCGAAAGCTTCTGGCTCCTGGTGTTGCGCCCGCTGGATGAGGCTCTCTTCATCTTGCACCTGATAACTCCTTTACAGCATTACCCTGTGCATATAGTATATTGAAGAAAAGCCATTTGTTACAACTTTTATGTACCTATATTATTTAACGATTATTTGGTAGAAAGGTTAGTGAAGCAAATGAAAACTTTAGGTGGTGAAAAGTTCGTTAGCAAAAATGTTTGCAAGTAAATGAGCACAATTTTATTGATTATAATGTGACAAAATTTATTAATAGTTGACAGTACTTGACAAATAATTACACTTATATTAGAATGTATGTTATGGAGAAAATAGCAAATATACGACTATTAACTGTAAGAGAAGCTTGTGATCTTCTGAATGTTTCAAGACAGGCCATATATAATTGGATAAGAGATGGAAGAATAATACCAGTAAAAACACCGGGAGGTAGAATTAGAATACCTGAAAATCAGCTAATTGTTGGAGATGCAATCTATAGGGAACAAGCTATGAATGACATGTATCCAATTGTAGATATTTCAAATGAACAGCGTGATCGAATTGAACAGCTTGGTTCGAAAGAAAAATGGTGGTTTCGACGAGATGGGCATAACATGTACTTATTCAAAGCAGGTAGAGAAAACACGGGGGACAATTGGGCAGAGAAAGTTACTAGCGAATTATGTGAGATTATTGGATTACCTCATGCTGAATATGATTTAGCGATTTACAATGGTATTAAAGGTGTAATTACACCTTCGTTTTTACCAAAGGGAGGTGGTCTAGTACATGGGAATGAACTTTTAGCCAAATTCATTGATGAATATGATAAACAAAGATTTTATGGACAGACAGCGCATACTATAGAAGTTGTGCTTCCAATTATTGAAAGTACCAAAATTGGGTTACCGATTGGTTGGAGAGGTTTTACAAAAGTTAAGGAGGCAGTTGATGTATTCGTAGGATATCTAATGTTTGATGCATGGGTAGCAAATCAAGATAGGCACCACGAAAATTGGGCCTTAGTATTAGACTTTGAAAATCAAGAAATTCATCTCGCACCAACTTACGATCACGCGTCTAGTCTAGGTAGAAACCTAACGGACGACAATAGAAGATCAAGGTTATATACTAGAGATAATGGAAGGAGTATAGAACGATTTGTAGAAAGGGCAGCTTCAGCATTTTACAAGACACCAGAAAGTAAAAAACCGATGACGACACTTGATGCTTTTAAAGAAGCAGCGATTATGAAGCCAGAAGCTGCTAGATCATGGATTAATAGAATTGCTGAAATATCAAAAAGAGAAATAAGGACCATTCTTAATCGAATACCGAGGAGCGAAATAACAGAAACTTCAGCGGATTTTGCAGAAAAGATTTTAGAACTAAATAGAGAAAGGATTTTACATAGTGGATTTTAGTATTAACAATAATGGATTAAGGAGGTGTGAAAATGGAGCAAGAAAAAAGGGAATTGTTCCTAGCTTGGCAAGATCCAATCGATAGACGATGGCTTCCGGTAGGATACCTAGAGGTGAACGAAAAAGGTGATTACGTATTTAGGTATACGTTAGGATCTCTATATTCTAATAGATTCATGCCTATTGATCCAATGCGTGATTTGGGGAAAGTTTATGAGTTTAGCGATTTATTACCTTGGTTTGAAAATCGAATGCTGTCAAAGTCAAGGCCAGAATATAAAAGGTACATTGAATGGCTAAATGTTAAAGATAATGGAAACGATCCGTTGACTGTTCTTGCAATTACGGAAGGTGTTAGAGGAACAGATAGTTTTGAGGTATTTAAATGTCCGGTACCAAACAGTGAGGGAGAATACGAGGTTCAATTTTTCTCTCACGGACTTCGTTACTTAAGACAAGACTGTATTAATAGAGTTAACGAGCTTGATACCGGGGAGAGCCTAAGAATAATGCTCGATGTACAGAATGAATATGACTATATGGCATTGGCATTAAGAACAGAAGACCCGCTGACGGTTGTTGGGTACTGCCCAAGATATCTAACACAAGATTTCTACACAATCTTGGAGGAATGCGAGCCAAGTGATATTGAAGTATCTGTCCAGAAGGTCAATATAGATGCACCACTAAATATAAGGTTACTATGCAAGATAGTTGCTCCTTGGCCGGAAAATTTTAAGCCATGTTCCGGCCCGGAATATAAGCCGATTCGCATTTATAAAAGAAAGGAGGTGAAAGAGAAAATGGCTAGAAATCAATATGGATTTGGGCGGTCAAAAGAACAACAAGTTGCTCGTTCGCTTAGAGGTAAAGGGGCAACTGTAAAGTTGAGTCCTGGTAGCCGTGGAGCGGCCGACCTAACAGCAAAATTCCCTTCCGGAAGGACGTGGAAAGTACAAGTAAAAGCTACCAGAGGGAGCTTTGCAGCCTCTCCTTCACGGAGGGATTTGGGTCGCCTGAAGCAAGGTGCGTCTAGAAGTGGTGCAACACCAGTTGTTACAAAAGTCACTCCAAAAGGAATGAGCCATACATCAGCTCGTTCTGGAAAGAAGCTAAAACCATAGGCAAAGTCTTAAATGAAGGGTTGGAGGGCAGATTATGAAAATACTCTGCCCTCATTCTACGCAATTTATTTCGAATAATTGAATACGGCTATTGAATACAATGTTTAATAGAAATAAAGCAGTCAAGAACGACTGAAAGTCGGATAAATACTTCCAGCACGCTCTTAAAGCAAGCTATCGCCAACAGATGGGAGGGATACTCACCTCTACTATCCCCTAATCTGGGCCTCGAACAGCCTCTTTCAGGTGGGTCAAGCACGTTGAACATTATAACGTTGTGCAGTTTACATAATCTGAGAGGATAAGCGAAAACCCGAAAAAGTCCGATTCTATTGAACCTCACTGAAGCAGATGCTATACTTTGGTTAGCAGATTAGCGAACTCTGACTTAATAATGTTGTCATTAGTGGATAGACTCGCAATCTTGCTACAATCTCCAAAAGAAACGGTCTTATGCAGAGAAAAATAAATAAGAAAAGGAGATAGTCGTCTATGTCCGATATTCCATGCCTTGCTCTGAACCCTCCATACCGGGTTCTCCTGGGCCCCGGCCCTAGCAATATACACCCCCGCGTCCAGAGGGCTATGCTAGCACCCATAGTGGGACATCTAGACCCGTACTTTATCACCGTTATGGAAGATACTACGGACCTACTCCGCATCATCTTTCGGACGAAGAATGAGCTTACCTTCCCCATCTCCGGCACAGGATCAGCCGGAATGGAGTCCAGCTTTTGCAATTTCTTGGAACCGGGAGACGTTGCTGTCATAGGTGTCAACGGTCTTTTTGGAGAACGGATGGTGGACAATGCCCAGAGATGTGGTGCCGAAGTGATCCAGGTGGACGCAGAGTGGGGGCGAATCATCGAAACTCAAACTATCGAAGCCGCTCTAAAATCTCAGAAGCGAGTGAAGCTTCTGGCCCTGGTTCACGCCGAGACCTCTACTGGCGTCCTTCAACCCTTGATTGAGGCTTCCAAGCTTGCCAAGCAATACGAAGCCCTGTTTCTGGTGGACACCGTAACTTCCCTGGGGGGACATGAGGTAGCCGTAGACGACTGGGGCATCGATATCTGCTATAGCGGCACGCAAAAGTGCCTAAGCTGTCCCCCAGGCCTCGCTCCTTTCACTGTCAACGAAACGGCCCTGGCCACCCTACAAGCTCGAACCCATAAAGTGCAGAGTTGGTATCTGGACCTCTTGCTCCTTTCCGCCTACTGGTCTACCGGCACCAGGTTTTATCATCATACTGCGCCCATATGCATGATCTATGCCCTCCACGAAGCCCTAGCCCTAATCACTGAGGAGGGTCTTGAAGCCCGTGTCCGACGCCACTTGAAGCATGGCTCGGCTCTACAGGCCGGGCTTGAGGCCATGGGGCTAACGCTACATGCTCAGGAGGGTTACCGTCTGAGCACACTGACCTCAGTGCGCATCCCATTAGGCGTAGATGACGTGCGGGTGAGGCAGAGGCTACTTAACGAATTCGGCATCGAGATTGGAGGAGGCCTGGGGCCACTAAAAGGACAGATCTGGCGTATCGGACTCATGGGGCATTCCTCAAGTCCAGAGAATGTACTGCTCCTCCTATCTACCTTGGAGAAACTGCTAGTTGAGGAAGGTTACTCAGTGGAATCAGGGGCAGGTGTGACAGCGGCCATCCAGAGCCTGAGGAAGCAATAAGCCCCCTCAAACCCTCGACCTTGCGGGGTTTGACCCATCTGGAGACCGATTTGTCGTTGCCCACAATGGGCTGGAGACAGGTGAGGGATTAAAGCTTACCTTTGGACACTGAACGGTAGGTTAGGTCCAGGCGTTCAGACCAGTTCCACAGAATTCACCTTGAGGGCATGCTTTCTTATGCCACAGACAAGATGCATAGAGCAAGCGGGCTAACAGTTGACAGGGAAGTCAGTATCAGATAGGCGGTTATATCACAATATATTGTGTGGTACCCCTGGGGCGACTCGAACGCCCGACACGCGGTTTAGGAAACCGCTGCTCTATCCACCTGAGCTACAGGGGCAGGCTTAAATGTTGCCAGGCTATCGTTTTTCGGATGCTCCTGGTACTATGACTTTATCGTAGCCAAAATATCCTGATTCAAGCTGGGAAACTGCGAAAGCCAGATTAGCCTTTCTTTCTTCAAATTTTGAGAAAGTTCCTCTATCTGCTCACCACTATAATAATTTTTTGGTTCGAAACGGTCTAGTTCTACTCCTGGGATTTCCGATGGCACCTCATAACCCCAAAAATCATCCTTCCGCCACGTTATTTTGTCCCTGGCTATCATCTCCAATATCTTTACTGAGTCTCTAACCGTGATTTTTTGCCCTCTAATCATACCCCCTACGTTTCCCGTATTCAGGGTGAAACATTGAATGCCAGGGTTCCTCCGTAAAATGCTTAGAAATATATTCCCTTCTTCGGCGTGGGAGCCAACAATAAATGGGTTTGTTCCTACTACCCTTAGTGCTTTGCCAGCTTCAGATGGGTCACCTGCCGAAGTCTCTATAGACTCACCAAGCATGAAAGCTACCGCAGCCCATTCCGGGGTAAGGCGCACTACCGGAGGCATAATGTCATAGTGACGGGTAATGAACACCATACAATCAACTTTTTCCAGGTCAATATCGTTGTCAGTAAAAGCGATGTCCCGTCTTTTTACCATCCCCCGACCATTGGAGGTCAAGGTAGTATCGAAGAAATCCACCCTGCCCGTTTCTGGCTCCACCCAGACATTTTCCAGTATAGCCCGAGGACTTATCGCCGCCGCATATAGCAAAGGCTGCATACTGGGTTCCAATCCATCCGTCTTTAGATAGAATGACTCCTCAGTGCCGACAGCACTACCATTAGACCTCAGTATAACTACATCGTCCTGACGAATCACCACTCTTTCCGGGGGACGTAACCAGTGGGAATGGCAGGAGAGTGCTGTCTTCCCGGTGCCACTGAGACCAAAGAGGAGAAAGCCTATATCCCTCAACTTGCCATCCCTGAATACTCGCACTCTCTTACTAGCCGCGTGAAGCCCCAGATTACCCTCCTTCTTAGCCCAGTACATGACCTGCCTGAGCATTGCCTTCTTATTCTCGCCCTTGTAGTCACTCCCCAGAATCAGAGTTAGACCTAACTCTGGAAAAACAAGTACCTTCTTTTCCGTCCACTCTGGGACAGTAATAGCTATAAAGTCAGGCTCTCCCCCCTCTGGAGGGAATAGAGTATTACCCCACATCAAAGGCAGCCGGGCATACTCAGCGGTAACATATAGTCGGCAGCTTCTTTTAAAGCCTGGTGTCATGCACATGACCCGGTCGAGCATTATCATTTCCTTGGTCTTCAGGTAATCTAGAACCTCATAGATGAGCTTTAGGTCATCTGAATCGGGCTCACCCATTATCACCTCAGTGAACTTTGCCATTCTATTGCGTTGTTTAGTAGTCACCGAGAGATTGCCGAATTCAGTGATGACCCCCCCGTGCTGCAAAGCCCACTCCCGGAGGCTCTCATCCGAAGGGTTATCAATGATTTTCTTGGGCTGGAAGGTTTTACCAACAATTTTATTCATTATCTTTCACTCAATCCTTATGAACCATAGGAGGGTATGCTAAAGCTTTCTTGCCTCCTTGCTTAAACTAATTTACCAAACTCAACTCTGTACAGTCAAGCTCTTGCTGTTTTTGAGCTTTTATACCTTTAGTATTCACCTGTGAATTCCATGAAAACCTTTCTAACCGCTGAAATCAGCAGGCTTTATACTAGTTAAAATTCAGAGCTTTGCCCTCTTTGCTTCCGCTTTGTGCTACTTTCTTCGGCTTCTTTATACCTGCTAAAATAGCATTGGAGATAAATTCATTCCTCTGCGGCACATAGACGCACTTTGCACTTCACAAAGCCCGAAAACACTAAGCAATGTCCTATCGCTTTTAAGAGGAGGAACCTCAATGCTTATAGCCGACTTACGCAATTATGAAGCTTTTATAGCTGGAGATAATACAATCCTGTGTGAGCTTTTGCACCCAGATAAAGTGGACTTGGAACTCCGCTATAGTTTAGCTCATGCAATTATAAAGCCTGGTGAAGCCTCTCGACTTCACAAGCTAAAATCTTCTGAGGTATATTACATCTTAGAAGGAGAAGGCACAATGCATATCGGTGATGAATCTACAAAAGTTTGTACCAACCAAGCCGTTTACATTCCACCGAATTCAAAGCAATATATTCGAAATACCGGAAATTCCGATTTGAAAATCTTGTGTATAGTAGACCCGGCTTGGCGATGTGAAGATGAAGAAGTTTTGTAAATGTGAAACAATAGCGGCTAACGGGCTCCAGTAGAGAGTTCCTAGATTTCGGTCCGCTCAAAACTGGGGGACACTCTCTGAATGGTATAAATGATAATACATTATTTGATAAAGTTCTTATAAAAATTTCCTACAATCATCCCCCTACTTTATTTGCTTAGGGGCTAGGATAAGGAAGTAGAGGATAGTGAAAAATCTTTCAGCAACCGTGAGCAGTGCTAACGTCTACTGAAGAGGATTGATACCGATTCATAACATTGAAATGACATTGAAAAGGTGCTCCCGGTCAAGGTAGGTGCTGTCCTCTAGCGGGCTGGACAAAAGGTAGATTGTATGATATCATAAACCTAGTTGGAGGTTATGAAAGGAGTAGGAAATTTCATATAGGAGGTCTGAGAGTGGTTTAAAACTACGAAGGATGGCATATAATGTGGGGGTTTTTCCGTCCATCTGTCTATCCATCTTACCTCTCTCTGCAAATTGATAACAGAACGAATAACCCGCCTGCAGCAGATTGTGCCTAACTCGTTGGTATCACCCCTCTTCACACTCTCACCGAAATAAAACTGCTAAGCCTGCCCCCTTTTTATCCGCTACCCCAGATCTTATTTTCACGCTGACTCTCCAACTTCTCAATTTCAATGCCATGGACGGTAAGAGTTCTCATATATCCTTTGTACTTAAGACAAAATGGAGGTAAAGGAATATGTTAGCTATAGATAACCAGCTTGACATAGATATACAGCGGGTGTGTCGCTATATAGGATACGATGCTGATTACAAGCGATCGGCACGCATCTCATCCTTGATTGATGAGTATATAGAGAACGCTTACCAACTTATCGAACCATCATATTCCTATGTCATCAAGGATATCAAGTGGGTTCAGGGCTCCATCAGCTTTGTTGAGGATTCGCTTATCTTCAAAAGCCAGGTTATTGCCCGGTTGCTGGAGCAATGCCATAAGGTTGCGGTGTTCTTGGTGACAATAGGTAATCGCTTGGAGGAAACGGCTGGCTGGCTGGCTGAGGATAGTCTTATAGTCCAGTCGGCTGTATTGGACGCAATAGGGTCGGACGCCGCTGACAAAGTGGCTGATTTTGTCCAAGGCAGAATAGGTGAGATGGCTAGTGCCCAGGGACTTTGCATAAGCCAGCGCTTTAGCCCCGGCTACTGTGATTGGGACGTCAGCCAGCAAAAGATGATTTTCCGGACAATGGGCGAGAATTCAACAGGGATTCGCTTGACTGAAGGGTATCTGATGATTCCCCGTAAGTCAATATCGGGGATTATAGGTATTGGCTTCCCCCACGCCAATGTGGAGAATTATAATCCTTGCAAAACCTGCGATAGAGACGGTTGTTGTGGTAGGAGGTAGAATCTAAGGATATGATTCGAAAGGGACTGGCCGGGGGCAGTTTCAAGCCCCTTACCGAAGAGTCTATACACAGAATTCACCAGACCGCAATGCGGATAATTGAGGAAGTGGGCTTTGAGGTAAATTCAGAGGTTGCGCTAGAACTCTTCAAGGGCGCCGGGGCATGGGTGGACCGGAGAGAGCACCTGGTGCGCTTGCCTCAGAAAAGGGTCATGGAGCTTATTGAGATGGCGCCGTCCGAGGTCAGGCTCTGCGGCCAAGATGAGAAGCATGATATACTCATGGGCGGGAAACGGGTATACACAGGAACAGGGGGGACTGCCCTCTATATCTATCATCCAGATACAGGTGAAAGAAAGCCAGCCACCTTGGATGACCTGAAGTGTATCGCTAAGCTGGTTGATAAGCTAGATAACATTCATCTGTTCATGCTACCTACCTATCCCAGCGAACTACCCGTAGAGCAGGTAGATGTAAACCGATTCTTTGCCGGGCTGGACAATACCACCAAGCATGTCATGGGAGGTGTCTATACCCTCGATGGAGTGAAGCAGGTGATACGGCTGGCAGAGATTATCGCTGGCTCTGGTGATAGACTTCGCCAGCGTCCTCTCGTCTCTATGATAACCTGTAGTATAAGCCCTCTGAAGATGGACAGGCAATATGGCGACTTAGTAGTAACCATTGCCGAAAGAGGCATCCCTCTGGTATGTCCTGCCGAGCCATTGTGTGGAGCTACCTCACCGGTGACACTTGCTGGAAACCTGGTGATCCAGACGGTAGATTCCCTAATGGGTGTAATGCTTACCCAGAGTATCAACCCAGGGACACCGGTTATCTTTGGCTCGGTAGCCACTAACACTGACCTCAGAGACTTCAAGTACTTGGCTGGCTCTGTGGAGATGGGCCTCCTCAACGCGGCTGGTGCCCAAATGGCTCAGTTCTACAAGCTCCCTTTTTATGCCACCGGTGGGATGACCGACTCCAAGGTTCTGGATGCCCAGAGTGGCTATGAGTCTGCTCTCACCAGCCTACTCTGTGCCCTGGCAGGTGCCAATTTCATCCACGATGCTGCAGGACTGATGGAATTTGCGCTAACCGCATGTTATGAGAAGTATGTTGTGGACAATGAGATATTAGGAATGGTTATGAGAGCTGTTGAGGGCATAACGGTGAACGATGATACCCTAGCCTTTGACCTTATCAAAGAGGTGGGGCCGGGTGGTAATTTCGTTACCGCCAAGCACACTAGGCGCTTTATGCGGGGCGAGCACTACCAGACCTCCCTGAGCGATAGGGACAGCAGGGAGGAATGGGAAACTAGGGGAGGAAAGACCACTTGGGAAAGGGCAGCGGAAAGAGTGAAGGAAATTATAACCAACCATAATTACAGTCTTCCAGCCGAGATAAGACAGCAAGTGCTCTCGGAGATAACGAGCATCGTAGACTGATATGATAGTAATTGGGGAAAACATAAACGCATCAAATAGGTCTGTGGCTGAAGCTATTGCCAGCAGGGATAGGGGATACCTGCAGAGTTTGACCAGGGCTCAAGTTGCTGCCGGTGCTGATTTCATCGATGTGAATAGCAGTGTAGGGAAGGGCTCCTTGGATGAGGAAATAGCAGCCATGGAGTGGCTGGTGGAGGTGGTTCAGGAAGCTACCGACAAGCCACTGGCTATCGATAGTGACATGCCGAGTATTGTAGAGGCTGCACTGCAAAAATACCACAATGAAAGGCTGGTGATTAATTCGGTCACTGCTGAGCCTGAGAGACTGACCTTAATCGGCTCTTTGGCGGTAAAATATCGAGCCTCGCTGGTAGCGCTGGCTATGGGAACAGACAAGATACCTGATAGTGTCGAGGAGCGGCTGGCCGCCTGTGACCAAATAATAAGGCAACTCACTCGTTTGGGTGTGGAGGTGGAGCAGATATTCTTTGACCCGCTGGTACTCCCTATCGCAACGGATACCCGACAGGGAATGGTTGCGCTGAAGACCCTGGAGCAAATCAAATCTCGCTATCCGACTGCCAAGACTGTGTTGGGTCTGAGCAATATTTCCTACGGTCTACCCTGCAGAGGGCTGGTCAACCGCGCCTTTCTGCTAATGGCAGCCTACGCTGGACTCGATGCGGTGATATTGAATCCGCTTGACGCCAAAATGATGAGCTTTATCAAGGTGGCTGATGTGCTTACAGGTAAAGACCCTTCGTGTAGAGGATACATCAGGGCTCACCGGAAGGGCATCTTAGTAGACTAGGGGAAAATGTGATGGCACGACAAGGGGTACTAGTAGAACCCTACCAGAGGCTCAAGTTAGAGCAGGTGGAACAGATACACCGGGCTTCGCTGTCTATATTGATTGACCCTGGCGTGGTGTGCTTCAATCGCCACGCTGCTGAGGTCTTCGGTGACCACGGCGCTGAAGTCTTATCCATCGAGCAGGGTGTTACTACCTGCTGGCTGCTCAAGATACCTGAGAAGATAATTACCGATGCAGTGCATACAGCGCCGAAGGTGGTGAAGCTTGGAGCACGGGATGATAATAATTGCCTCATCCTTGATGGATATGAGCCGAGGGTACGCTTCGCCTCAGGTTCGGAGGCTAACAACTGGCTGGATGTGGATGTGGAGACTTTTGTCAGTAAGCGCGACCCGGGCATCGAGGGCAAGTTCCCCATGTTTAGAATAGAAAAAGGTACTGTGGACAGGCTAGCCAGGGCAGCACGCCTCTGCGAGCACCTGGACTCATGGGACAGCTTCCTGCGCACGGTCAATATTCAGGACGATGACATCACCGACGATAACAAGGATGTCAACAAGTTTTTCGTCTCACTGAACAACACCACCAAGC